>Ga0315277_10013583_pt1 | contig 10140 bp, 6 predicted proteins | sample YL17G05_15_MG_FD_203695 | JGI IMG/M metagenome (GOLD analysis project Ga0315277, IMG submission 203695) | Sediment microbial communities from Yellowstone Lake, YNP, Wyoming, USA - YL17G05_15 | ecosystem: Environmental > Aquatic > Freshwater > Lake > Sediment | place: USA: Wyoming | collected...
GCGTTCCCGCCTGGTCTTCGCCGGCCCCCTGCCCATAAACACCTACTATTCCGCCCTGCTGTCTCTGGCGCGACGCATGGGTATCGGTGACCGCGTGTTCTTCCTGGGCAAGGTGAGCGACGGCGGCCTGAAGGCGTGCTACCGGCGCTCGCATTACTACGTATCCATGAGCGAGCACGAGGGGTTCTGCGTGCCCCTGCTGGAGTCGTTCCACTTCGACCTGCCGGTGCTGGCCTTCGCCGCGGGAGCGGTGCCGGAGACCATGGGCGGGGCGGGCGTCCTTTTCACGATCAAGGACTTCCCGCTGTTGGCGGAATTGCTGGAGCGGCTGGGGCGTGACGCTTTTCTGCGGGAGAGGATAACGGCCGCACAACGTGAGCGCCTGGAAGCATTTGACAGTATGAGTTTCGAGCGCACGCTACGCGCCGCGTTGGGTGGCCTGCTGAGCATGCGAGGAGCGACGGAGGACGTAGCGGTATGAAGGGGTCAGGTCTTGTTTCTTGTTACCCTAGGGGGTATTAGAAGAGCATTTTCATTTTACGCGTACCTTGGGGGGTAACAAAAAACAAGACCTGACCCCTAAAACGGAGAGGATGGAGGATACGGAACGATGAGGGTACACCAGATCTGCGCCCGCCTGCAGTTCGGCGATGCCGTGACCGGCCAGGTGCTGAGCATCCACGAGACGGTGAGCTCATGGGGCTGGGAAAGCTTCATCTACGCCACCGCCCACGATGAGCGCATGGCCACCTACGACGACGGCCTCAAGGCCTACCGCAAGGGGCCCATGCGGTCCCGCGACGACATCCTCATCTATCACCTGTCCGTCTACGACGAGAACCACAAGCTGTACCTGGACAGCCGCAACCGCAAGGTGCTCGCCTACCACAACATCACCCCGCAGGAGTTCCTGACCCCATACGACCCCCACCTGGCGGAGGTCTGCCGCCGGGGACGCGAGCTCATGCCGCGCCTGCGAGACTGCGACCTCGCCCTGGGCGACTCAGAGTACAACCGGCTGGAGCTGGTGGAGGCGGGCTTCCCCGCGGAGAAGACGGGCGTGCTTCCCATCTTCGTGGACACCGGCGCCCTGGGGGGCGAGTACAACCGGGCCCTCTGCGAGGAACTGCGCGATGGGCGGGTCAACCTGCTCTTCGTGGGACGCATGGTCCCCAACAAGCGGGTGGAGGACCTCATCGACCTCTTCGCCGTATACAACCGCCGGGTGAACGCGTATTCTCGCCTGCTGCTGGTGGGCACCACCTGGTCGGTGGCCTATAACGCCGAGCTGGCCCGGCGCATAAGGAAGTACGGGCTGCAGGGGGCCGTATCCATCCCGGGCTGGTCCTGGGGAGTGAGCGACGAGGACCTGCGCGCCTACTACCGGGCTGCGAGCGTGTTCGTCACCTGCAGCATGCACGAGGGCTTCTGCGTGCCCCTGGTGGAGAGCATGTTCTTCGAGGTCCCCATCCTGGCCCGGGCAAGCGCCGCGGTGCCCTTCACCCTGGGCGGGGCAGGGATGACCTTCCGGGATATGGATCTCCCCCTGCTGGCGGAGGCCACAGGCGAGCTGGCGAACAACGAAGAGCTGCGGGCCGCCCTGGTGCAGAAGGGCAGGCGGCGCCTGGAGGACTTCGACCCGGCCAGGACCGCCGAGGCGTTGCGCTCGTATCTTGAGGGGTTAACGTAAGCAATGCAAGAAGGTCCGGACTTATGCCTCTGTTTCGCGTGGGTTTGCCCGTGGGGTAATATTATAATGGCATCGGCAGGCGTGATGGGAAATACTTGGTTAAGGCCGTTCTGACCTGAGTGATTGGGGGGAGGCGGATATGGATAATATTCAAGCGGAGAAACATGGCGGTTCCTGGTGGACCGATCCCCGGATCTCCACCTTCTTGATGATCTCCACCTACGTCATCGGAGGAGCCGGCATCGCCCTGGGAATCTACTTCCTTAGCAGCGAGAACGTGGAGAAGGGGCTGCACTATGCGCTGCCGCTGATGGTCGGCGGGGTGGGCGTTCTGGCCATGATCCGCCACTCCATCTTTCATGTGAGCGACGCGGCGCGGAGCGGCGTGAAGACAGAGCCCTTCTACATGATCGAGCTGGGCTTCGCCAACGGAGCCATCGGCATTCTGGCCTTGCTTGCCTTCTTCGCGGACTGGGGGGTGGCAGCCGAGGCCGCCATCACCCTCGCCTTCGCCCTCTACCTCGTGATGGCCTTCTTCCTCTTCCTGGCCCGGGCCAGGGCCGGGGGCCTGGACGGTGGAAAGATAGCCGCGTTGTGCATGTGGGTGCTGCAGGTGGGCTTCATGTTCTACTTTGCTATCGCCGCCATCGCCTCGGCCGGTATATCATCGTTCTAGCCGGGCTAAGCACCCCGCTTCATAAATACGCTGGCATTCGATCGCTGCTGCATCCATCCCGTTTCGAGTTCTATCGAAACGGGATACTCAATCGAGCTTGCCGCGTCGGCTTCGCCTCCTCGCAATACGGCTTCTCGCCTCGCGATAAGCCTAGTTCCGTTCCCTGCGACGTACTCAGCAAGTACGTCGCAGTCGCGCGCCTTGCGGGCGTAGCGCATCGACGCTCTCGGCGCGTCACCGTATTTATGAAGCGGGGTACTAAGGTCGGTTCGGGGTTGATGGGGCGGCATCGGGCAGCAGCTCCTCGTCGAATCCCCCCCGGTGTCCGCTCGAGTAGGACCGTTTCTTTAAGGGCCGCCGCGGTCACCAGCACGGCCGGGATGGCCTCGGCGATGCCGTGCAAATACCCCGTCCGAATAATATGCTAATAAAACGCGAATACTTAACCCCTGTAAGAGATTCCACGCTCAAACGAGTCAAAAGGTCCCCGACCTTACCGATATCGGCACATGTCCAGGCTCGATCCCGAAGTGTGCAAAGGATGGAAAAGGGGATGAGCATCGAATATATTTATTAGGATTTCAGGGAGCTTTCCTCTTTGCCGGGACGTCAGAGAACGCAACGCGATCGGAGCCGTAACGCATGGAGAAACTGGCGGGTTTTTATACGTCCAAGAGCAAAGAGTACGCCCTGGTACTGGTGTTCTTCCTGCTGGTGGCGATCCTCTTCACCTGGCCCCTCGTCCTGCACCTGCACGACGGCATCATAGGCGGGCACGGCGACCCCCTTCTCAACTCCTGGGTGATCTCCTGGGACGCGAAGACCATCTTCACCCATCCCAGCCGCCTCTTCCAGGGGAACATAATCTATCCCTCCCGGGATGTCCTGGCCTACTCCGAGCACCAGTTCACCCTGGGGGTCATCGCCGCCCCGGTGTATTTCTTATCCCACAACCCCATCCTGGCCTACAACTTCCTCGTCTTCTTCTGCATCGTCCTCGCGGGCTTCGGGTGCTACCTGCTCGTAAAGGAACTCACCGGCAGCCGCTGGGGGGGATTAGCCGGGGGTCTTTTCTTCGCCCTCTGCCCCTTTAAAATAGGCCAGTTCAGCCACATCCAGATATTCTTCTCGCCCTTCCTGCCCTTCATGCTGCTCTACCTCTACCGCTACCTGGAGCGGGGGGGATGGAAAAACCTGGTTTTATTCGGTTTCTTCTTCGTGGCCCAGTCACTGTCCAGTTGGCACTACCTGCTGTACTGCGCCCTGGCCGCAGGCCTGCTCTGGCTGTGGAAGGCGGCCTTCTCCCGCAGGAAGGCGGAGTGGGTGAGGCTGGCCCTGGTGGGGGCGGCCGTGGTGGTCGCGGCGCTGGTCATCCTGCCCTTCACCCTTCCTTATTTCCGGGCCCACCAGCGGCTGCCCGGGTTCGAGCGCTCCCTCAAGGAGGTGGAGCTCTACGGGGCGCAAGCGGAGGATTACCTGCGCGTGCTGGACGTGAGCGTGGTCTACGGCGACGCCCCGCTTCCCTTCAGGGAGGGGGGGATCGGATATGAGAACGTCCTCTACCCGGGGATGATGATCCTCATACTGGCCGCGGCAGGCCTGCTGCTGCGCCGCCGCGAGGGGGAGGACTACCCGGCCTTCGACCCGGCATCCTTCCGCCAGGGCGCCCTTTTCTTCCTCATCCTGGGGGTGCTGAGCTTTTTCCTGGCCTTCGGGCCCAAAATAGGGGGGTGGGACAACCCCTTCTACATGATCCCCTACCGCCTGGGGCTCCTGAAATTCACGCGGGTGCCCACACGTTTTTTCCTCCTGGTCGCCCTCTCCCTGGGCGTACTGGGCGGTTACGGCGCCGCGAAGATGGCCATGCGGGCAAGTGCGTCGTCCCGAAAATATGCCGGCATTCGAACGCCGCCGCATCCCCACCCGCTGCGTTCCGCTCCCTGCGACGTACTCAATGAGTACGCCTCGGTCGAGCGCCTTGCGGGAGGGGCGCATCGGCGCTCTCGGTGCTTCACCCTATTTTCGGGACGACGCGCCTCCGGGCGCAACGGGGGCTGGAGGGCGGGGCGCCTGGCCGGCATCGGGCTGCTGGCCCTGCTCCTCCTGGAGCTGCTCACCTGGAACCTCTATATCTATCCCATCCCCGCCGGTGGCGACGTGCCCGACGTCTACGACTGGCTGGCGGACCAGGGTGACGTGAGCATAATCGAGCTGCCCACCCACGTCCTGGGGCCGGCGGGGACCTACGACCGCGACCTCAAGCTGGCGCCGCTGGAGATCTTCGAGTACCTGTACCGCGAGGGCGATATCATGTACTTCAGCGCATATCACTGGAAACAAGTGGTAAACGGCTACAGCGGCTACTCGCCCTTCTCCTACCGCCGCACCATCACCGAGATGCAGGGCTTCCCCTCCCAGCGCAGTATAGACCTGCTGCGCGGGGAGGGCATCGACTACGTGCTGTGGGATTGGAACTGGGTGCCATCGCAGAGGATGGAGGAGTACAACATCCGCCTCTTCTCCACCCCCGGGCTGAGTCATGTGGGCGACTTCGAGAGCAAGTCGGTATTCCAGGTGGAACCGGGGCCGGTGGCCGTACCGCAGGACATGGAGGTGGCGGCGGTAGCCCCCGCGGCGGTGCCGCCAGGCACTGAGTTCGACCTGGGGCTCCTGGTGAGCAACCCCACCGGGGCCCCCATGGTGTGCGTGGAGGAGGAACATCAGCCCTTCACCCTCGTCTTTAAGAGCGGGACGGGAGAGGTGGCGGCCGAGGTGAGAGGCGATTATCGCGCGCCCTTTTTCGTCGACACGGGGGAGACCGTATCCATACCCATAAGGGCGGAAGCGGCCCCCCCGGCGGGCGCGTACACGGTGAGACTCCAACTCGAGGGCGGGGTCCTGGGGACCAGGGACTTCGAACTGGAGATGGAGGTGCGGGAGATGCCCGAATCCACCGCTCCGGGGGCCTTCCAGGGTGAGGTCATAACGGGGGCGGAAGGCCAGGCGCTCACCATCCCATCCCCCGACGGCCTCTATCCTCTCATGGTGGCCAGGGTGAAGAACACCGGCGACGCGCTGTGGAAGGCCCTGCCCCAGCTCGAGGACTACAGCCTGCCCCCGGGAGAGGTGCACCTGGGATTGAGCTGGATAAAGCAGGACGGTTCCCTATGGGAGGACCAGGCCTGCTCCCTGCCCTGCGACGTTGCTCCCGGACAGGAGGTGGAGGTCCCCATGTTGGTACGGCCGCCGGCGGCGCCGGGAGAATACACGCTGCAGCTGGGACTGTTTGCGGAGGGCAGTGGTTGGTTCGGGAACATACTCTACCTGCGGGTGATAGTCGAGGGATGGGCCGCGTCATTGTCTGAGGTATGAAGTCAGATGTCTGAAGTTCAGGTTCGCGTGATGTCGAAAAACCGAGTCTCAAACGTAAGGACCATGGAAAGCGTAAGAAGATCGGCGGAGCGAAACAACGATCATGGAAGATAAACGAACAGGTGAAGAGGAAAACATACCCGGTTTGATACCCGCGGAGGCAAGGCGGGAGGGTTCGCTAAACGGGGAAACGAGCGGTGTGAACGCGGAGACCTCGTGGGCAAGCGAGGAGCCCCCCGGGATACGGGAAGTCTCACCGGAAGAGGGCTCGGGGGCACCGGGTACCCTGCCCGAGAAAACGGGTAAGCCGGGCCGACTCCTGGAAGGGATGAGGACGAGCGCGGGCAGGGACAGGGAACGCTGGGTGTGGTTTCTAGCCCTCCTGGCCGTGTTCACACTGGCCTTGCTGTGGCGTTGGCATTTCGCTGCACAGGCCAAGATCTACACCTATGACAGCTATTACTATATGGTCCTGGCCAGGAACCTCCGCCATGGCTTCGCTTACAGCGTGGCCGGGCACCCCCATTACAAGTTCATGCCCCTGTATCCCATCAGCATAGCCGCACTCGATCTCTTCTTCCCCCTGGAGTTCGCCGGCAAGTTCTCCAACGTCCTCTTCTCCGCGGCTTGTGTCTTTCCCATCTACGCTATCGGCGCCATGGTCTTCGGGCGCAGGGCGGGGCTGGCGGCGGCCGGCCTCTTCGCCTGCGAGCCCATCACCTCGGCATGGTCATCCATCCCCATGTCCGACGGCCTGTTGACCCTCCTCATCTGCACGGGGGCTTTCTTCTTCCTGAAATGGATGAAGGAGGGGGATGGGGGCTTTCGCTGGCTTTACATGGCGGCTGGGGCAGGGGGCCTGGCCTTGCTCACGCGTTGGGAGGGGGCTTTGCTGCTGATACTGCAGGGGTTCTTCCTCCTCTACTTCTGGTGGAAGAAGAGGCTGCGTTTGCGCAACCTGCTCATCTTCTGTGCCATCGCCCTGGTGCCCTTCGCGGCCTTCGCCGTGCGCAACCTCATAGTCTTCGGCAATCCCCTCAAGAGCGCCTACCTGGAGGAGTTGCGCAACCACCCGGCGGAGTTCGAGAAGATCAAACTCTGGGAACGCCTGGGCCGTTATTTCATGTACTCCGACGTCCCTCCCCTGGGCATAAGCTCACGTTATTACCACTACGGCTACCTCATCTTCGGTTACACGGGCCTGGCCATAGCCCTGGCCTTCAGGCGCTACCGCCGTTACGGCCTGTTCATCTTCGGCTGGCTGTTGTTCCTGGGCCCGCTCCATTTCTTCTGGTACTTCGCCTCGGTGCGTTTCATCATCCCAGCCGTGCCGCCACTGTGCCTGGGCGCGGGGGCGCTCATCGGCCTGTCCTGGGTGAAGACGGGATGGAGGAGGGAGGAGGTGGCGCTTGCGGTGTTCCTGCTGATCATCATGGTGAGCCTGGTATCCGTATTGGCCGTTACCGCAAGGCCCATGGCCAACGACATCTTCTACCACGGCATAATCTCCCTCGAAGACGAGGTGGGCGGGCTGGCGGCCAGGGACGCGGTCACCTGGTTGAAGGACAACGCGGGGGACACCGGGGTGACCACCAGCCTGGGTCCCCTGGTCTCCTTCTACCTGGGCCGCGACGCTTACTTCCTGGGGGAATGGCAGGGGTTCGAGCCAGCCGACATCGACATAGACAACCTGGTCGAGGAGGCGCGGCAGCTGGGCGTGCGCTACGTGGTGCTATGGTCCTGGGAGCCGGAAGAGCAGGCGCCGCTCGACTACATCCGCCTGGATCCCGAGCTGCGCAGTCAACTGCAACTGGTGGGGAGATGGGAGTCGCCGCCCACCACGCAGTGGAACCGCACCGTCTATGCCTGGATCTTCGAGATCCTGCCCGAATAAGCATGTCCACAGGGCACCGCATACGTACACAGGTTCTTCATGGGGCTCCTCTAGCGAGGAGGAGATAAGTTGCAGAGATGCGAGACCCCACCACGCAGATTCAACCCGTCCAACCGTGCGGACGATTATCATGTATGAACCGGCAAGGCTCTAAGGTAGATGAACAAGCACTAGGGAGGCACCCATGTTCGGGTTCAAGGGAAAGGGGACCGCAAGGAAAAGCGATCTCGTCGCGGGAGCATTGCTAGCGGCATTACTGCTGGCATTGGTCCTCCTGGGCGCGGCTTGTGGAACGAAGACCGCGGCGCCGGTCGAGTTCGACCAGGCGACCATAGACCAGCTCGAAAACGCCCTACGGGATGCGCTCGAGAAGGACAACATACCCGGTGCCATCGTAGGGGTCTGGGTACCCGGGCGCGGAGAATGGGTGACGGCCGAAGGCCTGGCGGACCGGGAAACGGGCGAGGGGATAGAGACCACGGACCTCATGCGCATCGGCAGCGTCACCAAGTCCTTCACCGCCACCCTGGTGCTGGAGCTGGTGGATGAAGGCCTTATCGGCCTCGATGACCCGCTGGCAAAGTATTTTCCCTGGGTGCAGAACGCCCGGAACATAACCGTGCGCATGCTCCTCAACCACACCAGCGGGATCGTAGACGATTACGGGAACCCCGCTTTCATGGATGTCGCGGCCGCCGATCCCCTCTACAAGTGGGAGCCGGAGGAACTGGTAAAGGCTTCATTCGGGATCGAGCCAGCCGCCGTCCTCGGGGAGAGCTATAAATATGCCAACACCAACTACGTGCTGCTGGGGATGATCGTTGAGCAGGTGAGCGGCCTGGAGTTGGCGGATGCTATGGAAAAATATGTCTTCGAGTCATTGGGCCTGGCGGATCCCTACTTCCCCGACGGGCCCGAGTTCGAGGGAGAGCACTCGCATTCCTATATAACGGCGGGGGAGAACGGCGAGTTGTACGACATGACCTCCGGTATCGATCCCTCCATCACCTGGGCGGCGGGGGCCATCATCTCCACCGTGGAAGACTTGAAGATATGGGCCGAGGCGCTGGCCACCGGGGAACTGATCGCGGAGGCGACCCACGAGGAACAACTGCAATGGGTCGAGGTCCCGGGCATGGAGGGCGCCGGGATCGGCTACCAATACGGGCTGGGTATCCTGAAGCTGGGGAACTTCGTCGGCCACAACGGCGAGTTCAGCGCTTTTCAGACCACCATGTTCTACCTGCCCTCACAGCAGGCGACCGTGGTGGTCATGTTCAACTGCAACAGCAATCCCACCGGCACCCAGGACCTCTTCACCTGCATCGCTGCCATACTGTTCCCGGAAGAGGTCCCGGAGGGCTGGTAGGAGAGCTGGCGGGGGGAGCCGGCCGCATTGCTGCTGGCTTATCGAGGCCTGGGTCTTGATAGTGCGACTCACCGGTGTCCCGTCAACACGAGTGACGAAAAGCCGGGTTTCAGTGACGAGCGAAGAAGCCCGACCGCTGAGACCGTGTTTCATCTGCGGCGGTGATGGTTGTGCGGCCTCGACCCTACTAAGGGGTTGCGGTTTGAAGAACGGCCTCCCTAGAGGTGGTCACGGGGATGACGATGGGGTCGCCGATATAGGTGATGCCCAAGCAATTGAGGCGCAGGGTGAGGGTGTAAGAGCCCGCTGCGGTCGGGGCCTGCAGGGCGATTGGAAAAGCTATCCGCTGTCCCGGCGATATATCACAGGGAAGCATGCCCTGCTGCACCATCTCGAAGTCCGGATCGCCTTCCCTCGTCCAGACCGCGGTGATAGCCACGCTGCCCTCGACGGTGGGCCGTTCCCTCTCCCATTGCGTGGAGCCGGTGTTAAACGCCTCCATGTCGGGGGAGAAGACCTCGCCGGGGTAGAGGCGCAGCGCCACATCAACCAGCGTATCTGTGGTGGGCACACCACCCAGGCTGGATTTGGCAGGAGTCCATAGCAGTAGACTCCCGCCGATAGACTGCCCTGAATCTACGGCGGCGACTTCCCCCACGTCTATCTCAGCCTCCCAGGTCTGACCCTTGAGCAAGCCATCGGTGGCGGTGACGACCAGGGCGTAACTCCCGCTCTCGGACAGCGCGCTCAGTCCGAAAGGAGCCGCTACTCCCTCTCCATCCTCGATGAAGAAAGGCGCGTAGAAGTAGGCCTCCTCGCTCTTAACCACCTTCCCGCCGGTGTCCCTCCATTCCACCTTCAGGTGCTGGCGTGCCTCGTCGGTATTGATGAAGGGCTTGTCGCCAGGGTTGAGGAATCCCAGCGATGCCGAGAAAGAGAGGCCTTGCCCGGTACGCTCCGGGATATAGACGACCGTGGCGAGGCCTTGCACTGGAACCGTACCTAGGGCGTCCAACCTGTAGAGGCTTATGCCGTCCGGGTAGTCCTCGACCAGGGCGACCCCCTGAGAACCTTCCAGGGCGTCGCGGACGTCCTCCTGTTTCTCGGGCGGGTAGTAGTCCCAATGCATCACGATATGG
>Ga0315277_10013584_pt1 | contig 10140 bp, 8 predicted proteins | sample YL17G05_15_MG_FD_203695 | JGI IMG/M metagenome (GOLD analysis project Ga0315277, IMG submission 203695) | Sediment microbial communities from Yellowstone Lake, YNP, Wyoming, USA - YL17G05_15 | ecosystem: Environmental > Aquatic > Freshwater > Lake > Sediment | place: USA: Wyoming | collected...
TGTCCGCTCGTGTCCAATCATCGGCCACGGGGCTTGGCACGTGCGAGAAAACGATCGTCTTCCCATCCGGCGACCAGTCCCAATCGGTGACACTGAACTCGGCCTTGGTCAGGCGCCGCGGCTCGCGTTTTCCCTCGGCATCCTTCTCCGCAGGGATGATCCAGAGATTGGTCAACTTGATATTCTCGTCCACAACCCGGGCATCGTCTCTGGCCTTTTGGTCTTTTTCTTCCTGTTCGCTCAACGGGTCGGACATGGTAAAGGCGATCTGCTTTCCGTCCGGCGACCAGGCCAGGCTGTCCACCCCTGACTTGACGTCGGTTAGCTGTTCGGCCTCGCCTCCGTCGGACCGGATCAGCCAGACATTGTTTTTGCCCGACCGGCTCGAGGTGAAAGCGATCCAGAGGCCGTCCGGCGACCATTGGGGGTTGGTGGACGACTTGTCCCCGAACGTGAATGGATAGGCTCCGGATCCATCCGCCCTGGCCATCCAGATCTGGGTGAGGAAATCGCTTTTTTCCTCGGTCATCACGGGTTCGGTCACGGTGAAGATTACCCGTTCTCCATGGGGAGAGATCAGGACGCTGCCGACAGATTTCACTTTCATCATCTCCTCCGGCGTCCACTGCGCCCGAAGAGGTGACAGAAGCAGAAAACAGGAAATGACGCAGAACATGAACAGGCCATACGGCCGGCGGAATGACATGGCGAACTCCTTTCTTTACTTGGCCCAGGGAACCGCCCGCTTCATCACTCCCGTCGAGCGACCAGCTCCACGGGTTTGTATCCTCCCTTGGCCCGGAAATACAAGATCAGGATGAGATAGCAGACCAGCATGATGGCCGGGAAAACGGCCACGGTCAGCAAGGCATTCTTCTTGGCGGCGGCGGTCGTGTCCGCAACGATCTTCTGTTCCTCCTCGCTGAGCGCGGCCATCCTTTCTTTGTCGACGGGCTGATATTTCCCGAAGACACTGACTTTTTCCTGAGCTACGACCTGGGTATGGAGGGCGGGATACTGGGTCAGGAGCTCCCGGTCGATCTGCCGGTCCTGGATATTGCCTAGGAAAACCGCGCCGATCACTCCGACACTCAACATGCCCATCCCGCCGATCGCATTGATGGTCAGTGCGCCCCCTCTAGGGAACCGTTCTGCCGCAACTCCCAGCATAGTGGGCCAGAAGAAACTCTTGCCCAAGGCATAGACTGTAGCGGCGACGAAAATCATGATGCCCGCCACCTTCGACAGCATGACCAACCCGACAACCGCGATCCCGCTGCAGACAGCGAGGAGCCCGAGCGGCGAGAGCTTGTGGATGATCGGCCCGGCCAGGAACCTCAGGACCATCATGATGAAGGCCGTGTATATCAGCACCCAGCCGGCCTGAATCCCGATCTTGGCCATGACCGGGTTGACGAGCTCGGTGATCCAGGAATCCGTTCCCAGTTCGGTCGTGGCAAGAGGGAGCATGATGAGCAGCAGGAATATGAAAAGCGGGTGGCCAAGCTTCCGGACGTAGAGGGAATAGCCCAGGATCAGGACGGCCGCGACGATCGTCTTCGCCGCCAGCGGCCATTGGAGGATCCGGCCGATCTCGGCGATCATGATGATGATCACGATGACGGCGCCGATAATTCCCGCTTCCTGCAGCATCGCCTTGTAGGAAACTCCGGCCTTGACGCGTTCATGGACGGGGAACTTGGCCCGGATCATCATCAGTCCGTAAGCGGCCGCCGGGATCAGGACGAGCCCGACCTTCCACCTCCAGTCCAGGCCGGGCATCAGGACCAGGATCAGAAGTCCACCGATGACCATCCCCCCCGGCCAGCCGGCATGGAGGGTATTCAGCCATTTTGTCTTCTGTTTGGAGTAGACTGTGGCGACGACGGGGTTGACGACGGCCTCCACTGTCCCGTTCCCAACGGCCAGGATGAAGGTGCCCCAGTAAAGCATCTGATAGCCGGTGGCGAAGATGGTGACAAAGGCCGAGGCGACATGACAGATGAAGGCAAAAACCAGGGCCCGGCCGTATCCGATCTTATCGATGATCAGGCTGAACAGGATGATGCTCAGCGCGAAAGGCCACAGGCCCACTCCGAGGATCTCCCCCTTCTGAGTCTCGCTCAGGTTGAAGTGAACGCCCAGGTCGCCGATGATGTTCGCCCGGATTATAAACCCAAACGATGTCGCGACGAGGGCAATGAAGCACGTCCAGAAGAGCCACTTCGAGACTTCCCCGGTCTCGCCGACAGCGCGGTCCCGACTCTCCAATCCGGCCATTTTTCCCTCCTCCTAAGAAATTTTAAGGGGTATATATCACAGTGCCGGCGAGCGGTCAAACCTCTTGTGTTGACATCCTTTCCCCTGACCCGATATAGTTCCTCCCTTATGGAAAACTCGAGAACATCCCCATAAGGGAGGATCCCGCTCATGAAAAAAACCGCAGTCCTGATCTTCGGGTTTTGTTTCGTCCTCCCCGGAGGCGCGCTCGCCCAGGTTAAGGCCGACGGCACCAAGGCCTGGGAGCACGTCCGTTATCTTGCTTCCGATGAGCTCAAGGGCCGCCGGTCGGCAACTGTGGAGTATTCCCAGGCCGTGGAATACGTGGCCGCCAAGATGAAGGAGTACGGTCTCGAGCCGGGCGGCGAAAAAGGGTCTTGGTTTCAGGAAGTGCCTTTCAAGAACTGGTCGAACTACGAGCAACCGGTCCGGCTGGAGATCGTCTCACCGGAGCGGCGGGTCTATTTCCCTGGCAGAGACCGCGATTACCGGCCTGTGTTCGGGACCGGCTCCGGGATCGCCCGGGGCGGGATAGCCTTCGCGGGATATGGAGTTGTCTCCGAAAAGCCGGCCTGGAACGACTATAAGGAACTCGACATCAAGGGCCGCATCCTGATTATTCTTCCCGACTCACCCCCGGATTTTGAAGAGGCTCCCACCAAGGAGTGGACTCTCGAGAAGAAGGTCAAACTCGCCGCCGAGAAGGGGGCCGTCGGGATAATCGAGATGGACCTAACCGACCCCCAAGTGCCCCCGGACCCGAAGGAGCGGCGCCGGAGCTCCCGGATCTTGAGGACAGGTGAATGCCCCAAGGGCTTTGTCGTCATGCAGGCGGGGCGAAACTTCCTAGACGACCTTTTCTGGAGCGCCAAGAAAAGCTGGAGGGACTCCGTGAGCCGGATCCTTCGCCTCAAGAAGCCGCACTCCTTTGCCTTCGACGCCGTCGTGGAGATGGAGGTCCACCTGGTTCAAGAGGAGCGCAAGGCGATGAACGTCCTCGGTCTTCTTCCCGGCCGTGATCCGAAGCTCAAGGACGAATATATCCTCATGGGCGGACACCTGGACCATCTGGGGATTGGCCTCAGCGGTTTTATTTATAACGGGGCTGATGACAATGCCACTTCCGCGGCGACACTCCTGGAAACAGCCCGGGTTCTCGTTGCCTCCAAGTTCAAACCGGCCCGGTCGATCGTTTTCTGTTCTTGGGCGGGAGAAGAGATGGGCCTCGTCGGTTCCCGTTATTATGTCGAACACCCCCTCTATCCTTTGGAAAAGACCGTCGTCTATCTCAATGTCGACATGGTCGGGACGGGCGATTCGGACCTCCTTGTCGGAGGGATGTGGGAGTACGGACGGTTTTTTGACATCGTCAAGGCCGGGCTCGACCCGGAGATGCTGAAAAAAATCAGGCCCCGCCTCAACTATCGCGGTTCGGACCACAGCGCTTTCTGGGCTAAGGGAGTCACGTCGCTGAGCCTCCGGACAGGGGAGATCTTGACTGAGAAGCTCGACGACGAACACCCGGAATACCACCTGCCGGGGGACCGGCCCGAACTCATCGACCCGGAGCTCCTCCGGCTGGCCGCCCAATACCATATCGAGGTCATCCGGGCCGTGGCCGGGTCAAAAGAGAAATGTCTCGACCCCCGGTTCCGGGCTGAGTTCGTCCACAAAGACAGCGCCGTCGTCGACTTGCACAACGATACGATCGGCCGGTTCCTGGAAGGAGAGGACCTGCGGCAGGACCTTCCAAAAGGGCATATCGACATCCCCAAGTTGAAAAGAGGAGGTGTCGACCTCGCCGTTTTCGCCTGCTTCTCCGGCCCTCCCGCGAACGATCTGGAAAAGGGGCAGGCCGCCAACAAGATATTCGGGCAGCTCGAGGCTCTTCATCGGCTGGTCGAGCAGAATCCGGAAGACTTGGAGATCGTCCAGGGGTCTGAAGACTTCCTGCGCCTGCGGAACTCCGGCAAGACGGGCGTTCTCGCCGGGATCGAATCCGGCTATGCCATAGAGAATGACCTGGATGTCTTGCGGGCCTTCTACCGGGCCGGAGTGCGCCTGATGACCCTGACGCACTGGACCCACACGGATTGGGCGGATGCCTCGGGCGACCCGAGCGCGGAGCGGTGCGGACTTACCGTCTTCGGCGAACAAGTCGTCCAGGAGATGAACAAGCTGGGGATGATCATCGACGTCTCCCATGCCCACGACGAAACCTTCTGGGACGTCCTCCGGACGAGCTCCGCCCCCGTCGTCGCCTCCCATTCCTGCTGCCGGGCCCTCAGCGACCACCATCGCAACTTGACTGATGATATGCTCCGGGCCTTAGCCAAGAACGAAGGCCTTGTCGGCATCAATTTTTCGGCCGGTTTCCTTAACGCCTTGTACGAAGAGAAACAACAGGCTCTTTGGAAGGAGTTGGCCGGGGAGTTCGGGCTGCCGGCGGATTACGCAGAGGCCGGCAGGGCAGATCCTGAAAAGGCCAAGAAGGCGGAGGCCGAGTTCGAAGTCCGTTGGGCGGCGCTCCGGAAGAGCCTTCCCCCGGTCGATGTCAAGACCCTGGTTGATCACATCGACCATGTCGTCAAAGTCACCGGGGATGCCGACCACGTCGGGCTGGGCTCCGACTACGACGGGATATCCGATCCGCCCGTGGGACTGGAAAACGCCGGCCGCCTGGTCGCCATCAGCGATGAACTCCAGCGCCGCGGTTACAAAGAGCCCGACATCCGCAAGATCCTGGGCGACAATTTCCTCCGGGTTTTCCAGGCGGTCGAAAAAGCCGCCAAGAGCTGAGTTCTGCTGCCGCTCCCCGTTCCGGCGCCCTAGGCTTTGCCGAGGACCATGGCCAGCAGGGCCATCCGGACGTACAGCCCGTACTCCATCTGGCGAAAGTAGGCGGCCCTTGGGTCGTCATCGAACTCCAGGGCGATCTCGGTGATGCGGGGCAGGGGGTGCATGACGATCATCTTTTTCTTGGCGGCCTTCATGACTTCGGGGGTGATCACGTAGGCTGACTTGACCTTGTCGTACTCCGCCACGTCCGCAAAACGCTCCTTCTGAACCCGGGTGACGTAGAGGACGTCGGTCCTGGGCAGAACCTTTTTAAGCGTCGTCTCCCTGGTCTGAGGGATTCCCTTCTCGGCCACTTCGTCCATGACATCCTGCGGCATCCTCAGGACATCGGGGGAGACATAGTTGAGGGTGATCCCGCTCGACAGCGTGAGCAGACGCGCCAGCGAATGCACGGTCCGGCCGTACTTCAGGTCCCCGAGCATGGTGACATTGAGGTTGTCCAGACGGCCCAGCTCCTCGTGGATAGTGAAAGTGTCGAGGAGGGCCTGCGTCGGGTGCTCGCCGACTCCGTCCCCCGCATTGATGACGGGCTTCCGGCAGTGCCGGGCGGCCAGCGCCGCCGCTCCCACCTCGGGATGACGAAGGACGATGACGTCGGCATAACATTCCAGCGTCCGCACGGTGTCGGGCAGGCTTTCTCCCTTGGCTACTGAAGAATACCGCACTTCGCTGATCGGGATGACCGCTCCTCCGAGCCGCTCCATGGCCGCCATAAAGGACGACGAGGTACGAGTCGAGGGCTCGTAGAACAGGTTCGCCAGGATCTTGCCCTTGAGCAGGTCAAACGTTCCGATCCGTTCGACCATGATGCGCATCTCGTGGGCGACCTCGATGACGTATTCCAGGTCGGTGCGTTTGAATTGCTTGACCGACAGGATATCCTGACCGTACCAAGGGGCCGTCTTATGATCGCCGAAGGGCAGACAAGGACTTTTTTGCTTGCTTGGCATGGGGACCTCCTTCCCGGCACATGCCCAGACTATACCGCCGGCCGGCGGGCCATGTCAATCAGAACGAGAGGTCTTAGGGAGCAAAATAAAGGCCCCCGTGGAGGTCTTCATTCCCCGGGGGCCTGGGCCCGTTCCCCGCCGCTCCGGCCGGGAAGCGCTGCTGATTTCCGCTTACTTGATTTCAAACCTCAACGAGACCGAAAAGACGAGTTCTTTGGGCTGACCATTTTCGAGATAAGGTTCGTACTTCCACTGTTTAACCGCGGCCATCGCGGGCTGGATGAAAACTTCGTCCGAGCTTTTGATGACCATGACATCCTTGACGTTGCCCTGACCGTCGGTCCTGACGTTCAGCACAACATATCCCTTCAGGCCCGACTCTTTGGCCCCGGGCGGGTAAATGGGATCCACCTTTTTCAGCAGGAGAGGAGGGTTAATGGCATCGCCGGCCTTGATGGCTCCCTGCTCGAACATCTCGATCTTCTTGCGAACCTCCGGGGGGACCGGAGGGGCAGGAGGCGGCGGGGGAGGAGGGGGCATGATCTTGTCCGGTGGGCCGGTGATGTGGAAGGAGCAGAAATACGGCTTGCCGTTCTTGTCCTCGAACCCGAACACGGCGCTGTGCCCGCCGTGGAGGAGCATTTCCGTGGTCAGGACGTTCTGCGGTTTTTCGGAGGTCATGTCGTTGAGAAGCACCAGGAACCGGCCCGGGTTCTTCCATTCAATGAGCATGACATGGATGGCAAAGGCATTCCCGTTCAGACGGAAGAAGTGCCGGGCGGACTGGGACGACCGGCCGGCCCGCTCCTCTCCGATCACCAAGTCAGCTTCGGTCAGGAGGCCGACATCCTGGAGGTTGAAGACCCGCTTGATCTGCTCCTTCTCCTTTTCCAGTTCGAACCCGGCCTGCATCTCCATGTTGGCCGAGATGGTCGGGCGAATGTAGGAGGTCGTGACAAGCTGGGGAGGAGCCAGGGCGCCCTGCCGGGCCCCCTCATAGACCCGGAGCTTCAGGTCAAGACGGATGTCGTCTCCGAGAACGGACAGGAACGAAAAGAGGAAAAAGATCAGAACTAAAAAGAGCGCTTTCTTCATAAGACTTCTCCTGGTTTTGGTCTTTCCACCCAGACGAACGTGCTGTCCGCGTCCTGGGTGTGGAAAATAAAAGCCTGCGCAGGCTCTTCGTACATCCTGACATAGTTGATCCGCAGCTTGACGCCGGAGGAGAGGATTGCGGTCGGCGCGCTGGGGATAAAAAGGAAGACCCCGATGATCGCCAAGGCCAGCAGTCCGGCCGTCCCCAGCGCCCAGATCAACCCGGGCTTGGGCCTGGAGTAAGCTCCCGAAAGCGGCCTGTCCAGGCCTTGAGCGAAACGGGGCCAGAAGTCTCGGACCATGCCCAAATCATGGGTGGAGACCGTGGCGGCCCGAGCTTCCCGGATATCAGCCATCCGGCCCCGGCATTCCGGGCACTGTTCGAGATGGCGCCTGAGCCGTGAGGACAGACCAGCATGGAAGGGAAGGATGCGGATGAACACCTGGACCCAGCTAGTGTGATTCACGCTTCTCCTCCTTCAGGATAGCCCTAAGCCTTGTCCTGGCCCGGAACAGGTGGACATGAGCCGTCTTCTCGGAGCACCCCAGCACGGCGGCGATCTCCGCGCCCGAATATCCTTCCTGGGACCACAGATAGATCGCGGTCCTTTCCCGGGGACGCAGCCGGCTGAGAAGCCGCGGTTCAAGATCATGCTGGAGACCGGGAGTGGACGCCACCGGGACCGCAGCAGCCATCCTGTCCCGGCTTTGAATGCGGCTGATAAAACGATAAAACCTCTTCCTCTTCCTGATCTGGTCCAAGCAGTGATGGGAGAGCAGGGCATAGAACCAGTTCTTGAAGCTGCGCTCCAGGTCGAACCCGCCCAGGTTCTGGAAGGTCTTCAGGAAAACCTCCTGACAGGCATCCTCGGCATCCTGGAAGTTGGCCAAGATGTTCAAGGCCAGGGCCATGGCCTGTCCCCGGTAGCGATCCATAAGCGTTCGATAGGATTCCATATTTCCTTTGAGGCAGCTTCGGACCAGCTCGTTATCGGTCATCGGTCCGTCCTTCATTGTCTATTACGCCTTGGAGCCGGGCTTCCTTTACTTTATTTTGGCAGGGCTTGCGATATTGGGCAAGCCCAGTGAACTGAGTGCGGAGAGATTCGCCAAAGGCCGTGTTCGGGAGATCAGGGACGCTGCACCCGCCCGACCTGGGCAAGACAGGCCGCCAGTCCGGCCGCCGCCGCCCGGACTGCCGGCGAAACCGGTTTTCCCCAGGCGACCTCTTGGGGCTCGATACCGACAAGAATGGTTCTGCAGCCAATCGTCTCATCGAGGTAGCGCATTAAATGAACCAGGGGGATACGATGCGTCGATATGTCCTCATGGCTGATCTTCTCTTTGTCGACGATAAAAATCGTTCCCGGCGGGAATCCTCCCAGGGCCGCATCGACGATGAGGACGTGAGTCGGCCGGAATTCCCGGATAAGACCGGTAGAACTCTCGGGAGATTCTCCGGCATCGAGGACCTGAAACTCAATAGGGGGTTTCCTTGGGCATCCGCGGGGACGGCCGGACCCTGCGGTCACGGCCCCAGTACGGCGTTTTCTCCGGGTCACTTCCCTCGCCAGCAGGCGAACGCAGATGCTTCCGGCGGCGTCATCTCCTTTCCGCCGGTTCCCGACCCCGAGCACAAACAGGCGCTCCGCCCCCTTGAGCTGCCCGGAAATTGCCTCGCGCCAACCGGGTTTTAGACCTTTTGTTGAAGGGTTTTTTTTCGCTCGGCTCACGATGTTTTCCGGCCTGAGGCCATGGGACTAAGGTTTGAACAACGGGTTATCCGCTAAAGCGGTTGGAATCAGCTCTTGGCGTCTGCGGAGGTGGTTCCGGCCGCCGCCTTGGGCTTGACTTGGGCCTTTGCGTACTCCCATTCCTTCTTCAGATCCCAACGGCTGAAGACCGCGATCTCGAAGAGCTGGTCCATCTCCAGCGCCTTGGGGGTGGTCGGGCAGGATTCCACGCACTGGGCGCAGTGGATGCAGCGGTCATTGTGGATGACCATCTTGAATTTCTTTTCCGCTTCGTTGACGGTCAGGATATCGATGGCCTCGGCCGGGCAGTCCCGGACACACGCCCGGCAGACGATACACAGTTCGGGATGCAGGAAGGGCGTACCCCGGAAACCCTTGGGCACCTCCAGCTTCACAAAGGGATAATCCACCGTGGCCGGCTTTTTGAAGAGATGACGGAGGATCTCCGGAAGAAAGGCGGCGATTCTCATCGGACAAACCCCTTGAGAACGATGGTGACGAGAAGCTGCAGCACGGCCAGCGGGGCCAGGTATTTCCAGGAGAAGCTGATGACCTGGTCGATCCGGATTCGCGACGTCAACGCCCGGATCAGGGTAAGGAGAAAGATGATGAAAAGCGTTTTGACGGCGAAGTAGACAAATCCCAGGATAACCCCCCCTGGAAAACCTCCCAGGAACACGGTGGCGATGAGGCCGCTTCCGACGACCATTTCGACGTCGGTCATCAGCCGGAAGAGGGCCAGCTTTTTTCCCGAGTATTCGGTAAACGTGCCGCCGACAATCTCGGTCTCGGCGTGGGGGATGTCGAATGGCGTCCGCTCGAGCTTGGCCTGGAGGCAGATGACCGAGACGACGAACCCGATGAGGTTGGGAAGGATGAGGAGAGGTTTGTGCTGGAAAAAGGCGGCGATCTCGGCCAGCCGCCACGATCCGGCCATTATGGCCGGGCTCAGGACGGCCAGGAAGAGAGGGACTTCATAGCCGAAGAGCATGGTCAGGACCCGGGAGCCGCCGATCGTCGAGAAAAAGCTGGTCGATGACCAGGCCGCCAGAAAAAGGATCAGAGTGGGCAGGGTCAGAATATAGAGAAGGACGATGATATCCCCGGAAAAGGAATTGGGGCTTGGCTGGGCCAGGTCATAATGCCAGACGGGAAGGAGAAGCATGGCCGTCGACACCGCGGCTACCCCGAAGACCGGGAGC
>Ga0315277_10013585_pt1 | contig 10140 bp, 6 predicted proteins | sample YL17G05_15_MG_FD_203695 | JGI IMG/M metagenome (GOLD analysis project Ga0315277, IMG submission 203695) | Sediment microbial communities from Yellowstone Lake, YNP, Wyoming, USA - YL17G05_15 | ecosystem: Environmental > Aquatic > Freshwater > Lake > Sediment | place: USA: Wyoming | collected...
CACGGGGTGCTACGGTTTCGTCCTGTCTTGGACAGCAGTGTTTCAGTTTCGGACTTCTACGTCAGTTTACACCCATCGCCACTAGAAATGCAGCCTGAGTGGGACCGGCCTCCTGGCCTGTCTCCCTCGACATATCAGAATGACAGGCCAGGCCGGGGTGCCCGGCCCAGAGGGCACCCCGGCCGGGCGCCCCCCTGTCCTACATTAGCCGTGGATCTTGCGGAAGGACTTCAGGCAGCGCTCCACCGTATCGATCGAGGAATAGGCGCTGCCTTCCTGCTCGATGATGTAGTACTCGACGCCGCCCTTCTTCTCGGCCGCCTGGAAGATCTTCTTCCAGGGCGAGTCGCCGTCGCCGAACAGAACCTTGTAGCCCTGGGCGGGGTCCTTGGACCAGTCCTTGCAGTGGATGGAATTGATCCGCCCGGGGTGCTGGTTGATCCAGGCGACCGGGTCGGAACCGGCCTCGACGCAGGTGCCGACATCCAGTTGAAGCGTCACGTCCTTGGTGGTGTTCTTGGCCAGGACCTCGAGCGGCTTAACGCCGTCGATGGGTTTAAACTCGGCCGCGTGGTTGTGGTAGCCGGCGCGCATACCCGCGGTTTTGAACTTCGCGGCGCCCTGGTTGAGCTGATCGGCGACCTTCTTCCAGCCGTCGATGCCGTCCACCTTTCCGGCGCTCGCCATCACGATGATCTTGCTGCCGAGGATCTGGTTCAGCTCGACCGATTTGGCGAGGTTCTCCGGCGCGAACGCGTTGGCGCCGTTGTGCGTCGAGTAGCACTTGATGCCAAGCTCGTCGAGCAGCTTGCGGACGTCCTTGGCGTAGTCGGGCTTCCAGGAGTAATACGCCGAGTAAAACTCGACGCCTTCATAGCCCATCTTTGCGACGGCGCGGACCACGCCGAACAGGTCCTTTGGCAACACGTCCCGGACCGAGTAAAGCTCCAGGCCGAGGGGAATCTTCTTCTTGGCCGCAGCGGGTGCGACCGAAGCGGCCGCGGCCGCGGCGAGAAACGAGCGGCGGGAAATGGATTCAGTTGACCACATAGCAAGCAAACAATAGCACAATCAGTAAGGGGAAGACATGAGACAAACACGACGGGCATTCCTGAGAGGGGCCGGCCTCGGGTCGCTGGCCACGCTGGCGGCGGCGGCCGCCGCGGCCGAACCAGTGAAGGTCACCCGGGTTGACGGGGTGACTTTTCGCAAGGGCATCCGGGTCGGCGGAAACTCCGGGGGGGCCGACGGCGCCGAGTTCTGCTGGGTGCGGCTGCACACCGATCGGGGCATCATCGGGACCGGCGAAACGTATCCCTTCGTCCAGGGCGAGATGGGCGCCCTCAAGGACTACGCGCGGCGCATCCTGGGCCGCGATCCGCGGGACATCGACGGCGTCTGGCGCACTTTCTACCACGACATGGCCATGCGCAACGCCGGCGGCGCCGACATGCGCATCCTGAGCGCCATCAACATGGCCCAGCTCGACATTCTCGGCCAGGCGGCCGGACTCCCCCTGTACCGGCTGCTGGGCGGCAAGACCCGGCCGCGGGTGCGGGTCTACAACACCACCACCGACTACTGGGCCATCGACGGGATGAAGATGGGCCCGGACACGGTGAGGATCGCGCGGTTTCTGCTCGAGCGCGGCGTCACCGCAATGAAGATCTATCCGTTCCGGGATTCGGACAACTACATCTCGACCAAGGCCCTCGAGGATGGAATGCGCTGGATCCGCGAGATCCGCGACAACGCCGGCAACGACATGGACATCGCGGTGGATTGCTGGGGGCGCTTCAATCTTCCCAGCGCCGCGCGCATCGCCAGGGCGCTCGAGCCGTTCAACGTCCTGTACCTGGAGGACGCCATGCTCATGAACAACGCCCAGGCCTACGCCCGGCTGGCCGCCGAGACCAGCGTGCCCATCTGCATGAGCGAGACCCTGGCCACCCGCTACGAGTACCGCGAGTTCTTCGAACTGAAGGCCTGCGACGTGGTGATGTACGATCTGAGCTGGTGCGGCGGCGTGACGGAGGCCAAGAAGATCTCCGACATGGCGGACACCTATTTCATTCCCACCTCGCCCCACACCTGCGGGGGTCCGCTGCTCTACATCGCGTCCACGCACCTGTGCGCCGCGCTGCCCAATTTCCTGATCATGGAGAGCAACTACTGGAAGTACACGCACCAGTTCCCCTACTTCGTGAACAACGCGCCCGTGCCGGTGAAAGGGCACGTCACGCCGCCGGAGCTGCCCGGCATCGGCGCCGGGATCAAGCCGGAGCTGTTCACCAACGGCGACGCCGTCGTCGAGACCGTGGCGCGGGCGTAGTGGGACATGTCTCCCGACTTGTCCAGGCCCCGAGGCAATGGCCCTCGGCCTGAAGGCCGGCCAACAGAACAAGACGGGAGTCATGTCCCGGACACGCGCCGGCTGCCGGACTCAGCCCACCCGACGGGTCCTCCGTAAATTCTTGATTCTGCGTGCCGACGAAGTTTCTGGCAGGCGCAGTCTAAAGTTCTGGCACCCTCAGCCGATATGTGTAAGTTGAGTTGACCTATGGCTTGGGAACAGTTGTTCTTCGAGGCGTTGTTGCCGCTTCTGCTGAGACTCTCGCTTGGCGTTTTCATCCTGCTGGCTGGACACAAGTGGGGTCGATTCGCAGCGCGCCAGGTTCTTCACTCCGGGCAGGTGAAGTGGAAGGCGTACGCTTTGGCGCTGTTGCCTTCGGCAACCGTGTGGGTGGCATTCACCCTTGAACCTCACCTGCACAGTTCCGCCAGTACCATTTTCTGGACGATGTCGAGTACTGCTGTTGTCGCAGCCTGCGCACAGTACAACCGGGATGGCTTTTTCGGTAGAATGCTGCTCAAAGACAACTGAGCCAGGATTCCTCACCGATTGGCCGGCTTGGTTCCCACCTCAGGCTGCAGCCTGCCCCACGTTGCTATTCGTGTCTTAGCGCCGTCATCGGGTCGACGCGGGTGGCGCGATGGGCGGGGAACCAGGCTGCCGCGAAAGCAACCGTCACCACGGCCATGGCGCTGGCGAGGTACAGCGACGGGTCGAGGGGCGAGACCCCGAGCGCCATCGACCGGAAGTAGCGCGCCGAGGCCGCCAGCAGCGCCAGGCCGATCGAGATTCCCCACCCAGCCATTCGCGCGGAGTCCACCAGCACCATCCGCCGGATGGCGGCGGGTTCGGCGCCCAGGGCCGAGCGCAGCCCGAACTCCCGGGTCCTGCGGTTCGCCGTGTACTGGATCACGCCGAACAGGCCCGCGGCGGTCAGCAGCAGGCCGACTAGGCCCAACCCGGCGGCCAGGCCGGCCATCATGCGGTCGCCCGAGAGCGCCTGGTCCATGTGCCGGTCGAGCGTGGTGATCGAGCCAACCGTGACCCGCGGATCGAAGCGCTTCAGCTCCTGACGCACCGCCTGCGAAAGGGCCGCGGGTTCGCCCGCGGTTTCCACCATCAGCGTGATGTCCCCGGACGGTTTTTGGGCGAACGGAAAATAGAGGAACGGTTCGGACTCCTCGTGCAGGTTGTTGGAGGGCCCGTCCTCGGCCACACCCACCACCTGCCGCAACTCGCCGCCGATGAGAATCCACTGGCCCACCGGATTCCTATCCGGGAACGCGCGCCGGACGAAGCCCCCCGACACCACAACCGCCAGCCCGCTGCCTTGACGGTCGCTGGCGTCGATGCCACGGCCCGCCATCACGCGCGTCCCCATGACCGGGAAGTAATTGCCGCCGACGTTGTTGAAACGGATGCCCAGCGGTTCCTGTCCCGGGATCTCGACGCGAACCGTCGCCCCGCCGCCCGAGCCGCTGAGCGGCAGCCGGCGCGCAAACGTCGCTCCGCGCACGCCCGGCAGCCCCGACAGCCGCTCCGCGGCCTGCTCACACCACGGGACGGTCTGCGACCTCTCCCAGCCCGGGCCCACGCTCAGCACCAGAAGCTGCTTGGCGGGGTCGAACCCCGGCCGCACGGCCATGGCATTTCGCAGGCTCGCCAGGAACAGCACCGCCGTGCCGAACAGCGCCACGCTCACCGCGATCTGTCCCACGATCAGGGCCTTTTTCTGCCACCCGCCGCGCGCGCCGGTGACGCCCTGCTCGGACTTCACCACCTCGGCCAGATCGACGCGCACGGCGTGCCGGGCCGGCGCCAGTCCGGCCAGCAGGATCGAGACCAGGCCCGCCGCGAGCGTGAAAGCGAGCACACGGTGGTCCAGCCCGATCCCGTAATCGATGTACACCCTGCCGGCCGAGAGGAACCGCGAGGCCGTATCCATCACGAAGCGCGCCAACAGCAGGCCCAGCCCGACCCCGGCCACGCTCACCACGCCGGTCTCGACCAGCAACTGGCGCGTTAGCCGCCACGCGCCCGCGCCCAGGGCCAGGCGGATGCCGAATTCGCGCCGGCGCGATTCGGCCTGCGCCAGCCGCAACTGCGCCACGTTGGCGCAGGCGACAAACAACACTAGGCCGAGCATCAGCAGCATGCCGCCGCCGAAGACCAGGCTGTCTTTCCAACCCGGCGCGAACCTCGCCCTCAGCAGGGTGCCGGGCGCGCCCGCGGCGGCGGGATTGTGCTTGCCCGGGCCTCGAATGGCGGCGTCCAACTGCGCTGCCACCCGCTCGGCATTGGCGCCCGGTTTGAGCCGGGCGACGATCTCGAACTGGCCCTTGCGCTCCTGGCGTTCAGATCGGCGTCCGAGGACCTCGAACCAGGCCTCCATGCCGACCCAGGTGTCGGTGGCGACGCCGCGCACCAGGCCGGTGAACTCGGCCGGCATCACGCCCGTGACGAGGAATGCTTTCCGGCTGATCAGGAACGTCTGGCCGACCATCCGCGGGTCGCCGCCGAAGCGCCGCTGCCACAGTCGGTATCCCAGCACGACGCCCGGCAGGCCTTCGGATTCCCCGACCGACGCCCGCCCGAGCGCGGCCTTCACGCCCAGCAGCGAGAAGTAGTTCGGGGTCACCGCGTGGGTGATCAGCATTTCGGTGTCCTCGCCCACGGCCAGCGTAGTGCCTCGCCGCTGGTAGGCCGCCAAGTCCCCCAGCCCCTTCCCGGCCTGAAGCATGTCTTCGTAGTCCGGCCAGCCGTAGGGGACATTTCGCCCGTCGTCGCCTCGCGATGTCGCGTACATCACTTCCCGTGGCCGTTCGAGCGGAAACGGCCGGAGCAGCATCGCATCCGTGATGCTGAACGTGCCGGTAGTGAGCCCGATACCCAACCCGATCGAGAGGATGGAAAGCGCCGTCGCTCCGGGATTCTTCGCCAACACCCGGAGCGCGGTGCGGAAGTCTTGCCCGAAGGATTCCGTTACGCTCATGGCGCAGCCTCGCGTCCGGAATCAGCTTATCAGTCCTGGCTGTCCGTTTCCAAGTCCCGCCACGTTTGAATCGTCCGGACCGAACCAATTGCCCTCTTGGCTCGTCTATTGGAGAAAGGAACCCCATGTTCTCCAATCTGCGCGCCGACGTGCAATTTGCGCTTCGCTCGATGCGGAAGTCGCCGGTGTTCACCTCGGTCGTCATTCTATCGTTCGCCCTCGGCATCGGCGCCAACACCGCCATCTTCACGCTCGTGGACCGGGTGCTGCTGCGGATGCTGCCGGTGAAGGAGCCGGAAAGGCTGGTAGCGCTGGCCGGGCGCGGGGACCATTACGGCAGCAACCAGGGGCGCAACGCGCTCTCCTACCCGATGTACCTGGATTTCGTGCGCGAGAACCAGGTGTTCGACGGTCTGCTGGCGCGGCAGGACATGGTCTTCAGTGTCGTCAGCGGCGGCTCGACCGAGCGCGTGCCGGGCGAGCTGGTGTCCGGCAATTACTTCGAAGTCCTGGGCGTCGGCGCAGCGCTCGGCCGCGTCTTTACCGCCGCCGATAACGTGACCCCGAGCGGGCACCCTTGGGCGGTGTTGAGTTACGACTACTGGCAGACGCGCTTCGCGGCCAACCCTTCCGTCATCGGCCAGACCATCCGCGTGAACAACTATCCGCTCACGGTGATCGGCGTCAGCGAGAAGGGTTTCGAGGGAATCGATCCCGGATTCTCTCATCACATACGTGTCCCGCTGATGATGAACGCGCAGATGAAGCCGGTTTGGAACACGATCGACAACCGGCGCACCCGCTGGGTGAACGTTTTTGGGCGGCTGAAGCCGGGGGTGAGCGTCGAGCAGGCCCAGGCGGGGATGCAGCCGCTGTTCAAGCAGATTCTGAAGATGGAAGTCGAGGCCAAGGAGTTCGCCAAGGCCAGCCAATACGCTCGCGACCGCTTTCTGGCGATGACGCTCGAGGCGATGCCCGCCGCGCGCGGCCGCGGGAGTCTGGAAAGGCAGTTCTCGCGGCCGCTGGTGGTGCTGATGTCGATCGTGGGCCTGGTGCTGCTGGTGGCCTGCTCGAACGTCGCCGGGCTGCTGATTGCGCGTGGCAGCACGCGGCGCAAGGAGATCGCCATCCGGCTGGCGATGGGAGCGGGCCGCGGCCGCCTGATCGCCCAACTGCTCACCGAGAGCGCGCTGCTGGCCCTGTTCGGCGGCATCGCGGCGCTGGGTGTGTCGGCGGCCATGGCGCGCATGTTAGTCGCGTATCTGCCGTCCAGCTACACGCCCGCCCATCTGGAAACCGCGCCCGACTGGCGAATCCTGGCGTTCAATTTCGGGGTGGCGCTGGCCACGGGCCTTGTGTTCGGGCTTCTGCCGGCCATGCAGGCGACCCGGACGGACCTGGCGCGCACGCTTAAGGAGCAGGGCGCCTCGCTGGCCGGAGGCGGCGGGCAGGTTCGTCTACGGAAACTGCTGGTGGCCGGCGAGGTGGGGCTTTCGCTGTTGTTGCTGATCGGCGCCGGCCTGTTCGTGCGGAGCCTGCTCAACCTGCGGACGCTGAACCCGGGATTCAGAACCGAGAACCTGGCCCAGTTCATGATCGACCCCCAACTGAACGGTTACTCCGAGGTCCAAACGCGGGCCTTCACGGAGGGCATGCTCGAAAAGCTGCGCGCCACGCCGGGCGTGCGCGGCGCGGCTACCGCGTGGGTCCCGGTTCTGTACGGGTGGGAATGGGACAACGGCATCACGGTGGAGGGCTACCAGGCCAAGGACGGGGAGAACATGAGCCCCTACTTCAACGCCGTCTCGCCGGGGTACTTTTCCACCATGGGCATCCGGCTCCTGGAGGGCCGGGATTTCAGCGAAGCCGACGGGAAGGACGCCCCTCGCATGGCGGTGGTCAACGACCGCCTCGCACGCCACTATTTCGGCAGCCAAAGCGCCATTGGCAGGCGGTTCGGGCAGGGCCGCAACCCCGGCACCAAGACCGACATCACCATCGTCGGCGTCATCGAGAACACCAAGTACGTGAACCTGAGGGAACCGGTGGAGCGCCAGGTGTACCTGCCGCAGCGGCAGCGGGACGCCACGGCCGTGGTGGTGTATGTCCGGTCCGCCATTCCGCCGGAGGCCCTGTTTACGGCCATCCGCCGCGTGGCGGCCGAGCAAGACGCGACGGTCCCCGTTTTCGAGCTGCGCACCGTCGCCGCTCAGATGGATCAGAGCCTGATCCGCGAGCGCCTGGTCGCCTCGCTGTCGGCCGCCTTCGGCGTGCTGGCGACGGTGCTGGCGGTGGTGGGCCTGTACGGAGTGATGGCCTACAGCGTGGCGCGGCGCGGGCGCGAGATCGCCATCCGCATGGCGCTGGGCGCCGTGCGCGGAAGCGTGCTGTGGCTGGTCATGAAAGAGGTGCTGGTCCTGGTTGCGGCCGGAACGGCGCTGGGACTTCCCGCGGCGTGGGCCCTGGCGCGGCTGGTCGAGGCCCAGTTGTACGGCGTCGCTGGGCGGGATCCGCTCACTGTCGCCGGCGCGACGGCGACGCTGGCGCTGGTCGCTCTGGCGGCCGGCTACCTGCCGGCCAGAAGGGCGGCCAGCGTGGACCCGATGCGGGCGCTGCGAGACGAGTAAGTCCGCGCCTCCCCCGCGCTACATGATCGCCGTCGGCGGCGCGGGCTCGTCCGGGCGGCCGGCGTTTGAGAGCGGCACGCGCACCATCACGAAGGCCAGCAGCGCCAGCACGGCGAAGCCCGCCAGGATCGACGGGTGCTCGAAAATCTTCGGCAGCGGCCACTCGAAGAACTGGAAGGTGGCCTTGACCAGGCCGGTCAGAGCCTCGCCCGCGATGAGGCCCGATGCGGTCAATATGCCGGCGTTCTCCACGCGCGCCTTCTGCGCGGCGTTGAAGCCCTTGCGGTCGCTCCGGGTGTCGGTGATCCAGCGGAAGACGCCGCCCAGGAAGATGGCGAACGTGGTTTCCAGCGGCAGATACATACCCACGGCAAACAACATGGGGCTCTTCACCTGCACCATGATCAGCGCGAAACCCATGAAGATGCCCGTCACCACCAGCGCCCAGGGCATTCCGCCGCCGACGATCCCTTGCGCCAGCGAGGCCATCAGTCCGGCCTGGGGCGCCGAAAGCTCACGGTCGCCAAATCCGATGCCGCCGGCCTTGATGTTGCCCACGTGCAGCACCAGCAGCGGGAAGTAGAGCAGCAGGCTGGTAAAGAAGATGCCCATGAAGTCGCCGATCTGCATCGAGCGCGGCGTGCCGCCGAGGATGTGGCCGACCTTGAGGTCCTGCAACATCTCGCCCGCCACCGCCGACGACACGCAGACCACCGTCGCCACGCCCAGCACGGCCGCCACGCCGCCCACCCCGGACACCCCGACACTCACCATCAGCAGCGCCGAGACGATCAGTGTCGACAGCGTGAGACCCGATACGGGATTGTTCGACGAGCCGATCATGCCCACCAGGTTGCCCGAGACGGCCGCGAAGAAGAACCCCAGAACGATCATGACGACCGCCGCCACGATGCCGCCCGGCAGCGCGCCGGCGAAGTAGGAGTAAAGCGCGATCATGCACAGCAGCGTCGCGCCGAGTCCGAGAAAGACCGTCTTGGCGCTCAGGTCGCGTTCGGTGCGGTTGGCGGCCTTGGCCTGCGCGCCGGACTTCTTCAGGTCGGCGACCGCGCGCTTCAAACCCGTCCCCAGGCTCTTGCGCATCCGGAACAGCGTGAAGCTGGCGCCCACCAGCATGCCGCCGACGGCGATCGGGCGCACGATGAAGCGCCACACGGAATCCGTCACCGCCGACCAGGACTCGAGATTGGCGTCGGGCGGCAAGGCGGCCTTGAGTTGGGGGCCGAGGAAATACATGAACAGCGGAACCAGCAGTCCCCAGGCGACGACGCTGCCCGAGAAGTTCAACGCCGCCAGGCGCGGCCCGATGATGTAGCCGACACCGAGATAGGCGGGGCTGACCGCAGGCGCAAAGGCCGAGGTCACGCCGGCGGCGCCGAGGGTCTGCGAATCCGGGCGGCTGCCCAGCGGCACCACGCTCTTGCCGAACTCGCCGATCTGGATCATGAACTCCTTGCTGGCGGCGAACAACTTGACCACCCCGAGGCCGTAAATCAACGCCCCGAAGCCCATCGCCTGGAACAGCAGCCGCGCCGCCTGGCTGCCCTGCTGGCCGGCTTTGTGGATCTCCGCCGCGGCGACCGATTCGGGGTAGGGAAGATCGGGGTCCTCGACCATGACGCGCCGCAGCAGCGTGACGAAGAGGATGCCCAGAACGCCGCCCACGGCCATCAGCGCCGTGGATTTCCAGTAGGCGTGCTCGAAGTCGAACGACGGCCAGGCCTTCGAGATCACGAAGGCCGGAATTGTGAAGATCGCGCCAGCGGCCACCGACTCGCCGATCGAGCCGACGGTACGGGCGATGTTCTCCTCCAGGATCGAACCTTTCCAGATGCGCAGAATGGCCATCGCGATCACGGCGGCCGGGTAGGTGGCCGCGATGGTCATGCCCGCGCGCAGGCCGAGATAGGCGTTGGCCGCGCCAAGGATGACCGTCATCACCAGTCCGAGCAGCACGGCGCGGAAGGTGAACTCCTTCATGTCCATGTCCTGGGGAACGTAGGGGCGGTATTTCTGTTCGCTCATAGTCGGTGTCCTCGCCGATGGAACATCATAGCAGGACCGGGCAGCCCCGGAATGGACCAGTCGCGCCTACTCGCTGCGCAGCACCCTGACCGGATCGACGCGGCAGGCCCGTCGCGCCGGCAGGT
>Ga0315277_10013586_pt1 | contig 10139 bp, 7 predicted proteins | sample YL17G05_15_MG_FD_203695 | JGI IMG/M metagenome (GOLD analysis project Ga0315277, IMG submission 203695) | Sediment microbial communities from Yellowstone Lake, YNP, Wyoming, USA - YL17G05_15 | ecosystem: Environmental > Aquatic > Freshwater > Lake > Sediment | place: USA: Wyoming | collected...
GAAAGAATGTCCTGCTCGTCTTCCCGCGGGGCTTCGCCGCCGAGGGCCGCTGGTGCACGATCTGCAACTACAAGTACGCCGACCTGATTGACGTGGAAAAGACCGAGCAGCTGAGGAAGAAATTCGACCTCGTGATCCTGTATGTCTTCCCCTACGGAAAGGAGACCGTCCGCCAGTGGCTGGACGTCCTGCCCGATCAGCTGGATAAGATCAAGGCCTGGAAGAACCCGTCCGAAGCCGATAAGCAGGACGAGAAAGGCAAAGCCCGGATGGAGATGGCCCGCAAGGGTTTCCCCAAGGACCTGAGTGCCGAGAAGGGCAATGTCCCTGTCCCCTTCCCCATCCTCATCGACGAGGACAGGAAGGTGACCAAGGGGCTGGGCCTCTTCACGACCGATTGGAGCGGCAGCAAGGCCGAGCAGCTCATCCCCAGCGTATTCTTCGTCGACAAGCAGGGGATTCTCCGGTTCAAGTACATCGGCCAAAACACTTGGGACAGGCCAAGCTGGGATTACATGAAGAAAATCCTGGAGGCCACCACCGGAACGAAATAGCGCCTTAGGCGCGGCCCTCAGGCCCGCCTTACTTGACCGAAGTCAGGACCGCATAGGTATAGTTTCTGAACCGCTCGACGATGTCGTTGAGCAATTCCTCTTTGCTGATCTTTAAAACTCTTTCCGGCGAGACCTTCTCCAGGAAGGCTTCTTCGGACTCCTCGAGGGGCGCCTTGGGTGATTTCCTCCCCTTGATCTGAAGGCGCAGCCTCAGCTGCACCGAATTCTTCGGCAGAGAGATGATGTAATGAAAGCTGTCCACGCTGCCGCCCGGGAAATCAAACTGGATCCCGGTGGACTTTCCTTTTTGGGTCCAGGATTTGGACTTGACCTTGTACTCTTTCATCTCCTCGGCCAGGGCTTCGAAGGCCGGCTCGGCGATGAATTCGCAGAACTGCTTGAAGTTCTCCCGGGTTTCTTGCTTGCAGCGTTCCAGGACGTCGATGCTCTCGAAAAAAATCCGCAGGCGGTCTTTCCAGTCGTCGGCTGTCATCTTTTCGGCTCCAAGGCGCTTGTTGATGATAGCACACTCAAAGAAAATTGGGAACGGACTACTTTTCCTCAACCTCGAAAATCTTCTCACCCCCTCTATCTTGCGCGCTTCTAGCGAGATAGATAGCTCTGTTAACAGGGCTGTGAAAATCCCTGTGAATCGGCTGTGATTATCTTCTCTAACTCGTTGAGATGTTAAGAGTTCTGGCTATCTGCACTGAAACTGGGCAGTCGCGAGCGGATGGCTTCCCAAACCGACTCCAAGTGTATCTCCTTGAGTGATAAGGCGATGTGCGGATGAACCCGGCCCAGCGGCTCCCAGGCAGTCACCAGGTCCTGCCGGAAAAGGACAATGACCTCGGTGCCGCAGGCGGCCGCCAGATGGGTGACGCCGGAGTCGTTGCCGAGGTAAAGCCGGGCCCCGCTGAGGAGAGAGGCGAGATTTGTCAAGCAGGGCTGCCTGACCCAAGTCCATCCCGGAGGGAGGACGGCATTTTCGAGCTCGGCCGCCATACTCTCCTCCGCCTCGCCCGTCACCAGTGACCCGGCGACGCCATGTTCGCCAAGCCGGCGGATGACGTGGAGAAAATTCTCGAGCGGCCAGCGCTTACTCTCGCTCCCGCTTCCGGGGTGGACCACGACCCCGCGGTTATCTCCCTCTGCGCCAAAGATCGGTCTCAAACCGTCGGCCCTCTGCAGCCGGCCGACCGGAAGACCAGCCCATTCGTCGATGGATAGGGTGCTGCTCGCTCCGATCGCTTCCACCGTCTTCCGGAAGAAGTACCGGCTCAACTGGCCCGGCTCCCGGGGATCGGCATTTATGAAGCGGATTTGGCCGGACTTAGCGCCTAGAGCGATCCCGGCTTTCGCCAAGTGCTCCTTCCCGCCGTGCGTCCAGCCCACCACCAGGTCGAAGGATCCCAGCCGGGAGGAGAGATCTGTTTCCTCTGCCAGACCTCCCCCAAACAGTGGCAACAGCCTTGGGCTGTCTTCGGCGATGACTTCATCGACCACCCCCGCTTCCACCAGAAGTTCTCCATACTGCTTCCGGCAGGCCAGGGTCAGATTGGCGTCCGGGTATTTCCCGCGGATGAGGCGGATCGACGGGAGCGCGACCAGAAGGTCGCCCAAACCTCCAAAGCGGATGAGAAGCGCCCTCTTCATCTTTCTCCCTATAAGGCGGCGGACAGGGGGCCGGGTCAAGACCGACAACAACAAACTGCCGGCTGTTGTCAGCAGAAAAGGGAAAAATGTTTATTTAGGTGGGCAGAAGTTTTCTCCAGCCGGCCCAAGAAAACTTGAATTCATTATAACAGAAAAAAAAGTGAAATCAAATTTCCCCGCCTTCAGCCGACGGCCTTGATCCGTTCGGCGAAGCACCGGCCGAACTCCCTTCCTTTGATCAGGTCATCCGGCTTCGGGCTTCCGATGAACTCGAAGGTCTCGCTGAGTTCCCACTTGGCCGGTTCGACGATCCGCTTGACCTCCTTGAGCGCCCCGCCGCTCCAGCCGTAGCTCCCGAAGTAGGCGGCCTTGCGGCCCAGGACTCTCTTGCTGACGGCCATAGCCAGGACTTCGGCCATCGGAGGGAAGAGTTTGACCTCGTAGGTGGGCGCGCCGATCACGACACCCGCCCTCGTCCATAGTGAGGGCAAGATATAGCTCACGTGCGTCCTTGCTGCATCGAAAACCTCGACGGGAACGCACGCCTGGGAAATGCCGGCGGCCACGGCATTCATCATCCGCTCCGTGTTTCCGTACATGGACCCGAAGATGAGCGTCACGGCGGGCTCAGTCTTCCCGGATGCGCACTCGGCCCAGCGCCGGTAGAGATCGACGATGCGCTGCGGGCTGCGGCGCCAGACCAGACCGTGGGAAGGGGCGATAATATCTACAGGCAGGTTGGCCATTTTGGCGATGGCATCCAGGACGCGCGAGCTGTAGTTGGCGACGATATTGGCGTAATAACGGAGCGCTTCCTTCTCATAGAAATCGGGCTGCGTGCACTCGTCGTCGAAGATGGTCCCCCGCAGCGCCCCGTATCCCCCGAAGGCGTCGCAGGAGAACAGGACCTTCTTGTCTTCCTCGTAGGTCATGATCGTCTCGGGCCAGTGGACGAAGGGTGTCGACAGGAATCTCAGTGTGGCGCCGCCCAGGGCGAGCGTTTCTCCGTCGGCGACAGCGCGGACGCCGTCTTCGACGCCGAAAAAGCCCCGCAGCATCTCCTTGGTCTTGGCGGATCCGAGGATGACGGCCTGGGGCGCCAGCTTCCGGAAGATCCGGAGGAGCCCGGTGTGGTCCGGTTCCATGTGGTTGATGACGATGTAATCGATCTTGGAGATATCCGTGAGCTCCTCGATCATCGACAGGTACTCATCGGCCTTGACGGACTTGGTCAGATCGATGAGCGCCGTCTTCTCTCCTTTGACCAGATAGGAATTATAGGTGACGCCCTCCTGGGTGATCGGCCAAAGGCCTTCGAAAAGGTCCGTCGTCCGGTCGTTGACGCCGACCCAGAAGATCCCGGGCTTGAGTTCGCGCGCGAGCATGATCATTTACCTCCATGGGGATCAATAGAGCTTTGAAACATATAGTATACCATTAAGTTCATTCGGCGGACGGATCGAGAAGGATGAGCCGCAGGTCCATGACGTTGGTGCGGGTGGGGCCGGTTATGATCAGGCCACCTGCCTTTTTAAAAAAATTGTAAGAATCATTTCTTTCCAAATATTCCTCGGCGCAAAGGCCGAGTTTCGCCGCCCGGAGGGCTGTGGCCGCATTTGCCCAGGCGCCGGCGGCATCGGTCGGGCCGTCCCGGCCATCCGTCCCCAGGCTGACGATGAGAAAGTCCCAACGGCGATGGACCGCTTTCGCCGGGTGGAAGGGCGGCCTCTTCATGAATTCAAGCAGGGAGGCAAGAACAAATTCAGTATTCCTTCCGCCCCTCCCCTTCCCCCTGACCGTCACAGTCAATTCACCCCCGGCTAAGAGGCAAAAAGACCTGTTCGCGGACCTCGCTCGACCGGCCGTCTGGGCCGCAAGCAAAGCATACTTGCGGGCCGCTTCACGGGCCTCCCCGGAATCTCCGGAGCAGAGGATGACCGGGCGAAAGCCCAGCTTCTCGGCTTGGACAGCTGCTGCCCTGAGGGCGGTCCCGTTATCGCCGATGACGAAAGTTGAGACGTTCCGGAAAACACGGTTGCCTTTCTTAAGAGTCTCCGGGATCCGGCCGGAGAGGCCGGCCTCGACGACCCTCCGAACAGAGGCCGGCGCTCTGGTCCATAGATTATATTTCTTCAGGATGCGGCGCGCGTCCGCGAAGGTCGTGGAGTCCCAATGCGTGGGGCCCGAGGCGATGCTCTCCAAGTCGTTACCGAGGACATCAGAGACGACCAAGTTTAGGACGGCGGCCGGATAGGCGGCCGCGGCCAGCCGGCCTCCCTTAATCCCCGACAAATGCTTCCGCACCGTGTTCAGCTCGACGATATCGGCACCAGCCCGCAGAAGCGCATCCGTCACCTCCCTTTTGTCGGCCAGGGTCACAGGCCGGCGTGGCAGACAGACCTGGGCGGACGCACCTCCGGATATGAGCACGAAGACAAGGTCTTCCCGGCCCGCCTCGCGCGCCAGAGCGATAATCTTCCGCGCCGCCCGGACACTTCTTTCGTCCGGCAGAGGATGAGCCGCCGGGAGACGGGTGATCTTGTCCGCTGAAATCTTTTGCCCGGCACCGCAGACCGCGATTCCCTCAGTCAGCCGGCCGCCTAAGATTCCCGCCAGGCTCGCAGCCATATAGGGCGCGGCCTTGCCCATGGCGATGAGGAAGACGCGTTCATAAGAGCTCAAATCAAACAGTCTGCCCTGGATGATGAGCTTCGCACCTTGGCGGTGGACACTCCGGCGGACCAGTCGGTCAGCCGCCGCCTCCGTCAACGCCGCCCCGAATATCTTGCGGGCCGCGGCCGGAAGACTGCGTCGGCCGTGGACTGCTTTCATTATTCCTACTATACTCGATTCCCCTCGCGTTTTCGACGGAGAATTCCCGGCACGCGGGTTCAAAGTCCTCTTACGGATCTTGCCTTCACGCAATCTTCACCAAAAAATCATTCAAACTTCAATGCCCCATATACAATCTTTGTTATTTCTCCGGGTGAATGAAGTTGAATAAGGAGAATGTTTCTTGTATTGGCCGCCGTCGTATTTTAGAATAGGCACAAATCATCAGGCGCGGGCAAGGGACCGCGCGGCCGTCTGGTGAAAGGGCCGATGCAGAAACGCCGGCGGATCGTCCTTCTTTTCGGGCTGGGGATCGTCCTTCCCAGCCTGCTCCTTGGATATCTCGCTTTCCGCGGTATTCAGAATGATCGGGCTTTAGTCGAGAAGGAGCGGCTCGAAGATACCCGGCGGGCCGCCGACCGGGTCACGCGTGCGGTCGATGACGCGATGACTACCGCCGAGGAAACGCTGGCAAAGACGATCGCGGAACTGTCCGAAAAGCCGTCCGCGGAATTGGCCCCAGCCCTGGAGAAGGTGGCAGCCGTGAACCCGCTGGTCGAGCAGTTCTTTTATCTGCAAGACTTCAAGGAGGTTCGTCTTCCCCTCGCAAAGTTACTGTATTTGGCAGACGGCCGCCGGGAAGCCGGCTCCTCCCCTCCTCCAGGTCTGAGCAATCCTGCCGAAATCCAAGCTGCGGAGCGGTTGGAGTTCCAGCAGAAAGATTATCCGGGGGCCCTAGGCGGTTATCGCCAGGCTCTTAAAAACGCGAATGATCCTCGCCTCGAGGGTTTGATCCTCAACGCCGTCGCCAGGGTCCAGAGGAAATCCGGGCTTATCAAAGAGGCGGTCTCGACTTATGAGAATATCGTCCAAGAGCACGGCGGAATCATCATCCCGGGAGGGATGCCGCTGGGCCCGTCCGCCGGCCTGGAGATCTGCGCACTGACGCGCGAGCTCGGGGACTTGGCGAAGTCTCTCCAGACATCCCTCGGACTCTACAAGTCTCTTTTCGGCCGGGAATGGACCCTGGAAAGGGCGGAATTCGACTTTTTTACCCAGCGCGCCAAGACCCTCATCGAAGAAGTGTTAGCCGGTCAGCCGCGCGGGCTCGACCTCGCCGCTTTCCAAAGTAAGCTTCGGACTCTTGAAGCCGAGGAGGCGGAGCAAAGAAATAAAACAGAGAGGATGATCGCCTTCGAAGAGGGCGCGGCGCCGGCGCTCGAGGCAAAACTCCGGGGCGGTACGGACGAACCGAATCGGCCTTTCTCAAGGCTCGCTTTTGAAGTCCGGAATCATTCCTATTTATCCTCGATAATGAGGCCAACCGTTCCGGCAGGCGGCGCGTCGAACGCGGCTTGGGGGATCATCATCGACACCGAGCGGCTCAGGGAGAATTCTCTCCGCCCGGCCCTGCGCGACAATTTCCGTCCGAGCGAGACGACATGGGCCGTAATAGGAAAAGACGGCGCGGCCGTCCTGTCATCGGAAAACCCGCCGGCGGGTCCGGTGACACTCAGGACGGATTTCGTCTCCAACACTCCGGACTGGACCCTGGAGTTCCACCAGCCGCCGCCCCGCCTCATCAGGACGTTTCTTCTGTCGCGGCGGGGCCTCTACTCTTTCGTTTTCCTTCTCATCGCCGGCATCCTTGTCTTCGGGCTGGCCCTGACCATCCGTTCTGTGTCCCACGAGCTGGAGCTGGCCCGGATGAAATCGGATTTCGTCTCGACGGTGTCCCATGAATTCAAGAGCCCCCTGACCTCGATCCGGCAACTCGCCGAGATGCTCCAGTCGGGCCGGGTGCCGTCTGAGGAGCGCCGCAAGCAGTATTACGATGTCCTGCTCGAGCAGAGCGAGCGGCTGGCGCTGCTCACGGACAACATCCTCAGCCTGGCCAAAATCGAGGAGGGCCGGGCGGAATTCGCCTTCGAGACGACGGATGTCTCCGCCCTCTTGGACAGCGTCGTCTCCTCTTTCCGGGAACGGGTGCGCCATGAGGGCTTCGATATCGAGCTGAAAGTCCAAGGCCCGATTCCCCCCTTTGCGGTCGACCGCAACGCGTTATCGCAGGCCATCACCAACCTGATCGATAACGCCATTAAGTATTCGGCAGATTCGAGATTAGTGGTGGTCGGCGCTTCCGTCGAGGAACAAACCCTAGCCATCGCAGTACAGGACTTCGGCGTCGGCATCAAGAAGGAAGACATCGACAGGGTATTCGAGCGTTTCTTCAGGGGCGGCGACGAACTGACACGGACGGTCAAGGGGAGCGGCCTGGGATTGACTCTGGTCAAGGAAATCGTCGAGGCCCACCGGGGGAGAGTCCAGGTCGAAAGCGAACCGGGAAAGGGCAGCGTGTTTTCGATCCGGCTGCCGCTTCCACAAGGAAAGGAAAGCTGAGATGGCCAAGATCCTTATTATTGAAGACGAGGAAAGCATCCTCATGCCCTTGGAGGATAACCTCAAGCTTGAAGGATATGAGGTCTCGAGCGCGAAGGACGGCCTGCAGGGCCTGGCCCTGGCCACTGAGCATCCCCATGACCTCATCGTCCTGGACATCATGCTGCCGAAGATGGACGGGTTCGAGGTCTGCAAGCGGCTGCGCCAGGACCGGGTGATGACGCCGATCCTGATGCTGACGGCCAAGAGCCAGGAGGTCGACAAGGTGCTCGGGCTGGAGCTCGGAGCCGATGATTATGTCACCAAGCCGTTCAGCTCCCGGGAGCTTCTGGCCCGGATCAAGGCCATCCTCCGGAGGGCGACCGAGCCGCTCCGCGGCATCGATTTTTGCCGCTTCGGTGCGATCGAGCTCGACTTTGTGAAGTACGAGGCGAAGAAGGGAGGCCGGCCGGTGCCGCTAACCGCACTCGAGTTCTCCCTTCTCCATTTTCTCGTCCAGAACAGGGAGCGTGTTGTCCATCGGAATGAAATCCTGGACAGCGTTTGGGGCAAGGATGTCTATGTCGACGCCCGGACCGTCGACAAGCACATCTCCCTTCTCCGAAAAAAATTCGAAGACGACCCCCAGGAGCCAAAATACATCCTGGGTGTCAGGGGTGTCGGATACAAGTTCACGGGATGATCGCTGTTCACGGAATCTTCATAGAAGAGGCGCAGAGCCTTCATGAAAACGACGCGGCTTTCGCTTATCTTTCCTCATGGAGAAAAAACATGAGGAGGCTCGAACAATGAAATCAAAAGCGATTATGTCCGTTGCATTGGCCTTGGTGGTTGCATTTGTTTTGGCGGGCATCGGCCAGCAGAGCGCCGAGCAGCTCTATAAGACCGGCCTGTATGAAGAGGAAGTGGGGGGAAACCTGCAAAAAGCCATCGAAATCTATCAGGACATCCTGAAGCAGTTCCCGGATAACCGCGGAATCGCCGCCATGGCTCAACTCCATATCGGCTTGTGTTACGACAAACTGGGGACAAGTGAAGCGGAAAAAGCCTTTCAGAAAGTGCTCGACAACTACCCGGACCAGTCGGAGGCGGTCGGGGAGGCAAAGCGGAAACTTGCACTTCTTCTCAAGTCCCGCGCCCTCATTAAGACAGGAGATGCTGAATTCAGACTCCGTCAGGTCTGGGCCGGGCCCGAAGTGGATATCTCTGGTGCCGTCTCTCCCGACGGCCGGTATCTCTCCTTCGTGGACTGGAAGACTGGCGACGTGGAAATCAGGGAAATCTCCACCGGGACGAACCGGCGCCTGACGAACAAAGGTTCGTGGGCGGAGTCCCCGGAATTCGCGCTGGACTTGAAGTGGGCCCCTGACAGCCGGCGGATCGTCTATCAATGGGGGACCCAAGAGGGACGCTATGAGCTGCGCGTTCTGGAAATCGCGAATCCGACTCCGCGAGTCCTCTATCGTGCCCGAAAGTATAAAGAGGAATACATCGAGCCGTTGGACTGGTCTCCTGACGGAATATTCATATTAATGGGGACCTACAGGATAGAGAACCTGCGTCCGTCATGGGTTATCTCTCAGCTTGACCTGATTTCTGTTGCCGACGGTTCAGCAAAAAACCTAAAATTCCAAACTGCGGCTCGCTCGGACAACCCCAAACCTTCGGGATTCGTCTTTTCGCCGGATGGAAAATATATCGCCTACGACATCCCTGTAGAAAACAGGGATGAAGATCGCGATATCTTCTTACTTCCGGCCGAGGGCGGTAAGGAAGTCCCCCTGGTCGAGCATCCTGCCCGCGACACGGTCATCGACTGGATGCCCAACGGCGAAGGGCTTCTTTTCAGCAGCGACCGGACCGGGACAAATGATATGTGGTTCATCCGCATCGCGGAAGGAAAACCTTTGGGGACCCCCCAATTGATCACGACCAACGTCGGCAGGATCAAACCGATGGGGACCACGTCCAAGGGAGCGCTGTATTACGGGATATCAGGGTATACGAACGATGTGTACGAGGTGAGGATCGATCCCCAAACTGGAAATATCCTGAGTCCGGTAAAAAGAGCGGTTCTTAAGGATGAGGGGCACAACGCCTATCCGGATTACTCCCCTGACGGGAAGTCCGTCGCCTATATCTCCAGTCCGAACGTGACGGGAAGGCCATCCGGGCCGATCCTCGGCATTCGGTCCGTCGAAACCGGCCGCACTCGTGAACTGACTCTCGATCTGGCCAGATTCGGCTATCCCCGCTGGGCGCCCGACGGCCGTTTCATTTCCGTTGAGGGATCCGGAAGAGATGGTCGTCGGGGAATCTTTCGTGTCGACGTTCAGACGAGCGATGTCGTCCCCATTGTTTTGAGCGATACAGAAACCGAGATATACTCGCACCGGTGGTCCAGGGACGGAAAGTCGATGTACTATTCAACCGGCGATCGGGATGGAAAATCGGGCGCTGTTTTAGTCCACAATTTTGAGACCGGACGCGAAGAGCGGCTATCCGGATCCCCTTCTGATGCGCAGTGGTTCGACATTTCCCCGGACGGAAAATGGCTTGCCCTTATGAATAGAGGAGCAAAAAGAGCAATACGAATCATGCCGGCATCGGGCGGAGCGCCGCGAGAGATCTACAGCTTCAAGCAGGAAGAGGACGTAACTATTGCGCCGGCCTGGAGCGCCGACGGGCGCTCTATTT
>Ga0315277_10013587_pt1 | contig 10138 bp, 10 predicted proteins | sample YL17G05_15_MG_FD_203695 | JGI IMG/M metagenome (GOLD analysis project Ga0315277, IMG submission 203695) | Sediment microbial communities from Yellowstone Lake, YNP, Wyoming, USA - YL17G05_15 | ecosystem: Environmental > Aquatic > Freshwater > Lake > Sediment | place: USA: Wyoming | collected...
AGGATTCAAACTCGAAATAAATTACCCGGAACAGAAGTTCTCCATTTACATGTAGCATTCTTATTGGGTAGCTTATACCAATAGAATTCTAAGCAAGTAAGTCTACAAGTCAGATGAGTTACTTCCCACAAATTCCGCAACAGCCTCTCTGGCCTTGTACGTCAGGCCGGAATAGATTTTCCATCACGAGACACCGCCATGGAGGAAAAAATCTTATGAGAAAAGAGATACTAAGAAAAACATCCATTTTTTTATGGGGAATTATTATGGCCTTTTCCACTATTACCTATTCCCAGGAGATAAAGCTTATTATTCGCGGGGATGACCTGGGCATGACCCACGGGACCCTGGATGCTTTCGAGAAAGCTTTCAACGAGGGAGTACTGACTAGCGGCGCGATTATTGTGCCCGGCACATGGTTTGAGGCTGCCGCACAAGCTTGCCGGAAGAACCCGGGCTGGTGTACGGGGGTTCATCTCTGTCTTGTTGGAGAGTGGCGCGGAGCACGTGTGCGGCCTGTTCTCCCCTGGGACAAGGTGTCCTCCATAGTGGATGAAGATGGATTTTTGTTCACTTATCCTGCGGAGCTTTTTGCCCGTAAACCGAAACTCGAGGATATTGAACGAGAGTTCCGGGCGCAGATAGACTTAGCCAAGAAAAAAGGGATCAATGTGCAGTATTTGGACACTCACTATTTAGATCCCAATAACACCGGCTATCCGGGGCTTAATGAGCTGATCAAAAAGATTGCCTCGGACTATAAATTGCCGGTATCCGGACTCCAGGGCGAGCAGCAGATCAGTGTCTACCAGGTGCCGGTCGAGCAGAAAAAAGCCGAGGCCATGAGGCTCATGAATGAGCTTAAACCTGGCCTCTGGCTCATGATTTGTCACCCGGGAATAGATTCCCCGGAGCAGCATGCTCTTATTCACAGCGAGCCGGCAGCAATTTTCGTAAACGGGGGAGTGGGCAGTAACCGGGCTGAAGAGCTTAAAATACTCACCAGCCTGGAAATGAAATCGATTATCTTGAAAAGGGGAATTATCCTGACCAATTACCGGGAGTTATGGAAAGAGAAACAGGGTGGGCGGTAAAAAGACACGATTCAAGGCTGAGGAGGGATGGCGAAGGGTGATCAACTTGATGGAATCTTTTGGTTTCTCTAGCTTTCATCCCTGCTAGTGGCCGGGTGATATCTACCCGGTCACGGAGTACTGAAAAAATTTGAGGACACTATGGCCCAAAATCTTGATTTGCCTCGTCTTCTTGATTTATTCGACAAGTTTGAAAGGCTTGATAAATCTATATTTGACGAGATACAAAAGGGCAATTTGGAAGTAATTGATCGTACTTTAGAAGCAAAGAAGGAAATAAAGCGTTTTTTACGATCATGTAAACCAATCGGGGTTAATAAAACACTCGCAAGAAAAATAAAACAGATAAGGGATAATTACGGTTATAACATTGACAGAGTTATTTCGAATCTGTCTGATATTACCGGACAAACCATATCTCAAGAATCTGAAGAAGGCATCGATTATGTTAGTACCCTTTTCACCGAAGGCACAGCTGATTATGTAGATGATAACTTTTTTACAAGAAAAAACCAGGTTGGAACTATTATTGTAAGTGAAACTCTTCCAAATAATTTTATACACCATTTCGATAATATAAGAGAATGCTATGCTCTTGGTTTATTCGAAGCAACGATTATGTATTGTAGAGCACTTATAGAGACGGGATGTTTTGAGGCATTCAAGCGAAGAGGAAATGTTCATTTAGATTCTAAAGTGAAACACATTGAAGAATTCAAACTAAGTGCTCTTATGGCCAGTATTAAGAAAATGAAAATGGTATCCGAAGAAAACTGGGAAAAAGCCGACCAAGTAAGGACAAAAGCCAACATGTTATTGCACACAAAGAGCCAAATTGTCAAAGTTACGGAGCAAGAAGCCTTTAAAGCCATCCAAGATACTTTTGCTATAATTGAGGAAATATTTCATCCTAAAGAGTAAAAGAAGTATTAATTGACGAAAATCTCCATATAATTATTATTTATAGCATTTGACTTATGGGAATTACATTAATAAAATTATTTTTATGGATCTTCAGATATATTTTCGGAGTTTTATTATTTATTATTTCTTTCAAAATAACATACGCAATTGGGAAAGAATTTGCAAAGGTTATAAATGAATGGCACGATAAGTGGCCAGGATATAAAGTAAATATAAAATATAAGATACTTTTAATGTTGTATTGTATTGTTATATTGTATTTATGGGCATTTACCGTCTCTATATTATTTAATGTGGAAATAATTCCAATTGACCTTTATCCAAATTATTAATCCTAATTTAAAACTATATCAACTTTGGGGGCAGGTCACTTTCTTCTATCAACTCTGATAGGCGATAGACCCAAAATGACCTTCATGGATGGAAATAAGTAACCACCTTCATAAAGTCGGCAGCCTCTGGCGATTTCGAGGAAAAAGATTAGATCGTGGATATTTACTCGTTCCCGGAATATTGTTATTAAGGTAATTTTAATACCAGTATTTCACTGTAAGGTGGCCTCTATATTAGGCCACTGTTTGCCATAATCCATTTTACCAGGAGGTGATATATGGCAAAGATCAACAAAGGCCGGGTGTTGCAGGGAGGGCTGCTCGCCGGAGCAGTGCTGAATGTCTGCGAGTTCCTGCTGGATAAGCTCATCCTGAGCGGGCAGTGGGAGGAAGCCATGAAAGCGCTGAACCTTGCGCCACCTTGCGCATGTGCGGCTTATGGCTTCGTAGTGCTCATGTTCCTGGTCGGCATATTCACAGTGTGGCTCTATGCGGCTATCCGGCCCCGTTACGGGGCAGGCCCTAAGACCGCGGTCTGCGCCGGGCTCGCGGTCTGGATTATCTATGATCTTTTAGGTTTCGGCAGCACTTTATTGATAGGATTGTTCCCGGTGAAGCTGGTGCTCGCCTCGGTTATCTGGGGCCTGGTAGAGATGATCCTGGCCGCGCTGGCCGGAGCCTGGCCGTACAAAGAGGAGGAGCCTGCAGCTCAAGCCGCTCCGGCAGGTCAACCCTGAACCTTTATTTTCGGTAACTATTGAAAACCGATCCGTAAGAAACAGGGGCGGACGCGCTGCCCGTCCCTGGCTAAGATTTTAACCTCGGCAGTAATTTCTAAAGCTTTTACCTTTAAATAGCTTAATGAAGATCTACTTGTGCCTCCAGCGGCCATTCTCCTGTTACACCTGTACCACTCGCAGGTAGCCTGGTTTCTGTTTGTAATGTATTTTTTCCTCCAACCTCCAGCCGTTGAGGCGAACCCGTTGGGGCGAACCCGTTGGGGCGAACCTTGTGTTCGCCCTTCGCCCTCTTCATTTTCTCTCGAACTTCCCCTCGGCATTAAGTATCCATTCGCCTGATCCAATGTTTTCCGGGATCGAGTCATATTCAGTCGTCCATCGGATCTCAACCCGCGTGGTATCCATGCCATATATTCGTATCTTCAAGGCCATAGTATCCAACACTCCGGCAGTCTTTATATTGCTGGTCACGAGTCTCATTCGATTTGCTTTGGAGTCCCATCGTTCAACCTTGCTTGCCGTGGTAAACATCCGATAGGCTATGTCTACCTTCTTACCGGAATTCCCTGTTTCTGTTAGAATAAACCCCGGAGGGAAGACAGCCAGGATTGTTCTGTCCGGTGGTTTGAGCCGAGCAACCCATAGAGTGTCAGATCCCCATAGAACAGAAGGAATAAATAAAAGAAAAAAGATAAAAAGACGCATATCTCCTCCTTACTCAATATCCCTGATATCTCCGGCCACAGTAGAAGTACCATTGTCCGTAACATTTGTGGCGCAATTTCGGAAAAAGTTTTCTGAATGGCCGGTTTGAATACAACCGCTTATAATATTAATACCATTTATGCCAGCATAACTTATATAATTACTTATTATAGCATTGGTTTGACCATGCTGAATATAAATGCCCGTACTTTTACACATAATACAATGATTTCCAGAAACATTATTATATCCTCCCCCTGTGCCGGAGCCATTTAAATATATACCAAATTTACAATCTCTAATAAAATTTGACTGTATACTACTACGTCCTCCTTCAACAATAATTCCCCATTGCGCAATTGAATCAATAGCAATTAGAGAAATCTTTCCATCTATCCGGTTTCCTACAATTGATAAACATTGTATGTCTGCGGCAGCAGCCTCATTAGCCCAAATGCCCGTATTGGCAGCATTAAAAGCGCTAAAATAAATCCTATTATTTATTACCTGGGTACCCTTTAAACTATCTCCCGCCCCGAGTCTGGCAATCTCAATGCCGGTCTGCCCTGTTCCCGGAACATTAATTTCGCAAGATTCGACTATATTATTATCGGCATTCAGATAAACTCCCCTCAGAAGCATACCGCCACATTTGACATCAAATATCTTACTAAATCCCCCGTCGAATCTAAGTTGATAACAATTAACCACCCGGCAATCCTTGATAAGCCAATCATTGGTAGAATCATCGGTAGCAAAAAGCTGAGAAGAGGTACTCGTGAAATTACGGAAGATATTTTCTTTTATTATGGCGCTATCTCCACTTGTCGCTCCAGTTGTACCGGTGCGAATTATGCCCAGAGAATTAGCCGTGCCTATCCATTCAAGTCCCTGGCCAAGCCAGAGTTTGCCTGCATTTAAAGTATCGTAAAAACAGTAATCGCCGCCTGCATAATAAATTTTGGTTCGACCTTCTTCGCCTTTGATAATAATGGTCTTAGATGTAGATGGTAGAGTATCTGTCTGTGTCAATACCCAATTATTCCCTTTCAGGAATATAGTGCCGCCAGTGGAGGCAAGAGCCGCAAATCCAGCCTTTAACCCGGCAATCAAAAGAGAATCATTTGTAGCGGAATAATTTTCATTGCCACCAGTACCACGACCGATGACATAGGAAAACGGGAATGAATCAGGATTCATGCTTCCACTGGCTGCAGGCTTAAGCGAATCAAGAGTGCCGGAAGTATAGAATTTTTGAAAGCCTTTAAATTTCGAGCTGTCCGGTCTCGCGGCGATCCTGGCGGCATGGGCGGCAAGGCTGTCCGCTTTTAAGAGGCTGTCGGCTGCGTGTCTGGCTTCCAGGGCCTTGACCCTTGTGGTGTCAGCCTTCTTGGCCAGGCTGTCCGCCATCCGCTGGTTCGACCAGGGGCGGCTGCCTCCTACATATTGCCCTCTTGCCGCAATGGGCCAGAGGAGCATGATCAATGAACCAATGACTAATAAAAATTTCAGCATCTTTCTCATGGGTTCCTCTTCAATTGGTAAAATGATCTTCTCCCCGGATTATAAAAAAAGCCGCCTGATCAATCTCAATACCGTAGGCCTCTATTACAAACCTCGTGTCATGATCGATTTCGCCCGCAGCAGTAATTTCATATCTGGTATCACAATGTGAAACAGCGAGCAGAATTAAAGCCGTATCATGATCTATTTTCACCTGATTATAAATCGGCAGACTGCTGTCGTGATCGATCTCCGCCTGGTTGAATACAGGAAACCGGCTATCCTGATCGATTCCGGCCTGGCTGAAAACCGGGTACCGGCTGTCATGGTCTATCCTGCCCCAGGTGATTGGATAATCCGGGGCAAAAAAGAAATCAAAAACTATATCCGTGAAATTGAACATCAGCTTTGCATTTCCGCGAAAAAGACAGCCTCATCCAGCGGGTTATCCGCATGTTTCACCAGCCACACCAGAACCTTGATCACCGTATTATTGGCCGGCTGGCAGCGGGCCATGGGAAAAACAAGCTCGAGCTGGTAAGGCGTGGTATGGGCAATATATTTGATTGTTCCATCGACCTGGACAGCGAAGATACCCTCGACATCACCCCCGCAGCGGATCGCCGACAAGTAGGTCGAGCCGTTGAATGTTTTGCTGAGTAATTCAGTTCCGGGAGCCAGGCGGACATTCTGGCCGCTCTTATGGGCCGCCGGAGTGGTACTGTTCGCTCCCCTGGTGCAGCCGGTCGAGTGGGTGCCGTGGGTACCGATCGCGATATCTTCCTCGCCGATAGTTACTACAGCGGAATTTGCAAAAATGTCATACTGGACATAGAAATCCTGGGCCGAGCTATCCAGGTCCGCGGAAAGCCGGGTAGCATTGGCCTGGACTACGAGCCCCCGCGGGCCTGTTTGCGCTATGAATTGCATCTTCACCTCCCTCAGGCGGTCTCATTGATAGTACAGGCCAGGCGATGGATCAGGTCCTGCTTGTAGGCGGCCGGAGTCGAAACGGGAACTACGATTTTCCGCCAGATCGCCGCCTTTTCCTCATAACTCAGATCGCTGAGCTCATGCGGAGCTTCCCAGTTCCCGTCAGGGCTTCCGCCGGAATCATCGCAGTAGCTCATCCAGCCGGATTCATCCGATCCGGTTTCATCCACGCAATCGACAGTGATCACCGAGCAGTCATAAGCGAGCCGGACTGCAGCACCGCTCGAGTGCGAAGCCGGCGATGTGCCGTTATGTCCCCTGACCACAGTGAGCGAGGCAGTGCCATGCCCGGCAGTGATCAGCATTTTTTCATTATCGACGATAATCACGCTGTAATCGGTATCAGCGAAGCGGGCTGCGGCAAGAGGGATCGTGTTCACCTCATCGTCTATGTCACCGGTGAGAGTTGTCTGCTCGACCGCAACCCATAGCGCTTTCTGCGCCGTTTCCCCGTTGGTCCCGTCAAGGGAACTCTCCTGGTCCGGACTTGAGAAATCTCCATCCCTCGAAACTATCTGGGTCAGGTTCGAGTCTTTATAAAGACGCAGTACGCTCATGAGCCGCCTCCTTTTCCGGTGCTTCATTTACAGCTTTCAGTTCAGCGATCACATTTTCCACCCGAATTTGCGCCAGTCTTGTTTCCTCGCGCGCCAGAGTCAACTGGGCATATTGATTAGACAGGCGAATCCGCTCTTCTTCAAGCGCCCCCAGGCGATTATTTATTTTATCCATTTTTTATCCTCCTTAAGTAGCGATAAGACCGTGCGCCCGCAGGCGGGCTAGCAGGGTATTGAACTGGGATCTCAGGGACTGGACATTAGAGAGTTTTGCGGCATCGGCATCGTTTGACGAGGCGTTGATCGCTCCGGAATCAGCTACCGCTGCGCCGCGCGCGCCGACAACTTGCAGGGTATCGATTTTATAAACTTTCCCTGCGGTGAGATTGATATTATTGAGCCAGGTCTGTCCGCTGGCTTCAAAAGTATAAGTTGTATCTCCTTCAACATATATCTTGAATTTTTTGTTGGTATTATCCCACACCGGGGCGGCATCGCCATTCTGCCAGGTAACGATCCTGGAGAGGATGCTCGAGTCCGGGATAATCAGGCAGGCCGAGCCGAAAGGCCGCGAGAACCAGCCGGTATGACGCCATTCATAAGTGGTGCCGTAGCTGAACAAATCCTTCGAATAAACTCGTACCGCTCCAAGCTGCGAGGTGGCGTAAATGTCCACCGCCAGACTGCCGTCCGAATAGCAGCGCAGCCTCTCCTGGCCGTCGAAAGTACCAAGCTCGAGCCGCTGGGTTCCCGAGATCGAGGTTTTGATGCCGCCGGCGGCGCTCAAGAGGCCCTGAATGACTACATCGCTGTCGAATACCGTGGCGTTCGAGATATGCAGTCTGGCCCCGCTTATCGTTATCCCCTCGGCTGAGGCGTTGATCGAGGCGATGACATTCGAGCTCTGGATCGGGGTAAAATTGAGCTCACTGGTGGTTATTGTGCCGGAGGCGATCTCCGAAGCGGTGATGGTATGGGAAGCTATCTGGGCCGCGGTAATCGTGTTAGCGGCAATCTGGGCTGCGGTGATAGTGTTAGCCGCGATTTTGTTCGCAGTGACTGCGCCAGTGTATATTTTTTCATTGGTCACGGAGCCGGCGCCGAGAAAGGCGCTTGAGGCCTGTTTCTGCTTTTTATTTTCACTCGGATCGCTCACAGGCGAGCTATTACCGCTGTGGTCATAGGCGGTGACCCGGTAAGACCAGTTCTTTTCCAGATTGATATCGGTATTCGTGTGCACGAAAATCGTGTTCCGCCACTGGTGTTCGAGAATTATCCAGGCTCCGCCGTTCTCGCTGCCCTCGATCTGGAAATGGCTGAAATCGGGGCACGGGCCGCCGGCTATGGACGGGGTGCTGATCTCCACCAGATTATGGCCGGTATGCTCGGTTACCGTGACAGTCGGCTTATCCGGCGGCGTGGAGTCATCAGTTAAATGGATAGCTGTCGACTGGCTCCAGGTTCCGGGGATATTGTTTCTGCCCACGGCGCGCGCCCGGTACTGGTACCAGCGGCCGGGCTTGAGCTTGCGGTCAGTGTTATCATAATAAACGACCTGGGGCCCGGGGAGGATCGAGTCATCCTGCTTGATTCTGAATTCCGGCAGGCGCTGCCATTCCGACCAGGCCGCCTGATTAGTTCCCTGGTCATCCCGGCGCTCGAGCTCGAAGCGGTCGACCATGTCCTCCTGGCCTGCCGGGGCCAGGATTTTAAGGGTAATGGAAAAAGCATAATAGGATCCGACAGCCACCCGGCTCACCAGCGGATAGACTCCGCCTTCAGAGTCAAAACCTGGCGCGGTAAGTATTTCACCCGGACCCATGAGCTGACGGTAGCACATTATTTTCGGCGCGGACCCGGCGCTTTCCCTGCCCCGGCTGTCCACTGCGGAGAGGCAAAAGAGAAACCACGGATCGGAGCCGGAATAGGGGTCCGGGGGCGTGAAAACAAAGAAATTTGTACCGGATTTACCGGCCAGGATTATCCCAGCCGGCCGCCAGCCGGTAGAGGCATCGGGCCTGACCCAGACATTGTAGTGGTGCGCCCCGTCGACATCGTTTATCAGGTAAACCTTGATCGCTCCATCAAGGGGGAGAAGACTCCAGTCACCTGCTCCGGGAGCTGGCGGGGCAGCAGCAGTGACCAGAAGGTTTTCCGGCTCGGCGGTAATAATCGCCGAGGCCCGGCCGTTTTCATTGATATACTTCACGCCGAAATCATAGGCGATAAGCGCGGTGAAATCAGTGTCGCTGCGACTATAATTGTCTGAACCATCCGCCCTGAGTTCAGTTTTCGGCACACCCCAGGTTTCGAGCTGGCTCGGCCTCTGGTAGAGTTCATATCTGCCCCGGCCGGAGCCGGCGAGGTCATCCAGGCTTTTGTCCCAGGCCCAGCTCACTGTGCCATTACCGTTAGCTGTCACCGTCACATTCCGCGGCGGGTTCACAGTTTGAGCTGTCCCGGCGCTCTGTCCGGCATCGAGAAGCACAAAACCCGCCCAGTGAATGGCAGCCAGACTGCTGTCGATATTCTTCCGGGTAAGCATGACCAGAAGAGGGTTAGGGTCAGCAGCCAGAGGGCGGGAATAGAGCGCGGAAGTCAGATTGACATGGTCGCCGATCTGAAGGCCGGCGAATTCGAGGCGGGTGGCGAATTCGATAGTGCGCACCCCGTCTTTCTGAAGGTTGAGCCTTCGCCGGGCCACCTCAAGGGGGATGCCTGTCTTGTCCACAGAGGCAGGGATAAACTCGCTCAGGATTTTATCCACCGCATATTCCTTATGCTCTTTCTCGCTTTCCTGGTCATAGTCGACAGCCAGGCAGCGGTAATCGGTCTCCTCGGTTCCTTTCCCGCCGAAAAAGATAACGGCCACATTGCGCATGTATTTGCGGCCCGGGGAGAAACGCTCGCTGGCCAGGACCAGATCATCGCCAGAAAGACAGGGCAGAACCGCGCCGTTCCTCTTCCAGAGACCGAGCACCGGATCATAAGCCGTTCCGGCATAATCGACATATTTCACCGTCCATTTGCCGGTTTCATCCACCACCTGGAAGGCCAGGAGGTGCTTGTTCAGCTCGAGGTCAACTTTTTGGAGACTGGACGGCTTTTCAATCGTGTGCGAGAGCTGCCAGGGGAAAGCGTTCCGCAGGGTAGCGAAACTGGCGCTGTCGATCCCGGCCGGCCTGATCCTCGCCCGACGCAGCAGGTCTTTTTTAATCTCTGCGGGATTCATCAGGTCATAATGAATGTGTTCGGTCATATCCGGCGGGTCATTGGGTGACGGGGCATAA
>Ga0315277_10013590_pt1 | contig 10138 bp, 17 predicted proteins | sample YL17G05_15_MG_FD_203695 | JGI IMG/M metagenome (GOLD analysis project Ga0315277, IMG submission 203695) | Sediment microbial communities from Yellowstone Lake, YNP, Wyoming, USA - YL17G05_15 | ecosystem: Environmental > Aquatic > Freshwater > Lake > Sediment | place: USA: Wyoming | collected...
CCCGGCTGCAGGGGAATCCGCCCGGGGGAGCGCCCGGACCTGCGCGCGTGTGACCGCGCCCCTGCCTGCCTGCCCTGCTGCTGCGCCCATCGAGGCTGCACGCACGCGCACGCGTGCTCATCATGAGGGCCGTGGGCATGGCCCCCCTTACATTACAATATAGAAAGAGAAGGGTACGCCCCACCAGAAAGTGAGACCCTATGCAACCTTCGAAGCGTAACGCCAGCCCCAAGCAGCAGTGCGTGGCCTACTACGTCGCGCACCCTGAATCCAGCATCGCTCAGGTTGCGAAAGCGATCGGCTGCTCCGACCGGACGGCTGCCGCTGCACGCATCATTCTGGTCCAGAAGGGTTTGCTCCCGAGTGGTCGATCCCAGACCATGGGTGAGCCGAGTGACACCCTCACTGAAGCCGCACTGGAAGAGTTGAAAGATGTCGACAGTCCCGAGGAAGTGCCGACACCTGTGTCCGAAGAACTACCCAAGATTTCGGACAAGAAGCCCGCTGCCGGGAACTCGCTGATCGACTCGAAAGCCTTGCAGGCCATGGCTGAGATGCAGCAGTCCCTCGCGGATGATGAGGACGACGAAGAGACGATCAAGAAGATGAAACGCATCTACAAGGGCTTCATCTTCAACACCGCTCTCCACCCCGATACACGTATGTCGGCGGGTGTCCAGTTCCAGAAGTTGAAAGATCGCGATCGTGAGAAATCGCTGGGTCCCGGAAAGCCGACGACCCGGCCTGAGGCCCTCGCCCGTTTGATCGACATCCTTCAGTCTGCAGGCTCCTCTCTCCTGATTGAAGCCCTCTACACTGCTTTCCCGCAACTTGTGGAGACTGCCGATGCCCCTCAAGCCGTGGACTCGACCGACGCTACACAACCACTTGCTGTCCCTCCTTTCCCGGCCAACGACAACGGTGAGACTCAAGGCCCTAAGGGATGAGGCAGCCCACGCGTACTTCGATCCCGTGTTCCCTCCGGGTGAGATCGACATCACCGTAGACGCGAACAATCATCCGACCGATCCGATCATCCGCTTGGTCATGCACGAACTTCTGCACGTCGCGATGTCCGAATCGATTGTAGCCCGACTGGATGCCACCCTTGAAGAGGTGGTCATCCTTAGTCTGGATACATATCTATGGACATACATGAATAGTTCGAAACAGCGCCTCGCCAAGTGGGAGAAGCTGATCGAGAGGAAGCTCGTGATCTTGGAAGGACAGAAGGCTGACGTCTCACTTGAGGATCAGGTGAAGCGATGAGGCCCGCGATGCGTGAGGATCGGAACGAACTGCACCTGACACTCTTCGACAATGGTCACGTCCTCTCGACAGACTGCTGGTGCGAGCCCAACCGAGTCTTCTGGGCAAAGGTCAGTGGTGTTGACGACTTGACGCTCTGTGTTGAACACAATGATGAGGTCCCGATGAGCCGTTCGACGGTTCTCCATGATCGGGAACTTGGAAACGACTGGATCACTCGGGTGCTCTCGATCGGGCCTCCGATGCTCCCGCCAACCGAAGGAGACTAATGTGCGCTCTACCTGTGAATGCGGTGCTCTTCTCGAACCTGCTCAGTATGTCGAGGGCGTATGCCCAGCTTGCACCACTGCGCGCAATGAGGCTCAGCAGCACTTCGCTGCCGAGAATCCCGGTTGTGCTCAGTCGGACATCCTTTACGCGGGACGAGTTGCTCTCCAGTCTCGCCGCCAGACGGCCCATTCGAACTACGTCGATCCGCGAAACTTCCAGCGCTTCGGCGGTTGAGGTGTCTGATGCACGCAACCCGTAACCCGAACGGCGCTGTGATCCGCGCCAAAGAGATTGCTGACCTGAACTACATCGTCGCGATCTCCGCTGACCTCACGATGGCCGCGAAGACAGCCCACTGGAACGTGCGCGGTGAAGAGTTCATGATGCTCCACAAGCTGTTTGACGAGGTCTACGAGAAGGCCGCTGGTTGGACGGATGACTTCGCGGAGCGCTGTGCTCAGGTCGGTGGTCAGGTGAAGGGGACGCTGCAGGATGCGTGCGAGTCCACCAAGATGCCGAAGTTCGATTGCACGAAGAGTGCTTCGAGTGAAGTTCTCCCGATGCTCATCAAGTCGCTTGCCTTCTACGCGGCTGAAATCAGCGCGGGCTTCAAGCACTTCACCTCGATCGGGGATGACACCACGGCTGACCTCTTCCTCCAGACCTCACACGAGACGGAGAAGCTCCTGTGGTTCCTTGAGTCGCACGTCAACGCCTGAGAAAGGACCACCATGCTGGTCGTCATCAACAACCGGGACCTCCTCACTTGGCCTAAGGCCATGGCCGAGAAACTCCCCCCGCGAGGGCCATATGGTTCTGTGGCTCGACAACGCATCCACGTACAAACCACTGCTTGACTTCTACGAGTCCTGTCCCTACGAGGTAGTACGCCTGCCCAAGAATCATGGGCACACGGCACCGTGGACGTTCCTAGCGGATGTCTTTGCAACTGGTCCGTATGTGGTGACTGATCCTGATCTTGATCTGTCTGAGGTCCCGGCATGGTCTCATCAGAAAGGACTGATATGCTCCGTCCTCCCCAGATTATGCAGCTTGCCCCATTCAATCAGATGAGTGGGTGCCAGCGATTTATCGCCCTTTTCGAGACGCATGGCGCGGGTGGCCCGAATACGGCGGGACAAATCTACCGCTGCGACGTCACGATCCCTGAAGACAAGACGAATGACGGTGTCTATATCGCTGAGGCCATGGCTTCGGCATGGAAGAAAATCGCCCTCAATGCTCGTGCCCAGCATTGTGCTAAGGCAGGGGGCGACTTCGAGGAGTGCTCATGCCGGATGTCAGTTGGAATCTTGAAGCCGAAAGACAGTGGTGGCGCTCCGTCTGTGCCCCCAACTCTTGGCACTCCGAAGATGACGCTAAAGGAACACATCCGCAATCTCTTTGGTGGTTCCTCAACCTAGCTTGGGGTGCACGAGCCTTCCTTCGTTCGCACCCCGCAGAGCCGCAGTGGTTGTACGAGCCCATTCACAAGCCGTACACGGGATGGCTACAGTTCCATCTTCTTGAGTGGAAGCGGCTCTCGCTAACCGGTCGCCCCGGCCGGTATCACATCGCCTCGATCCTTCCCCGAGGCTATGGCAAGACGGTATCGTCGACCAAGGCTGCGGCCCTCTGGACCCACCTCGACGACCCGGACATGACGACGCTGATCTCCTCTGCGACGTCCCCCCTCTCTGAGGACATCCTAGGTTCGATCAAGGCCGTGATGAACGGGACAGACTCAGACTCGTGGTTCTCATGGCTCTATGGCGACTGGTCACAGGGTGCGCAACTCTGGACTAAGTCCGAGGTGAAGCATGGCCCTCGCAGGGCGCGCAACATCTCTGAGCCCTCGTTCGATACCTCGGCTGAGCAGATCGGTTCGACGGGCTATCACCATCGTCAGAACTGGATCGATGATCCCCTTATCAAGAACAAGCTGAAGCAGGACCGAATCGCGTACCTCCGTGGTGCGCACGACGCGGTCAATGCTCAGTACAACTCACTTCACGCAAACGGACTGATGGTCTTCACGCTGACGCGCTACCTCGACGATGACATCGCGGGACGTCACTTGAAGGAGGAAGGTGTGGCGACGTGGTCAGGCATGCCCTGTCCGCATCTCCACATGTTCGACAAGGTTCCGTTCGGCAAGGGCGACTGGCACGTCTTCTTCTACCAGACCGAAGACGAGATTACCGGAGAGCCCACCCACCCGAAGCTCTGGACGAAGGACATGATCGCGAAGGCCAAGGCCCGCGATGCTGAAGACTTCGCCTGTCAGCAGCAGAACAACCCCGGGTCGGGTGAGAAGGCCCCGCTTGTCGAGTCTCAGCTTCCCTACCTCTACGTCCACTACAAAGACTTCAACTGGGAGATCCCGATCAAGTGGGCGACTGTCCACATCGACACCGCGTTCAAGACGACGGAGAACATTCGTCGAGGCGATTCATGCGCGATCGTTGTGTGGCTGGCCGATGCGAGGGATAACGGAATCCTCTACCTCGACACTGATCTCTTGCGGGCTTCGAACGAATGGCGTGAAGAGACCTTCAACGAGGAACTCATCAAGGTACTGGTCAATCTGCGCAAGCGGAACATCTTCATCCGCTCGATCACAGACGAGACCGAACCGGGTGGTAAGGCGGGCACGTACAAGAACCGCATCCTCGGCATCTGCAAGGCTGCTGGCTTCCAGTTTGGCCCGGAGCAGTTCATCCAGTTGAACCGCACTTCGAACAAGAAGGCACGTATCCGTACGGCTGCTGGTCATTGGGCTGAGGGCTACGTGCGCATCCTGCTGAATAAGGACCAGAAGGGTACGTGGGTCGTCAATGAGATGACCCGGACCCTCTTCAACCAGATCATCCGTGTGGACGTCGTGACGCATGACGACCTTGCGGATGCGGCAACCGATGGCTTCATCCCACAACTCTGGTCACCCCCGGTCGCTAATCCGGGAATCCCAACCGACGAGGGCCAGAAGGTTCGTCGTCCGTGGGATGATGACCTGAAGGATATGGGCAAGCCGATCTCGGATGAAGAACTCAAGCAGCTTGACGAGGAACGAAAGGAACTCATCGAAGCTGGCCTACTGACTGAAACCCAAGGCTGGGAAGACCCTGATAGTTGGGTCGCACCACGCGAACCCGTTTGACGAGGCTCACATGGCAATGGACCCGGGAATCAGTTCCTTCCTGCTCTCCCTCAACACCCAGATCAACATCCTCATGCGTGAGCGTGAGCGAATCAACTCGCTCTTCGACGATACCCTCGCTACGGGAGGAGTGACCCTGTGGTCGCTCCTCACCACTGTGAACCACACCTCGGTGAAGAACGACATCGCGGACAACATGGCAGCAGCGAATACGGTGCTTACGGCTGCAATCCAATCGATCAGGGACTACCCAAGCTGAGAAAGGAGCTTCCCATGAAGCTCACCATCGAACATGACGACGGGAAGACTGAGGTCTTTCAGGACATCACTGATCTCTACATCGCCACACGCCAGACGAAGCCGATGAGTGGTCGAGGTGGACTTGCTTTCACTTGGGAGACGACCTCGCATTCATGGGGAGGCAATCTTCGAGAGCTTCTGAAAGAGGTCCGTCAGTCGGTCGTTGAACTGGAGGATATCCTCCGGGAGTTCACTCATGGCGGTTCCAGCTAACATTGTCTGTGCTTGGCCGGGTACTGTTGTTTCGATCCCAACAGGCTGGAGCCGTGTCACAGAGCTTGACTCGCGCTTCCTTCAAGGGGCAGCGGCTGGAGCAGACACCGACCTAGTCACCGACCGAGGGAACACCAGCCATACGCACACGTCGGCGGCTCATACCCCGATTCAGGTGTCACATAGTCACCAAATGGTTGGTTCTATCACCGGTACACAGAAGCAGGTTGCTGGTAGCGGTCTGTCCGTGGGATCACATACCCACTCAATCTCGATTACGAGCTTTGTCATTGCGACAAACAACTCCTCGACAGTCAACTTCGGGGCGAACTCGTCGAATGATCCGCCGTACATCGCTGTCATCTGGATCAAGTCTGATGGAAATCCTACCGGTATTCCCGGCACGGCGTATGCGTTCTTCGAGTCCGATTCTCTCCCATCGGGATGGTCGCGTGTAGCGGCTGATAGTTACCTGAAAGGGGCTGCGACAGGTCTTGCTGGTGGTGCGACTGGTGGTGCTCTGACACACACGCATGTGTCTGACTCTCACACGCATACTCAGAATGCGCACACGCATGGAACTGCGACTACTCTGACGACGGACCTTGTTGACTCATTTCCATCTGATGATGGTACTGGAGTCAATGCTTCGCACGTTCATACCCATGACGTGACGACTAACAGCACGACGGCAACGAATCAGGCGACTACCAATACGTCTAGTGCGGACAATCACGAACCGCTCTACAAGAAGCTGAATACGATCGCCAACGGTGGTTCCGCCGATCTTCCGAACAACTTGATTGCCGTTTACATCGGATCGAACGGTTCAATCCCTGCCGGTTGGTCACGCTACACGGCTCTTGACGGTTACTTCCTCAAGGGTGCCAACGCAGGCGAAGGGCTCGTTGCTGGTGGATCACAGACGCATACGCACACTGCTGTCTGTCAACCAACTCAGAATAATCATAACCATACAGCAACGGGAACGGATGTCTCTGGGACAGCTTCGGGTGATGAAATCTTCTCTGGGTCCGTCATCAGATCATCTTCGTCGACACACAATCATGCGTGGACTATCACCGGTGTAATCCCCGGCAATACCGCGCTGACCTACAATGTCGATGCCTGTTCGTCGGAAGCAGCCTATCCGAAGTACCGCCGAGTGATCTTCGTCCGGTTCGGTTCTGCGACCCCGGCTGCAAGCAAGCCCTGCTACACCTCCTACGATCTTGCTCAGTTCGATGTGTCGTGGCCGGTCAACCTACTCGATCCCGCGAGGGCCAATCGAATCGGACGGGGAAACAACCGTTACCGTGAAGAGGGTGATTCCTATGGCAACTAAAGAGAAGTTGAAGGTCACCATCATGGGGACGGGTATCGCTGAAGTCTTCGAGTGTCTGACCCATCAGATGATCGACAATCAGGCAAGCACGTACCACAAGTTCACGTTTGCCGACGGTCACTCGGTCTACATGAACGACTTCGGTTTCCGCACTGTCCGCATCGATCTCCTCTGACATGGAAAGGAGGTCACATGACCTCCATTGTGTTCTTTGATCTTGAAACCCGCAAGCATGCAGAGGACTTGAACCCGGAAGACCGGGATGCTGGGTGGGATGCACTCCGAAAGGGAAAGGGCGGTATCTCGGCCCTCGCGCTATACGACACTCGCGACAACTGGCTCTACCTCTACGACGATTTCACCGTGCATGATGCAGCCCGACGTCTGGAATCAGCAGACCTTGTGGTCGGCTTCTGCTCCGCGAAGTTCGACGTGCCAGTGATCGAGGGACTCGTGGGTCGGGCACTCCGGCTCAGGTATCACTACGACATTTACGTCGAACTCTCACGCGAGATTGCCCAGAGAGGCATCCGTACTGGCGTGGGAGACCTGAAGCTCGATACGATCTCGCGCCGGAACCTTGGCCGAGGGAAGATCGACCACGGTTCTCACGCCAAGGAACTTGCGCGTTGTGGCCGCTGGGGACAACTCTTCAACTACTGCGCTGATGACGTGCACCTCACGAGAGACCTCTTCGTGAAGCTGTGCCGTGATAGCGGCCTGTCCTTCAACAAAGGAAAGTTCATCCCGCTGCCAGTCCCTGAACTCGGCCGAGATGTCTTCCGCAAGGAGTGAGCATGTACGGAACACTACCGCCGAAGGAATCAACTCCTATCGCATTTCGTGACCAGATGTGCAACATGGTCGTGGACTGCATGCGGTACTCGGAGTCGCAGCATGCTGCTATCCGAGCGAAGTGGCCTCGGTGGTATGACATGTGGAGAGGCTCGTGGTCAGGCCGCTTCCACCCGCACAAGAACAACGTCCACATCCCGCTGATCTTCTCGGCCATCTGGGCTGACGCTGCACGCAAGGCTGCGACGTCTCTCAGCACTTGGCCGGTTGTGTCGTTCCTTGGCTACGGCACGGACGACATGCCGATCGCGCGCAAGCAAGAGTCATTGTGCTCTGCCCAGATGAAGGACGACAACATCTTCCTGAAGCAGGTCGACACGATCGTATCCGCCAACCTCTATGGGGTGGCTGTGGTGCAGGTCGGCTGGAAGCGACAGGAGAATGAGCGCATCCTTGAGTCACTCGATCGGATGCCCCTCTCCGGGCAGATCGTGCGCTCGATCAAGAAGGGCAAGATCGTTGAGTTCGATGGTCCTGAGACCACGCTCGTCGATCTGCTCGATTTCTTCCCGCAGCCGGGAATGCCCCGCCTCGACAAGATGAAGTGGGTTGTGCGCCGTTACTTCCTCGATCTGGACGATGTCCGGTATCTCGCGTCTATCGGCGTGTTCGACAAGGCCGAGCTTGCGCGGATGGAGAGGTACGGAGCCTCGTCTGCTAACACTGGTGAACTGATCTCGTCTGTTCGACGCTTCCAAGTCCGTACTGGTATCGATGACGAGACCATGCGGTTCATGGACAAGTACTCGCGGCCGATCGAGATTCTGGAATACTGGGGACAGGTTCCTTCAGAGTACTGCACGGATGGTGTGATGCAGCGGGTCCTGACGATCGCCAACCGTCGCTTCATCATGCGGAACAAGCCGAACCCCTACTGGCACGGCCTCAAGCCGTTCCTTGCGTACTCCCCGACTCCTGACATGCACTACTTCTACGCGCCCGGCAAGGCCGAGATCGTGGAGAAGATGCAGATCGTAGCGAACCGCTACATCAACCAGAGTCTGGATGCGGCTGATCTGATGATCGATCCTATGTGGTTCTACGATCGAGCTTCCGGCCTTGTCACTCGAAACCTCTACTCGCGACCCGGCCGATTCATCCCGGTCAACGGTAATCCAAACAACGCGATCCAGCAGATGATGCCGAACCTGCAGGGTCTCACGGTCGCAGACAACAAGATCAGTCAGGTACGCGAGTACCTCCAGATGGGAACCGGTATCGTGGACGACGCTGTACAGGGTCTGCCCGGTTCAGACAGACAGACGGCCCGTGAGTTCGTCGGTCGACGAGAGGCAGCGGGTAGCCGCCTTCTTCTGGAGTCTCGCATCTACGAGGAGATGATGTTGGAGCCGATGGCAAACATGTTCATGGCTCTGAACAAGCAGTTCCTCGAACTCCCTGTCGAGGTGAACATCCTCGGTGACAACGCGATGGTGGACCCGGTGACGAACCAACCGATCCCAGCCTCGCGAGTGAACCTCGAAGGCTACGATCTGGTGCGGAACTACAACGCGAGGGCCTTGGGAGCCACGGCTGGTCTCACGAAGTCGATGAAGCAGTCGAACCTCATCCAGCTTCTGCAGACGCTTTCGTCTCCTCTGGGGCAGGCCGTGATGGGGCAGATCAACGTCGTGAACTTCTTCCGAGGCATCTTCAAGGAGTTTGACGTCCAGAACATCAACGAAATCTTCCAGTCGAATCCGACCCTACTCAATGCCATGCAGACGGCAAGTGGTGGTCAGGGTCTCGGGGCGATCCCCTCGTCTGGTCAGATCGTGAATGGTGGACCGTCAGTGCTTGCTGGTGTCCCGGGTCTCCAGAGCGGTAGTGCTCGCAATCTGATGGCTCCCCCGGACATCTCTAACCAGATGGCTCCGATGGCCGCCTGAGAAAGAAGGTAACCCATGAGCACCTTCCAAAAGGTGTTCGACATGACGCCACTCACCGATCTGGAACTCGGATGGGTCGAGTTCGCCGTTACGTCTCCTGCGTACGATGTTGGCTTCCGCAAGTACATCACGAGCATGCGCAACACGATGAACAAGATGATGCTCGATCGATCGCAGACGCGTAAGGACGAATACCCAGATGACTTCCTCGCTGGTGGGATCGCTTTCGGTGATGGTATCCTCGAATACTTCGATCGGTTGATTCAGGAAGCGAACATGGACCGGATCAATCGTTCCATGAATACGCGGACTGACGACCAGCAGTACGAGGACAAGCAACGAGCGGGTGAGGTCTCTGTGGTTGTCGGGGTGAATCAAGACCCTGAGCCGAGTGAGATCGCTCCTGCGGAGGATTACTAGTATGCCCTCCAAGAGCAAAGCGCAGTTCGGGAAGATGGGCTCCCTGTACTCACAAGGGAAGATCACTCGCAAGCAGCTAGAGGACTTCAACAAGGGCGTCCACCCCAACAAACTTCCTGAGCATGTGTCGGACAGGAAGAACCCGCTCCATGGCACGCGCCGGAAGAGCAAGTAACACCCTTCACCAATCGAGACAACCTCGAAAGGAGAACACATGTCTCTCGGTAACAACGATGCTGAACGTGACCTGATTCGCCACCTTGCAGATACGCTGGTTGAGAATGAGGTCATGAAGCCCATGGATACGATTGGGTGGGGTCATGGTACTCCACCGCCCCCGGCTACGGCGACTACCGCCCCCACCGAGGGAGCACCGGCCCCGGCAGCGACTCCGGCTCCCGGACAACCTAGCGGACC
>Ga0315277_10013592_pt1 | contig 10137 bp, 5 predicted proteins | sample YL17G05_15_MG_FD_203695 | JGI IMG/M metagenome (GOLD analysis project Ga0315277, IMG submission 203695) | Sediment microbial communities from Yellowstone Lake, YNP, Wyoming, USA - YL17G05_15 | ecosystem: Environmental > Aquatic > Freshwater > Lake > Sediment | place: USA: Wyoming | collected...
GCCGCCCGGACCCGAACGCCCGGCTCCAGGCAGGGCTTTCTTGACGGACTCCGGCATAGGCGCGAGGCCCGCGTCGGGCGCGGGGGCGGTCGGCCACGCGACGGTGCCTTTCAGTTCCTTCACGATCTGGGACTCCACGGAATAGAGTTTGTCGGCCAGCCACTTGTTCGTGGTCATCTTGTAGCGGAAGTCGAAGGCCACGAGGCCGTCCTCCACGAGGCCGCGCAGGTCGGACTTGCCCCCCGGCTCGGGCGCCCACGGGTCAACGACCGCAAACTCAAGCGACCCTTCGGCCCTCTTGAGCCGGGCGGTCTTGGTCTTGTCGTCGATGTCGAGATACTCCCTCGTGAGTTTGAAGATCCCCAGCGCGCCGTCAGGCTTAGCTGTAATCGACGCGGGCTTCAGGTCTCTCACTTCGGGGAACTCGAACGCAAGCGGGCCGAGTTTGTCGCGAAGCGCCTTCTCGAGCACGTCGATGTAAGTCCTGTATGCATTGGCGCGCCAGCCGTCCGCCTTAACGACCATTTCGAGGACGTTGCTCGTTATCTCGACCGGCTTGGCCTTTTCGTCACCTTTCGGCCCCGTTGGCGAGTCGGCGGGAGCGGCGTAGACGGCTTTCACGGTAATGGGGCCGAGCGGCCACTTCTCGCTTCGGCCTCCCTGCGGGATCCCGGCGACGATGCACTTGCCAGCGTAAACGAAGGAAGGGGTTCCGGCCGGCGCGCGGAACTCGGTCGGCACCGAGCTCGAACGGGTCTGTCCCTCCACCGTCACGAGGACGGGGATCAGCACCTCGCCCCCCTGGGCGCTCGTCTCCACGGGAAACGGTTTGCGCGACGAATCACAGAGCGTGCAGGACAGCTCTATGTCCTCAGAGGTCTCGACGACTTTTCTCACGCTCGATATCGAAAGCTCGAGCGTGGTCGCTGCGGCGGCGCCGCGAGCCGCTTCGCGCTCCTTCGAGCACGAAGAGGCGACAAAGAGGACCGCCATCCCTGCAAGCAACGCGCCGTATGCTTTCATGACGGATTCCCCCTGCCGAAAAACCCAACCCGGGCCGGCTCAGATCTCCTCCACCAACTCCCCGGCGTCCTCGTCGGCGGGGGCCGCCGAGGGGACGGCCTGCCGGGCGCGGCCGGCCGGCTTGTGGCCGTTGGTGAACGCCACGCGCCCCTCGCCGAGGAGTTCCTCAAACTCGCGGACGAGTTTGGGCGAGGGCTTCACCGTGAACTCGGCGCCCGCGGACACCACGACCTTCGCCTGCGAAGTTTCAAGCGCGAAGTACACTCCAACGAGGCCCTTGTGGCGCTTCACGATTCGCTTTATCCCGTCGAGGAGGTCGTCGCTCACGGCGACGGAAGAGATGGTGACCAGCATGCGCTTGGCCAGTTTCTCGTCGGCCTGCTCGATGGGGATGACTTCGCCGACTTTGATGCCGGGGGTTTCGCGGGAGAGGTCCGCGCGGCCCTTGAGGAACACCCAGGCCCCGTCGGCGATGAAGTCCTTGAACGCGCGGTATTCGCCGGGGAATATGACGGCCTGCGCGGCCGCGCCTCCCGCCCCTTTGACGAGAAACGTGGCCATGCTTTCGCCCTTGTTTCTCCCGTTTTTCGTCACGATCTTTTTCAAGGTGCCGATCTCGCCGCCGATAACGATCTCCTGCCCGTCCTGGAGCGAGGCAAGCTCGTTCAGCGCGACGGTCGCGTAGCGCGCGACCGTCTCCGCGTGGTGCGACGTGTCCTTGAAGGTGAACCCGAGGGCCTCCTTTTCGCCCTGCTCCATGGCGTCGTCGGGCCATTCCGGGACGTCGGGCAGCGCGGCGCCGCCGGCGGCCTTCTCGAAGCCGCCGAGCGCGGCGAAGAAAGTCGACTGGCCGGCGCGCCTGTCGGCCTGAAGGCTCGCCCCTTCCTCGAGCACCTTTTCGAGGACCGCCGCCATCTGGGACCGCCGCGCGCCGAGGCAGTCGAGCGCGCCCGACTTGATGAGCGCTTCGAAGACGGACTTATTGACCTGGTGGGCGTCGACGTTTTCGGCAAGGTGAAAGATCGACGTGAAGCGCCCGACGCGGCCGCGGCCTTCGACCATCGATTCCACCGCCTTTTCGCCGACGCCTTTGAGCGCCGCCAAGCCGTAGCGTATCCCCCACTTGCCCCGGGCGCCCTTGGCGGGGCGGAAGTCGGCGAAACCCTCGTTCACGTCCGGCGGGAGCATTTCGATCTTGAGGCGGCGGGCGTCGTCGATGAAGCCCTTGAGCTTGTCCGTATCGCCCATTTCAAAAGTGAGCGTCGCGGCGTAAAACTCCACGGGGTAGTTGGCCTTGAGAAACGCCGTCTGGTAGGAGATGAGGGCGTAGGCGGTCGAGTGGGACTTGTTGAAGCCGTAGCCGCCGAAGAACGTGATGAGGTCGAAGATCTCCCCGGCGACCTGCTCCTTGACTCCGTTGGCCTTCGCGCCGGCGATGAAGGCGTCGCGGCGCGCCTCGATGATGTCGGTCTTCTTTTTCGAGATGGCCTTGATGCAGGTGTAGGCGTCGGACATCGAGATGCGGCCGAGCTGGTTCAGGATCTGCATCACCTGTTCCTGGTAGGCCATGACGCCGTAGGTGTCCGCGAGGATCGGCTCGAGGCGAGGGTCCTTGTACTCGATCTCGGCCTCGCCGTGCTTGCGGCGGATGAAGTCCTCGACCATCCCGCCGCCGAGCGGCCCGGGCCGGTAAAGGGCGACGCACGCGATGAGGTCGCTGAACTTGTCGGGCTTGAGCCTGCGCAGGAGGTCCCTGAAGCCCGAAGATTCAAACTGGAACACGCCGAGCGATTCGCCGCGCGCGAGCATCTCGAAGGTCTTCTTGTCGTCGAGCGGGATCTTGTCGACGTCGACTTTTACGGCGTGGTCCGCCTCGATGTGCTCGAGCGCCCGGCGGATAATCGAAAGCGTCCTCAGGCCGAGCATGTCGGTCTTGAGGAGGCCTATCTTCGGCAGGATGTCGAGCTGGTACTGGGTGACCCGCTCGCCGTCGGTGACGTAGAGCGGCGCGTACTCCTCGAGCGGCTTGTCGCTTATGACAACGCCCGCGGCGTGGACGCTCGGATGGCGCACGAGCCCCTCGAGGCGGCGGGCGATCTTGAAGAGCTTGGCGACCTGGGGGGCCGCGTCGCACTCCCTCTGGAGTTCGGGCTCGGCGTCGAAGGCGCTGGCGAGGGTGGTGCCGAGGGTCGAGGGGATAAGCCCCGCAAGCCGCCCGACGTCGGGAAGCGGCACTCCGAGGACGCGGCCCACGTCGCGCACTACCCCCTTGGCGGCCATCGTGCCGAAGGTGATTATCTGCGCGACCTTGTCCTCGCCGTAAGCCTTCTTCACGTAGTCGATGACGCGGTCGCGCCTTTCCATGCAGAAGTCGATGTCGATGTCCGGCATCTCGCGGCGCTTCTCGTCGAGGAAGCGCTCGAAGAGGAGCTCGTACCTGATGGGGTCGATATTGGTTATGCCGAGGCAGTACGAGACAATGCTGCCGGCGGCCGAGCCGCGCCCCGGCCCGACGGGGATGCCCTCGGACTTGGCGAAGCGCACGAAGTCGCCGGTGATGATGAAATAACTCGCGAAACCCATCCTGCAGATGACGTCGAGTTCCTTGTCGAGGCGCGCGGCGGCCGCCCTGTCGCCTTCGCCGTAGCGCGTCTTGAAGCCCTCGCGGCAGAGGCGCCGCAGGTACTCCTCGGGCGAGAGGCCGTCCGGCGGGACGAACTTCGGAAGATGGAGTTCGCCGAAAATCAGCTCGAGGTTGCACATGTCGGCGATTCGAGCGGAGTTGTCCACGGCGCCGGGGTAGTCTGAAAAGAGCGCGCGCATCTCGGCGTCGCTCTTGAAGTAGAAATCGTTGCCCTGGAAGCGAAGCCTGTTCTGGTCGGACACGAGCTTGCCGGTGTTTATGCACAGAAGAGCGTCGTGCGCCTCCCAGTCGTCGCGCCTGATGTAGTGGACGTCGTTTGTCGCCACGAGCGGGACCTTCGCCTTTTTGGCGACCTCCGCGAGCCCCGGAAGTATCGCCCTTTGCTCGGGCAGGCCGTGGTCCTGCAGCTCGATGTAGAAGTGCCCTTCGGGGAAGAGGTCCCGGTAGAAGACGGCCGTCTCGAAGGCGCGCTTGGGGTCTTCGATGGAAAGAAGGTGGCCTATCTCGCCGGCCAGGCACCCGGACAGGCACACGAGGCCGTCCTTACTCTCGGCGAGGACCTCCCTGTCGATGCGCGGCTTGTAGTAGAAGCCCTCGGTGTAGGCGACCGTGGCGAGGTGCAGGAGGTTCTTGTAGCCGGCGAAGTTCTTGGCCAAGAGCGTCAGGTGAAACGAGGCGTCCGAAATGCCCCTTGCCTGGCGCGAGCGGCGGTTGTCGGGCGCGACGTATGCTTCGTAGCCGACGATGGGTTTCACGCCGCCCTGGAGCGCCTTCTCGTAAAACTCTATGGCGCCGAACATGTTGCCGTGGTCGGTAAGGGCCAGGGCTTTCATGCCGGACTCCCGCGCCGCCTCGACGAGGGCGTCGGGGGTCGCGGTGCAGTCAAGAAGCGAGTAATGGCTGTGCGTATGCAAATGGACGAATTTGTTTTCGGCCATCGGTTTCTTCACCACCTCGACGCAAAGGTTCAACTGTGCGTCTTTTTAGCGCCGCGCGCGGCCACGCGCAAGAGAAATCGTCGAGCGCGTCCATCTTTGCCGCAGGGCGCGCCTCCAAAGTCCGTTTTGGCGGCGAAAACCGGCGGAGCGGCCATGTCAGCGTTCGTTCGCCTTCACGATATCGAGCACTTCGCGGGGGCCGGGCGCGGCGACGATTGCCTTGCGGACGTCCTCGCGGCCGAGGAGCGCGGCGATGTCCGCGAGCGTGCGGACGTACCCGCCGGGGTCGCCGTCGGGCATCACGCAGGCGAAAACGATGTGCACCGGCTCGCCGTCGACGGCGTCCCAATCGAGACCCTTTTCGGATATGCCCAGGGCAGCCGTCGAACTCCGGACGTGGGCGCTGTGAGCATGGGGGATCGCCACGCCGAAGCCGATTCCGGTCGTCATTGACGCTTCGCGGTCAAGAACGTCGCGCAGGACGCCGTCGAAATCGCCGGGGACGCCGCGAAACGCGACCTCGAGCAGCCGGCGGAGGACTTTCTCCTTGGACGCGGCGCCGCCTATGCCAAGCACTACCCTCGATTCAGTGAGAAGCGCCGAAGGCTTCATGGCCCTCCCTTCGCGCCCCTAAGATAGCCTGCCGCGGGCAAAGGGTCAATTGCGATTTTGGTCTTGTGAAATGGGGCCGCGCGGCGAAAATTCCGGACGATGGCTGAACAGGAAATGACGGGCGTGACGGATGCCGCCCTTCCCGGCGACGGCGGGTATGCCGGGCGGCGATGGGTGCCTTTGTGGTTTGTCGCCGCCGCGGCGGCCGCCTCGGCCGGGCTCGTCGCCGTCGGGGCGTTCGGCTGGGGGCTTCCTGACGGGACGCACGTCCAGTCCTATCACCCCGACGAACAGAATACCACATACAGCCTGCGAAACATGCGGCCGAAGGAGCTCGATTTCAACCCGCGATTCTTCGGCAACCCGACGTTCTACACCTACCAGGTTGGCGCCCTCGCCCTTGCGGCAAGCAGCACCGGCTGGGTGCCGAGGGAAATGAGCGAGGATTTCTGGCTTGCTCACCCGCAGGCGGTCAGGCGGTTCTACATCCTGGGCCGAAGCCTCTCCTTCGTGTACGCGCTCTTGTCGGTGTATTTCGTCTATGCCGTCACCCGGAGAGTCGGCGGGCACAGGCAGGCGGCGCTTCTTGCGGCGGCGGCGTTCGCGGCCCTCCCCGTAACGGCGGTGCACTCGCACTACATGACGGTCAACGCGGCGTCGGTTTTCTGGTGCCTGGTCGCCGCTTTTTTCGCCGTGGGGATCATCAATCGCCCGTCGTGGAAAAACTACATTCTCGCCGGGGTCTTCGGCGGCCTCGCGATCTCGACGAAGATGAACAACCTTTTCGTCCCGCTTGCCGTCTTCGCGGCGCACCTTGCGGTACCGGGCGGAGCGCGGTGGTGGAGGCGGCTTCTTGTAGGGAAACTCTGGGCGGCCTGGGGGCTTGCCGCCGCGGCGTTTTTCGCGGGGTCGCCTTACTACCTCTTGGCTTACGATACCGTGAAAAACGACCCTCACAACAAGATGAACATGGCGGCGCTGTTCGGCTTTTCCGCGCCGGCGTCGGTGGTGCTCAAGGACTTCTGGAACCACGTCACGGCGGCCTGCGGCTGGGGCCTTGCGATCCTTTTCCTTTTCGCGCTGGCGGTGGCGCTTGCGGCGAGGCTGCGGCGTCTTGCGCCGGTACTCGCGGTAGCGGTCCCGTTTCTCCTCGTCGCGGTGAAGTCAGGCTGGTGGGCGTTCCCGAGCCGCCTGTGGCCGCTCCTGGCGTTCATGGCGATAGTAACGGGCACGCTTTTGGCCCGGGCGAAAGGCGCGGCCCGCGCGGCGCTCGGGGTTGCCCTGGGCGCGGCGCTCCTCGCGGCGATACCTTGGAACGTCGCTTACTACAGCCTCGCCCGCGCGCCTCATATCCGCGCGGAGTCAAGCCGCTGGATCGAGGCGAACGTCCCCGCCGGCTCCCGCCTCATCATCCTCCAGACGCCGTATTTCGAGGACCCGGACATCGTGTACGAGAATGCCCTCCATCCGCGGTACGTGTCGGGACCGAAGTACGAGATAGTCGACCTTCGCGGGAATTTCGGGGCTCTTTCCGGTACGCCCGGCGAGTGGCTCGTCGTCCCGGAGTATCTCGGCAGCGCGCTTAAGGCGAAAACCGGCAAGGGCATCCGGGACTACGCCGCCGCGGGCGGCTTCAGGATGGAGAAGGAATTCCAGCGCACGTTCGAGGCCTTCGGCTGGCAGCTCAGGACATGGATACCCGCCGACATGATACAGGATTATCCCGTTCTCATCTTCGCCCGAAGGGCGTCCGCGCCTTGAGTTTCGAGTGGACGGCAAGGCGCGCGCGGCGTATAATGGGGGTCTGCGGCGTCGGGGGAGAGATCAAGTCCGGCGGGCGGGGGATTGCGCGCGGCCGCACAATCATTTTTCCCGGCGGCACCGGCGTTTCGCGCCGCATAGAGGTTAGAGGAGCAAGAGCGCGATGGGCCTGACCCTTGCCGAGAAAATACTTTCACAGGACCTCGGCCGCGAGGTGCGTGCGGGAGACTTCGCGGTTTTCAAGGTGAACCTGTGCCTCCTGCAGGACGGCACGGGACCGCTGTCGGTCCGTCAGTTCAGGAAACTCGGTTTCACCAAGGTATTCGACCCCAAGTCGGTCGTCATCTTCCTCGACCACGCGGCGCCAAGCCCCAAGTGCGAACTCTCAAACGACCATATCTTCCTGCGGGAGTTTGCGCGCGAAACCGGCTCGGCCCTGAGCGACGTCGGCGACGGCATCTGCCACCAGGTGATGAGCCAGTATTACACCTCGCCGGGCGACGTGCTCATCGGCGCGGACAGCCACACGGTAACGGGCGGGGCGCTCGCGTCGTTCGCCACCGGGATGGGGTCGACCGACGTCGCCGTCGGGATGGGCCTCGGAAAGACGTGGCTCAAGGTCCCCTCGACTATCCGAATCGAGTGCAGGGGCGACCTGCCGCTCGGCGTTTACTCCAAGGACCTCATGCTCCACATAATAGGCAAACTCGGCGCGGACGGCGCGACCTACATGAGCATCGAGTTCGGCGGCGACACGATCGACAAGATGCCGATGTCCGCGAGGCTGGTGCTTTCGAACATGGCGGTCGAGGCGGGGGCAAAGGTCGGCCTCATGGCCTCGGACGCGGCGGCAGAGAAATTCCTCAGACAGTACAACCGCGGCGTGAAGTACCGCGAGATAAAGCCCGACCCGGACGCCAAGTACGCATCCGTCATGGAGGTTGACAGCGCGAAACTCGAGCCGGTCGTCGCCTGCCCCCACACGGTCGACAACGTCAGACCGGTGCGCGAGGTCGCGGGCACGAAGATCCACCAGGTCTTCATCGGTTCGTGCACTAACGGCCGCCTGGACGACCTGGCGATTGCGGCGTCGATACTTCGCGGCAAGACGCGACACCCCGAGACGCGCCTCATCGTCACGCCTGCGTCGAGGCGCGTCTACATGGATGCCGTCGAGGCGAGTTACATAAAGACTCTGCTCGAGGCGGGCGCGGTCATCATGCCGCCGGGCTGCGCGGCGTGCCCCGGCGTTCACGGGGGGATACTGGGCGACGCGGAGGCGTGCCTTGCGACGACGAACAGGAATTTCCTCGGCAGGATGGGCAACCCGAAGTCGTTCGTCTACCTGGCAAGCCCCGCGACGGCGGCGGTTACGGCGATAAAGGGCGTCATCACCGACCCGAGGGAGATGCTGTGATGCGCGGAAGGGTATGGAAGTTCGGCGACGACATCTCGACGGACCTCATTGCCCCCGGGCGCTACTATCACCTGCGCTCGAACCTGCCCGAGCTCGCCAGGCACGTCCTCGAGGACGCCGACCCGGAGTTCGCGGCGAAGGTCAAGGCCGGCGACTTCGTATGCGCGGGGCGAAACTTCGGCCTCGGCTCGTCGCGCGAACATGCGCCGGCCATAATCAAGATGGCGGGCGTGGGGGCGGTCCTGGCCAGGTCCTTCGCGAGGATATTCTTCCGCAACGCCATTAACGTCGGGCTCCCGGCGATAGAATGCGATACGGCGAAGTTCGACGCCGGCGACGAACTCGAGGTCGACCTCGAAAACGGCACGATACGGGACCTTACCAAGGACGTTACGGTGGCCTTTCACCCGCTTGAAACGGCGATGAGAAGGATCCTCGAGGACGGCGGGCTCGTGGAGCACATAAAGAAGCACGGCGACTTCGCCATTTCCTGAGCCCGCGGGCGCCGCGGACCCGGAAAGACGGGGCAGACATGGATATCCTCCAGGCGGTTGTGGAACTCCTCAAGGTCGCCGCCACCGACCTTCCCGACGACGTCGAACAGGCCCTCGCGTCGGCCCTGTCGAAGGAAACCGGCGCCCTCCCCCGCTCGGCCCTGTCGGCAACGCTCGAAAACATCTGCGCCGCCCGCAAGGACGCCCGCCCCATCTGCCAGGACACCGGCGTGCCGATTTTCTTCGTCACGGCGGCGAGGGGCACTTCCTACGAGGGGATGGCCGACGTGCTCTCCGAGGCGGTCCGGATAGCGACGCGCGTCGTGCCGCTCAGGCCTAACGCCGTGGACAGCCTCACCGGCAAAAACAGCGGCGACGGCGTAGGACCCGGGGTTCCGGTCATATACTTCAAGGAATGGCAGCAGCACTATCACATCATCGACTTGCTGATGAAGGGGGGCGGCAGCGAGAACGTCGGCGCCACGTATAAGCTCCCCGATCCGGCCATGGGGGCCCAGCGCGACGTCGACGGCGTGCGAAGGGCCGTCCTCGACGCGGTCTTCAGGGCCCAGGGGCGCGGGTGCCCCCCGTACATAATCGGGGTCGGCGTAGCCGGGACCAAGGACGACGCGGCGGTCCTTTCCAAGCGCCAGCTGCTGCGGAGGTTAGGCGACAAGAGCGAGGTAAACGGAGTGAGCCGTTTCGAGAACGAAGTCTTGAGCGAGATTAACAGCCTCGGCATCGGCCCCGCGGGACTCTCGGGCAATACCACCGCCCTCGCGGTGAAGATGGCCGTGCACGCGAGGCACCCGGCGACGTTTTTCGTGGACGTGGCGTTCGGCTGCTGGGCGCACAGGCGCAGGCGCATGCGCTTCGGCGACGGAAAGGCCGAGTATGAGTAAGGCCATTGCGCTTACGGCACCGCTTTCGCTCGATCAGGTACGCTCTCTTGCCGCAGGCGACGAGGTCAGGCTTTCGGGCATCGTCGTGACGGCTCGCGACGCCGCGCACAGATACCTCGTCGAGAGGGACGACTCGGACGGCATGCCGTTTGACCTCGGCGACGGCGTCATATACCACTGCGGGCCCATCATGCGGCGGGTCGGGGCAAGATGGGAGGCCGTCTCGGCCGGCCCGACGACGAGTGACCGCATGGAGATATACGAGCCGCGGGTCATCGACCGCTATCGCGTGCGGGCCATACTCGGCAAGGGAGGAATGGGCCCGGCAACGGTCGAGGCGCTCAAG
>Ga0315277_10013594_pt1 | contig 10137 bp, 8 predicted proteins | sample YL17G05_15_MG_FD_203695 | JGI IMG/M metagenome (GOLD analysis project Ga0315277, IMG submission 203695) | Sediment microbial communities from Yellowstone Lake, YNP, Wyoming, USA - YL17G05_15 | ecosystem: Environmental > Aquatic > Freshwater > Lake > Sediment | place: USA: Wyoming | collected...
CGGCGGACCGGTTCCGGCGCGAATACGCCAGGTTGACCGGGGCCTCGTAGCCGGGTACCAGACGCTTGTAGCTGTTGGTGGTCGGGGCGATAATGGCGCTCATCGCGCGGGCGTGCTTGAGCAGGCCGCCGATGTAGTACAGAGCCAGTTGGCTCAGGCCGGCGTACAGATCGCCCGAAAACAGGGGCTTGCCGCTCTTCCACAGGCTCTGGTGGCAGTGCATGCCGCTGCCGTTGTCGGCAAACAGCGGCTTGGGCATGAAGGTGACGGTCTTGCTGCGGCGGTTGGCGACGTTGCGGATGCAGTACTTATACAACATCATGTTGTCGGCCGACTTCACCAGCGCGTCGAAGCGCTGATCGATCTCGGCTTGGCCGCCGGTGGCGACCTCGTGGTGGTGGCACTCGATATCCAGCCCGCACTTCAGCATCACGTCGACCATCTCGGAACGCAGGTCCTGGTAGTGATCGGTCGGAGGCACCGGGAAGTAGCCTTCCTTGTAACGCGGCCGGTAGCCTAGGTTGTTGGTCTCGCGGCCCGAGTTCCAGCGGCCCTCTTCGGCGTCGATGAAGTAGAAACCGGAGTGCTGGTTCTGGTCGAAGCGGACGTTGTCGAAGATGAAGAACTCAGCCTCGGCGCCGAAGAAAGCCGAGTCGGCGATGCCGGAGTTCTGCAAATACAGTTCCGCCTTGCGGGCGATCCAGCGCGGGTCGCGGTCGTAGTGCTGGCGCGTGATCGGGTCGATGACGTCGCCGGTCATCACCAGCGTCTTGTGCTGGTTGAACGGGTCGATGAACGCCGTGGCCGGATCCGGCACCAGCAGCATATCGCTTTCGTTGATCGCCGCCCATCCGCGAATGCTGGAGCCGTCCATGCCGAAGCCTTCTTCGAAGGTCTCCTCATTGAGCTGGCTGATGGGATAGGAAACGTGGTGCTGAAGACCGGGCAGGTCGGTGAAGCGCAGGTCTAGAAACTGGACGCCGTTGGTCTTGGCGAATTCCAGTACTTCCTTTGGGGTCATGGTTCCTCCAGGTTTACGTCATCGCGCCACAGGGTGGGTCGAGTACGAAACCTCACGATAGCGCGGCGTCGCGGAAAGCGCCAATCGAAAGATTTTATGGGAGGGATAAGGAGTTTGGACCGGTGTCTGGTCGGTCACGACTTCGCACTCGCCCGCCGGGCCGTCTCATGGTGTCACGGGACGAGCCAGACAATCGCGAATCACCGGCCTGGCGACGGAGCAGACTCGCAGTATCCTGGAGTGAGTGGAACAACTCTCGCTTGCCTGGGAACCCGAACGCCGGCTCTACACGGTCAAGTCGCTGACCGCGGAACTGCGCGGCCTGTTGGCCGAGCGGTTTGACGACATCTGGGTGGCGGGCGAGATCTCGGGCGCGAAGCTCGCCGCCAGCGGCCACTACTACTTCACGCTCAAGGACGACGAAGCGCAATTGCGCTGTGTGTGCTTCCGCCAGGTGGCGCGCTACCTCAAGTTCAAACCGCAGGACGGCATCCAGGCGCTGGCGCGCGGGCGCATCGAGGTTTACGAACCGCGCGGCGAGTACCAGTTGCAGGTCGAAGCGCTTGAGCCGCAGGGTTTCGGCGCGCTGCAGTTCGCCTTCGAGCAGCTCAAAAGGAAGCTCGCCGCCGAAGGACTTTTCGATCCGGCGCGCAAACGCCCGCTGCCGAAACTGCCGCGCCGCATCGCGATCGTCACCTCGCCCACCGGCTCGGTGATCCGGGATATGATCAACATCCTCGGCCGGCGCTTCCCGGGATTGCACATCCGTCTTTACCCGGCGCAGGTGCAGGGCGAAGGGTCGATCGAACAGGTGGTCCGCGGCATCGACTACTTCAGCCAGTCGGGCTGGCCCGAAGTGGTCATCGTGGCGCGCGGCGGCGGATCGCTGGAAGACCTCTGGACCTTCAACGAAGAGGCGGTAGCGCGCGCCATCGCGGCCTGTTCGGTTCCGGTGATCTCGGCCGTCGGCCACGAGACCGATTTCACCATCGCGGATTTCGTCGCCGATCTGCGCGCTCCGACGCCTTCGGCGGCGGCCGAACTGGTCGTGCCGACGCGCGATTCGCTGCTCGAACAAATCGCCGCGCGCCTGAACCAACTCGAGCAGGCAGCCCGCTACCGCCTCGCGCAGGCGGCGCGACGCCTGGAACAGCAAGGTATCGGCCGCGTCACCGCCGTGATCCAACGCCGCATCGGACGCACCATGCAGCGCGTCGACGAACTCGACTACCTGTTGCGCGACCGGGTGCGCACCTTGGTCGAGGCGGCCAGCCGCCGTTGGCGCGAGCGCGACGAGCGGCTGCGCAAACTCGATCTGCGTCTGCGCCTGGCCGCCGCGCACCGGCGGCTCGACTCGGCCGTCTCGAGCGCCGAACGCATCGCCGGTCTGCGCCTGGCGCGCTCCCGCGCCCGGCTGGACGAACTCGACGCGCACCTGCGCCAGCTCAGCCCGCTGGCGGTGCTCGACCGCGGTTACGCCATCCTCGAAACCAGCGGCGGGCGGGTGGTGCGGTCGGCCGAAGACGCGCCCGAGGGAACCGACGTCGGTGTGCGCCTGGCCAAGGGCCGTTTGAAGGCGCGCGTTACGGCGTCCATGCCCGACTGATAGAATCCACTTATGCGAAAAGCTCTTTGGACGGCCGCCGCCGCGGCCCTTGTCTTCACCGCCGGCTACTGGGCCGGCCATGTCGAAACCGTGCGCGCGCAGAGCAAGCGGGTCTTCGAACTGCGCACCTACCACACGCTCGACGGCAGGCTGGACGCGCTGCACGCGCGCTTCCGCGACCACACCGTGAAACTGTTCGAGAAGCATGGCATCACCAACATCGGCTACTTCTCGCCGCAGGACCCCCCGCTGGCCGGCAAGACGCTCATCTACCTGCTGGCGCACCCGAACCGCGAAGCGGCGAAGAAGAACTTCGACGCCTTCCGCACGGATCCAGCGTGGATCAAGGCCCGCGACGAATCCGAGAAGAGCGGCAAGATTGTCGAAAAGGTCGAATCCGTCTTCCTCGACCCGACCGACTTCTCGCCGCTGAAGTAGAACCGGCCGGCTGCGCCGATTTCCCGCGACAGGCTGGAAAGCCGGGGACAGACGGGGCTGTCCACGCGCCGCCTGCCGGCGGCTTGGGACAGTCTCGTCAGTCCCCGACTTTCAACAGGCCGCGGGTGCGGAACCAGTCGGCCAGGCGCGCCGGCCAGGTCGAAAGAACCGGGTCCTTCGACGCCAGGCCGACGCCGTGATTGCCGCGCTCGTAGATGTGCATCTCGGCCGGAACGCCGGCCTTGCGCAGCGCCAGGTAGAACATCACGCTGTTCTCAGCCGGCACGCCTTTGTCTTCGTTGGTGTGGAACAGGAAGGTTGGCGGCGTCTGGGGCGTCACCTGGTTTTCGTTCGACAGGCTCTCGACCAGTTTGGGATCGGGATTCTCGCCCAGCAGCGCGGCGCGCGAGCCCTTGTGCGTGTACTGGGTGGTGAACGAGATGACCGGATAGCCGAGAATCAGGAAATCGGGGCGGCTCGCGGCGTCGAAGTGCGTGGCCGCGGTCGAGGCCAGGTGCCCTCCGGCGGAAAATCCCCAGATGCCGATGCGGTTCGGCGCGACGCCCAGTCCGCCGGCGCGCTCGCGAACCATGCGGATGGCGCGCTGCGCGTCCTGAAGCGGCGCCGGGTGGCGGTAGCGGTCCGCCAGCCGGTACTTGAGCACGAATGCCGCGATGCCAAGCGAGTTCAGCCACTCGGCGATTTGCTTGCCTTCGTGGTCCATCGCCAGATGCCGGTAGCCGCCGCCGGGACAGACGACGACGGCCGTGCCTGTGGGGGTGGCGGGGAGATAGGTGGTGAGCGCCGGCCGGTCGGCGTCCTCATTGCCCACGGCGCCCGGCGCGCCGTCAGGCCACAGAAGTTCGGTTTTCGGTTCAGCGGCGAAAGCCGCCAGGGCAAAAGCCGCCAGCGGCAGCGAACGGACAAATCCTGATAACATACAAATCAGTTTACCGAGGAGGGAAGATGGCTGAACAGATTTCGAGACGCGCCTTGCTGGCCGGCGCCGGCGCGCTGACGCTTCACGCCGCCCGGGAGGCGCCGGTGGCGCCGGTTGCCATCGCGCGCCAGCGCGAGTACGACCAGAACCTGCTGCCCGCGCTTCAGAAAATGATGGACCAGTTGGGCGGCATCGGCTCGCTGGTCAAGGGCAAGACGGTCGCCGTCAAGCTGAACCTGACGGGCAACATCACGCGCTTTCCCATCCGCGCCGAACTGCCCTATCGCACCGAGCCCGCGACCGTGCTGGCCGTCGCGACGCTGCTTTCCCGCGCCGGGGCGCGCCGCATTCGGATCATCGAGACCTTCTTCCCCGCCGGGCAGGACTTGGCCCTCTGGGCGCGTTACGGGCTTGACGTGCAGGCCATCGGCAACGTCGGCTGCAAGGTCGAATGGGAGAACGCCCAGAACCTGGGCCAGGCCAAGAAATACGCGCGGATGAAGGTGCCCACGGGCGGCTACATTTTCCCCGCTTACGATCTGAACCACTCCTTCGCCGACTGCGACGCGTTCGTTTCAATGTCCAAGCTCAAGAACCACTGGATCGCTGGTGTCACCATGTCGCTCAAGAACAGCTTCGGGAACACGCCCTGCTCGCTCTACGGCGGCGACTGCGGCCCCGACGGCAACGAAGATCCGAAGCAGGAGCGGCCGGCGGTATGCCACAACGGAACCCGGACTCCGCCCAAAGGCGTCCCGCAGGAACTCGACCTAACCACGCCGCGCGAAGCGGGCTATCGCGTGCCGCGCATCGTGACCGACCTGGTCGCCGCGCGGCCGGTCGACCTGGGGATTGTCGACGGCGTTCTCTCCATCCGCGGCGGCGAAGGGCAGTGGAACCAGGGCGTGCAGATCATCAAGCCGGGCCTGATGCTGGCCGGCAAGAACCCTGTGTGTCTGGATGCCGTGTGCAGCGCGGTCATGGGCTACGATCCGCGCGCCAAGCGGGGCGAAAAACCTTTCGTGCGCGGCGAAAACACCATGACGCTGGCCGAAGCCGTGGGCATCGGCACGACCGACCTGAAGCGCATCGACGTGCGCGGCCTTTCGATCAAGGAAGCGCTGCACGATTTCGGCCCCGGTCCCATCGGCAAGACGATTTAGCGGAATCGATACAGGCGGGCGCGGCCGGATGCCATCCCGATCCCGCGTCGATCGGACAACCACCGAATCCACCGGCTCGGATCGGTCGAATTCCGCCTACTCCTGCTCGAAGGCGATGTGAACGTAAGGGTTCGGCAAGACGCCGTTGAAAGCGGAGCGAGAAGGGATTGATCCGGACCGGTGAGGCGCAGCCTCATGAGGGGCTGTCCCCGAATTGGCTATGATCACTTCGGGGAGGAAACGGTTGACCCGCACACCGCGCCTGGCGCACGGATGGGAATTGGCCCGCGGCCCGGGTATGTCCGATGCGCTTGTGCGCGAGTTCATCCGGCCGGCCGTGCGCGCGGTGCCTTCCTCCCTGGCGCGCCGGCTGGGTTGCTGCCGAATCTCACTTCCGGTTGAAGTGGCAGCCAACGTGGCCTCGCGATGGACCATGACGGACGGCGGGTTGGAGATCTCCGTCACGACGGAAGGGCTCGAAGAGCACGACATCGCGATGGAGTTGTTGCTGTGCCTGGGCCAGGCGCTTTGGGAAAAGCTCTCCGACGCGGAGTTCCGTGCGTACTGGATTCTTTTGAGCGAAGAGACCGGCGCGGGAATCGAGGGTGAAATCGACGAGCAGGCGCTCGAGGAGAAGCGCTCTCTGCTAAAGAGCCGATCCCATGCCACCAGCGTGAGGCGGCTCGCCCGCTACAACCGTGCATCCTTCGCCGGATCGGCGGCCGAGTACGTTCACTGCCTCTGGCACGTGGTGACCGTCAGAACCGGACCGGACTACCTGCCTGCGCCGCAGTTGCGGCGGCGTCTGGAACTACTGGCGCGGTGGTTCCCGCCGGACCGCGGTTATCGGCTGTTCCCCGCCTCACCGCGCGGCGGCAGCTTCTCCATCCCGTGACGCCGGGCTTGGTTCTCCATCAATCGAGTCAGTTCGGATTTGGATTCTTCCGCCAGCCGCGAGGGAGTGTAGCCGTCGACCAGGCGCGCGACCTCGCGCGAGGCGCGCTCGCCGAGAGTGGTCCCACCCTCCTTGAGCCAGCGCGCGCGCGTCGCGCGGTCGATCACCGGGCCGGGGAAGGCGATCTCCTGGCGCAGGTGGCGGCGCGTGTGGTCGGCGATGAGCAAGTGCTTCTCGCGCAACAATTCCTCGAAGATCGGGATCGAAGGGAAGTCCTCGCGCGGCTGAATGCCGCGCACCAGGCGATAGGCCATGCCCGCAATCTCGTTGTCCACCACCAGCTTCTCCAAGCTCTGGCAGCTTTCGAAATCCAACATGCCCGGGCCCGAGATGCTATTGATTCCCGCCAGCGCCGCCAGCACCGCGCCCACGGCCGTTTCCAGGCCCGCCTGCGAGTCCAGTTGCTTGGCGTCGCTGAGCGCGATGTAGCCCTGCGTCGGCATTCCCAGATACCTGCCGATTTCGCTGTTGGCGCAATTGAGCATCATGGTCTCGATGGCGCCCATCGCCGTGGTCTCATAGCGCACGTCGAAGATGGCCGGCGATCCGCCATACAAGATTGCGTGGCCGGGGTTGGCAAGCTGGCTGATGACCACGCCGCTCAGAGTCTCGGCGGTTTGCTGCACCAGGCTGCCCACCAGCGTCACCGGGGCCATGAATCCGGAAAGCGGCATCGAGATGAACTCGACCGGAATCGACCAGCGCGCGCAGTCGACCAGGTTCTGGCTGGTCACTTCGCTCCACTTGATGGGCGCCGTGGGGCAGCAGGAGAAGATGGTGAGCGGTTGCTCTTTGAGCGCCTGCGCGCTTCCCCGGACGGCCAGTTGCAGATCCTTCATGATCTCGAAGCCTTCGATGGTGAAGGCGCCGGTAACCACCGGCTTCTCGCCGTAGAGCAAGCTCAGGTAGAGCCGGTAACTGTCCGAGATCCCCTGGTCCACGTCGGCGGGGATGAAAGCCGTGCTTTGCGAGGCGATGTGGCGCAGGCCGCTGGTGAGCTTCACGTAGCGGATATAGTCCGCCGTGGTGGGACGGCGCATCTGGCCGGTTGCTGGGTCCAGTATGTTGATGGCCGTCGAGCCGGGAGTGAAGTAGACGTGGGCGCCCGCGAAGTCGTGGGTCTGGTTCCCGAGAACGTCGAACAACTGGAAGGAACCAGGCACGGTCCTAAGCGCCTTGTCGATGACGTCCTGCGAGAGGCGGACCCGCCGGCTTTCGAGGTCGGTCTCGGCGCCGTGATCGGCCAGCATCCCAAGCACGCTTTGGTTGTGGATTTCCACGCCCAGCTTCGCCAGCACTTCGCGCGCCTCGGCGACGATTCTCTCGATCAGTTCGTTGGATAGCAGCTTGAGCACAGGTCTCATTTCATTCCCCAATCTGGGATCATAGCATCATGCCACTCGCACTCTCGCGCCGGACACTGATTTCGACCGCGGGCGCAGCGGTCGCCGCGCCGCGCGCCCTCCCGGCGGGCATGCCCAAGATCACTCTCTGGCTGGACAACATCGAAGAGGCCAGCCTGCGCCGGGTCAAGCAACTCGGCGTGGATCACGTGTCGATGGGCGGGCCTAGGATTCCCTGGGACCAGGCGCGGCTCGGCGCCATCGTCGAGCGTCTCAAGTCCGCCGGCCTCACGCTGGCCAACGTCATGATCGGCGGCTTCCCCAACGCGGTTTACGGGCGCCCGGGCAGGGACGAGGAGATCGCCAACGTCCGGGAATCGATCCGCGCGGCGGGGCGCATCGGGATACCGGTCATCGAGTACAACTTCTATGCGCACCGCGCCGTGGAAGGTTCCTACCAGGAGTTGGGCCGGGGAGGCGCCGGCCTGACGGCCTTCGACTACGACCGCATCAAGGATCTGCCACCGCTCCCGCAGGAGGGCGCGCACACGCTCGACGAGATGTGGAGCAACGTCACGTACTTCCTGAAGGCGGTCGTGCCGGTGGCCCAGGAAGCCGGAGTCCGGCTGGCGCTGCATCCCAACGACCCGCCGGCGCCCCTCAGCCGCGGCTCGGGCCAGATCATGGGCAGCCTCGAGGGATGGAAGCGCCTGATCGAGATCGTGCCGAGCACGTCCAACGGCATCACCTTCGACTGCGGCGTGACCCGCGAAATGGGACACGACCCGGTCGAGGCGTGCCGCTACTTCGGATCGAGCGACCGCATCAATCACATGCACTTCCGCAACGTGCGCCTGCGCGTGCCGCGCGAAAAGTACACCGAGACGTTCCTGGACGAGGGCGAGGTCGACATGTTCGCCGTGATGAAGGAACTGGTGAGGCAGAAGTACCCGCGGCTGATCTATCCGGAACACCCGCCGCTGCTGGACGCCGACTGCGAGCAACCCTTCAAAGGCATCTCCTCGGGCCGCTACGCGGGATTCGCCTACACCGTGGGCTACGCCCGGGCCATGCTGCAAGCGGCCATGGTGGGATAAGCCTCCTGAACGTGCGAGAAATTCCGGTCGGATGTATCCGACCCCTACAGGCGCCCCCGTAGGGGTCGGATATATCCGACCCGCTTGTCCGGCGGCCTGTTACTTCACCGCCGTGGTCGCCGGCGGTGAAAATGGGGTCATACCAGGCTGACGCATTTTTTCAACCGGCAGGCTGCTCAGGATCGCGGTGATCCGATCCAGTCCGGACTGCTTTTCGACAACGTCCGCTATGCCCTCTCCCAGCGACGTCCTGCCCCGGCGCCCCGCCCCGGGCGGCACGGCCAGGACTACCCTTAACCCCGGCAGCCGGGGGTCGCGGACCAGACAGTCCAACAAGCCGGAGTCGGTCTCAACCAGCACCTGATCAACCACCGCGAGATCCGGGCGGAACTCGTGTACTACCGCCGAAGCCTCCCAGGCGTTGCGCGCGAATCGCAACATCAGGTTCCTGCCCAGTTCGGCCTCAAGCCGCCGGATGTAGTCTTCGTCCGGCGAAATGACCAGAACATTGGTCGTCAGGCCCTGCACCCGCCGGTAGTACAGGCACTCCTCGCAGGAGGTCTGGCAGAAAAGCCTGGCGTGTCCGACGTCCTCCTTGAGTCCCCTTATCTCGAAGCACCAGGCCGCGCGAACGCGGTAGACCACGCAACCTTGACAAGTCTCGCGGACCTTTCCCCGATCGCTCAGATACTCCCAACACCGCAGAGGCCGGGGCGTGCATTCGGGCGGGGGCGGAGATGCCTGCCCCGCGTCTTCGACGCCGATGAGGGGTTCGATGTCCCGGAATCGGACGCGATGGTGGCCCCCGGCCGTCCGCACCGCCTGTACCCGGCCCCTCTTGATCCACTTGAGAACCGTGTCCGGCTTTACCGAGCAAAGCTTGGCCGCCTCTCCCGTGGTCAACCACTGCGGATTTGCTTCATCCATCGGAGATCTCCGTCTAGTCTTCCGGTCGGTGACGCGAATTCCATCAAGCGAATCACGCCCTTCCTGGATCATAAACCATCGCTGCCAGCATTGGAAGACATTTCAGCCATGTCCGGCTTTTATCGACTCATAAACGGTAACCAAGTAATTACGAAAAACCTCGGCAATCCCATTGACTGAGCCAATAAATACAAATACAATCTTCACATGCTGGGAACTGGGTTCTCAGAACGTCAAGTGCAGAAGGGGATGTTGTCATGAACAGACGCTCACTCCCATTTTCGGTCCTGCTAGGCGCGGTTTTGAGTATCGCTCTAGCGACCCTGGCCGGGGCCGACGACTTTACCACCATCGACTATCCCGACGCCATCTCGACGGGCGTTCGGGGCATCAACGACGCCGGCGTCATCGTCGGCAATTACACCGCCGTCGGCGGAGTCGGCCACGGCTTCCTGCTCAACGGCGGCAAGTTTACGTCCATCGACTTCCCGGAGGCCAAGAGCACGTCTGCCTACGGGATCAATTCGAAGGGCGACATCGCGGGCCAGTACGTCGATTCCGGCAATAAGACTCACAGCTATCTGTTGAGCCAGGGAAAGTTCACCGCCGTGGCGGACTACCCCGGCGCGGACCTCACCGGCGTCTTC
>Ga0315277_10013595_pt1 | contig 10137 bp, 16 predicted proteins | sample YL17G05_15_MG_FD_203695 | JGI IMG/M metagenome (GOLD analysis project Ga0315277, IMG submission 203695) | Sediment microbial communities from Yellowstone Lake, YNP, Wyoming, USA - YL17G05_15 | ecosystem: Environmental > Aquatic > Freshwater > Lake > Sediment | place: USA: Wyoming | collected...
GTCATGATCTTCGTCGGGTTCACGCCATGGCGGATCAGGTTTGTGACCAGGCTGTGCCTCAAGCTGTGTGTCGTCTTGCGCGGATCGCGGATGCCGGCCTGCAGGTAGTACCCTTTGACCAGCTTGCGGATCGTGCGCATGGACAGCGCCCCGCCCTGGTTCCGGTTGCCCAGACCACAGAAGATAGGCGCCTGCAGATCGCCGCCGTGAGGGTGCACCGCGAGCCAGTTATACAGCGCGTCCACCAGGTCAGGATGCACCAGGTAGAGTTCTTCGTCGGCCTCACCATGGCCCTTGCCGTGAACCATCAACTTGAGTTTGCCATCGGTGCGGATGTCGCCGATCGTGGCCCGTTGCACCTCCACCGATCTCGCGCCGGTGTAGGCCATGAGCATGAGCATCGCCAGGTCGCGCCTGCCCTCGATGGAGGCCGTGTCCGGCTGGGCTAATACCCGTAGCACCTCGCCATCGCTCAAGGCCTCGCGCTTGTGCTTGCGCGTGGCGCCGCGCCGGCTGGCCCCCTCCACACCGGCCGTCGGATCGTAGGCCAGGCTGCGCTCGGACACCGCCCACTTGAAGAAGCGCCGCACGCCGGCGTAGAAGGTGTTGATCCCCGCCGGCTTGTGGCCATCGCGGGCGAGGTCAGCCTTCCAGGCGCGCACTACCCCGGCCCCGAGGCGGCCGTGTTCGTGCTCCTGGAGCCAGGCCAGGAAGCGCGCCATACCCCGGGTGTAGGTCGTGGCCGTGGTCGCGGCCAGCTCCCCGGCCTCTACGCGCTGCCACAGATCCGCCTCCCAATCGGTGACCATGGCCGCCGCGTCAAAGTTCCTGGCCACACCCCGAGGGGCCACCACTTGCAGGTTTTGAGCCATCGAGGGACCTCCTGACGGTCAAGATTCCACATCCTATAATCTCAATTATAGGGCATCGAGGGCGAGTCGTCAAGCATTTTCGCGCCCCCACAGCAACAGGGGGAGCGCCCCAGCTCCCCCCGGATCACCGATAGCGTGTCAACGCTGGCCACAAGCTCATGGTCGGTCACGGCGTTCCCTCCTGGTGCTCGCCGCCCGCCGGCGGCCAGTGGTAGCATTCGCATCTCCCGGTCGTAGATTCGTAATCGTAGTAGACTGAACAGTTCATCTCCCCTCTCGGCTGGAGCATTTCGTCGTCGCACCTCACCAAAGGCAAGGCGCGCTGCAGGAGACCGTCAGCCCGGTCGCGCTTCACCTCGACGTAGAGGCTCTGCGGCAGGCCGGCGAACAGCCCCAAGTTGAGTGCTCCTTCCTTGTCGGTGAACCCCCGGAAAAGAGGCTCGCCGGGATTTGCCACAGAGTAGACGGCGACCTCGGCGAACGGTTCCTCAATGGGAAATTGTATGTGCTCGCTAACCAGGCGAACATCTATATCCAGGGAGAACGGTTCCGGCTCTCCCCCTACGGCCACGAACGGCAGAAACAGGGCCGTCAATACCAATCCCGCCCACGCTCGACCGTGCCACTTCATGCTTCCTCCTTCGTTCGCATCTAGATTTTCCCCTTGGCTACAAACTGAATCCGTGCACGTACTCGCTCAATTTCCTCCCGGCTTCCACGGATTCGCGTTCCACCTCGTCTATGATGTCCGCGTCCACATATCGCCCTACCGCGCCGATTATCATCTCCCGGGCCGCGTCATCTGGCAGCGCTTCCCACTGATACTCTCCCGGCTTATCGGGGTTATCAGGGATACCCAAGCGTTCACCGTCTCCCGGGTTCAACCCCACGCGCACAAAGTCAAAGTCCGCGCTGCACCAACGGCGAACGTCGGCGACAGCGATCTTAGGAATCGCCCGCCCTTTTTCATCATCGTCCCCGAAGTAGAGTACCACGAGGGGCAACCCGTACTTCTCCGCGCTGTCCTCCAGCGACTTGGCAATTTGCCACTTGTAGTCAAGGCTTGCATCGCCCCTGAACGGGCGCAAGGTTGTTGCTCTGGTGTAGTACTCGAATTGGGCGAGCATCGCCTCCGCCTCAAACCACACCTCGACATACGTCTCCTGGGAGTACCAGTGGTCAAGCGCAGGGGGTTCGATACCCTGCGCTATCTTTGTCGCCCACTCTTGCGCGCCGCGTTCCCCCCCGGGATGTTCAACCGATCGCCGTGTGTCATCGGCCAGGGTGTCTGGCGTCCAACCGTCCCACCAGTTACGCCGCGCTGTTGAGGCCAGCTTCTTGAAGGTGTCGTAGTCTCTCTTCTTCTTGTTGGGGCGCGTGTCGCCGGCATTGGCGTAGGCGCCATCCTGCAACACGCGGTAGAAGAGCCAGCGCAACGTGGCGCGGTACTCCACGCTCCTGACGTGTTCCATGGCGCGCGCAAGAATGGCCCGGTCTTTTTGGTAGGGGTAGTAGTTGGGGTTATTATAGGGCATCCGTCACGCCCCTTCCTTCACAGCCTCCGCCGCCAGGATCGCGATCGTCGCCCGGCCACTGGGCGCCGTGGCCTTCAGCCCCACCATCATCTCGTCGTAACGCTTGCGAATCTCCGGCGGCAGGGCCTCGGGCGGGATCTTCAGCCAGTGCGTCCCGCCCTGCCGCAGGATCTTGTCCTCCAGCGCCGACTTCTCGCCGTGGGTCAAGCGCCGCGCCGCGACCTGTCGCTTTTTCACTCCGCCCCCAGGATCGCGATGGTGCCCCGCTTGTTCGGAGCCACCGCCGGGGCCAGTACGATGTTGGCCCCAACCCACTCCGCGAACACCTCCGTGCCGGTGAGCGCCATCAGCGCCCGGCACATGGTCTTGTTCGCCACCAGCTTGCGCTTGGCCTTCTCAAAGCTCAAGACCAGCGCCATCTTGGTCGTGTTGTCCGGCATGTGGAACTCGGCCAACTCCACCGAGGCGATCCGCACCGTCACCGGCTTGGCCAGGTCTGCCGCGTGCAGCCAGGGCGAGGGGTACAGTTCGCTCAACGTCTTGATGTTCCCGTTGTTCATCCCAACACCTCCTCATCCGACCGCCGCATGATCTCGTCAATCTGCGCCTGCCACTTCTCGGCGGCCATGTCCAACGCCGATTGACAGGGGGCGCCGGGTGCCGCCGATTCCAGCCGCTGCACTCGTCCCTCCAGCCGCAGGAGCCGCTCCCGCAGCCCCTGCTCCACCAGAGCAAGACGCCGTGATAAACGCTCCAGGTCCGCGAAAGTGACCGTCGCGTTCATCACGCCACCGCCTGGCGCTCGTGTCCGCGAATGAAACAACTCTCGCACACGGCCGTCAAGTGTCCGCCGGTGGACTTGATCCCCCTGGCCACGACCGCGACCTCGTGCCGCTCGCCGCACACATCGCAACGCCCCAGATCGTGCAGGTGCTGCCGGAACAGGTAGGCCGCTAAGTCCGCGCCCTCGAGGCGCGTCACCTGTGCCTTGAGCGCCCGGATCTCCCGCCGCATCGCCGCGAATTCCGCCCAAACCTCACCGTTGTTCTCCGACATGGTAAAACCTCCAAGTTCCCGACTTGTGCGGGGTTGGAGGCTGTGGTATTCTTATATCACAGCGCCGGTTGGCTCTCCCCCAACCTCCGCTCAGGCCCGGCCAGGCGTTTATAGCACCTTGCTGGGCCGCCCTTTACCTACGACTTGGCCGCGCACTCCACGGCCTCCAGAAAGCTCGCGAATCTCAGCCCGCTGGCGAAGGCGTTTCCCGCTCCCCCCTCATATGTCTCGATCTCCCACATGCCCTGCGGGCGCTCGATCACCACGCCGACGTCCAGCATGGCCGGCAGCCCCAAGACCAGCCCCTGGACCCTGACGATGGCCAGCCGCGAACCGCGCGGCCCCCCGACCTCGATCGCGATCGCGATCCCGTTCATCTCGCTCTCCTTTCGTTACTCTACACAAGGCCCCCTTTATCCCCCGCGCGTCTTTTCGTCGCCCTCCTTCCCTTCAGCCAAATGCGTCACCACCAACAGACGCACTTGCGCGCTGATGCTGAGCGCGTTCTTACGCGCCATCTCCTCAAGTATGCGATGAAGATCCTCACTCACCCGAACCGCAATCACCCGAGCCTTTTCCATGTTCGCCCCTCCCCTTGTTCTTGTATAGGTACACTATAGCACGTATGTCACCGCTTGTCAATAGGCAAAATTGCCGCGCGGCTCCGAAGCCGCGCGTTCCCGCTTCCGTAGAGAGAGTACTCTCTAGAGAGAGTACTCTCTCTCCAGACCCTCGCCCGCCGGCGCCGCTTTGCTGATATCTTGCTGAATGCCGCCCTAATCAGCATAACCAAGCATCCCCGCGCGTGGGCGCATTTGAAAAACCTTTGATTGGACGGGGAATCAAAGATTCCCACCCCGCGCGCGTGGGCGCAACCTCTCCGCTTCAGGTAAATTGCCTGAAGCGGTCATCCCCACCCCGCGCGCGTGGGCGCACCCCTGCGGCCCCTACACGGCGCGCGTCGGCACTATTCGTGCCGCATTCTCCCAAGTCCGCCGCGCTCGCCTCAGCCCAGGGCACTACAGCGCCGTTTTTGTCTGCTCGCCGGCATTCGGGCGATGATCTGCCAACGCGAGGATTGCATCCGGCCTATGCCCAGATCAGCAAGGGTAGGCGGCATCTCTTCCCGTTGTAACATCGTGTTACCACGGGCGAGGGTGTCCTGTGGCTTGGCCCTGTCCATCTCCGCCAGCAACTCGCCGGCCCGCCGTTCAGCACGCAGCCTTACCCATGCGCCCGGTCGTGGCGCTCGGCGTACTCGCGCAGCCTGGCCGGATCCAGGTTCACGCCGTCCGCCAAGATCTGCGCCCAATCAGTGCACAAGAACGCCAGCGCGTCGGCCCGACGAGCCGGTTCCCGGCTCGTCGCGTCGTAGGCCGCCCGGCGCAAAACGCCGATCGCCAGGCGCAGCAATCCAACGTCGCTGGCGATCTCCATCGCTCACTCAGCGGGCGCGCCGCCCTCCGGGGCATTGCCGCCGGACACCACCGGCGTCTTGTAGACCCTTGGCTCCGCCAACGTCCAATCGCCGGAGTCGGAGCGCTCCACGTTCGCCCGGATCGCGGCAAAGGTGTCCTCCGCGCCGGCGATGTGGAAAATCGGTATCGTCGCCGCATCGCCGAACACATCCGCCGCTTCCTGGATAGTATTCGCATGCTCGATCCCCGCGTCGTCCCAATCGTCAAGCGCCACTTGGGCTGCTTGCAGGTCTGCGGTGTTCAGCCGCTGCGCCCGGAATTCCCGCGCCTGGGCCGCCAGTGATCCGGCCTCCACCCAGCCCGTCTGCCGCAGCAAATTCCCATCGTCGTAGGCCATCGCCAGGCGCTCGCTGGTCGAGGCGCCCTCCCACCAGGCCCGATAAGCCGCCGGGTTAGGGCAGGAGCGCAAAATCGCCGGCAACCGCTGTGCGGCCAGTAGCACACGCTGCGGGTCGGGGATCGCCGCAATCTCCGCCGCATCCAGCGCCGCCCGATAAGCGTCTTGCGCCGCCTGCTTACCGAGCCAGAAAACGCCGTTCTTGCCCATCCCCTCGCGCGCCGCTCTGTGCCCCGCCTCGTATCCCGCCCGGCGGGCCATACCGATCTGCTGCGCCCGGTACTCGTCCGAGATCGTCGTGTCGGCCAGGAGCCGGCGCTTCTCCTGCTCGGAGTACGCCATCGCCTCTCGCACTATGGCCGTCTTGTTCCTCAATGCCTTGCTCATGTTCCTTTCACCTTTCCTTGTTGCTTGCCCCGCCGCGTTCGCCGGCAGGGGCAGTTCGACATCACCACCGATCCACGAATGCGCCCAAACGCCCAAGTGCTGCACCTCCTCCGGGCGCAGGCCGCGCTTTTTGCACCAGCGCGCGAAGGCTTCGTCAGCCCACTTTTGCAGGCTCTTGGGATCGGTCACTTCTTGCGCCCTCCCCCGCGCTTCTTGCGCGCGCTCCGCTTCCGCGCCGCCGGCACCATGGGCACCTCCGGCGTCGGCGACTGGGCCTTGGTCAGGAAATCCGCGGCCAGCTCGGCTTCCGACTTCTTCCTGCGCGGCCGCTTAACCTTCACTGGCATGCTCGTTACCTCCTTCCAATATCCGCGGCCTCTGCCACCCTCTTCGTCAGTAGGGCCTCACAGAATCGCTTCTGCGGCCCTGTACAAGCGACATTTTGCGTCATTTAGCGACATCCTCCGGATGTTGCCAACAAAAGTGATGATCACCACGCACCTGGCGTTTGCAGGGTGCCCCGTTGCCCCGAACGTGGGCGCAGCGCTGCCCCAGAACATACCCCGCAACCACGCTATGGGCAAAACAAAGGACGTAACGATCGGCCACCACGCGCCGGCACGTCTTGCCGTTGGCCAGGTCGTATCCGCAGCGATGCCCCCAAACAGGGCAGCCAAAATCAATGTCGGAAACAATCATGCGTTCACCTCGTACTCGTTTCGCATAGCCTATGGCCCCTGCCAGGCCACCTTAGCCTTTACTTGCCCGTTAGGCCGCGTACACTATGCGAATCGCGCCCCGGCCTGGCCCGCGCCAGCGGTCGCCACGCCGCCGGCAGCAGGCCGGGCCACCAGGTCACCAAGGACGCGCGGGTATTAGTCATGTTCAGGGGCCGATAGGCTCTTGGCCGCCCCGATCCGCGCCGCCTCAGTGGTTTTGTGCATTGTTGCCCCCGGCGTTCTCGCCCTTCGCAGGCTCCAGCACGACCACGTGGCCCTTGTTGACCAGTTTTACGCCATCAGAGCACCGCAGCGTCAAGGTATAAGGATGATAGCCGACCAGTTGCCCGGCGATGCTCGTGCCATCCGCCAGGCGCACCAGGATCATCTTCCCCTGCAATTTCTCCAACACCCGGTCGCCGTCCAGGCCCCAGCGCTGTGGCGCCGGCTTGGGCCTCTCTTCCGCCTTCGGTTCAACTTTCGTGTCTGTCATGTCGCCCCCCTCCTAGAGTTCGGTTGCACTATGTGAACCTATGTGAACCTTGTGAACCTTTTTGGCCGTGCTGAGGAACATTTTTACATCCCGGGACGGCCGCACAAGGTTCACAAAGGTTCACAGGTTCACATCGGTTCACCTTGTTCATGCGAATAGCTGCGCGCGTAACAGATTCCATTTTGCGGCACGCCGTTCCGTGCCCCCGCGAACGATCTTGAAATCCCCGATCACTCGGTCGCGCTGCTTGCTCAGTGCCATGCCGAAGTGCGTGCGCTGCGACCGCTCCTTGCCTGTACCCAGGTCAAAACTGTCTTGCGCCACCGCCAGGGGGAAGAGAGCGGCGGCCGTTACCGTCTCACCCTGGAAGTTGTCCCACCACGTAGCCACGAATTCTCTCCAGATGGTTCCCTCAGCGTCGGCCTGCTCGTAGAACTCGTCGAGATTGGCCAGGAAACCGGGGATATCTGCGTGGGCCAGGATGCTGCCGAGAATGCGTGCCCACTCTTCAAACGTTCCGAGCAGTCGCACCTTGGCTTGCGGCCGATCATCCGCAATCCAACTCTGGATCAGCGTCAGCGCTGCCCAGATCAGCTGGCCGCGGTATTCTGTCGCCCACTCGCGTAAAGAGGGGTGCTTGAAGCCCTCGCGCAGCCACGGGCGATCCACCTTCGGATCGAGGCGAATGCGGATGGAACGTCGGGCGATTTCCGTGCTGCAGACCGGGTTGTTGCCAGTCGTCAGCCAGACACAACGCACCGGCAGGGCAACGTTGTCGCTGAGTCCCAGCACGCGGTCAGTCCAGATTGATGCGGTAAGGGCCGCTGCCAGGTGGCCGGAGTCTAGGGGGCGAACGACGTTGTCGATGAGGATCGCCGCCTTACCCTGCCGTAGGCTGGAGGTGATCCGTTTTCTCCACTCGTCAGGGTCTCGCGCCTCCGTGATCAACGCCACTTCGTGCCCCAGGGCCGGGATCAGCAGCACATCGGCTAGCAGGCCTTTTCCTACCCCCGCCTGCGAGCCTTCGATGAGGTGATTTGGTGTCGGGCCGGCGATCAGGTCGCGGGCGAACGGCAGTAGCTGCAGGGCTACAGCGTGCGCACGGTCTGCCTGCGCCACAAAGGGGAACTCCCCGATCAGCTCGTCCAGGATGAGTGCCTTTGCCGACTCAACGTCGGCAGCACTGGGGTTCTCCGCCACGGTAGGCACCGCCACGCCCGGCGCGGGCCGATAGTAGGTTCGACTTGCCGCGTGGTAGCCTGGCGAGGTCTGCAGCGCCCCGTCAGGGGCAAACACGGGGGCCTCCACGATGCGCGTCAGGTGCGGCAGGGGTATCTCGCGCGCGGCGAGCATGTCGAGCATGACATCTGGGGGGGGCTTCGCGTAAATAGCTCTGTTTTTTTCGTACTTGAACCAGATCGCTGCCCTGGAGCATTCGTGCCGCAGAATGTCGGGCGATAACTCGTCCAGCACCGGATGGTCATCTACGATGTTCAACCGGGAGGGCGCATCGCCGTGGAGGAACATATAGGGGGCAACATTCGCAGCCTGGATCGCCCGCCAGGCCTTGCCACTGATTACCGGCAGGTTTTGCTCCGCCGCGTAGATTTTGGGCAACCCTTTCGTGACGGGTGGTTCCGCGCTGGGTTCTTCGCCAGGGGCAGCATCTATCACTTGTGGCTCGGCAGGCCGAATAGCGATCCCTGCGCCCGCGTCCTCGGCATCGGGAGAGCGAGCGCCACCCATCCAGGGCGGTTCCTCGGGAAGCGGGGGGCTGCCAGGCGGATCGCCGTACCCCTGGGCCACCACCTCTTTCGTCGCCTGGGTGAAGTCGCCGCCGTGGTTCAGCAGAGTATACGCTGTGAATTTGCTGTATCCGCAATCGTTGTCGAAGGGCAAAGCGTTCGAGGAGAACACGTAGAGGATATCATTTGCGTTGTGACCCGTTGTGGCGCTATTGCCGGGGCCATCCTTACCGGGCCTCTGCCAGTAAATGGTTTGTCCTCGTTGCCCCAGGGCCTTCCAACCATGCGGTTGGAGGATATCCGCCCAGGTGTGCGCCGCTGCCCAGCGATCGCCGGGCCGGTTACCGGCGTTTGCGCCCGGTTCCTTGGGCGTTTCGACAATACGCGGGGTGTATTGATTGAGACTCTCGGCTGCATCAAGCAGGATGTCGCGCTCTTGGGGGGTTATCGTGGGGATCGCCGCTAGATCGCCATTGAGCATGCGATAGGGCTTGCCTTCGGCATGATAGCGGCCATCCGTAGGGGGCACGACGATAAAGCCCCCCTCGCCGCGCGTCTCGATCAAGGTCTCGCCATCGAGGGATCGGGCGAGCTTCATATTGCCGGCGATTTCAGCGCAACGATAGTATACATGGTGACCCAGGCCGGGCGTCTCGTCACGAGGCAACCTCGCTACCAGGCCCGGCGCTTTGGCCTCCACCAGGGAGTACCACGGCGCGAATATGATAGCATCGTCGAAGTCAATCACTTCCAGGTCACGGCTGATCCGGCCACACACTAGCCCGTATCCCTCACAGTGTGTGAACCAGGCTGTTACCTCCTGGGGCGCCGGCAACTTGTGCTGCCATTCGGCCCAGGTCGGCAATAGGGGGTACTTGCTGCCATCGTCGCGGATGGGCAACACGCAAAGCCCCGCCTGAAGGTAGCGCTGCGCAACATCTACTGATTCGTTCATCTTGAGCCTCCGCTCCCAAAAAACGAGCCCGCTATCTCGGGGAGCGGTTCCGAGATAACGGGCAAGGTTGCCAATGGTGAGCCCGCTCCAGTAGAGCTAGGCCCCCGTTGACAAAGCACAGGCCGTCGCCTATACTTATCCAGTCTTACAGAAGGAGGGCCGCAAGCCCTACGCCTCGGGCGCCCGCTCTTGCAAAGCGCGGCGCCCGTTCCCATTCTCGGATTCATTATAAAGGTTCAGGTTGGGCTTGTCAAGTCAAATGGGAAAAACAACAGTATACCATGAATACCGGCGTCTTATGTCATTAGTATTCAGTCTCACCAGACCCCTGGGTCAGCCGCCGGAATAGTCCACGTACCCCTCCGCCGGATCGCTGTCGCGCTCCACCTCGTGCGCGTAGGCCAGCAGCGTGTCCAGCGACTTGTGCCGGGTGACGGTCATGATCTTCGTCGGGTTCACGCCATGGCGGATCAGGTTTGTGACCAGGCTGTGCCTCAAGCTGTGTGTCGTCTTGCGCGGATCGCGGATGCCGGCCTGCAGGTAGTACCCTTTGACCAGCT
>Ga0315277_10013597_pt1 | contig 10136 bp, 9 predicted proteins | sample YL17G05_15_MG_FD_203695 | JGI IMG/M metagenome (GOLD analysis project Ga0315277, IMG submission 203695) | Sediment microbial communities from Yellowstone Lake, YNP, Wyoming, USA - YL17G05_15 | ecosystem: Environmental > Aquatic > Freshwater > Lake > Sediment | place: USA: Wyoming | collected...
TCTCAAATCCGCCTTGCTAAACCAAACAATGTTGTTTTTAAGCATACTCCAGTAAAACGTACCGGAAAAATATAAAGCTATCTCGCTATGTTTAAGTTAGAACAAAGTGGGCCAGCGAGGATTTGAACCTCGGACCTGCCGTGAGCTTCGATTCTTGCCTGGCGGCAAGCGTCATATAAGACGGCCGCTCCACCGGACTAAGCTACTGGCCCGCAAGAAAGCAACACGAAAATGGTTTTTAAGCCTTGTTTTAACTTATTAGCATGTTAAACCTCGCTGCAGACTTCATTAAGCATTGTACGCCTTCTGAAACTACTATTGTTTATCATGGAGGTTGTGGAGATGGACTCGCTGCTGCCGCAATTTTGCTGAAGACATTTCAGAAGCTTTTTGGAGAAATACCAAAGACGAAATTTGCTTCTCCAGGTGTTGTAGCCAAATTAAATATCCATTCAAAGTACATTATTTTTGTAGATGTTGCAATTGACAAGGAAAAAGAATACATTTTAGGTTTGGCAAAGAATTCAAACATATTAGTTTTAGACCATCACTTAATTGTTAACAATTTGAATGAGTTTGGCATACCTTTTGTGCATCCTGATTTATTCAGCAAGATACCAGGAGTAAGGTATCCAGGAGCTAAATTAGCCTTTGATGTTTGTTCTATTCTTGCAGATACAAAAGATATGGATTGGATTGCTGCAATAGGCATGATTCATGATGTCGGTGCAGAGCACTGGAAGTCTTTCATGGATAAAGTCTTTGTAAAATACAAAGAGTTAGGTAAGATAACATACACTTACGGCGGAAAAATCGGTGAATTAGTCTCAATAATTACTGCAGGCCAAGAATTAAGAAAAGGAAACGAGCTTGCGCTGAAAGTTTTGTTTGAAGCAGATAGGCCTTCTGATATTTTAGATGCAAAAATTCCTGAAGTAGAAGATTTGCTGGAAGTTAACAAGGGCAGAGAAGAAGAATTGAAATATTACGTAGCTAATTGGGAAAAGCTTGCAGATTACAACAGGAAATTGAATTTGGTTATCTATGATGTTGAATTAAAACATAAGATTTCATCTGCATTATCAACAGCCTTAAGCAAAAGACATCCAGATTTGACATTTATTGTAATGAATCAGGAAAGTCCTTCTGTTCTGAAGCTGAATTTCAGGCAAACTTTGGAGAAAGTTGACTGCAATTGGCTGGCCAAAGCATCAACAGAACCTTTTGGCGGAAATGGCGGAGGCCACAAGCCAGCCTCAGGTGGAAGGATACACCCTAAATTCAAAGAGCAGTTCAAGGAAAAGGTAATAGAATTGCTAAAAGCTAAATTAAAATGAAATATCGCATTTTGCCCAGAGAATTTTATGCAAGAGAGCCAGATGTTGTTGCAAAAGAATTGCTTGGCAAGATATTTTGCAGGAAAATTGGCGATAAAATACTTGCTGGCAAGATTGTAGAGACTGAAGCTTATCTTGGCAAAAATGATCCTGCTGCAATAGGCTACAGGAGAGTAAAAAATATACCTGCACCTCTATTAAATCCGCCAGGATGTGTTTTTGTTTATTTTACTTATGGCAACCATTGGATGTTTAACATAAATGCCAAGCCACCAAGCTGTGATTTAGGGGTTATTTTAATCAGGGCAGCTGAACCCTGGCGGGAAATTGAAGAAATGTTTAAGCATAGAAGAACTACAAACAAGAAAATCAATAAGGTTGAACAGCTTTGCAGCGGGCCTGGCAAGTTTACGCAATGTTTTAGGATAGATAAAAGCCTGCAAAATACAGATGTAACTAAACTGGGAGATATTTTCATTTTAGATAATTCTGAGGTTTTCAAGGTAGAAACTTCACACAGGATAGGCGTTAGTCGTGACTTAAGGAAGAAACTAAGATTTTATATAAAGGGAAATAAGTTTGTATCAGTATGAGAACGTTTATACTTTATTCCTACGGAACGACAGATTCTAATTTTGATATCAATAGGCTGTATGAGGCTGGCAGGCTTGATTTAGTATGCAGATGCGTTATCGCATCATTGTGGGTTTCTAAAACTGTAAGAAAAGATGCACAGTTTATTGCAATTTTGAATACTGGACCAAAACCTCCTGTTGCAATTAGATTTGATGGCGGGAAAATTGTTGGAATCGAGCCATCTGAAAAATCTGTAGCGACTGTAATAAAAAAAGCTTTGCAAATTGTACGAGACAAGGAATGGACTTCTGTACAGGCAGGCGTTTTTGTATCAAGGAAAAGCTTCCAGGAAATAATTAAAGACTCAAGAAATATTTTCCTGCTGGATGCAAAAGGCCAGCATATAACAAAAACTAAATTTGGAAGTGCCGTAACTTTTGTTTTGGGTGATCATATAGGTCTGCCAAAGAAAGAAATGCAGGTGGTATTACGAAAGGGTGAGAAAATATCCTTAGGAAATACTATTTATTTAGCTTCAACTGTAATAAATGTTGTAAATTGGGTGCTAGATGGCTGAAAATACAAAAAATGAGATAATAGAGCTAACTAAAAAACTAATTACATTTAAATCTACCAAGGGGAATCCTAAAGAGCTCGAAAAATGTGTTGATTTTTGTGCAGACTATCTGGGAAAGTTTTCTGTTGCCAAGAAATTCAAGTTTAAAGGCAAGCCATCCATTGTGGCAACTTACAAAAATATCAAGCCAGAAATCTTTCTAGTTGGCCATTTGGATGTTGTTGAAGCGCCAGATGAGCAGTTTAAGCCAGAAATACAGGGAACAGATTTGATTGGAAGAGGCGCAATTGATATGAAAGGTGGAGACGCAATTGCAATGGTTTTATTCAAGCATCTTGCAAAACTTAAACTGCCTATAGGAATAATGTTGACATCAGATGAAGAGATTGGTGGTTTTGAAGGAGTAGGCCAGTTGATTAAAAAGTATAAATGTAAGTTTGCAATAGCACCAGAACCAAATCAGACAACAGACTCTAGCCAGCTTCATATTACTATAAAGGAAAAAGGAGTATTTTGGCTGAAAATAAAAACAAAAGGTAAAGCAGCACACGCCTCCAGGCCCTGGCTTGGCGAGAATGCGGTTGATAAATTGATTAAAGTTTATGAAACACTAAGGGAAAGTTTTCAGGAAGTAGTGCCAGATATTTGGGCTCCAACAATAAATATAGGCATGATATCTGGAGGTGAGGCTCCTAATAAGATTCCAGATAAGGCAGAAGCAGTTATTGATATAAGGTGGACAGAAGGCTTCGATAAAGAAAAAATACTTAATAAAATAAAAAAGCTCGGAGCAGATTATGAAGTTATAGAATATAGCAACATGCTGGACAACGACAAAAATAATAAATACATCAAATTACTGCAAAAATGCGCAGAGAACCAAACAGGCAAAAAATGTTTATTGCTGAATGAGCATGGAGCATCAGATGCCAGATTTTTTGCCGAGAAAGGAATGCCTGCAGTAATATTCGGCCCCTATGGTGATGGTTATCATGGGCCCGGAGAATATTTGGATCTAACTAGTATTGAAAATACGTATAACACACTTAAGGAGTTTATGTTGAAATGCTCGAAACTGTAAAAAAAGATATAATTTCTGCAATAGCCAAAGCTGCAAAATTAGCACCACATGAAGTAGCAGAGCTAATAGAAGAGCCTAAAGATACTGCATTAGGTGATTTGGCGCTTCCTTGCTTTAGGTTAGCAGCCAAATTCAGAACAAGCCCGCAAAATATAGCAAAAGATATTGCTGCAAAAATGCCAAAACTGAAGTCTATAAAGATGGTGCATGTTGTTGGCCCGTATATTAATTTCTTTTTGAGTAGTTCCAATCTGGCTGAAAATGTTTTGACAGAAGTTTACAAAGCAAAAGATAAGTTTGGTGCAGGTACAAAGAAAGCTGAGAAGGTAATGATTGAATTTTCACAGCCAAATACGCATAAATCATTTCACATAGGGCATTTGAGAGGCACAACAACAGGAAATTCTTTAGTGAATATAATGAAATTCGCAGGTTATCCTGTAATTGCTGCAAATTATATTGGTGATATTGGAGCACATGTTGCAAAATGGCTTTGGTTTTACACAAAATTTTACAAAAATAGCATCCCAAAGAAAAATATAGACAAATGGTTGGGGAAAATATATGCAGATGCTGATAAAAAATACAAAAGCCATGAGAAATATCACGAAGAAGTTGCAGAAGTCTTGAAAAAATTAGAAGCGGGAGATAAAAAATTGATAAAATTATGGCAGCAGACAAGAAAATTAAGTCTTGCAGTTTTTAATGAGGCGTATAAGCTGCTAGGAGTCGATTTTGATATTATGTTTTATGAATCTGAAGTAGAAAAGCCTGGCAAAAAGATTGTTTCAGAGCTTGTAAAGAAAGGTCTTGCAAAGAAAGATCAAGGTGCGATGATTATAGACTTGAAAAAATATGATTTAGATGTGTTTTTGCTGTTGAAATCTGACGGCTCTTCATTGTATTCAACAAAAGATTTAGCTCTAGCAAAGCTGAAATTCGAGAAATATAAAATCAATAAGTCCATTTACGTAGTTGCTCAAGAGCAAACACATTATTTCAAGCAACTTTTCAAGACGTTAGAGCTAATGGGCTTCAAGCAAGCTGCTAAATGCTATCATTTGGCATATGGACTTGTTCTTTTGCACGGGAAAAAGATGGCTTCACGTGCTGGCGAGATTATAATGTTTGAAGATTTGTTCAAACAAGCCAAAAATAACGCGTTGGAAGAGGTTTGGAGCAGAAACCAGAACATACATGAGGCAACAGCAGAGAAAATTGCAGAGAAAATAGCACTTGCTGCCTTGAAATATGGCATGCTCAAACAATCAGCAGATAAGACAATTGATTTTGATTTTGAAAGAGCATTGGCATTTGAAGGCGACACAGGACCCTATTTGCAGTATTCGCTTGTAAGAGCAAAGAAAATCCTACAAAAAGTAAAAGCTAAGCCAAGCCTGAAGGTTTCTTTTGATGTGCTAAAAACAAATGAAGAGCTAGCACTGACAAAACAAATATCAAACTTCAAGGAAATAGTTGCAAAAGCAGTTGAACAGTATGCGCCTAATATGATTGCAAATTATGCTTATGAATTAACGCAGGTTTTCAACACATTTTATGAGAAATGCCCTGTTGCCAAAGCAGATGCAAAAACAAGGGCCGCAAGGATTTTGCTAGTATGGGCGTTCGCACAGACATTGAGAAATGCCCTTAATCTGCTGGGAATAGAAGAAGTTGAAGTAATGTAGGGGTATGTGTTAGGTTCTGAAAGTCTTTTTGCTGGTGCTTTATGGCTAGCTAATGTTAAGAGATTACATTCTTGCTTAAAGGTTAAACTTTTAAACCAATATTTTAGTCATTTAGCTATGAAGCGCTCTTCAAGGAAGTGGAAGAAGAAGAACAAGAGCGGATACCGGGGACGATGGAAGTGGTACCGCAAGAAATTGAAAGAGCGAAAGCGCTTGAGAAAGATGAAGCGCCTAGGAATGATAGGACAATCCTAATCATGGCTAAAATGAGTTCACAGTGCGTATTTGTTCCTGACTTGATAACAATAGTAAAATACGATGAACGTGTTGACGCTAAGTGCAAGGCAATAAGTGATTTAAGTCAAACTCATGATATAGAGTTATTAGGGGTATATAATTTTTTGAAGAAAATAACAACTCAAAACGGCTATGAGAAAATGGTTTACGATACTACTGTTCAAAATAGAGCTAAAGAAGTAATGGTTGTATTAAAGCCTAGAGTTATGGCGTTGCCTATTTATAGTAAAAGGCCAGAATTACAAAAACTAGTTTCAGGCTAAGCTTAAACTTTTAAATCGATTTTTTCGTTTAATTTATACGCGGGGATACCCAAGCGGTCAAAGGGGGTAGCCTCAAGAGCTACTGACTTAGTGTCTTCGGAGGTTCGAATCCTCCTCCCCGCATTTCAACATGAGATTATCTGAGATGAAGAAAATTGAGAACGTCCACTATGAAGTACAGCAGGGCGTATTTTTCACAGGCCATAAGGATATTGAAGGTGCAGCATTATATTGGAATAATAGAATTATAGATTATTATTGGAATCTTGCAGGTTTCATAAATACAAAACAGCCAGAAGAGCTGATAAAAGAGGTCATAACTTTCCTTAAAGGCAAAAATAGGCCCCCAACTTTTTACATAGTTCCCTGGACAAAACCTAAAAATTTCAAAGAACTTTTGCAGAAAGCTGGCTTTAAACTAGCATATCAGGATGCATGGCAAGTTTACAACGGGTCACAAAAAATTGATGTGCCTCTAAATTTAGAGATTAAAGAAATTAAGACAGAAAGCGAAATGAAAACTTTTGTAGATGTTTTTAACAAAGCCTTCAGCGGAGCGCCTGGCGATCCTTATGGCGCATTGCCAAAAGAGTATGGCGAAACAGTATTTGCGTCATTTGGAAAGAAATTTTGGAAAAATTATCTTGTTTATTGTAATGGTTTGCCTGTTGCAACCGGCGGAATCGCGATAGATGGAGAATGTGCGGGCATTTATAGCATAGGAACAGACCCCAAATTTAGGAAAAAAGGTTTTGGAGCTGCGATAGTAAATTTTCTAACTAAGATCGCATTAGAAAATAATTGCAAATTTATATTTTTGCAGACGTTGAAAGGCAGCACGAATGAAAAGTTCTACAATAAGTTAGGATTTAAAACAGAATTTACTGGCGAAGGCTGGATTTTAAAATAGCAAAATCCTTATGAATATGTTTTGAGTTTTTTACGTAGTGTTTAACATGAAAATCAAAGGCTTGGAAATTGAAAGAATTGGGCATGATACTTTCAAGATTAAAGGCAAGAATGTTGTTGTTTATACAGATCCTTATTTAATCAAAAAGGGAGAACCTGCTGATTTAATTTTAATCAGCCATGAGCATAAAGATCATTGCGATACTGCTGCTGTTGAAGCGCTTAGCAATGAAAAAACAGACATAGTTGCTTCTGGCCTTGCAGTTAAATTGCTGGGAAAGGGAAAAGCACTTGCTCCTGGGCAGCATATTACCGCAAAAGGAGTTGAAATCAAAGGTTTTCCAGCGTATAATGTCAAAAGATTCAGGTCGCCTGGAGTTCCTTTTCATCCGCCTGAATCAAAAATGCTGAGTTTTGTGTTTACAGTTGATGGAATTAAAATTTATTTTGCGGGCGATACAGATTTTATTCCTCCTATGAAGGAATTGGCAAAAGAAAAAATAGATATTGCACTTTTGCCCATCAGCGACGTGTATGTCATGAACGAAGAAGAAGCTTTGGAAGCTGTAAAGGCAATAAAACCCAAGATTGTAATACCTATGCATTACGGAAGTTTGCCACAAGTAAAAGGAAATCCAGAAAAATTCAAGCAATTAGTAGGCAGTAATGCAGAAGTTGTAATAATAGAATAAGTTTCTTGTATAGAAATACTTATAATTCTAATTTAATCTCGCGGCTAATGAACGATAAAGAATATTGGAGCCAGTATTGGAAACAGCATCATGAAAGGCCGCACCATTCTACATATCTAGATGAAGAAAGAAATAAGAGAATATTAAAATTAATCCAAAATCCAACAGCTAAAGAGCCAAGTGAAATTAAGATACTTGAAGTTGGTTGTGGGCCCGCAATTAATCTATGCTACTTTAAACAGCTAGGATACAACTGTTATGGTGTTGATTATTCAGAAGAAGCAGTGATGCTGGCAAATCATAATAATGTAGAAATAGTATGCGCAGATGCAAGGGATTTGCCTTTTGAGGCTGAGCTTTTTGATTTAGTTTATTCTGCAGGACTAGTAGAACACTACACACATAAAGAAAATATGCTGAATGAGATGGTAAGAGTATGCAAACATCAAGGCAAAATAATAGCTACTGTTCCAAATCTTTTGCATCCATGGACAGTCATTAAGAAATTTACCAAAAATAAGTTATTTAGAATAGAGGAAACATTTAATCCAAAATCATTGGAGTATTTACTTAATTCTGTACAGTTAAGTAACATACAAATAGAAGGAATTTGTGCAGATCCATGCAGAGTTGTTAGGCCAGGACTGATAAAATTCTTAGATAATGACAAGAACATAGCCACATTGTTCGGAGTAGAATTGATTGGTTCCGGAACGAAATCCTTATAAAGCAAATTTTTAGATGAATAAAGCATGAGCGATTAAGCTCGATGGGTGATTCTCAAATATGAGCCCGTCATAAACTATGATGGGCATTTAGCCTATACAAATGCTCAGAGATTTTGCTCTCGCACCCTATTTGTAAAAAATTAGATGTGCGATTTTGTTGCTGAAACATAAATTTCAACAATCAATTATTAGGCGCAATGAGTTCCATTTCACGCTCGAATTGGGATGATGGAGATGAGTAGCTATAGATAGCTTTACAGAAAAGTCAAAATGATTTTTCTGGTGCATAATAGTAACAGTGAATGTGCAAGATAGAAATTAAGTGATGCGGAAACGTATAACAATTCCCGTTGATCCTGCGGGAGGAAACCGCTAGTGGGATACGATTAAGACATGCAAGTCAACTCGCAAGAGTGGCGTAAGGCTGCGTAACACGTCGAAAATCTAACCTAAGGAGGGGAAAAACCTCGGGAAACTGAGGCTAATTCCACATAGGAAACAGAACTTGGAAAAGCCTGTTTCTCAAATCCTCCGGGGCCTTAGGATGATTCGGCGGTGGATTAGGCTGTTGGTGATGTAATGGCTCACCAAACCTGAGATCCATAGGGGCCTTGAGAGAGGAAGCCCCCAGAGGCACACTGAGAAAAGGGTGCCAGCCCTACGGGGTGCAGCAGTCGCGAAACCTTCGCAATGCGCGCAAGCGTGACGAGGGAATCCCACGTGCTAGTGTTTTACACTAGCTTTTGTCGTCTGTTAAAAGGACGGAGAATAAGTGAGTGGGTAAGACTGGTGCCAGCCGCCGCGGTAATCCCAGCGCCACAAGTGGTTTTCACGATTATTGGGTCTAAAGCATCCGTAGCCGGCTCGCTAAGTCCCCTGTGAAATCCGGCAGCTTAACTGTCGGGCGTGCAGAGGATACTAGCAAGCTAGAGAGCGGGAGAAGTAAGCGGTATGCCCAAGGGAGCGGTAAAATGTTTTAATCTTGGGTGGACCTCCAATGGCGAAGGCAGCTTACTAGAACGCGTCTGACGGTGAGGGATGAAAGCTGGGGGAGCAAAAGGGATTAGATATCAAGAATTTCCCAAAAAAAGTTTTGGAACTAATTTACAAAATTGCTACAACTACATTTGTAAATCAAACCAAGATGTATGAAAATTCTTGACTAATTACCCCTGTAGTCCCAGCCGTAAACGCTGCCTGTTAGATGCTGCGGCTCTTTTAAGGAATCGCAGTGTCGTAGCGAAGGCGTTAAACAGGCCACCTGGGGAGTACGGCCGCAAGACTGAAACTTAAAGGAATAGGCGGGAGAGCACACAAGGGGTGAATGCTGCGGCTCAATTGGATTCAACGCCCAGAACCTCACCAGCAGCGACAGCAGGATGAAGGTCCTCCTGAATGGGGTACTCGACACGCTGAGAGGTAGTGCATGGCCGTCGTAAGCTCGTGCCGTGAGGTGTTCAGTTAAGTCTGAGAACGAGCGAGACCTGCGCTTTTAATTGCCACTCTTTTCTTGCGAAAGTAAGAAGGGAAGCACAATAAAAGGACTGCTGGCGCAAGCCAGAGGAAGGTGCAGGCGACGATAGGTCTGTATGCTCCAAATCTGCTGGGCTGCACGCGGCATGCATTGGTTGAGAGAACGGGCTGCAACTCCGAAAGGAGAAGCTAATCCCTTAAACCCATCCATGTTCGAATCGAGGACTGCAACTCGTCCTCGTGAAGGCGAAATCCCTAGTAACCGTGTTTTAGCATAGCATGGTGAATACGTCCCTGCTCTTTGCACTCACTGCCTGTCAACTCAACCGAGTTGGGTTCAGGTGAAGTCTATGCTGAATAGATTGAACCTGGGCTCGGTAAGGCGGGGTAAGTCAACACAAGGTACCTGTAGGGGAACCTGCGGGTGGATCACCTCCTTAATTTTATTACAGAAGTAAAATTTTGTAAAAAATTAAAAAGTTTTTACATATTTCAGTTGTAAAAATTTCAGCTGC
>Ga0315277_10013598_pt1 | contig 10136 bp, 4 predicted proteins | sample YL17G05_15_MG_FD_203695 | JGI IMG/M metagenome (GOLD analysis project Ga0315277, IMG submission 203695) | Sediment microbial communities from Yellowstone Lake, YNP, Wyoming, USA - YL17G05_15 | ecosystem: Environmental > Aquatic > Freshwater > Lake > Sediment | place: USA: Wyoming | collected...
ACCTTTAGTTGACGCACAGACAGCTACAGAGCTTACAGCCTTATCCGCTAGCATAGATAAAATGACAGACCCTAAGGCAGACTGGATAGAAAAATTAGGTGGTTTCTTCAGTGCTAACGCTGCGTGGTTAACTGGCTTAGGGGCACTATTAGCATCCGTATTTACTAGTGGGGGCACTTCAGAGGATAAAAGAAATTCCTTCATACGTGGAATAGTAGGGATAGCCGCCATTGCGGCAACTTCTTATGTCGGAGGATTAGGAAAAGCTGCTACCACCACTACTACAGCTGCCGCCTCTAAAGCTGGTGGAGGCTCTTATAATTATGGGGGTGGGTATAATTATCCGGCAAGTCCAAGCCTAACCTCAGGCCTACAAGGTGCTGCTAAAGGAGGCATTGCAAGAAGTCCTGTAATAGCTGGAGAAGGAAGAATGAACGAAGCCATTATTCCTTTACCAGACGGTAAATCAGTACCAGTATCTATGAGTGGAAATACTAATACCTCTACTAATAATATTAAAATAGCCGTTAACATTAATGGAGGCGGCCAAACAACACAAACTACAGGGGACGCTTCGGCGCAGGCAGGGGCAATGGGACGCGCGATTTCTGCAGCAGTTACCGCGGAACTTCAACGTCAAAAACGCCCAGGGGGTTTACTCAGCCCATTTGGACCTAGATAATGGCTATAGGATTTAGCGATGGAGTAGCACAAAGAGTACCAGACCGTTCTATGGCACGGCGTACTATGCCCAAAGTATTACTTGCAAATTTTGGAGATGGGTACGAACAAAGGATTCCTTCAGGTATAAATAGCCTAGGAGAAGAGTATACAGTTACTTTTAAAACCAGACCAAAACTAGATATAGATAATATGACGGCATTTTTTGATACTCAAAAAGGAACTACTAACTTTTCGTTCACTATACCTAATAGCGCGGGGGAAAAAACAATAAAAGTAGTATGTTCGGATTACAGTTTAAGTTTTGAATATGATAATTTTTACACGATAGAAGCAACTTTTAGAAGAGTTTACGAGTCATGACAGCTATTATTCAGGATCTACAAAAACAGTCTAGTACTAATTTTATAATATTATATGAGTTAATATTACCTTCTGGAGGTACATTATTTTTCCACCCAGGAGTGCAAGCTAATACAGCAAATGTAACTTTTGACGGTAATACTTACATAGCTATTCCTGCTGAAATAACTGGGATAGAAATTTCTTCTGACGGAGTTGCTAGCCGACCTACTCTAACAGTTTCTAACGTACTTACTACCTTTAAAGATGCTATAGGGGCTGGGTATACTTTTAATGATCTATTAGGAAAAAAGTTTACTAGAAGAAGAACTTTATCCGCTTATCTAGCTTCAGCTCCTGCCGTAGAATATACTAAAGATATATTTTATGTAGATAGGATCATAGATAGAAGTATAGTAAGCGTTACATTTGAGCTAGCCTCTCCGTTCGACTTACAAGGAGTACAGCTACCTCAACGTATTATTATGGCAGGGGGGTGTCCTTGGAAGTATCAAGGAGCTAGTCACGAGTTAACTGAAGTAAATAAAGAAGGGGGGTGTAGCTGGAATACATATAGCCAATTAACTATAGGAGGTACAACGTATACAAATTTTGTAAATATAACTGATGAACCGGTAGTAATTAATACAGCTAATGTCGCTACTTGGGCAGGGTCTGGCACTATTAATAATATATATAGAACAGCTCAGACGGGACTAGTAAAAATTAATAATAACGGTACGATGACACAGAATGCAAACTCAGATAATTTCTGGCAAGTTATGGTGGCTTCTACATCTAATACACCTAGCGATACTGATGCAGCGTTCAGAAGAGTTAGAACATACACTGCATACAGTAATACTACTACTTACACAGTATTTACAGATGCTAGTTATAATAGTTATGTCTCGAATACTTTTGGGGGAGGAGTTAGATTATTCAGAAAAAAATACCTTACACAAGCCAATACAGCACAAGGGGCAGATCCAGGGTACAATGATCATTGGGAGTTGGCGGATTCTTGTGGTAAAAAACAATTTTCTTGTACTCGCAGATTCCAATTTAGAGTTGCTACTTCTAATTCTCAAACAGTGCCCAATACAGTTTATGACCAAACCGTCATACTACCTTTCGGAGGATATCCTGGATCAAGACTTTATCAATAATATTATACTTTACATGACTAAAGAACTACCTAAAGAGGGGTGTGGAGTAATATTAGAAGGACCTATATTTTATCCTTGCAGGAATTCTGCCGAAGGTAATGAAAATTTTATACTGAATGATATTGATTGGATATTAGCACAGTTAAAGGGAAAAGTAATAGGAATAATTCATAGTCACCCTATTAGTTCTGCAGAAGCTAGTGAATTCGATAAAATTCAAGCAGGTAGATTCAACCTACCTTACCACATAATTTCAATGATAGATAATAGTATGGAAACTTACACACCATGAAAAAAGTATACTTAATGGGTAGATTAGGAGAAAAATTTGGTCATGAATGGGAGGCAGACTGTCAAACCGTGACTGAAATTTTTCAGCTTATAGAGTGCCAGAGCATCGGGTTTAAAAACTATATGATTAAATGTGGGGAAGAAAATGCGGGCTTTTCAATTAGGGCTGGGGGAGACATATTAGAGTTTGCAGAAGAGTTAGGCTTAAATATTAATGCAAAAGATATTTATATAACTGAGGTACCTTCAGGAGCTTCTGGGGGGTGGAAGATATTTGCAGCAGCGGTTATTATTGCGTTCTTATGGTGGAACCCCTACGGATGGGCTGCTGCTGGAACCGTAGGTGGCGGAGCCTCCTTTAGTACTGCGGCTTTTAGTAGTACTATAGGACAAATTGCTTTTGCAGTAGCTTTAAACCTAGCTATAACAGGAATAAACGAACTATTAATGCCTAGTGTTGATAAAAATAACAGTAGAGCTGGCTATTTTTTTAATGGTCCTATTAATACTGTAAAACAAGGGCAGGCTGTTCCTATATTATATGGGGAGTTAATAATCGGGGGAGCGCCCATTTCAGTTACATACACTAAAAGACCAATTAGTTCTTCTGGATTTGTATATTTATCTAGTAATACATTTACCGGGGATTTTGATGCAATATCTAACCTTAATCCTGCAGATCTAGGAGTTGCTTAATGGCTATTAATCCCTTAGATAATTATAACCCTGGAATAGGAACCCCAGAGACCCCTCAGCACGCGATTGTATACGATTTACTATCAGAAGGGCCTATAGAGGGGTTAGTCGGAGGCGTATCTGGAATATATTTAAATGGTACTCCTATAGTTGCTGCTTCGGCAATTGATTCTGTATCCCCTAGAAGATCAAATACTGCTATTTTTACAGCTGCAAATGTTAGCCTTGTGGCTAATGGGTTATTTCAAGGGATGCCTGCGGGGACTCACTATGTCATATTAGAAAGAGGGGAAGCTGCTAACTCGGCATTTTCAGGCACTGCGGGGTCAACAACTTTAACTTGTAATGGATTTTTTGCTAATTCTTACTTTACCAATAATACCAGTTTTATTTCTGCCACAACCCCGTATATAAGGGTTACCGGTCTAGGAGTAGATGGAGGCGAATATATAGGTAGATTGATATCTAGAATTGACGCTAACTCCGCAATAGTAACTCCTACCATATCTACTACAGGCTCTAGTAAAGCAGGCGGCTTAGATAGGATTACTACAACGTCCTCATGGACCTCCAATGTAGCTACATTAGCTGTGGCTCCAGCTATATCTGGTACTCATGTTCAAGTTTTACCTATAGCTATTTCAGTTAACCCTAAGTACGACGACCGATGGAACTTTAAAGATGTATGGTCGTCTTTTAGAACAGGTAGAAGAGATCAAAATCCTATACTAATACAAGGAATGCCTACTGCAAGTTATTTAACTACTATTGATCAAGAAATAAAATGGACTACAGGATGGGGAGGAAGCGCTCCTCCATACACAATTGCTGCAGCATCCCTTGGCATACCTGTAGCGTCTGAAATAGATAGATTAAAAATAACTCTAGAATTTCCTGCCGGTTTATATATTAATGGCGGTGCAAGTGGGCATATGGGGGAAATGTCTGTATTTATCCAATTGATATTTAATTATACTCAAAACGGTATACCTGTACAAGCAAGGTTATTGGGCCCTCCAAACTCTGCTCAAAGTTCTGCACCTTGGACTATAGGAGCGGGACAAAAAATGGGTGCTTGGGAAGCTATTGGAGCTACTTACCCAAGTGGATGGATATATCGTGAAGCGTTAAATTCTTTTATAGAAGAAATAGAAATACCTATTGAACAATTTAAGCCATTTACTGACTTTTCAATAACATTAAGTAGGCTAAATCCAGATATTACTAGCGATTATACTTCGGACGATGCTACTTTCTTCTCAGCTATGAGACTAAAACATGTAGAATGCCAAATTATGGATAAATTTAATTATCCTTATTCTGCTATTGCTGCTCTAGCTTTCCCAGCTGAAGGACTATCTACTCCGCCCCAAAGAGCATACCGTGCTAGAGGAATGAAAATACAAGTTCCGTCTAACTATACAACTAGGGAAGAGGGTGGTGGCGTCGCATCATATTCAGGAGCTTGGAATGGTAGTTTTAGAACTGTATACTGTAATAATCCGGCGTGGGTACTTTATGACTTAGCTACTAATAAAAGGTATGGACTAGGGAAATTCATTGATTTCATAACAGTAAATAAGTATGCTTTATATACAATAGGTAGATATTGCGACGAACTAGTCTCAAATGGGTTGGGGGGTCTTGAGGCTAGGTTTATTTGTAATGTATATTTAACTACTGCTGAAGAAGCCTATAAAGTACTAAGAGATCTATCTACTATATTTATGGGTTTACTATATTGGATGGATGGGCAATTAACTGCTGTTCAAGATAGCCCAAAAGAGCCAATATATACCTTTAGTCAGGGTAATATAATAAATGGATTTTTTTCTTACGAATATTCAGGTAGTATGACTAGATATAATACTGTGAATGTGACTTGGAACGACCCTCAACAGTTTTATCAGCAGCAAGTACTGACAGTTAATGATATTAATGATATAGTGAAACGAAATAAAGTAGTTGCTATGGATACTTTAGCTTTTGGTTGTACCAGTGAAAGTCAAGCTTCTAGAGTCGGACATTGGAATCTAATAACTTCTCAAAACGAAACTGAAATAATTAAATTTAAAACCTCTTTAAATGCAGGATTTTTAAAGCCTGGGGATATAATAAATATCCAAGATCAGCATTTAAATTCAGTACAAGCTAGTGGAAGACTGCACTCTGTTGCTAATACTACTGACGTAGTACTAGACAGAGATGTAATACTCGCTTCTGGGTCTACTTATATATTACATATAGTGTTTGATGGTCCTGGAGCCTACCTACAACAAAATACTGCTAATGTAGCTGGTACAATTTATTTTAGAGGGGATTATATTCCTAATGTTAATACTGAAATACAAGCAACTACGCTAACAGATAACGTAGGTGCACTAGTTACAGTTAGCTTTAGTCCTAATATTAGAGTAGAGAAGAAAACTATTTCTAACTCTTTGCCTTATACAGGCAACACTATCAGTGTTTCTACAGCTTTTAGCACCGCTCCTACTATAGAAACAATGTGGGTAGTAGAGAATATAACTCTTAAAAATAATATGGAACCTAAAAAATACCGTATATTAGGAATATCAGAAGAGGAAACTAATGTATTCTCTATAGTTGCGTCTAACTACTCTACTCTTAAATATGATGAAGTAGCTAGAAAAGTAAAACTAAAAGCCCCTAATTATGTTGGACCAAGACCAGGGGATAATATCCCTGTAATTTCAAATCTAATTACTGTACTAGCTAGAAAAGGCAATACTAGTGCCAATACCTTTCAAGGATATATTTATGAAGCAGTAGTATCGTGGGATGCCCCGACTGAAACTTATGTAGATAGTTCGGGGACTAGTAAGACTAGAATATACCCCCATTTAGATAGTTATGAAATACAACACGACTTAAGAAATCTTAACACTCTTACCCAACTATATGAAACTGTAAGCATTTCGGCAGGAGCCTCAACTTTAATAGTAACCAATGTAATTGAAGGCTCCTACATTATTAAAGTCAGGGCTAAAAATACGCAAGGAATATATTCTGCCTGGGTAACTGGCGTGTTTGACCTTACTGCGCGCGGTGGAAGAACCGGCTCTGGAAGTCTAAAAGGACTTATAAGAGGAGGTACGATTGACTCTGGGGTAACCTTCTTGTCAAACACTTTTAGTATTTTAGATTCAAACTATATGTTCGAATCTGAATCAGGAGTACCGGTAGTAATAACGGGGGCTACAGCTAATCAAAGCTCAGAGTCTTTTGGGGGCTTGTTAGCTAGTAATACCTATTATTTAATGTGGGATACTAGTAATACTGCGGATCCTTTAAAAGCCGTATCAATATATACCGACTCAGTAGTACTAGCTCCATTAGGGGTTACTAATACGTACTGGAAAGCGGCCTCCGCCGCAAATAATGGGTTAACCCAATTAGCGGGAACTGTTACAATTACGGGCAATACTAATATAATTACTGGAACTAGCACTTTCTTTACGAGCAACATAGCTGTGGGAAATTTAATACGACTAGGAAGTGCTAATACCGCGTACTATGCTACAGTTGCTAATGTGGCAAGCAATACTAAAGCTACTACAGTAGAAGTAATACAAAAAGCTTTTAGTGCTCAAACTATATGGAAACAATCATTAGATGTAGACTTCACTAATGACGTAATTGCAGCTAAAATTACTACCGATGGTAGTAGTATAGCTACTTTAGCCGAACAGTATATAATATCTACAGTTAATGAACCTCAAATGATTTCATTAATTGGTACTAGCCAGTTATTTTCTTACTACGCAAATACTACACTAATTGGTCCGGCTCAAATTGACTTTACTGTAAATAGACAAAACTTAACTCAAGCTACAGTGTGGAGTGTTTTTGATTCTGTAAATAGCAATATAGGAAATACTTATCTAGCTTCAAAAACTAATACTTCCGCAACTCTAAATAATGCGAGCTTTGTAAGTATAACTAATAACTCTTTTGTTAAAATACAAGTATCAGCTGACGGGTACTCAGACTATATAACTATACATAAATTAGTAGCAGGCGCAAATGGTTCTGCAGGGGCTAACGGAAGTGCAGCATATACTGTAGTAATAAGCCAAGAAGCTGTTATCGTTCCAGCTGACTATTTTGGCAATGTTACCGACTACTCTAATACAGGTACGACAATTGATGTATATTCTGGAATTACTCGATTAACCACTGATAATGTGGCTTCTTATAGTAATAATACTTTTAGAATTGCTACTTCTCCTGTAGGGACGAATATTACTGCAAACTCGGCTCCTACTTATACAACTAATACAGCTACTATTGGGGTACACTCTGCTATGACTGCAGAATCTGCTCTAGTTGCTATACCTATAACTATCACGGACTCGGTAGGTGCTACTGTAGGCCCCTTTGATGTATATCAAAATTTAAGAAAAAGCAGAACAGGGGCTAAAGCTAATAACAATCTATATAATGAAGCTAACACTTTATTAAAAGATATAGATATTCGCAATGACCAATTAGTAGTAGATACATTAGGGGGAGCTATTGATTTTAATCCTTCTTTTGAAATTCCACGGGTTAATTCAGGTAATACCCTGTCTCCTGCGGGATGGTACTCATGGGGTAATGTTGCCAACAATAATATTAGATATGTAGATGAAAATAATAGGGACGTAATAACAGGTAGTACAGTAGGGGATTCTAATAGTGTAGTAGTTAGTGCAGCTATGCGTGCCACTTTAGGCACAGCCTATGAAATAGTTTTGCTAACTAAATTAACAACAGGGATTGCAAATACCTGGATTCGTGTTTTAGAGTTAGATAGCGAATTAATAACTAATCAAAGATGGATAATGCAAAGCGGCGCTGCTAATACAGAGCCAGACGGAGTCACAGCTACTAGATCATGGGGAGATAATGGTGGAGTTGCTACCTCCAATACTACTTTCCAAACTGTTACTATGGATTATACCCCTACAGCAACAGCAAAGTGGTTTAGTGTACAAATTTTTATAAATAATACTACTTCAGGAAGTCCTAACTATAACCATGAATGGTGTGTAGTAAGAACTAAAGCTACAATGGGGGCGGGTAATGCAGGCGAAACTAAGATTCAAAATGCTAATTTTGAGTTTGGCAATAGCTATTGGACTTCTAGTAATACAGCATGGAAAATAGTAAATGATTCCGCTAATGCACATCAAGGTAACTATGTACTTACTGCAAATGCAACTATAGCTTCTAGTACTGTATCTAATGATGTATTATTTGCTATTAGTGCTAATACTCCAGTCATTTTTGGTGGTTGGTATAAAACCTCGGCTGCCTTAACAGGAAATGTAGGCTTCTTAGTTAACTGGTATAACTCCGCTTTCTCATTATTAAGCAATACAAGTATTAACGCTACTAGTGCTAATACTTCTTGGAATGAGTTACGAGTAAAAGGACTTGCACCTGCTAATGCTGCTTTTGGTAAATTTAATATATTTACAGGCGGAGTAACTGTTGGACAAATTTGGGCAGATGATTGTTTTATAGACATTAATACTGGAGCAACTGCCAATAGTGATATATTTAACCAAGCCGGGGGAGTACTAGCAGATAAAGATTTACGTAACGATTTAATTATTGAAAAAGCTATAGCAGCTACAAATTTTAATGCTTATATGAACTTTAGTCGGCGTAATCCTGCGGGTAACTTAGCTCCTGCCGGATGGTACCGTTATAATACTACTTCCGATATAACGTATGAAGATGATAATCTTAGAGATGTATTAAAAACTCCTGGGTCCGGCAATACTTTTATTGTTAACGCAGCTTTTCCTATAATACCGAGAACACAGTATGAGGTTCATTTACTTGTAAAAGATAATACCTCTAATTCTGCAGTATTTGATGTATATATGAATGAGTATGATTCAGATATAACTATATCCGGAAAAGTAGCTATAGGAGGGTCAACAAATGCAGAAAGTGAAATACTAACAGCTACCCGCGCTACTCTATTATCCGCTAATTTAGCAGCTAATACTGGGTATGAAGTGAGGACCATACTATATACCCCTACAGCTAGTGCGGAGTGGGCTAGCTTAACTATAGACGATAATGGAAGAACATTATTATTCGACTGGGCTATTGTACATCCATATTCTACTACCCCTGCTTCTGGGTATACTAATATAATTCCTGCTGGGTATGATAATTTTACCGGGATTTATGTGCCAAACGATGGGTCAGGGGGAGTCCATGCTACAGGAAATGTAGCTAACGGTGATATATCTATAACTTCCGGGGGGTATAATAGTGAATGGACTTTAAAAATAGATGGGAGTACAATAAATAACAATGCAGGGGTAGCCCATTTTAAAAATGCTCTTGTAACTTATAATATGACCTTCGCTCTAAATAGAAGATGGCTTATTATCGCTAGCGTTAAGAAAAATTTTACCGCACAAATGAAAATTAGTTTTGGTATAGCTAATACTACTAGTGTTTTTACATACGGAACAGAGTACACTATACCTACATCAAATACCTGGTATAGAGTAGCTTGGCAAATAGATTTAACTACTAATCCTTCTACACAAGGATATGTAGGACTTAGATGTAATACTATAAATAACTTAAGTTCAACTAATAATACCTATGTAGACGGAGTAGTAGTTCTAGACGTAACTGATGTCCCTACCGTAACCGAATCTACTTTTCCGGTAGAATTTATGCCTTCTGCGTACCAACAGTTATCTAATACTTACATATGGGGGGCTAGCAGGTATGCTACACAGACACAAGTTGATGCGGGCACTCTTTTATCTGTTACACTTAGCCCTAATACGCACGCTACGTATCATGCGAATCTAAAAACAGCTAATTATTTCGCCTATACAGACGGGGCAGCTACTCTGCCGAATATTGCAAGTCAGGCGCATGGTCTTGGAAAAATACCTGACTTTTTTTCAGTTA
>Ga0315277_10013599_pt1 | contig 10135 bp, 8 predicted proteins | sample YL17G05_15_MG_FD_203695 | JGI IMG/M metagenome (GOLD analysis project Ga0315277, IMG submission 203695) | Sediment microbial communities from Yellowstone Lake, YNP, Wyoming, USA - YL17G05_15 | ecosystem: Environmental > Aquatic > Freshwater > Lake > Sediment | place: USA: Wyoming | collected...
AAGATATCGCAATCGATTCCTTTGACGATCTTTTGTTTGTTCTTGGCCATCAAATCATCGATGTAGTGACCGATTTTGATGCGTTTGCCATCTGGGGTTAAAATTTCGGTATGTGGATGGTAGGATTGTTGCTCCATCGCTTCATGAATGGCGACACGATCCACGGCTTTCATTTTATCGAATTCATCGATCGCGGCAATGCCGTTATCCGCGAGCACGAGAGCTCCCGCCTCCAGCACCATGTTCCCGGTCGTTTCATCTCGGAGCACAGCGGCAGTTAACCCTGCTGCCGTACTGCCCTGACCAGAGGTATAGATGCCCCGCCAAGCAAGTTTGGATGCTGCCTTGATCAACTGGCTTTTTCCAGTGCCTGGATCGCCCATGATGAGGATGTGGATATCGCCGCGAATGTTAAACCCCGAGCCCCGTACCTTGTGAACGCCGCCGAACAGCACGAGCGCCGTGGCGAGTTTTTCTTCCTCCATCCCGTACAACCCGGGCGAGATCGAGCGGATGATCTTGGTGTGGATGAAGGGGTCCTTGGCAAGGGCCTTGATCTTCTCTTCTTCCTCGTCCGTGATCTCGTCCGATATCGCTTCCTCTTCGGAATAGATGTTGTTCACGTGCATGATCATCTGGAAGACCCGGCCCTGGCTTTGATTCGTTTTTTTGATGGGAATGGTCTTGATCACGCCAACGAGGGTGACCCGGTCGCCCGGGCGGAAATTATCGACAAGATCATGCAAGAGCAGCGCGTCGACGTACCGCGGGACGTTTCCCGCGTTGAGCTCCTCCGGCATCTCCTGGATGCGGATTTGCTGCCAGTCGATGAAATGCGAGGACTTCCCGAGCAATCGGAACTCGGTTTTTTTCGAGTTCTTGCACCCGCCAACGTTGCAAACGGCGGGGTAAGTGATCTCGTCGTCCAGCTGCTGCACGTCGTGCTGGGCACCGCATGCCTTGCATTCGAAACTTGCCATGATCAGCTCGGGCCGGACGTTCGTCGACCTGATGAGCGAGCCTGCGACGGCATACAGCCGCTCCATGTGCTGCGACCGTATCTTGCGCAGCTTGATCTTGTACGTGACGGGGATGTTGGTAAACCGCACGAAATACTCGTCCGTGAGCTTGATCGCGCCGCCGCTCTGGTCGTGGAGGATGTTGACGGCCGCCTGGTTTGCTTTTTTCAGGTATTCGGTCGGATTTTCGTGCAGCTCCTTGGCCATCTGCGGGTCATGGCGCATTAAATGGTTGAAATCGACCGTGAGCGACTTGGTTTTCTCGCTCTCGGCAATGATGTACTTGATTTTGTTCAGGTACACGAACGTGCCGACGGGATCCTCGAACATTCGGAAAAAGTCCTCGAACTTCGCGACAGGATCTTGCGGGGCCGCATTGGCGATTTCGTCGGGCATTACCAAGGAAAGCTCACCCTCATCATCGAACTGGCAGAGGCACGCGGATACTTTTTGTCGGGATTGAAACCAAGCATTAGATTCTAAAAAAGGGTTCTAATGCCGAGTTAATAACTTGCAAAAACCGAGATTTATGCCTTGCAAGACCACTGAATTAGTGAAAATATAAAGGCTGCTAAATATCGCCTTAATATTATTAGCGTCAAGACCTTCGCCGTATCACGCCTGGATCACTTTCACCGCATTCGCGGGGAACCCGTGCTCGCAAATCTTGTAAGTCTTGCAATTTACAAGATTTTCTTCGACTACGATTATATTTTCTCCCGGCTTCGTGTAGATCCCGGCGGGGCACCGGTCGACGCATTCGTGGCAGTCCTTCACCGCGTGACACTTGGCCGCATCGATATCCACGCCCAAGGTTTGCCCCTCGTTGACCCCGGTTACCTTGATCGCGTTTTTCGGGCATATCAAGGTGCAAGTCAAGCAGCCGGTGCACCTTCGGTAGTCAACCCACCGCTTTCGGCCCTCGATCACGATCGCTTCGTTTCGGCAGGCATTCAAGCAGCGACCGCAGAGCTGGCAGAGATCCGGGTCGATGACCTGGGGCAAGAATCGTTCCTTCGCCATTGCTTTCCGAATCTCTTCCCAGGCCTTATAATCCCCCGTTATCGAAAAAAACGCCAGCGCGCGAACCTATTATAGTTCAAAAAGCAGAAATCGATATTATGAACGCAAAAAAATCGAATCCACGACGAAAAATTGCCATCGGTTTTCTCGTAGGTTTCATCGCGATTTCGGTAACGGGCTTCTGTTCCCAAGCAAATTGGCAATTCACGGCCACGGCAGTGGATTCCTCGGCGATTTCCGGCGCCGCGGGAACGACGACAAACATCTTGCTCTTGTCGGGGGATACGACTTCGCAAGTGGAGAAAGGCCTGCGGCTGGATCCATCGCTCAACGTGTCGAAAAACATCGCCTTTGACTCGACCAGCCTCGCGGCGAAGGAGATCAAGGCAGTCGTCCTTGCCAATTATCCCGCGACTACCTATGAGATCGGCAATCTTTCCGCGTATTTTATGGCCGGGGGAAATATTTTCCTGCTGCTCGGTCCCAGGAGCAACAACCTGCTAGCCTTGTTGAACGCGCTCGCCATCTCTGCAACGGTCGCCAACAGCTCGCTTGCGAAACCAGGAACGACGGGCATCAACTACACGACCGGGAAAGAATCATACCCGCTCGTGAGCAAGATCCAGTGGTCGAGCGCCCCCTCGATTCGCAACTACACGATCTTGATGGGTTTCAACGTGTCGGTGGACGTGCTCCTTAGCGATGCCAATGCAAACGATCACCCGTTCCTTGCCGTTTACAACCGAACAGCGAGCTCCAGGCTCGTGTTATTCACGCCGTGGGCAGTCCCCGGGGGCGATAATTATCAAGTGGAGTTGTGGCCTTACTTCAATTACATGATTTTCTTGACCGTCGATTATCTCGTCACCAGCGATGTTGCCACGATGCCAACCTTCGCCCAGTGGCCTTACTCGCCCGTGCCTCACTCTGCAGATACGATATTCATCGGCATCCTCGTATGTGCCCTCGGCGTGACCGCATTCACGCTATTCTTCGTGCAACGACGCAAATCCCGGCGATCCCAGATCGTGCTATCGGAAACGGAGATGAAAGAGATTACGAAGGAATCGAAGGTTGCGGAATCTCAAGAACACGCGGATCTCTCGGATTCGTGGGAGCAAATAGGCACGCACAAGCAAATCTCTGGATTCCTGTTCGGGCTCTTCGCTGGCATCCTCCTTGGCATCCCGCAAATCGTGCTCACGGGCGTGGTCTTCCCGCGGTGGATCATGCCGTTCCCGCAAGTGGCCGGCTGGTTCGACTGGATCAAGCAGTTCTTCCAGGCGATCTGGATGGCGTTCGATGTTGGGACATCGATTGCATTGGCCAAGTATTTTGCTCAATATCGCATCAAACAACCACAGAAATCGATCCATTACATTCAAATCTTCGTGTGGTGGCAATGCTTGTCGGGCGTTGTCCAGATCGTTTCGATCTCGCTGATTGGATCAATGGTCTTTCCACAATCCACGTTCGCTCACTTGTCCTGGATGGTCATCTTGCACTCGCTCATTCAATATCCGGGATTTTTTACTGTCTTTGTATATATCTTTCAAGGAATGCAACGCACCGACTTGCAAAATCTCGGAAACTTGCTCTATCAGATGGTATTGGTCTTGTTATCGCAATACGCGTTCATCCTCTTGTTCCGAGTCGCGTTCAAGGATCACCCGTTCGGCGAGGCATTCTGGAGCGGCGTGGGTTATTGCATCGGCCAATACGTCGGCGAGTGGGGCGGCTTTATGATCATGATGTCTTTCTACAAGCGCCTGGGCTTCTCGGTGAAGACGATCTTCCGCGTCGATTTTACCAAGGCCGAGTTCAGGGAAGCGCTCGTGTTCGGGGGTAAAGAATGCGTGGGCCACGTGTGGGTTCCAATTGCACTCATGGTACAGGTTTCACTTCTGGGCGCGTTCTTGCCAAACTACAACGAGGAGATGGGGCTCTTCGGGTATGCGAACATGCTGATGCAAGTCACCGCTCTCGTCGGTTTTCTCACGGAAGGCTTCCTTGCGCCGATATCGGAAGCGCATTCCCACAAGAAGCAGCAGCTGCTCGATTTCACCCTTGCCCAAGGCGTGAAATATTCGACATGGGTGATTTTTTACATCACGGTACTTCTCGCCGCGGTGGGAACGCAATTCATCGTGTTACTCGCGGGCGAGGCGTGGCAAGGAGCGACGAGATTCATCCCGTTGTTGCTCGTCTATAGTTGGTTACAGCCGTACACGTGGATCGTCGACAAGACCTTGGCCGGGACCGGGCATACCGGGCGTGCAGCCGCGATCTGGATTATAGAGCAAGGAGGCAAGATGATTCTGCTTGTTGTCTATATCGTCGTTTTCAAAATCCTGGATATTATGGTGATTCTATATGCTCACATTCCAATGCTCATCATTAAAACAATCGTTGGATGGATAATCATACATAAAAAAATAGCGCGGCCAAAAGCTTACTTCTGGGGGTCCTGGTTTCCACCTATGGCAGCATCTTTTATCCTCTACTTGGTGCTCTATTATCTCACGTTCATATTCAAGGGCTGGCTCATCCTAGTGGAATTCATCCTAGCTGTATTCGTGCTTTTCTACGTGTACTCGTTCCTTTGCGGATTTCTCGGGTTTTACGACAAGAATACCCTGGCCGAGTTCGCAAAAGCCGCCGCGATGGTCAAAAAGCCGGTTTATTATCTAGCCTATCCCATGTACAAGTTCGCCGCGTGGGGATGCAAGGCGAACCCGTTGTTGCACGGCCGGTTCCCGATGGACGTGTACGAGGGTGCTATGGCCGAGGCCAGGGAACTGGAGCGGGAAAAGTTGAAGCTCAAGATGTAAACAAACTTTTTATTTTCCTTCTTTCCTATATCGATCTCGTTTTATACTCCCTTTCCTAGAAGATCACGTGGCTGCGAGTTCGCGGAAGGAAGCGTTCGAGGCCCTGGCACGCGCCGTGAAGGACAAGAACGAGGTTCGCATCTTGTTCGTTTGCGGTGCCAACATCTGCCGGTCGCCGTATGCAGAGATGCGCTTCGAGCAGATGATCAGCGAAAAACCCCTTCCCAAGAAAATTATCGTTTCCAGCGGCGGTTTCATGCAGAGCCCGCAGTTGCACGAGTTCACCCGGCGGGCGTTGCTGGAAGGCGGCTTGCCCGCGAGCAAGATCGACCGGTTCACGCCGCGGTCCATGCGCAAGCACAAGGACGAGCTCGAATCGGCAGATTTCATTTTTTCACCGACCCGGGAAGTCATCGAAGCCTTGTTGCCGCGAAAATACCATCACAAGGCGTTCTTGCTCTCCGTGGCGAGGGGGATCGACGATGAAATCGCGGATCCCTTCCTGATTCCCGAATATGGCCAATACAAGCCTTTTTTAGACCGGATCGATGCATGCTTGGCGGAAATCATCCAGGCGTTGCGAAAGGCATGGGCCGCGTGATCTTCAAGGAAAGAAAGAGATGAATTTTTTCGGTTCAATCGCAGAACCCGAGTTTCAACAAGTCCTTTCGGTACCTTTCCTTGTCTTTAATCCCAGCAGAATGCTGGAAAAGGTACCGGTCCTCGATGCGCGACGTGAAGATGCCGAAGCTGCGGCCATCATCGTCGAAAAGGAGATTTGCATCCGTCACATTCCCGCAACTGTTGCATTTCCCAGAAATCTTCGTCGACTTGTAATCGATCAATTTGAACTTCGTCGCGTCCAGCTTGTACTTGTCCATATGAATCCTGAACGGGACCTCGACTTCTGGCTTGTTCATCTTCAAATCCGGGGCATTAAACTCGGTAATGACAGCCTTCTTGCATTTTTTACATTCCGGAGCGAGGAATTCTGGCAGTAAAATTTTCACCATTGCATTCACGTCGTATTTGGTCGGAATTAATAATGAATATTGTGGTCATCGAATAAAATTATTTCGAAACTGTTGAAGGTCATTTCTGCTTGGCTGACTTTTCCGCCTTCTTCACCATTGTTTTTGGAGCAATCTGCGCGTGTCTGGCCGCTTCGTGTTTCTCGATAAGCGGCAAGATCTGGTTGTTGACCCGGTATCTCATTTCTTGACCGTACAGTTCGAACTCGTCCAGGAACTTGAAATCGTTCATCCGCATCTTGATCTCGTCGGACGGCCCGGGATCGATAAAGTATTCGGGAATGAGGTCGGTATCACGCCCCGCGTTCAGTTTTTGCAGGAGATCCGCCGGGATCGTGGCAGGCAGCTGGTCAAGCACGCCCAGGAGGTCGGCGAAGAGCATGGTCCACGAGCGCGGCACGACCGCGATGTTGTACCCGCCCCCCCCGACTGCCACCAGCTTTCCCTTGCAGTATTTCTTGGCGAGTTCGTGGATGTGCTTGAAAATCTCCCGTTGGCCTTTCGTGGTGAGGCCAAGTTGCGCGAGAGGGTCGGTGCAGTGGGTGTCGACACCGTTCTGGCTCACGATCAGGTCAGGTTGAAATGCTTTCACGATCCTGGGAACGACGTCGTCGAAGATGTCGAGGTACAAGTCGTCGTAGGTGTAAGGCAAGAGCGGGATGTTGACCGCGTAGCCCTCGTGTATGCCAATGCCTTTCTCCTCGATAAATCCAGTGCCGGGGAACAAGAATTTCCCAGACTCGTGCAGCGAAATGGTCAAGACGTTGTCCGTATCCGTGTAAAATGCGCTCTGGACGCCGTCGGCGTGGTGCGCATCAACATCGATGTACAAGACCTTCAGATTCTCCCTGGGATGTTTTTGCAAGAGGTGCTTGATCGCGATGACCGAATCGTTGTAGATGCAGAACCCCGATGCCTTGTCAGCCTGGGCATGGTGCAACCCCCCGCCTGCCTGGAACGCATTTTCCACGACGCCGTCGTAAACAGCGTCCACCGCCACGATGGTTCCGCCGACGACGATGGAGCTGCCCTCGTGCATCTTGGGGAAAACGGGGTTATCTCCTGGTCCCAGATTGTATTTTAGCCCGCCGATTTCCAAATCCTCGGGCAAAGGCCCTTTCTCCAGGGCCGCGGACACTTTTTTCACAAAATTGATGTATTCCTTGTCGTGAAACAGTTCAAGCTCCTCCTCGGTCGCTAGCCGCGGCTCCATGACGACGCAATTCGGGTTCTCGTGGAGGTGCAAGCCTTTGATGAGCTCCCAGGTAAGTAAAACTCGCTCTGGCTTGAGAGGGTGCTGCTTGCCGAAATTATAGGCCTTGAACGCATCGGACATTATCAGTGCAGTGCGCGCCATCATCCATCAAGTGAATTTTCGAAGGTTTCGCGGAGATCGATCATGCCGACAAAAATCATCGATATCCACGTATCACATTGCTATAAATGAACATAATTCATTCATTAATTTAGAATAGGGACCTTGATTGAAATAAAGTTAGCAGCAACGCCACGACGTGTTGAAAGTTGGTTGGAAACACCCTTTTTACAGCGATGATCGAACGCTTGGCCAAGGAGACGCAGTTCAAGACATTTGGAGACGTCCTGGTTCCGCCGAAAGACATCACCAAGTTTAAATTGTTCCTGGTTCCTCCGATCGAACAACAAAAGAAGGGGGAAATAAAATCGGGGTCGCCATTCAGGACTGGCTTGATACAGGAGATCACGCGAAAATACAAGGCCTTCCCGGCGTTCGTGCGCGTGTTCGGGGGCTTTTGGAGCAAATACAACAAGAACCAGATCGCCAAGTGCATCAAGGATCACTACGAGTATTTCTTCACGAACTGGTTTTACAAGATGCTCTCCTTCGATCCGAAACGGCTGAACGTCCTGGAGCCGAACACGCGTTCCGACGTGGATTTCAACGCGAAATTCCACTATCTCTTCACGAAAAACGAGGTGCAATTCATCGAGGATATGCTCAAGAAATACAATATCCAATCCGTGAAACCCCTCGTTGTCATGACCCAACTCATCCTCACTGGCTTGCGATTGCTCGGTCCCCTCATCCAGAAATATTTCACCCGCCCGTATGATTTCCAGCCAGAAAACGTCATCGACGAGGACGTGCCTGAGGGAAAGATGATAAAGATATTTTTCAGCTCTCGCGAGGCTTGAAACGCAAGCCTAAACCGAAAAACTTTTTCATTTGCCTTGTTTCTTGATACCCTTTTCGGCGAGGACCTTCATGATCGCTTTTTGCACGTGCAGGCGGTTCTCTGCCTCGTCATAGACGATCGATCGTTGCTCGTCGTCGATCACCGCATCGGCAACCTCGACGTTGCGCCGCACTGGCAAGCAATGCATGAACTTGCCCGTGGGTTTCGCCGCGGCCATCTTATCGGGCGTGAGCTGCCACGCGGTACCATCCTCGCCCCGGTACTTCATGCGGAGTTTTTTCTCCGCTTGCGCGTCGCCGTAGAATTTCTTGGCACCCCACGATTTCAAGTACACGAAATCGGCACCGTCGCATCCACCTTTCATATCCGTGGCGATCGTGAGTTTTCCGCCCGATTTTTTGGCATTGTCCTTGGCCGTTTCCATGATAAGGTCCGGCAAGTCGAAATTCTCGTCAGGACGCGCGAAGGTCACGTCCATGCCGAGCCTGGTAGCGATGAGGAGTGCCGAATTCGGCACGGCCATGGGTAACGGCTTCGGGTGGTATGCCCACGTGATCGTGATCTTCGTTCCCTTGAACTTGCCCGTTCTTTCCTTGATCGTGAATGCGTCGGCGAGGGCTTGGCAAGGATGGAACATATCATCCTCCATATTGATAACGGGCACCCGGGACCATTTCGCGAATTCCCGGAGCAACTCGTTGGATTTCTCGGGAACCCAATCCACCGCGTTCGGGAACATGCGGATCGCGATCAGGTCAAAATACCGCGAGAGCACGGCTGCGGTGTCCTTCACGCTTTCCGAATCTTGTCCCAGCCACGATGTTTTCGAGTCGACGAACACGCCATGCCCGCCCATCTGGTTGATTCCAACCTCGAAGGAATTTCTCGTCCTCAAGGATGGGTTGAAGAAATACAAGCAGATGGACTTGCGATCGAGTGCCGTGTAGTATTTCTGCGGGATTTTTTTTATGTCCGCGCCGAGATCGAGCACCTTGTTGATGGTTTCGATGCTCCATTCCTGGTCGGAGATGAGGTCGTTTTCGTTCGGGGTGAATTGCATCCAAGGCGCCTTTAAACTGTTGATTTAGCCGGCATCGGTCGAACCAGCGATAAACAATAAAATGCGGATTCATTCTTAAAGGATGCGTCTCGCTAGCGAGAAATGCCGGGCTGTTTGTTACCGCGGGATCGCGGTCGTATGGCAGCTGGAGCTCTAAGTCAATCGTTATTTCTCGCTGATATACCTGCGGAGGTAGTCGTTGACCGCCTCGCTCGTGAATACTTCCTGGTTGCTGTATTCATTACCCTGGAACTCAAAAATAGACAAAGGCGATAAACAATAATGAAAATAATTTTCATCTTCATAAACCACACATGGGCACTCGTGGTAGAAAATACAGAGCTACAGCTATGAGCATGAACAGTGCCACGATTGCCACCACGAGGCCCACCAGTGCAATCTTTTTCGATTTTTTCCCGAAAATGCCAAGAATCCCCGTTATGATACTGCCAGGAAATGGAAATACGCTGATCAGCATAAGATCGTAATACCAATAGCAATTGAATCCCGGGGGAGCATTAGAATAATACACGAAGACGTAGATGGCACCTATAATTACTAAGCCTCCGAGAATCGTAGAAATTATGCCGAGCGCGTAATTTTTTCTCGTTTTACCGGTCACGCCTACCTGGATACCAGCCCTGTTTTCCATATTCTTCAATCACGACTTCATATTTCAACGGTCTTCCAATGGTACTTTATTGTGCCATTCGAAGAGATGAAGGATATTTGATATTATGACATCCTTGGTTTGATACCTACTTAGAACTCAATACCTTTTTCTTATCTTTTTAGGTGATTACCATGCCACGACGTGTTATAATACTACCTGGCGGGGTGTCAACCGAAAAAGCGAGATGGGGGAAAAGCCAATTAATTGGCATTAGTTTTTTTTCAATTTTCATTTTCATTCATCTAAACTCTCTCAAAAAGAATACCCCACCTCAGAGAGTGTTTTCAGAAGTGAGCTTCCCCTGGGATGGTGAAAGATATT
>Ga0315277_10013600_pt1 | contig 10135 bp, 3 predicted proteins | sample YL17G05_15_MG_FD_203695 | JGI IMG/M metagenome (GOLD analysis project Ga0315277, IMG submission 203695) | Sediment microbial communities from Yellowstone Lake, YNP, Wyoming, USA - YL17G05_15 | ecosystem: Environmental > Aquatic > Freshwater > Lake > Sediment | place: USA: Wyoming | collected...
CACGACCAGCGTTTCGGACCTTCGCTCCCCCCGGTATTGCCAGGCAATATCCTCATCCAGGAAACTGTAACCGAGAGTGTTCGACGGCTCGTACAAGCCCCATTTTTTTTCCAGGAATTTGATCGCCTCGGACTGTTTCTCGGGCTGGATCCTTGCCGCTATTTGGCTGTAATTCGACGGTTTGACATACAAGGTGAGTGGTTCCATTGCCTCATATAAAGACCTGAAATTGAAATCCCCGACTACCCCGATCACCACTCCTGGCTGCTGCTTGTACCCTATTTCCTGTCCCGTGCCTTTATCCTCGTCCAGCCAGAGTTTCCGGCCCACAGCCGTATCCCACCCCAGCGATTCCTTCAGTTTCTCGTTTATGATAAAAGTGCCGCTCGTATCCGTGCCCATTTCGGCCGAGAAGTCCCGGCCCTCGATCAGGTTGAGGCCATAGAATTTGATAAAATTGTAATCCACGGCAAGACAGTTGGTCAGGTACTTCTGGTTCGGGTTTCCCCCCTCAAAATGGAAAGTAGTTCCCCGCATTCCACGCCCAATGCCACCAGGACCGGCGTAGGAAACATCCAGGATCGCAGGGCAGGTCAGTAATTCCTGACGCACCGCCTCGTGTTTTGTCCGGATGGCTTCCGGCATATTGAGAATCACGGTATTGTCTTTTTTGAATCCCAGGTCTTTGTGGTTGATCCAGTGGAGCTGTTTGCCGATGAAAATACTGCAAACGACCAAGATAACAGAAGCAGTGAATTGCACCACCACCAGCGTTCTTCTCAAGCCTAGGCTTTTTGCCGTACTCCGGCCTGCGGCCTTAAGCACATCCTGGGGCTGGGGTAAAGACAGCAGCAAAGCAGGGTACCAGCCGGCAAGAATCCCCAACAAGACAGTCAGGACCGCCAGGATCCCGAGAAAAGGCAAACTGTTCAACAGCTCGAAATCCAGCTCAGTACCGAAAAAATCCTTGAGCGGAACCTGTGCCAGTTCGAGAATCGCGTGGGCGAGGAGCATGGCGCAAAAACACACCATGACCGATTCGCACAGGAATTGACCGATCAGTTGGGCGCGGCTGGCCCCCACAACTTTCCGGATCCCGACCTCTCTGGCCCGGCCGGCGGAACGCGCGGTGTAAAGGTTTACGAAATTAATGCAGGCGATAAGCAGGATCATCAACACCACTGCGGAGAAAAAGTAGATGGTTGAAATATCGCTTTTGCTCCAGTTCAGATCGTATCTCAGGTATCCTGAATAGAGATGTATTTTACGGAGCGGCTGCAAAACCATTGTCAGCTCTTCGGCCAGCCAGGTCTGATGCACTTTGAAATAGCCGGCCGCTTTCCTCTCCAGCTCCTTGCAGTCCGCGCCGGGAGCAAGCAGGAGATAGGTAAAAAAATCCGGATAGCTCTGATAATTGGCCAGCGCTTCAGGAGTCCATCTTCTTTGCAGAGGGAGTAATATATCCAACTGGATATGGGAATTGACAGGGATGTCTTTGAGGACCCCGGTGACCATGAAATCAGTCTCTCCATTCAATTCCACCAGCTTGCCCAGAGGTTCCTTGTCTCCGAATAGGCTGCGGGCAGTCTCCTGGGTCAGCACCAGGCTGTTGGGAGCGGAAAGAGCGGTTTTGGGGTCTCCGGCGACTAGCTCGAAACTGAACAGATCGAAAAAGGAAGGCTCACTGTAACAGGTATTCCAGACTTCTACCCTCGTATCTGCATAGCGAAGATGTGCGGTTGCGTAATCCATATACAGCCTTGCGTAACCTTTCACTTCTGGGTAATCGTTCATGAAGTCCCGGCCCATCGGCCCGAAAGATCCGGCGTGGCCTATTGGCTCCTGGTCCTTGAAATTGGCAATTCCAGTTATCCTGCAGATTCTGTCGAAATTGCGGTGAAATGAGTCAAAAGAAAGATGGTAATACACCGGCAAGGCAATGACCAGACAGCAGGCCAGACCCACGGCCAGCCCGAAAATATTGATCGCCGAATAGACCTTGTGCCGCAAGAGATTACGCAGGGCGACCTTGAGATAGTTACCGAGCATAGACATTTCATTCCATCCTTATTCAAAAAAATTCAATACACCTAAAAGATCGACCACAGATTGTCACTCGTACCGCAAAGCATCCACCGGGTTGGCCGTGGCCGCCTTTACCGCCTGGTAGCTGACTGTCAGGGCAGCAATCACCAGGGCTATAACTCCGCCAAGAAGGAATGTCATCCATCCTATCTCTATCCGGTAGGCGAAGTTTTCGAGCCATCGGTTTATCATATACCAGGCCACAGGCCAGGCGATGAGAATGGCCAGCCCCAGAAGCACAATATACTCCCTGGACAAAAGAAGAATGATTTCAGTCACCGAGGCCCCCAGCACCTTGCGGATGCCGATCTCTTTGGTGCGCTGCTGCGCGCTGAAAGAGATGAGGCCCAGAAGCCCCAGGCAGGCGATCAAGACAGCCAGGAAAGCAGAAGTACCCACTATTTTGGACACCAGCCTGTCAGACTCGTAGAGACGGCCTATGTCTTCGTCGAGAAAAGAATATTCGAAAGGTCTGTCAGGCTCGAATTGGTTCCATTTCTCCTCAATAAATTTCAGTGTGCTTTTCATATTAACCGGGCTTATTCTCAGTGATAAAACATCAAATCTTCCAGGGAATGAATCATCAAATCTTACAGTGGGGATACACAATGCCAGAGGCTCGATCTTGTTCTTCAGTGATGAATAGTTGAAGTCTTTGAGCACACCTATAACCTGGCCCATTTTATTACCGAAACTCAACCGGAATCTTTTGCCTAAGGGAGAATCCCAGCCTAATTTTTGGGCGAGAGTTTCGTTGATGATGTAGCTATAATCATTATCGGTGGGAAAATCTCTCGAGAAGTTCCTCCCTTGAGCCAGTTCGAGACTATAAAATGGAATAAAGTTATAATCGACGGACATAACACGAGTCTCATTGGGGACACCAGTATTTTGCCCTTCGAAACTGAATACGAGATTCATGTCGACATTTCCAAACCTGTCCGAGGAAGCGGTCACATCCACAATTGACGGATTTTGCAAAAGCTCCTGTCTCATAGTTTGATATTTTCCAAGAGTACCGCGGGTCATAGTTATATTTATAACCTGTTCTTTGTTGAATCCCATATACTGTGTCTGAAAATATTTTAGTTGCCGTTCAATGAATAAGGTACAGATTATCAGGACTATGGAGCTGGCCAGTTGCAATAATACAAACACTCTCCTCAAAGAAATCCCGCGAGAGCCCGCCTCAGTAATTCCTTTCAAAACCCTTACGGGCTGAAAGGAGGAAAGAATAATGGCTGGGTAACTGCCGGCCAGAACACCCACAAATAATGCAATAACAATAAAACCGGCATATAATATCCAATCCAGTGAGAGTTTCATCCTGAAATAGTCGTTGAAAGCCGGCAGGGATACTTCCACCAGGGAAAGAACCAGTATCATAGCCAACAGGGACTGAATCACCGATTCTCCCATGAACTGCCTGACAAGATGCACCCGCCCCGCTCCGAGTACCTTGCGCAGTCCCACTTCCCGCGAGCGGCTGGCCGAGCGGGCAGTCGAGAGGTTCATGTAGTTGAAGCAGGCGATCAGAAGAACTATCAAGGCAATCGCGGAGAAGATATATAGATAAACGTCAAGAGGACTTCCGCCGCTGATATGGCCTGAATGGAGGACAATATCCTTCATCGGTTGCAGGTAATAGGCAAACCAATCAGCTTGGGGTAAATATTTCTTTATGAAAACCGGAAATTTCTTTTCCAGATTTCTGGGATCAGCTCCATCTTTTAATAACAGGTAAGTGTCAAATCCGACCCAATCATAGTTGTCGATCCAATAGAAGAGCTGCTTGTTTATTGGCATCAGATAGTTGAAATGCAGATGGGAGTTGTCAGGAACATCTTTCATTATACCGGTAACTTTGTAATCCCCGGCAGTTGATTTCATGCTCCAGATTCCGCCGGATATATCTAAAAAATGCAGGACTTTCCCCAGCGGATCTTCATCCGCAAATATCTTTTTCGCGGTTGTTTCCGTAAGAACAATACTGTTGGGCTCACTGAGTGCTCTCTCAGGATCACCTTTAATCAGCTTGAAGCTGAACACTTCAAATATAGAAGGATCGGTGAAACAGGCTGTTTTTAAATCGATTAGCTTGTCTTTGTAACGCACCATCATTCCATCTTGCCAGGTAAACCTGGTGTAATTCATCACCTCGGGAAAATCATTCAGCATGCTTGGCCCGATTGGTCCGGGGACTTGCGGACTGTGCTCGGGACTGCTACCGGGAAATGAAAATATGTTTATAATTCTATAAATCCGATCCCCTTTTTCGTGGAAATTGTCATAGGATAGAAAATACCGGACACAGATCATGAGTACGATACAGCAAGCCATGCCCAGGGCCAGGCTGAAGATGTTGATCGCTGAGCAGACCTTGTGCCTGAGCAGGTTGCGGACAGCTACCTTGAGATAGTTACCGAGCATGGACATTTAATTACACCTTTATTCAAAAACACTCGATCCGCCGGAACGTCCGGCCATGGTTCGTCACTCGTACCGCAAAGACTCCACCGGGTTGGCCGTAGCCGCTTTCACCGCCTGGTAGCTGACAGTCAATGAGGCGATGACAAGGGCTATAGCTCCACCAAGCAGGAATGTCGCCCAGCCCAGGTCAATGCGGTAAGCGAAGCTCTCGAGCCATCTGTTTGTCAGGTACCAGGCTACCGGCCAGGCGATGAGGATGGAAACACCCAAAAGGACCAGGAATTCCCGGGACAGCAGGAGAATTATATTCTGTACCGAAGCCCCCAGCACCTTGCGTATACCGATTTCCTTGGTGCGCCGCTGGGCCGCATAGGAGATCAGACCTAACAGGCCCAGGCAGGCAATGAATACGGCCAGGGCGGAAAAACCCCCGACCAGGAGCGCGGCTTGTCTATCCGCCTGGTACAGCCTGGCGAAATCCTCATCCAGGAACGAGTATTCAAAAGGCTGGTCCGGCATATATCCATTCCATTTTTTCTCCAGGTATTTCAGCGCGTCCGTGGCCTTTTCAGGTCTGATTCTGACAGAGGCGAAGTTCATCATATCCGGATACATTCTAAGCGCAAGCGGATTTATCCTGGAGTGCATGGAATTGTAATTGAAATCCTTCACCACTCCGATAACCATTCCCTCGGATCCTCTCCACATGGAAAACTTCTTACCAATTGCGTTTTCCGGCGTCCATCCGATCCGCCTGGCCAGCTCTTCGTTGATGACATAGGAAACGCTGGAATCGGTAGAAAAATCGCTGGAAAAATTCCTGCCGGCGACCAGAGACAACCCGTAAAAGGGAATGAAATTTTCATCAGCGAAAATGGAAGACACGCTCCATTTGTCTTCTTCTTTCGGGTCCATGCCCTCAAAATGGATGCCCAGGCTCATATAAACATTCCCGAACGTGTTGCTTGAAGCCGCAACACCGGTAATAGATGGGTTCTGCAGCAATTCTTCACGTATGTTATTTAAACTGTTTCTCATATCCCGGCCCAGTGGAAGAATTACCACCTGGTCTTTGATAAATCCCAGCTCGCTGTTTCGGAGGTAGTTCAATTGTCTCGAGGCGAACAGAGTGAAGGTTATCAGGATGATTGAGGCGGCGAATTGGGCGATGACAAGAAAACGTCTCAGGAAACGGCCCTTGAGACCTGATGTGATCTGGCCTTTTAAAACGGCTATCGGATGAAAAGAGGACAGGATGAAAGCGGGATATAACCCGGCGAAAAGCCCCGCCAGCAATGCAATACCGATTAATCCCAGGCTTAGTCTCCAGTTGCGGATATAATCGAAGACCAGTATATCGCCGAAGAACACATTTAGGCCGGGCAAAATCAACTCGAGGATGGCAATGCCCAGGAAAAGCGCGCAGAAAGCCAGGAAGACCGATTCACTCAGGAACTGGAAGATGAGTTGTCCTCTTTCGGCGCCCACGGTCTTACGCAGGCCTACTTCCCTGGCCCGGCCGGTCGATCGCGCCAGGGAGAGGTTTATAAAGTTGATGCAGGCCACCAGTAGAACAATGACCGCTATTGCTGAAAAAACATAAATATAAGTCCAGCTTGGACCGGAACTGAGGAAGTTGAAACGCTGGCTCAAGCCCCGCAGTGGATGCAGACACAGCTTAATATTAGCCGCCACATCCGGAACATATTTATTCATGAATTCCGGAAATTGCTTTTCCAACACCCTGTAATCCACGCCATTTCTTAACATCAGATATGTTGTCAGACAGTTATTTCCCCAACCCGGCATCTTGAGGTATTTATAATTCTCCAGCGTACTGATCGAAACCAGCATGTTGAACCGGAAGACCGAGTTCCTGGGGATATCTTCCACCACTCCGGTTACTTTGTAGTCATAGTCATTCGAGCGTACAACCTGGCCCAGGGGGTTTTCATCGCCGAATAACGTGCGGGCGCTTTCCCTGGTCAGCACGATGCTATAGGGATCGACCAGCGCTGTTCCGGGATTGCCCATAAGGAACTTGAAACTGAACATCTCGAAGACCGTGGAGTCCGCCATAAAGACCGACTTCAGCAGGATGGGATTCTCCCGGACCCTCGTGTTAAATCCATAAATGTCATAAACTCGCGTATAATTCTCGATTCCCGGGTAATCATTCTTCAGTGTTGGGCCCATCGGACCCATCGTGGCGTTCCCCTCTTGATCGCTCGTGCCGCTGAAATTCACTTTTTCATACAAGAGGTATATCCGGTCCGCATTGGTATGGAAATTGTCGAACGAAAGGTGAAAGCGCACCCACAGCATGATGACAATGCAAGAGGCCAGGCCGACCGCCAGACCCAGGATGTTGATCGCCGAATAGACCTTGTGCCGCAGCAGGTTCCGCAGGGCTACTGTAACATAGTTCCTAAGCATTGACATTCATTCCATCCTTATATTCAAGAGCATTGATTACCCGTTTTTTATTGACCAGCTGAAAGATTTCACTCATATCGCAAAGCTTCTACTGGGTTGGCCGTGGCCGCCTTCACCGCCTGGTAGCCGACGGTCAGTGCGGCTATGACCAGGGCTATCACACCGCCAAGAAGGAATGTCATCCATCCTATCTCTATCCGGTAGGCGAAGTTTTCGAGCCATCGGTTTATCATATACCAGGCCACAGGCCAGGCGATGAGTATTGCCAGGCATAAGAGCCAGATAAACTCCTGGGAAAGAAGAAGTACTATGTCTTTTACTGAGGCCCCCAGCACTTTCCGGATCCCGATCTCCTTGGTGCGGCTCTCTGCCGCGTAAGTGATAAGGCCCAGAAGCCCCAGGCAGGCGATGAAAATGGCCAATCCTGAAAAAGCGCCTGTCATTCTGCCGGCCATTATCTCCGACTCATACTTGCGCGCGAAATCCTCGTCCAGGAACGAATAGCTGAACAGATCGAGCGGGGAATAACGCATCCAGACGCCTTTCAACCAGTCCAGCGTGGCCGCCGTGTTTTCAGGCCTGATCCGTACAGAGGCGACACCCAAAGTATGGTAGCCCGCGGCATCAACCGGATCGTATGCCAGCACCAATGGCTCAATCTCATGATGCAGAGATTTGAAGTTGAAATCCCGGACCACGCCCACGACAGTCCCGTCGAATCCGTCCAGGTTGAATTTCCTCCCCACGGCGGATTCCGGGGTCCAGCCGATTTTTTTCACCAGCGATTCGTTGAAAATGTACGAAAGGCTCGAATCTGCGGCGAAATCCACCGAGAAATTCCGGCCGGCGATAAGCTTCAGCCCGTAAAAGGGGATGAAATTGTGATCGACCATCAGGTTGAGTGCGCTCTTGTTGTCTCCTGGAACCATGCCCTCGTAGATGACAAAATTCTCGCTCAACGGACCGCCCAGGCTGGCGTTCGCGGCCGTGACGCCGGCTACGGCCGGGTTGAGCAGCAGCTCGTGCCGAAGGGATTCCAATTTCGTCCGCATCTCCCAGTACAGCGGCAGGATCAGCACCTGGTTCTTGTCGAACCCCAGGTTCCGGCTGCGCATGTAATCGATCTGCTTGACCACGAAAAACGTGTAGATTATCAGGATGATCGAGATCGAGAACTGCAACACGATAAACGTCCTCCTGAGCCAGAGTCCACTGCTTCCGTCCCTCAGAACGCCCTTGAGCACTGCGGCCGGCTTGAAAGATGACAGGAAAAAGGCCGGATAGATCCCCGCAAAAAACCCCGTGAAAAGAGCGACCCCGGCGAGCTCGAGCAGGAATGACCCGTTCTTCGAATAGTTAAAATCGAACCCCTCCCCGAAATATTCGTTCAGATAAGGCATAAACAGCTCGATCAGGACCAGGGCCAGCACGACTGCGCAGAACGACAGGAACACCGATTCGCCGAGAAACTGACGGATCAGCTGCGAGCGGTTCGAGCCCAGTACCTTGCGCAGCCCAACCTCCCGGGCCCGTTTGGTCGAGCGCGCTGTGGCCAGGTTCATGAAATTGATACAGGCGATGATCAGGATCAGCACAGCCACAGCGGAAAAAATATGGACATAGCGGATGTCCGTCTGATTCCAGTTAATCTGTTCGATGATATTGGCCGAATGCAGGTGGATATCCCTCAAAGGCTGCAGATAAAAGAAAAAATTGTTTGCATAATCGGGCGCGTACTTTTTAAGGAAACCGGGGAACTTGGCTTCCAGGGCCCGGGTATCCGTGCCTTTTTCGAGCAGAAGGTATGTGTTTAAGGTGAAATTGAGATAATTGTTCAGCCAGTCACTCGGGCAAGAGCTGAACGAAAACAAAGCGTCGAACTGGAAGTGCGAGTTCCGCGGGAACTTTTTCACCACGGCGGTGATCCTGTACTCCTGGCCGTCGGCCTCTTTCAGGCTTTGCCCGATCGGATTGCCGTCCCCGAAAAGTTTTTTCGCCGTCTCCTCGGTCAGCACCAGGCTATTCGGTCCCGAGAGCGCCGATTTCAACTCACCGGCGACAGGCTCGAAGGTGAAGATGTCGAAGATCGAGGAATCCGCTCTAAACAGACGCTCGATATAAAGCGGTTTGCCCTGTTTCTCGATGGTCAGCCTGCCGTTTTCCTTGATCCGGCAATAGCTTTTCACCTCCGGGTAGTCGTTCAGCATGCTCGGCCCCAGTGGGGGAGGCGTAATACCGGCATACTGAGAGCTCGAGCCGCTGAATTTAGCGATGGTGATCACCTTGAATATCCTGTCCGCGTTCCGGTGAAAACTGTCGAAAGACAAGTGGAACTGGACCCAGAGCGCGATCACCAGGCAACTGGCCAGGCCCACGGCCAGGCCGGTGATGTTGATCGCCGAATATACTTTGTGCCGCAGAAGGTTGCGGAGAGCGACTTTTATGTAGTTTCCGAACACCGGGTGTCTCCTTGATTTTAAATATTTCACTCGTACCGCAACGACTCCACCGGGTTGGCCGTGGCCGCCTTGACCGCCTGGTAGCTGACAGTCAATGCGGCTATGACCAGGGCTATCACACCGCCAAGAAGGAATGTCATCCATCCTATCTCTATCCGGTAGGCGAAGTTTTCGAGCCATCGGTTTATCAGATACCAAGCCACAGGCCAGGCGATGAGTATCGCCAGGCATAAGAGCCAGATAAACTCCTGGGAAAGAAGAAGTACTATGTCTTTTACTGAGGCCCCCAGCACTTTCCGGATCCCGATCTCCTTGGTGCGGCTCTCTGCCGCGTAAGTGATAAGGCCCAGAAGCCCCAGGCAGGCGATGAACACAGCCAGCAGGGAGAAAATACCGGAAAGCCTGCCCAGCATCCTGTCGGACTCGTACAACCTGTTGAACTCCTGATCCAGGAAAGAATACTCGAAGGGAATGTCAGGCTCGAAACGGGCCCATGTGTCTTCGATATATTTCAGTGTGGCGGCCGTGTTCTCGGGTCTTATCCGCAAAGAAACCGTCGAAAGCCGCAACTGCGGCAATAGAGTCAGGGCGATAGGCTCCAACTTTTGCTTCAGCGAGAGGTAATTAAAGTCTTTCATGACGCCGATCACTGTCCCCTCATGATCCGCCGACCATACCTTGAACCGTTTGCCCACCGGGGAATCCCAGCCGATCTCCCTGGCCAG
>Ga0315277_10013601_pt1 | contig 10135 bp, 15 predicted proteins | sample YL17G05_15_MG_FD_203695 | JGI IMG/M metagenome (GOLD analysis project Ga0315277, IMG submission 203695) | Sediment microbial communities from Yellowstone Lake, YNP, Wyoming, USA - YL17G05_15 | ecosystem: Environmental > Aquatic > Freshwater > Lake > Sediment | place: USA: Wyoming | collected...
TACACGAGTTAGGCAAGATTAAGTTTGTTTGGGTTAAGTTTTTGTATCCGGATATGAGTGATGGTGTATACGGTAACCGGGTAATCTTTGACAGGGAAAACTCTCAAATCGAAGTTTATGCAGATCAGGCTATTGTGCTTGAATCGGCAAAGGGAGCGGTCTTGTTTTACGAGGTCATGGAACCGGAAGAAGGTGACGAACTGGGTTTTGGTGTCAATGAGAGCGACAACGGATCGGTACAATAATCGGGGCTTGGAATTCAATTGGATGAAGACTCGTTTTGGACACGAGAGTATCTCGGTTCGAGCCCGAGAGCCCCGACCATAACAGGACAAAAGCTGGCAGCAACAAGAGGGTTACTTCTAATTCTAACTAGAGAGTCGTCGGTTCGAGTCCGACCCCCTTCCTGGTAACAGGGCCTGGGGTAGCTTAGTGGCAAAGCGCTTGTTACCTTCTTAAGTTTACTCCAGCTAACAGAATGCCGTGGAGCGTTTGCACAGCCCGTACCGGCCAAAAGAGTGCGCCGGGGAATCTAGACTCGGGTCAACGCTGCCTATGTGGCAGCGACAAGCCGAACCGAAGTAGCGCTGAAATTCGGAGGCCTGCCACGGCAGAAAACAGGAGTAAAGGCGGCAAGGATAGGGTTACTTCTTGGATGAAAATTACCCTGACCAATTTACCCCTTTCTATTTTGTAGTTGAAATCGGTAATGTGATTTGGTATAATACTTTTGATTTGGACGGACAACTGGGTCGCAGCAATTTCGGAGTTACTTCTACCTTGATAAGATAAGACACTCCGGATAACTTACTCGACCCAACTGAATAGGACAACATGGAATTCAAAATAAAAGAGATAGGCAAGGATGGAGACGCCACGACTTGTACCGTTCAGAACAGGACTTACCTGGACTTCAATCCCCTGTCCAAGGTAAGAAGGCGCTGGAATTGCGAACTAGTGGTGGATGGTGGGTGGATCCATGTGGACCATGGGGAAGACGGACAAGTGGTGGGGATTGAGATTGTGGCTGGTGATCCGTATGGCGGGAATAAGATCGGCGGTCCTGTTACGAAGGGGAAATAGTGTACGTTCTAATATTAGGATTTCTGCTGTTCGCGGCAGGATTTTTTGTTTTGAGTGTTGCCGCAGTGGTTTATGTTGCTTACCGGTTCCTGGCTCTGGCGTTGAGCATGGATGCTGCCATACTACGGGAATTCAAGCAGCGCCCTGTTTCTGCCCCGCCAATGTCCAACGTTGGACAAGAATTCCCCAACATAACAGGATCCCAGGCCAACCCATTCGCAGGCAAGCAGCCGGACACAGAGGGCGACTTCGTACCGCACAGCGACGAGGGGGCTTTCATTGCAGAGCAGGTAGAGCTAATCCGCCAGCAACAGGGATTAACTGAAGAGGATATGGAAAAGTTTATACGACAGGCCAAGGGTGACATGTCAGCGGTAGAGGAAGAGATATCATAACAGGACAAGGTGAGAGATTCGAGTAGTGGTTGATTGACAGACTTCCCCGGTTCGATCCGGGATTATCAGATGCGATTGAGCAACTGGATGCGAAATACCAGGAATGTGGTAAGGACGCTGCGAAGGCATGGGCGTCTCTAAGCGACGAAGAACTCCGCTTTATAGTCTCCGAAGTAAACAAGTGCCTTAAAGATCCGCGATATTACATCCACAATTACCATTTTATCCGCAGTAAACGCTCCGTAGTGCAGCCATTATATCCACTCTGGGACTCCCAAGTGATGTTTTTGGATATCTGCTTGAAGCAATTCAAGATGGGAGAGCCTATCCGCGTAGTTGTTCTCAAGGCTCGACAGCTGGGAATTACATCAATCAGCGTGGCTATGTTGTGCTGGCTGGTATTTTTCCACCCCAATACTCAGTCTCTGTCAATGTCTGACGACGACTCCAAGGTTGAGGTTAATTTCAACATGTCGCGCACGGCATGGGAAAACCTTCCCTGGTGGATGCAGCCCTCCAAGAGGTATGACGTTAAGGGATCCATGCTTGGGTTCGATCGCGCCAAGGCCGAGGATAGAGCTAAGAACCCTGGTATGGGCAGTCTGCTGTGGTTTGAGTCTGCCAACCAGCCTAGCGGTGCCGCGTATTCCAAGTCATTACTTGGGGCTCATCTTGCTGAAGTAGCCCGATACAGGGATAGCAAGCCTATCACCGAGGGTATATTTGGATCTCTGGTTAACTACCACGGATCGATCGGGGTGATGGAGAGCACGGCCCAGGGGAGACATAATGTCTGGCACAGAATATGCAAGAATTCCCAGGCCGGTAAACTTGGCTGGAAGTTTATGTTCCTTCAATGGTTTACAGAGCCTGGATATTCTGTAGCTGTTCCTGCCAATTTCGAAGCAACGCAAGATGAAATAGCCCTGAGAGATAAGATAAAGATTGAGGCTAAGGTTGCTCTTACAGACGGACAGCTTCAGTGGCGTCGTGACAAGATGGCTGAATTCGAGGCCACGGATGGTGATGCCGAAGTCTTTCACCAAGAGTTTCCGATCAGTCCTGCGGAGGCGTTTATAGCTTCCGGACGTTGCGCGTTCAGCAAGAAGCGATTACAGGATATGATTACAAACTTCTGCCGTCCGCCAAAGTGGGAGGGTAATATACGTTTGGCAGAAGACGATCATACCCCAAAACTTTCTCATTCCAAGGGCGGGCCGTTTCAGATTTGGGAGTTTTCTCAGAAGAAGGTAAAGTACTACGTATCAGGGGATCCGTCGCTTGGAATTGAGGGTGGAGATGCGGCATGCGTTCAGGTATACTCGGTTCCTGAGGATATAAACCAACCATTAAGACAGGTTGCTAGGTGGCACGGGTGGATAGCTCCGGGAGCCTTTGCTCGTATAATGGTTGCTATAGGATATTTTTATAATGAAGCGGAACTTGCCCCAGAGGCCAATACCATATCAACCGTAGCATCTGATATAGTTAAGGTTCTTAATTATCCTTCGTTTTACATTTGGATGCGCGAGGACAAGATTCGAAATGCCTATTCCTCTTTTATAGGTTGGTGGACAACATTCAAAAATAAGAACGAGATGATAGGGCGGTTTAGAGAGGCCCTTGATGAGTGGACCGTGATCATTCGTAGCGAAGAGGATATAGATGAGTTCTTTGATTTTGTAGAAGACGAGTCTGGTGGAGAGAAATTTAGGGCACGAGAGGGAGCTTCAGACGATTGTGTTATGGCTCATTTAATAGCGTACTATTGTTGTACACAGCTTAGACCACGCAAGGGTGGAGAGTTTGATGACAAACCAGCGCCAAAAGGCCAGGACTGGATAAACACTGACTACAGTTTATTTTACGACAAAGACAACCCAGATTATGGCCAAGATTCAGACCTTCCAAAATATGACGAGTTATGAAAACAAAAAAGAATAAGAAAACTAAAAGATGTTTTAAGTGTAAAAGAACTCTTAAAACAACAAATTTCTATAAAAACGCCAGTACTTATGGTGGAATTAGTTCTGAGTGTAAAGAGTGTAATTTAGTAAGATCAATAGAATATGGTAAGAAACACAGGGATGAGCGCCTAAAATATTATAGAAAAAGGTATAGAGAGAATTCAGAAAAAATGAAGGCGCAAGTAAAAGCGGGAAGGCTGAGAGATCCAGAAAAACATCGGGTCCAAGCGGCTAGGTGGGCTAAGGAAAATCCGGAAAGAGCAAGGGCAATACAGAGGAACGCAACAAGGGCATACAGATCCAGAAAGTTTGGTGCTATGGGTACGTTTGAATGGAAAGAATTTGATGGTTTAAGAGAAGGATTTAATAATACCTGTCTTTGTTGTGGAAGACAAGAGCCAGATGTTAAGTTAGAGGCGGATCACGTTATTCCTCTATCAATTGGGGGAGACAACGATATCTATAATATTCAACCCCTATGTCGTAGTTGTAATGCGAAAAAGGGAAATCAGCACTTAGATTACAGAACAAGAGAAATTGCTCTGTACGAAGGAGTATCAAATGGTTAAACCAAAAATAGTAAGAAAACAGGACTTTTGCCCGAAATGCTTTCTCGAAAGCAACGGCAAGGAGTCCATATTAAACTACCGACCCGGGGCCTCAATGTTCTTTACGTGCGAGTGTGGCCACGAGTTTAACGACCGTGAGGAGTTGGCCGCGCTGATGAATCAGGCCAAGCTCGCGCGCGAAGCGAAGGAACCTCCTGTTTTGAAGGAGTCTGAACCGGTAAAGCAGGACACTCCGGACCAGACCGTTGTCAGCCCTCCTGACGATAAAACAGGACTTTCGGAGGTCGCAGAGCAGGCCGGAGGGGTCACGATCGGACCCGTGGACTTCAGTAGGATATCCTCGATCGTGGGTCACTTCACTGACTCTTCGTCCCTGTTTGGCGCTATCTTTGCGCTACAACAGGAGTTGGAGTCAACCAGGGTAGAGTTGCACCAGATAAAGGAAGCCAGGAACTTCACAGCTGCGGGTCCCGAAGGTGGGGACGTGTTGGTACAGGTTGTGGTCCCTGAAGCGCACGTTATACCCATGACCGATGTAGCCGAGGCGAACGGTATGGATCTTGCCAGCTTCATGAGTTGTAGGGTGAAGGATGCACTCGAAGCCATGTGGTGGTACTAAATCATAGAAAACAAAGGAGTTATACATGCCTATCTATGAGGACCTATGTGGTAAATGTGGGTATAAGAACGAGTACTATCACCCCATTATAACCGATGCAACCAAACCATGCCAGAAATGTGGGTCCGATACCGATCGGTTGTACTCACTGGCTGCAGTGAAGGTGTTCCAAAATTTTACGAGTACCAATATCATGGAAGACGGGACACCGGTCACCGTGCGTGGATCCGGACAACTCGCCCAGCTGGAGCGCGATCACGGGGTAAAATTGGCTGACGGGCCACCCCCCAAGACTGATTTTTAAAACAGGACTTAGGGCTTGACAGACATGTGTTAAAATATCATTTGGAGAATTCCGCATGACAAGTTTTGTGTACGCTTTGAAGGATCCCAGGACGGATGCGATTAGGTATGTGGGGATTACTAATCAGAAACTTAAGGACAGGTTATATCAACACACAAAAGAAAATAATAGAAATCATAGATGTAATTGGATTAAATCTATATTGAATATTGGGCTAAGTCCGGAGATAGAAATGTTAGCCACTGTTGATGACAGTCTTCGTGTTGAAGCGGAAAAGGGGTGGATTGCATTCTTTAGGAAAATCGGAGCAGATCTTGTTAATGCAACAGACGGCGGAGAAGGACTTTTAAATCCATCTAAAGAAACTAGAATAAAGTTGTCTAGGGCACAAATGGGGAATAAAAAGTTTCTTGGACACAGACATTCACCAGATACTAAAGCGAGAATGTCCAAGTCACAAATGGGAAACACCCACGCTATTGGAAATAAAAACCGCCTGGGAGTAAAAAATTCACCAGAGTCTAGAGTTAAGATGTCCATTGCAAGAATGGGGAACAAAAACCGTCTTGGGCACAAGCACTCTCCTGAGTCTAGGACAAAAATGTCTGCTTCAAAGATGGGGAATAAAAACGCATTAGGTCACAAAACATCTAAAGAAACAAAGGATAAATTAAGTATAGCTCTAACTGGTAGAGAGTTTTCTGATGAGCACAAGGCAAACCTGAGTGCCTCATTGATTGGTAATAAAAGATGGCTCGGTAAAAATCATTCAGAAGAGACTAAGAAAATATTGAGTAACGTAAGAATGGGAATAAAAAAATCTCCAGAAGTTATAGAAAACATGCGTATTGCTCAGCGCGCACGGCGAGAACGCGAACGACTAGAAAAAGAGGCTGAAAAAAATGCCCAGTGAACTTCCGGCTTGGTATAGCGTTGATAACATAGGCCTACAACCCAACATACCCATTAGCGATCATGACAAGAAAGTATCAAATTGGTGTGAAGGTGTATATAGTGAGGCGCGCGACGAGTTGGAAAGGCACGAAGAGATTGTAGCGATGGACCGCTATATTAGGTACCTTACCGGGGCTCAATGGACAGAGAGAAGGCCATCATATAAAAGCTCCCCAATCGCAAACAGGATGTTCATTAACCTTATACAATTGGTTTCATATTTAACCGATATTCGTCAATCGTTTGAGGTTCGTTCGAACAATCGGTCTTACGATGGTCACGCTGATATTCTAAATAAAATAATCAAGTCGTGGATGTTGGATGAAGATGTCGATACTACACTGGCTATGATCATCATTCACGCCTCACTTTGCATCGGGTATGCCAGACTCACATGGAATCCAGATCTTCATGGAAACGAAGGAGATATGGAATTGACTGCGTGTGGGGCACTAGACGTGATCCCAATTAGGCCCGGACACAACCTACAGAAATCTATCGGTGTGATCTATCGCATGCCAAAACCGCTTTCTTGGTTCAAGGAAAAGTATCCTACAAAAGGTTCTTTTGTGCCAGCAGATCGAGAGTACTCTCAATTTTTGGCACAAGGAAGTAACTCTGGAACAGCTAGTACACAGCTCGGTAGATCTGCACAATTATTGTCCCCACAGATGCGTAGACTTTTTGGTAGGGGAACATCTCAAAGCACTGAGTCGATGATTCCACAAGCGCTGTATAGGGAATTTTGGATTAGAGACGAACAAAGAAACACTTCAGATCAGGTTGTATATGTAGGAAATCCTGATCGAGAATATGGATACGCGGTTAAACCTGGAGCGCGACTCTATCCACGCGGTAGACTTATCATAATGGGAGGGCCGATCACACTTTTTGACGGACCCAATCCTTTTTGGCACGGACAATTTCCCTTTGCAGCGCTTCGGCTTAACAGGGTGCCGTGGCAGTGGCCCGGAATCAGTGAGTTCCGAAATCAAATACCACTGCAGGATGTGATGAATTCTGTCCTCGCAGGGATCTTGGATACTGTAAAGCGTGCGGTAAATCCACCACTTCTCGCTCCAGACAATGCATTTGGACTTGCAACCAAACGCGCGCTTGACCCTAATATGCCAGGAGCGAAGCTCTTCTACAATCCTAGTAGTGTATTTCAACCTACGTATGCACAGCCAGCACAACTACCGAGTTTTGTTTTCCAAGTTTTGCAGTGGGCAGAACAGGAGCTTTCTGATCAAGCTGGGTTCATAGACCTATCCAGTGTAAGTAGAAAGGGTATAGTTCCCGCCGCTGATACTCTCGAACAAATGAAAGAGGGGCAGCAAACTCTTGTAAGGCTCAAAGTCCGTTATATTGAGTCTTTCTTCAAAGATATAGGATCTCAGTTCATCCCTAATGTATACCAGTTCTACACGTTAGGTAGGCGCATACAGATGCTTGGCGAAGATGGCAAAACTTGGGAGGACTTTGACATTGAGCCCGGAACGATGGTTCCTGCAGGTGTACCGAAGGAAGAACACTGGAGAAGTTTCAGATTTATGGTTCAGCCAGGATCGCTTTTGAAAAGCGCGCGTGTACCGTATCAAATGCTCATGCTCAACCTACGTAGAATGGGCGACATGGACCGCGAGAACCTATTCAAGGCCCTGGACCTGGAAGGCCTGATCGACAGCAGTAAGAAGAACCTGGAAGCCGAAGGAAAGGACATCCTGATGCAAGCCGTGCGTCAGAAGATGGCTGGAACCGCGGGTGGCGGCAATGTGTCGCCGCAGGCGGTACAGGCGTTAACAGAGGGACCGAGCGCGGAGCCTGCGCCAAGTCCTGTTATGTAGTCCAACGTTGGACATGGAGGTTGGATGTGGGCAACGCACAAGAAAACGACCTCGGCATACGGCAGAAAATGGCTCTGCCATCCAACCAATAAAACAGGAGTAACATGGGAATCACCGTCTTAACACATGCACTGAAGGTGGTTAGGAAGCCTGGGGGTTTTCCGACCAAGACAGTCAAAGAAGTTATCAGTATCCCGGGAGCGCGCAAGATCTTTAGTCGTACCCGTATGAGGGCGAAAGAGAGACAGCCCGGATCAGATTACACAATTTTTAACTGTCCATTATGCAACAAGCGTAACTCAGCGTGCGTATACGCTGCCAAGGAAAAGAGCCAGGATGGGCGACTGGTGTTTCGTTGTAATGGTTGTTATTCAGATGTAGCGGTGCAACGCCCGATTGGCGATATAAAACAGGACTCGGAGGCCCGGCCCCCTGTTCTGCTGGGCCCGGATGGAAAGCAAATAAGATAAGGAGTTAATATGGAAAAGGGAGTAGAAATCAAGTCCGTAAAACTGTGCATTGGCAAGCGTGAGATCGATCTTACGATTGACGAAGCACGCAAACTGAAGAACGCGCTGGACGAGCTATTGGGGAAGGAAACGATACGTGAGGTGCATATACACGATGGATGGTCGTGGCACTGGTCGCCGCTTCCTGTCCATATCCCAAACTATACCTTGCCAGACTGCCCAGTTTTTCCACAAATATGGTGTGCTAACGGCACCACCGGACAAATGAATTGTGCCGGTCAGTTGTCTTTGAGCGTGTGCTAGTCTAACTGGACATAACAGGAGAATGTATGGCATTTAAACTTTTGAAGAAAACTCTAGCAGGAGCCGCTGCTCAACAGCTTACTGCCACAAACACTAGGTGCTCCCAGGTCCTTATACAAGCGGCAAGGAATAATGCCGCACTGGTCACCGTTGGAGACTCTACGGTGGCGGCTGGTGGTGGGATAGAGCTGGTTAAACCGGTGGCGAATGCGCAGATTGATGTTATCACGCTTAAGGCTGCTGGGGTAGGAAACAACATCGACCTTAGCCACATATATGTGATTGGCACCAACGCAGATGTTGTAAACGTCTTCTACGAAGAGTTTTAAAACAGGAACTTGACAAATCTGGTGTATAATAATGTCAGCCCACTTTGTGGGCAAGACGGCAACTCCCCAAGGTCTCGCTGTCCTGTTTCTTTAACTCACCGGAAACAGGATGGCGAGACCGAAATGTGAGGAAGTATGGCGAAGAAAGCTAAGTTGCAGGTCGATTCACCGGCTCAACCGGTGTCCGACCTTATTTGGCAGGCACGGGATGACGCACACGATATCATGCGTTATGCTACGCTAAAACAGGATAAGTCTAGACACGGCAGAGCTATGCAGCATATTAGGGCAGCTGCAGAACTTGATGATAATGATGCCGACGACATAACTCCCGAACCCAGGAAGGTCTCGCGCGCGGGCAAGCGTGCTACGACCCGAAAAACGGGGAGGAGATAATGCCAAAGTTGGGACCGAATGCATCCAAAGAAGCCAAGCGCGGTAGGGTCAAAGAGGAAATGGATAAGTTTAAGAGGGGCACTCTTCATTCTGGATCCAAAACAGGACCCGAGGTGACCAATCGGAAGCAGGCGATAGCGATCGCTCTTAGCGAATCTGGCCAGTCCAAGAACAGGAAAAAGGGACGCAGTCGAACTAGATCTAGTGGTAGGCGTTAACGAAGTAAAAATTTCAACTTTTAGGAGTAAACCATGGCAGAAGCAAAGAAAGACAAAGGAAACGTAATCTTGGAAGGTCAGGATTATGAGGGGCATGGGGACAAATCCCAGCCAGCCGGGATTCAGAGTCCGGCGACATTTGCACCGCTTGCGGGAGAGCCTTCTAGTGTAAACCAGAAGACTGAACCCGGGAAGAAAGGGAAGTACTAATGCCAATGATGGGAATGGACAGACCACCTCTGCCATCCCCAGACATTCAGAGTCAAATGGGCATGCCACCCGAGGGTCCGTCTGAAGTTGGGGGATTGGGCGCTATCGCGCGCAAGAACTCAGCTGCTGGACCCCAGCCTGGAGCCCCAAATCCTCATGGATTTCTGATGGCTCAGGTGGATGCGGTAAAGAAAGTGCTTGAGCAGATTGCTGGCGCGGAACCTGTTTTCGCGCCGTTTGCGCAGAAAGCTCAGAGTATTTTAGATACAGGAGTAGCTGCCGTCAGCTCTGCTCCGGGTGGCGCTGCGCCTCCAGTTGAGGCTGGCACCGCGGGACCACCACCTCCGCCTCCGGGCGCAGGCGGACAGGTTCCACCGATGGGGTAATGTCCAACGTTGGACATGACGGCTGGGGAGCTGTCTAACAATGGTGAGAACAGGATGAAACTATGGCACTCTCAGCGGAACTCGA
>Ga0315277_10013602_pt1 | contig 10135 bp, 7 predicted proteins | sample YL17G05_15_MG_FD_203695 | JGI IMG/M metagenome (GOLD analysis project Ga0315277, IMG submission 203695) | Sediment microbial communities from Yellowstone Lake, YNP, Wyoming, USA - YL17G05_15 | ecosystem: Environmental > Aquatic > Freshwater > Lake > Sediment | place: USA: Wyoming | collected...
GAAGCTCCGCGAGCCGGACGTCCAGGAGTTCGCCACGATCCTTCGTCGTCACGGCGCCTGGAACGACGACCTCGTGGCCCTCCTCTCGGTTGCCCAATCGATCCGAGTGGACGCCCGTGTTCAAGAGGTCGTCGACGGGGAGACAGAAGAAGTCACCCTGAGCTAAGACGACCGCCGTGTGGGATACCAAGTACAGACCCTTGAAATTCGCGGAGGTCCTAGGCCAACCTGGGACTGTCCAGCTCCTTAAGGCACGCCTGCAAAAAGGCACTGCCTTGGATACGAGCTATTTGTTCGAGGGCGGTCACGGCCAAGGGAAGACGACCTTGGCCCGTATCTACGCACGAGCGATGCTCTGTTTGAACTTGGACAAGGCCGACCCGGAGCCCTGTAACAAGTGCGAGAATTGCCTGGCAATCCTCAACGACCAGCCCGGCCCCTTCTCAGAGCGTGATGCTGCCAGCCAGGGCACCATCGAAAACATACGCTCTATCGTCAACGAGCTTCCGTTCTCGGTCTTCAACGCATCGAAGCGTGTCTATCTCTTCGACGAGGCGCACCGAATGGGCCAAGGGGCCCAGGACGTTCTCCTCAAGCCGATTGAAGAGAAGAAGATGATCGCGATCCTCTGCACAACGGAGCCGGACAAGATCCGTGGGACGATCCGTTCGAGGTGCGAGCCGTACACGATCCGCAAGGTGACACGTGAGGACATCCTCGGACGGATGAAACTCGTCCTTCAGCAAGAAGGAGTCGAGTACCAGGATGATGCGGTCCTAGTCATCATCGACCACTCCGGCGGTCACGTGCGAGACATCCTCAACAAGATGGAGATGATCTCCCAACTGGGGCCCATCACCGTCGATGGGGTTCGGGAGTACCTCAAGCTCTCCGTGGTCTCGCTCTTTTACGAGATCCTGCTTGCCCTCCGAGATCCTAAAAAAGCGATCGGGTTCGTAGATCAAGCATGTGAGCAAATCTCGCCGGACGCTGTTGCTGCCGGCCTTGCCGAAGCTGCCATGAACAGCTATCGGCTCGCGAACAATATGTTCGCTGACTTCGTTTCCGCTGATCGTGAGTTGGGTAAGAGGGTCTACGGGGAGTATGGCCCGTACGTCATTCATCTCGCCGACCATTTTCTCAAGGCCAAACACGTTTCCGAAGTCAGCCTCGTCCGCGACATTCTGGTCCTCTCCCAATGGGATGGTAAGACCCCCATCGAACCTTTGGGTCGCCCGGTCTTGGTTCCATGGGGTTCTGCTCCTGCTACTGCCCCCGTGGCGTCGGTCCCTGCGCCTGGGGAGGCCGCATCCCCTGCCCCTGCGTCCCCTGCCCCTGCTGCTTCAGCTCCCGCCGCTCCGGCCCCGGCCCCTCCCCCTGTCAAGGAACTCACGACCCCTGATCTCCCTCCCCTTGGGGAGATGGATGTGAAGCTAAATATGAACGCGGCGCCCATGCCTCGGATGGACGCACGCGGACATCAGCACCTCGTCTTCCCTGGCAAGAACGTGGACGAGGATGACATGAAACCACTCAACGCGGACGTGTGGCGGCGTGAGTTTGAGCGCTTGTGGCTCAATCGAGGTGACGCGAGTGGCTGAGCTGAACCCTCCGCAACCGCCGATCGACCAGTGGGTCGTTTTGGAATTGGGGCCGAAGGCGGACGGGGCAGACCCGGACGAGATTCGAGCGTCAATCCGTCATTCCATTCGCGATGCCGATGTCTTCATTCCGGCTTCGGTAACGCAAATGGGGGAGGAGCGGGTTGTTCAGTACTTGATGGAGGGCTACGCCTTCGTCCGTCGCAGTCATGCGGACCAGATTTACCTGCGTCTCGAAAACACCAAGTTCGTCAACAGCGTCCTCCGGACGACGACCCGTGTGAATGGGTCGCGCCCTGTCCGTCAGATTGCCTTTGTAACGAGCGGCGAAATTGACAAGTTTCGCGGACAGATCCGAGAAGAGGTCGATCAGGGGATCTGCGTCGGGGATCTCGTGCTCATCACGTCCGGCCCGTACCGGAAGATCCAGGCTCGCGTCGAAGAGGAGATCCCCGAGCAGGATGCGGTGCAGGTCTACATCAAGCTTCGGTCGAAAGAGGCAATCATCACACTGCCTCGGGCGTGCCTCCGTCTTGTGGAAAAGGCCCCGCGCTCTCCGTACGCCGACCAGGCAAGTGGCTTGCGGGACTGGCTCCGAGGGGCCCGCGCGTTGCTTGGGTGGCCGAAGGAAGAAATCCTCCGTGTCCTTCTCCCGTACGAAACCTTCGTCAAACTAGATACTTGGGTACGCGTGGGGAAGGCGTGCTTCGGATTCATCCAGGCTAATGAGGTTGTCCTTGACCCGGAGGCACTTGCGGTCAAACTGCGGGCCTTCGCCAACCTCACCTCGTGGGTCGAGAGGGGCCGACCGATCGGTTACATACTTCGTCCTTTGGATCCCGCACCTTTGAAGGCGAAAGCTGAGGAGGTGGTTCGCCTTCAGGCATGGGCCGACACTGGAAAGAAGTTGCGTCCGATTGTGTACTCGTCCTACACTCCACCTCCCCTTTCGCCACTGGAGAGCAAGTATCTTGAGTGGTCGTGGTTCCAAGACATGGTTGTTCGCTTGGAGGCTGTCAGCTCCGACGTGGAAACCATCGAGCGTTCACTCAAAGCCGGGGGCGATATGATGGTGCAGAACGTCATCATCGACGGGACCCAGTTGGCCATCCGGTGCCTCATGGCTCCAGGTCTGAACACCCTCAAGGACCGCCAAGGACGACCGACGGGCGCTGTCCTAGGCTTCCTCCAAAGCCTAGGGGGTTTCCACAAGCGCTGGCCCGACGCAACCCTTCACGTGACTTGGGACTCCTCCTCCCAACGTCGGCGCAAAGAATTCGCTGAGTACAAGGCGAACCGAGCGGAGCGTACCCCCATCGCTTTCGAGACGGAGTGGCTGCGGGAAGTGCTCCCCATGATTGGGGTCCACCAGGCATGGCACCCAGAAGAGGAAGCGGACGATGTGATCGCGACGCTCGTTCACGGGTCCCTCAAGGGGCAAGTGAACTTGGTGGTGACCACCGATCGGGACATGCTTCAGCTAGTTAGCTCAACCGATCGCCAGTTCGTGCCGGCCGTGGGAGCTGGAAAAGAGCGCGTTTACGACATTGACGCGGTGCTTCAGGAATATGGGGTCCCACCTGCTGAGGTGACCCAAGTGCGAGCGCTGAGTGGGGACACCTCTGACAATATCCCCGGAGCTTTGGGGTTCGGGTTGAAAACCGCCTCGAAGCTCGTCAAGCTATATGGTAGCGTCGATCGTATATTCGCTTCCAATTTGGCGGGACTGACCAAGGCTCAGTACAACAACCTCAAGAGCGCCGAGAAACAGGTGCGACTCAATGTGGACCTCATGAGGCTCCACGATGATTTGCATCTCACGCTTGTCGGCCCAGATCCAAATCAGATCGCAGTCCGTGAGCGGCTGCACGATGTGGATATTAAACCGGACGGTATCCTGGCGAACTTTTTCGCCAACGCGGCTGGTTGACACTTTTGAGGAGGGTATCAAATGGCCGCCAACGGTTACGTCATCCCCATTGATCCAGCGGAACTCGCGAATCGCTTCTCGTCCCCAGAGGAGATGGACGATGACGAACGGGCGGCAGAGGAAGAGGAGGTAGAAACTTTCCTCGTCGGAGCGGACTACGAAAGTCGGATCCGACCCCTCCTCGATCGCATACCCCAAAGGGAAGCGGATCTCATCTACCTCTACTACATCCAAAAGAAGCGACAGGCCGACATCGCCGAGATTTTCGGCGTCACCCAAGCGGCCATCTCCTACCGACTCGATCGTGGGCTCCAGCGCATCAAGTTCCTGTTGAGCATCCCCCAAGTGACTGAGGATGAGCTACGGGGAGACCTCGCGGACATCTTCCTGGCCATCGACGTCGATATCCTCGTCGGCATGTGGCAGACGACCTGCCAATCCGAGGTCGCCACCCAACTCGGTCTCACGCAAGGCCGGGTCCGCCACCGCTTCTTCAAGTCCGTCTCGCTCCTCAAGGACGCTGCGGAGAAGGACGAGAAATACGACCCCTACCACCGTATTTTCTCCGCGATTTCGAGCAAAAAATTCAACATTTTAAGGGAGGTACGCCTACCGCAGTGGGCTAATAGGGGTGGAGATGAGCTAGCTTAGGCGCCAAAGTTGAAAGTTTGCTCTAACTGTGGTGGGCCGGGTCCATTTGGGCACCGCAAGGGCGTGAAGGACGAACTCAAGAGCCAGTGCAAGACATGCTGTGCTCAGAAGCAAATCGCCTACGCCGCGCAGCATCCTGAGACCTGGGTGAAGTGGGCGGCGGCGAATTCGGAGCGCCTAGAAGCGAGAGAGATAATTCGCTATGCGGCAGATCCAGAGGGGCAAAAAGCAAAAGTTCGTGCCTACCAGGCCAAGAACCCCGCCAAGGTGAAACTTTGGACGGAGCGCGGCAACCTCAAGAAGTATGGCCTCACGCCCGAAGACAAACAAGCCCTGTTCGAGAAACAGGCCGGCAAGTGTTCAATCTGTTTCTGTCCATTGGTGACCGGCCGAACGGGAATGCACATCGATCATGATCACGAGACTGGCGTGGTCCGAGGCCTTCTCTGCCACCTGTGCAACGTGATGCTTGGAGCGTTCGCTGAAGACCCTGCCCGCCTCGTTTTCGCCGTGGCCTACCTCCGTCGTGGTCTCGTGGTGCTCACCCCGAGGTCCCGGCCACGGCCACGCGAGGCCGCCAAGCCAGGCTCCCGTGCGATGAACCTCTGGTACAAGTACGGCCTCACGGAAGAGGCGGTCATCGAGCTACGGGCTCTTCAGGGTGGAGGGTGCGGCATCTGCCAGGCGCCTCTCGGTACAGGGCAGCAGGCGCACATCGACCATGACCATGGGCGGGGACGGAAGGCTGTCCGGGGTCTTCTCTGCCGATCCTGCAATTTAGGGCTTGGCCACGCCCGAGAGACCCTGGAGATCCTTCGGAAAGCGGTGAAGTACCTGGCCTAACCGACGGGGATTCCTTTTATCGGCCGCGATCGGGTGAGGTAGACTTGCCTACGCCCTCTCGTCTCCAGTTTCAGGACTACCAGTTCGAGGTGCTCTTGCCGGTTGGCCCATGGAAGTGGACCACGCGGGTAGACGTGTCTGGCGCGAACCCGGTTTTCCAGATCCGGGATGTGATTTCGCCGTACGGGCTGCTCCGCGACACCATTCCTATCCCCGGCGAAGTCGTCCAGTCGATGGCGTCCTCGATCACACAGGTCCAGGATTCCTTCGCGCCGAGCATCCTGCTCGCCCCTCTGTCGCTGGCGTTCCTGGTCGACGAAGGCCGGGGTGTGTCCCAGCCTCAAGCGATTTCGGTCACCAACGACGGCATCTTCGGCTCCCTCTTGGGGGTCGCCATCACGTCGTCGGCGTCCTACGTTGCGGCCACTCCCGCGAACGTCAACGGGCTTGCCTCGAACGAGGCGGGTCAGTTCCAAGTCGCGGCTGACTCGACGAACCTTGTGGCTGTTGGAAGCCCCTACGCGGTCCTGCTCACCATCCAGGACCCGGATGCTACGAACAACCCGCAGTCGATCCCGGTCACGGTCACGGTCCGGCCGAGGGCGTTCATTGCGCTCAGTCCACCCCTTGGCTTGACCTTCAACGTGACCAAGCCGATCACCGGGCCGTTCCCGCCGATCCCGTCGCAGGTCTTCGGGATCTCGAACACGGGTCTGCCGGCTTCGGTGCTTCAGTATCAGGTCCAGAAGCTCACGAACAACTCCCCGTGGCTCGTGGGCTTCACGCCCGCCTTTGGCTCGGTCAACGGAGGGTCGGCCATGAACATCACGGTCGTCGTTCAGCCCGATGACACGTTGTACGTCGGCACGTTCACGGAGACGCTCCGTGTGAGCGGCTACAGCCAGAACTACTACCAAGACATCACTGTTACGCTCAACATCTCGTGAGGAACCACATGAGCGACTTCAAAATGGGCGACATTGACCTCTCGGGAAGTTCGGACATCGACGGATTCCTTGCCACGTCGGGGAGCGAGATGGGTGGGGTCCACACGCAGAACTCGATCCTCCAGAGCATCGGAGTGCCTTCCGGCACCGACTACGATGTCGGCCAGATCCAGGTGACGGGTTCGACAGGCCTCGATGCGCTCTTCACGCGGGAGCCCCAGCTCGTCAACCCGGCCCATCGTCGACGAGTGGCGGCCGTAACTGACCTCCAGAGCTTCGTTCGAATCTCGGCCGAGACGCTCGTGCACAAGAGCGATCGAGACTTGTGGGCGCTCAAGAAGGACGCCAATGGCGGCTTCTTCATCGAGCGCCTGTTCGATGACAACGGGGAGCCCCTCAAGGGCTGATCAGGAGGGCCTCCGTGCAAGTTCGTCGTAAGACCAGGGCAACTCTCGATCGCCACGACCGCGAAGCCGGGCGTGTTCGCATCGCTGCGCAATTTCCGCCGCCTCCGCTCCCCGGAGAGGGCGGTGGTGGCGGTGGTGGTCCAGGGGGGTTCGGGCACGAACACCCGAACATGAAGCGGAGCATCCCCGAGGGGTATGAGTACGACCCCAAGTCGATCAAGCCCCTGGCGAAGATGCTGTGGTCGATGAGCGTGGCCCTCGGGCACGCTCTCACGGCGAACCGGCAGTTCACGAGGCTCAAGTCTGCCACGATCTCCCCGGACGGGATGGTCGGCGGGCAGGGCTACGTCATGAGCATCAAGGATATCCGCAAGGCGCTCTATGACGCTTGTGAGGCGATGTCCGCGCTATGTGACACTGTTCACGACGAGATCAACGCTGCCCATTGGAAGCCGAAGCTCGCTGAACTTGAAAAGCAAGACATCTCCGACATTCAGCACCTCCTTGGCGATGCTGAGACCATCCTCGAAGACCCTGAGGGGAACGCTGAGGAGATGGCCGAGGACGAAGAAGAGGGGAAGAACAAGGGTGCTCCTTGGCATCACCCGGCCGTCCTGAAGAACGAGAAGACGAAGAAGGATCCTAAGTCCGGGATGCCAGATGCGGGGGACAAAGAGACCCTTCCGAGTCAAGGCGCCCACCCGGCCGGTGCGACCCACAACAACCAGACGAAGCAGGCTTCTGCCAGCCCTGTTGCTCAACGCGTTCTAGGTCGGTTCCTCCGGTCCAACCCTGCCCTCCTTGCTCGGTTTCTCCAGGCCAACTCTTCCCTCCCGGTGGAGACTATGCCCGGTGGTCCTCGGGTCGATCACCTCGATCGCGGTGACAGTGACCAGACGGGTCCCTTTGGCTCCTACAATCAGGGCGAAGACCCCGGCATCCACGACCAATGGACGCGCGATCAAGGTGTCGGTGGCGAGTACAACTACCCCGCCGATTGGTCGGGTAACTTCAGCCAGAAGTCGGCAGGGTCAGCCATCCCGGACGCGGCTACGGAGCCCACACCGACCCAAGCTTTCGACTTCGGCATCGGCATGGGTGATGGCGATCAGGCAACAGGGCAAGCGGCCGGCGGCTACGGCAACGCGAACCCAGGTACTCCCGGAGTCTACGGGCCCCAATCCGGCTTGCCGAAGGACCCCCTCGCTCCAAGGCACGACAGGGCAGAGTCCGACTCAATCAGTCGGATCGAGAGCGAATCCGGTGGACACACGCTCCCCTCGTCGATCAAGGCCGCTTCGTATGATCGTCGGTACGGCACCGCAGTGCTCCCCCAGGACGTCGGCCCCAAGGACGTCGCTCGCGCGGACTACTACACGGGCCCCAAATCCGACAACATGCAGAACACCACGGTGGGGGCGACAGGCCTTCCCGGTGAACAGCTCCCCTCGAAGGACACTCCTCTCTCCGTGCGACCGGCGCATCTCGGTGAGCACATGTTTGCCACGGGAATGCCCGAGGATCTTGGCGAACACATGGCCACGGGAGAGCTGCCTGGGGACCAGAATGTGAACTACCACTTCGACAAGGGCCTGAGTCCCAACACCTCGTACCGCTACGAGCAGATGAATCAGCCGTACATCAAGTGGGATTCCACGACCCACCAGCAACGTCCCGATCCTACGTATCAACGCGACCCTATTCAGGGGCCGTACGTCAAGCCTGAAACTGTGAGGCCGTCCGATGGGTGACCTGGGTAATCTGAGCGATTTTCTCAAGGAGGGCAGCGTCGCCGACCTCCAGTGGCTTGATGTCAACGAGGAACAGTACCGCAAGGAGGATACCCTTCCGAAGCAGAACCTCGACATCCAACCGGATCTCGAAGCGCTCTGGGCGCGGGAAGACAAACCCGCGACGAACTACCTCATCCCCAACACGGGCCCCGTCCCGTCCTTCGAGGGTGCGGGCGAACTCCATACGATGGGGGACATGTCTCAAGCCCACGGATCTCTTCGGGCTCGGGCCGAGGAGATCCGCAAGGTCGCACGGCTGGCGCTCATGCAGTCGACGAACCCTGGCCGGCTGAAGGACGCGCTCGTCAAGAGGTTCGACCTGAACACGCTTCAAGATCACCGGCAGGTGCTCGCCGAAGTCCTTCAGGAGCGTGGCCTCCTCGGCAAGTACTACATTGCCGCCTCGGATTTCCCTGGGTGTCACACGGGTTCGGCAGGGCCGTCCCAGTTCGTCCGTCGGTACGCTGGTGACGCCAAGTTCGTTTTGGCGAAGGGCGAGTGTGCCTCGTGCATCCACGCGCGGAAGCCTCAGGCCAGCGGATCGACGTGTGCGGTCTTCCACAAGGAGATCCAGCTCCAAATTCCGTACTCGGATGCTCTCGCTCAGGTTGTCGAGACGTCCCAAACAGCCATGGGCAAGGAGGTCCAAGCCTCGACAGCCTCTCCGAAGGAGCGCATCCGACTCGCGATGCTGGCCAAGGATGGGACCATGGCGCCAGCCGTCAGCGTCTACACGGGCTCTGGCCTTCCCATGGTATCGATCCCGATCCCGATGGCCCCGGAGGTCGCTCAGGAGCGCCTCATCCAAGCCAACGATCTTCTCTTGAAGAACCGCCGGGTCACTCAAGACGACTTCTACGCTCGTCCTGTCGTCGCTTTCTTGAAGCGCGAGATGGTCAAGGGGCTCTCTCCGGAAGACCTCGTCAAGTCCCTTCGGTTGGCCTTCAACCAGGACGATCTCAAGAAGACGCGTGCCCACTGGGAACCGATCTTCAAGGAGGCGGGACTCTACGGGGTCATCTACTCGACCCAGGACAGCTTCGACGATTGCCACACCGGGGCAGACTTCCTCGCGAAGTACAACCCTGGTGTTCGAGCGATCGTGGCCGGCGACAAGTGCTCCTCGTGCATCTATGCGAAGGGTCGCTGCCTCATGTACGGCAAGCCTCTCGTCAAGGATGCGGCCGAGCTGTACACACCGGAGACCGTCGATGCGGTCCTCGTCGAGCACCGTACGGCGGGCCGCCTCCCTGCATGGGAGACGAAGGCCGCCTCGTTCTGGGGATCGGACTCACGGGAGGCCCTTAAGGCCATCCACAAGGCCGCCTCAGCGCCCCAGGCCGTCCACCAGTCACCAACCCGCATGGATGTCATGAAGGGCTTCTACGGGACGGGTAGCTCGCACATCACGAGCGGTATGACCCGCCGTGAGATCGTCAAGCAGGCCTCCAAGTTCATGAACGAGGGTCTCTACGGGCGAGACCTCCTTCACGTCCTCAAGTCTCGGTACGAGGAGCGCGACCTCACGGCGGCAACAGAAGACCTCCGAGGGGTCATTGCCGAGCAGGGTCTTCAGGGCATCTACTACGTCGATGCGTCGGTCTACGATGACTACGGCAAGGGTTGCGATGAGGCAGCAAGGCTTCATCGGAGCCGTCTCGTCCCGTACATCAAGCTCGGGTCCAAGTGCGGGAGCTGCGTGCTCCAGAGCCGCCCCGGCTTCTGCTCGAAGCTCAACAAGCCCCTTGTTGTTGAGCCCCCGTACGTCGACAAGCTCGCTCAGCAGCGCGAGATCCTCGCCTCGGGTCCGGCGACGGAGACCGTCGAAGCGTCGCTCATGAACAGTGGGCTTCCGATGATGGTCGAGTACCAGATGCAGAACGGGGGCATGGAAGTCGAGGTTCGTGAAGCCTCGGTGCTGAGCCCCATCGATTTCGAGTTCAACAACCAGAAGCCCGACCTA
>Ga0315277_10013605_pt1 | contig 10134 bp, 9 predicted proteins | sample YL17G05_15_MG_FD_203695 | JGI IMG/M metagenome (GOLD analysis project Ga0315277, IMG submission 203695) | Sediment microbial communities from Yellowstone Lake, YNP, Wyoming, USA - YL17G05_15 | ecosystem: Environmental > Aquatic > Freshwater > Lake > Sediment | place: USA: Wyoming | collected...
ATCCTAGATATGAGGCTGCAGAAACTCACGGGCATGGAAATCGAGGCTGTTGAAAAAGAATACAAAGAAACCAAACAACTAATTGAACAACTCGAAGCCATCCTTGCAGACAAGCAAAAGATTCTTACTGAAATCAAACGAGAGTTACTCGAGATTAAAGAAAAATTTGGGGACGCGCGACGCACCCAGATCGTGGAAGGAGATGCAGGCATCGATATAGAAGATCTCATACCGGTCCAGGAAGTTGTTGTAACTATTACAAAAGACGGTTATATTAAACGCATTCCAACGGAAACCTATCGGACACAACATCGTGGCGGGAAAGGACTTATTGGCGTACGGCCAAAAGAAGAAGATTTCGTAGTTGATTCGTTTATCACCAGCACCCATGATTATCTGATGTTTTTCACGAATCACGGGCGGGTTTATTGGATGAAAGGCTATAAGATCCCTGAAGGAGACCGTCATGCAAAAGGAAAAGCCATCATCAACTTACTCCCCCGACTTGAAGAAGAAGAAAAAATTGAAACCGCGGTTCCTATCCATGAGTTTGATGATAAACATTTCCTGATTTTTACAACAAAACAAGGCACAATTAAAAAAACGGTGTTGTCTGCATATGGTAATATCCGGGTGAATGGGATCATCGCCATAAAACTTGAGGAAGGCGATGAGCTCATGGGCGTGGAACTCTCCGATGGAACCAAGACCGTGATGATCGCAACCGCTGGTGGCCAGGCCTGCAGGTTTAATGAAAAGGAACTTAGGCCGATGGGACGGGCAACCAAGGGTGTGATTGGTATCCGACTTAAGAACAAGAAGGATGCGGTGGTCGCTTTGACTGTGGTGGATATCACAGGTTCGTTGTTTACGATTACAGAAAACGGTTTTGGGAAACGATCCCCAATTGATGAATATCGGATGACTCATCGAGGAAGCAAAGGAGTACGAACAATTGTTACCAACGAGCGAAACGGGAACGTTGTGTTCGTTAGTCAGGTCACCGATGAAAACGAGCTGATTATCACAACGGAGCATGGAATGACGGAACGAATAGCGGTACGGGACATCAGGGAACAAGGTCGGAACACGATGGGTGTGCGAATCATGCGTTTGAACGAGAGCGACAAAGTTGTTTCTGTCACTATTACAAAAATGTTGCCCGAAAACGGAGTGGAATACGAGGTTGCAGCAGCAGAACAGATGCCAATCGGTATGATTGCTGAACAACCCCAGAAAGAAGAACCAGCAACACCAGCTGAAGAGGCTAAGGAATTACCAAAAGAAGCTAAAGAATCCTCTCCGGTTGTTAAACCTGCGGAACCCGAAAAAACAGTAAAGAAGCTTGAGAAATCAAGAAAAATCGTGAAACAAAAGAAAAAAAAAGTAAAAATAGCACCGCTTATAAAAGGCAAAGGAAAAACACTGAAAAGAAAAAAAGCAGCACTAGCGAAAAAGAAGCCATTTCAAAAGAAGAAGGAAAAACCAGTGAAAAAACCAAAAGCAGTAAAACCAAAGAAGGTTAAAACAAAACCGGTGAAAAAACTAAAGAAAAGTAAACCAATCAAAAAAGGAAAAGTGGTAAAGACAAAGAAACTTCAGAAGAAAAAAATCTCTGAAAAGAAAAAACCAAAGCGAAAATAATACATTAGGCTTATGGAACAGGTTGTTTTTCTGTTTCCTTTTTCTTTTTCTTCGGACATTCAGAGTTAATACAGAGTTCCCATGTCTGTCGTCCTTTCATTTTCACTTTAACAATAGGGGTGTCGCAGACGTCACACAGTTTCGTCGTCATCGTCAGACCGCCTTGTTGAGGTAGCGAATATGTGTTCGTACACTCCGGGTACCCGGTGCAGCCGACAAACCGTTTCGCTTTCTTAGATACCCGAACCACGAGTGGTTTACCGCATTTCGGACATGTTCCAATCGTATTTTGCTCTCTGACAGCGTTGGTGATGTTTGTTTTAATATTCTCTTTCTCAGGTTCAAGCTCCTGCATTACTTTCGTGAGCATCTCTCGTGATTCTTTTACGGTTGCTTCCAGTGTCTTTTTTCCTTCTGCGATTTCATTCATGTCTGATTCTAGTTCAGCGGTCATTTTTGGTTTTACCACATCACAATTTATCAATGCATCCACGACCGCAATCGCAGTTGACGTCGGAATAGGAGTCGCTCCGGTGACATACTTTCGACTGTATAATTTACTGATTATCTCATGGCGAGTAGATTTCGTTCCTAGTGAAAGCTGTTCCATCTTTCCGATCAATGCTCCTTGGGTGTATCGCTGTGGCGGTTTTGTTGTGTCTTTTTTCACTGTGATCTGAACGACTTCGAGTTTCTCGCCCTCGATGAGTTCCGGAAGTGTTTTCTTTTTATCTTTGATGTAGGGATAGAGTTTTTTCCAATGTGGTTCCACGAGCCGGTATCCACTAGTGATGAATTTCTCCCCGGAGATGTCGAACCATACATCGGTCGTCTCGGAGATTGCATCTTTTGCTAATGTCGCAAAAAATCTCCGGCAGATAAGCTCGTAGATTGTTGCTTGATCATTACCGAGTTTCTTTGATGGTGCATCAACAGGGTGAATCGGGGGGTGATCAGTTGTTTGTTGTTTTCCTCGTGTTGGGTAATTCCTTCCGTTTGTTTGTATTTCTTGGACTTCTTTAGAAAACTGAGCAGCTGAAAGTTTCTGCAAAATACCTTTAATGTTCAATGACGGGGGATAGACAGTGTTATCTGTTCGTGGGTACGATGTTAACCCCGTTATATAGAGTTCTTCTGCGATGCTCATTGCTTTTGCCGCGGAATAGCCAAGGTAGGAAGCTGCTTGAATAAACGAAGTGGTGTTGAATGGAGTTGGTGGATGTTCGTTGTTGACGATTTTTTTTATTTCCTTTACAAATGCTTCTTTGCTTTCCTTGATTTTCTTATATATCTCTTGAGCGAGGTGTTCTTCTCGGAATATTCCGTGTTCATGGTTAGTCTCCAAGGGTTCGTTTTTTTTGAGTCGCGCGATGATTTGCCAATATGGTTTTTGTATAAAATTTTTGATTTCTTTTTCTCGTTCGACAAGTAATGCAAGGGTTGGTGATTGTACCCGTCCGATTGAAAGAAAATCTCGTCCAAGTCGACGAGACGTCAAGGAAATAAATCGTGTGAGTACCGCTCCCCATACCAAATCAATGACTTGCCGTGCTTCACCAGCGCTGGAAAGGTTATAGTCAACCTCAGTGAGGTTGTCAAATGCGGTGTTAATTTCAAATGGGGTAATAGCACTGTATCTAGCTCGTTTTATTTGTGTAATGTTTTTGTTATAGCTTTTCAGAAGGTTAACAACTTCGACACCGATGAGTTCTCCTTCTCGATCAAAATCAGTTGCAACAATGAGGGAGGGGGTATTTTCAACTAGCGTTTTTAACGCTAAGGCAATTCCTTTTTCACTAACGTTTTTTAAGGGTTCTACGTTAATCAGTTCGTGGGGAGCAATCCTGTTCCATTGGTTAAAATCACTGGGGTAATCCAGGTTGATGATGTGCCCTTTTAATCCGATGACGCTCCATGATTCATTATCTTTTGTGAAGTCGTATACCGGTATTTTTCCGAGATACTTGTTTTTTGTTTTTCCACCGGAAAGAATGTACGCGATTCTTCTCGCCGCAATATTTTTTTCACAAATGATAAGCTTCATGGCTAGTCCTAACTTGAAAAGTCAACATAAAGATGAGATATAATTAGTTTACGATAGTAGAAAAGATGAGGTTGTAACTATTTATATGGTGACGGTATTCCTTGATGTGAGACTATGAAAATCCAGATAATTATGGGGTCCTCTTCTGATATGTTCGTTGCAGAGAAAGTAAAAGCGATTTTAGAGGAATTTAAGATATCTTATGATATCAAAATAGCATCAGCTCATCGTACACCAGAAATACTAAAAAAAATCCTGGAAAATAGCGATGCCGATGTGTTCATTGGGATTGCCGGTCTTTCCGCAGCATTACCAGGGACAATTGCTGCTCATACGATTAAACCAGTGATAGGAGTTCCGGTGAGTGGAAAGGTGAATTTCGATGCTATTCTTTCCATCATTCAAATGCCTCCAGGAATACCTGTAGGAGCTGTCGGACTTGATCGGGGAGAGAACGCAGCATTACTTGCGATTGAAATCCTTGCGGTAAGTGATAAAAAATTAACAAAAAAATTATATGATTACCGAAAGAAGATGCGGGAAAAGGCACTGCCAAAATAGAGGTTTATCCGATGTTTAATACGGAGAAATTTATTGAGAAAACAATTTCAAGTCTTCAGAAAGATATCATGGGTAAGGCACTTATTGCTTTTTCCGGTGGTGTTGATAGTACAGTTTGTGCTGCTTTAGTGAACAAAGCTATTGGAAATCGGTTAATCGCCGTTCATGTCAACACCGGATATATGAGAAAAAATGAATCTGAACAGGTTACTCAGATGATGGAGGATTTATCATTCAATTATCGGTTAGTTGATGCAAGTAAGGAGTATTATCTTGCTTTAAAGGGTGTTGAAGACCCTGAGAAGAAACGTAAGATCATCGGGGAAAAGTTCATCAGAATTTTTGAAAAAGTTGCTCGAGCAGAAAAAGTCGAATACCTTATCCAGGGAACGATTGCCCCTGACTGGATTGAATCTGGTGGCGGTTTACGCGATACCATCAAATCTCATCATAACGTCGGTGGGTTACCAAAAGATATGAAATTGAAACTCGTTGAACCGCTCCATGAGCTATATAAAGATGAGGTGCGGAAAGTCGCTCGTTCCCTGAAACTGAAAGTTTCTGAACGGCAACCGTTCCCAGGACCAGGACTCGCAATTCGAATTATCGGTGAGGCGACACCAGAACGCACGGAACTTGTTCGAGAAGCATGCGATATTGTGGAGAAGGAAATCGAACGTGCATCCAAGCAAGGACTCATGGAACTCCCATGGCAATATTTCGCGGTGCTTATTCCGATAAAAACCGTCGGAGTTCATGGTGACAAGCGCGCGTATGGGAACACGATCGCAATCCGTGCAGTGCAGAGTGTCGATGCCATGACCTGCCATTATAGTACGATCCCTCATAATATACTTGATGCGATTTCTACGAAAATTACTAATACCCTTAAGGATAAAGTGAACCGCATCGTCTACGATGTTACAAACAAACCCCCGGGAACTGTTGAGTGGGAATAAACATATGGTGCGAATCTACGTAATCGATAACGGTGGACAATGGACACATCGTGAATGGCGTACTCTGCGGGATCTTGATGTTGAAACAAATATTGTGCCAAACACCACTCTTTTTAAGGAGTTACAGAAAGAGAAAATACAAGGACTTGTGCTCTCTGGCGGGGCACCTCGAATAGGACTCAATAGCAATTTGGGGAATTGCGCAGAGTATCTCGATAAAGCTGACATTCCGCTCCTTGGGATATGTGCAGGGCATCAATTTATGGCACGTCATTTTGGTGGTATAGTAAAACCATCGAAAATACCTGAGTTTGGGCAGGTTGAATTAATGCTCTGCCACGATGACGAACCTCTGTTTAAAGGTGTTCTAAAAAAATCGATTGTATGGGAGTCACACAACGACGAGGTGACTGTCTTACCAAAGGACTTTGTAAAAATTGCAGAAAGCGAAAATTGTAAGATTCAAGCGATACGACATAAGAAAAAACAGTTCTACGGCCTACAGTTTCATCCTGAAGTAGAGCATACTCAATTCGGAGAGCAGATTTTTAAGAATTTTATACAACTGTGTGAAAAGTAGGTCATTATTTTTTCTTAATGCAGATACTTCGATATATCGTCTCTACAAACACGATTATGAGGAAGAAAAAAATCAACACTCCTACAAAACTGCCGAGTAAATAGAGTAGGATAGTAAAGAGATCGTTTTGGGAGAAAATACCATTATTTACTTGCATATACTTACTCCCAAATAAAATAATGAAGAAGACAATGGACAGAACGACAGCTAAGATAAATTCAAAGATATAGTTCCTCTTTTCAGAACTTCGAGGAGTCTGTTCCGTTTCATCTAAAAAATTCAAAATCTCTTTCTTTTCTTTTATTTGTTCATCTGTTTCTTGTTCTGAGTCTTCTTCGTTTGATTCTTTTGTTCGCGCTTCTGTTTGTTTTTTCTGATGAGAAAATGCTACTAGGAATTTCTTATATTCAGATTCAGATTCAAAGAGAAGAGACGATCCCTGGTAACCGCAGTCCCTACACACCTCTTTCCATGAGGATAGCCCAGAGATTATGCCGTCGCCTAGAGTCCCTATTCCAATATTCTTACTTCCACAATTCGGACATGCGGTAATTTCCATTGTTCACACCATTGATTATTTCCATCTTTTAAACAGAGAGTGTTGGAGACCGAGTTGATCAAAGATTTTCCCAACAATAAAATCAACGAGATCTTCAATTCTCTCTGGTTTATGATAAAATGCAGGCATTGTAGGTACTATAATTGCCCCGCTTTCTTTTGCCATGAGCATGTTCTTAATCCCGGGTAGATCAAGTGGTGTTTCTCGGGGAACCAGAATTAATTTTCTTCCTTCCTTCAAACAACAGCTCGCTGCACGTGACGTTAGTGTATCTCCAAATCCGTGGGCAATGGCAGAGAGTGTTTTCATGCTACAAGGTATAACAATCATACCATCCAGAAGGAATGAACCGCTTGCTGGACCAGCATATAAATCGTCGTTATCATAGACGACGTGCGCTTTTGTTTTGATGACATTATATGTATATATCGTTTCGTGCTGAATGATCTTTTTTGCACCTTCGGAAACGACAAGATGTACCTCGTGTCCAGTCTTGTTCAACTCTTGTAGTAATCTGATTCCGTAAATACTGCCGGAAGCCCCGCCGATGCTAACGAAATATCTCATATCTTATAATCTCTCTATTGCAGTAATAATCTCGGTGAGTGTCGTCTTGAAATGTTTATCTTTTTCAATCGCAGTCCCCGTGATAATGATATCTGCTCCAGCCTGTACTTTTTCTTTGGCAGTGCCCGGGTTTCGGATGCCCCCACCAACGATGATAGGGATAGAGGCGTTTTTCTTCACCGCCTGAATCATTTCATTTGGAACGGGAGTAGGTGCTCCAGAGCCTGCCTCGATATAAAAAAACTTCATGCCAAAGTATTCTGCGGCAAGGGCATACCCCACTGCAGTACCAAGATCGTCTCTTTTAATTAAATCAGCTTCTCCGACACGCCCAGCAGTCATCCCTGGTTCTACAATCACATATCCCATCGAAATCGGTTCAAGACCAGTGTATTTGATAAACGGTGCGCCTTTAACATGCTCCCTGATTACGTAATTCAAATTATTGGAGTTAAGCAGGCTCATGAAGAAAACGGCATCAGCGTACTTGCTGAGGAATTTAGCACCAGAAGGAAAAAGGATGACAGGCAGATCTGAATTTTTTTTGATAGCTTGAACGGTCTCATCTACCTGTTTCTGCGATGACAAAGTAGAACCACCAACCATGATGGCTGTACTCCCTGCATCAGTAACGGTCTGTGCAATTTGCCCGGCAATAGCTGGTTTTTGTTTATCAGGGTCAAGGAGCGCAAAATGTAATTTCTTTTTCCGTGTTAGTTCTACAATTGTATCTGCGATTGTCATTAAGAGGCTAAAGAACACCAGATATATTTATGTTTTATGCCTTGGAGAGAAGGTCATCGATTAACTTTTCAGAACATGCAGCAAGAACACTGGTTCTCTCCTCTAAATTAAATCTCATATCAAGATCATCACGGGATATGGTCTTAACAAAGCCTCCTGCCTCTCGAACAATCAGGGTGGATGCAGCGATATCAACAACCCGAAGTATGTCTTTTCCTACAAAATAATAGTCAAGGGCACTAATTGCCACCATGCACATCTCAAGGGATGCTGAACCAAATGATCGAACGTTACCTTTTTTCGATAAAGAGTCAGCTCTTGAGGTATGGTTCTTGCCAAGGGAAATCGACGAGAGCATTTCAGAAGAAGGCACCTCGCAGACCCGGATCGGTGTATTGTTAAGAAACGAACCATGATGCTTCTCCGCAGTGAAGACATCACCGGTTGGGACGTTTTTTACAATCCCATATTCGATATCGCTAATCTTAGCAGTACCGATAGCCAAAGAAACAGAATAAAACGGGATGCCACGATACGCGTTCCGAGTGCCATCGACAGGGTCTAATACGAACACGTATGTACCACCAAAATCAACAAATCCTGCTTCTTCACTAAGTAAATTTACTTTTGTCTCTGATCGTTCCAATATTTTAAGCGCGATATCCTCAGCTACTTTATCAATGTAGGAAGTAGGTGTACCGTCAGCACCAACACCGATGGTCTTCCCAAGTTTATAGAAATTATTCTTAGCTTCCTTTCTTACTTCTTTGCTAATTTTTTCTACTATATGATGGGCAAGATGTATTAATTTTTCATCCATAGGTTATCCCTTGATATTGATACCAAGATAGGTGAGCACCCAGCTGATATAGAGGGTAAGTAGAACCATCATCATCGCAGCAAGAATTCAAGTATTATTTATACTCCAACACTCTTACCAAATCCTTGTTTCACGAGTATATGGTGGTCGTCTATGACTTTTTCTCCTCTTATAAACATCATGGAGGGAAAGATTCCCTGAAATCCTTCAAATGGTGTCCACCCACATTTTGAATGAAGTTTCTCTGCGGTAATCGTCTCTGTTTTTTTCATATCAACAACAATGAAATCAGCATCTCGTCCAACCTCAATTTTTCCTTTTGGAAGGTTAATGAGTTGTGCGGGTTTTTCACAGAGCAAAGTCAAGAGAGTACCAAGGGTGATTTGTTCTTTTTTTATAACGGCAAGGAAGAGAGGGTACATCGTTTCAATCCCAGGTAGACCAGAGGGGGCGTCGTTGAACGCAACGTTTTTTTCTTCTTCCGTGTGCGGTGCGTGATCTGATTCAAAGATATCAATGAGCTTATGGTTTACACCATACCAGAGTGTATCACGATCAAAACTTGATCTAATAGGAGGATTTACCTTATAGTACGCTGGTTTGGTGTCGAGGGTATGAACGTCAAAAAAAAGATGATGAGGGGTTACTCCAACACTTATGTTGTGTGGTTTTTTCCGTAGCATCTCAAAACCTCCACAAGAGGAGAGATGGCAGATGTGAATTGGCGAAGAAAGATTATGAGAGTTATTGATGATGGTTCTGATAGCGGTTTCTTCGCATTCCGCGGATCGACATCGAAGATGATCAACAAGATTGTTTTCTATATCTTTATGTGTTTTAAGACAGTGCTCGTCTTCAGCATGAATCAGTGTTATTTTTTTTGTTCGATTGGTTTCAAGCAATGCAATTCGAAGATTTTGTGTGCTTAGTTGGAGAGAATGGGTACTGCCTCCTAAGAAGATTTTAAAACCACTGCAAAATGGGGAGATTTCTGCGAGCCGCCCGATATTCTCATCGCTCACCCCTGTATAAAGCCCGAAATCCACATAGCTTTTTTCCGAAGCAATCTGCGTCTTTTCTTTCAGTGTCTGAATGCTGGTGGTTTGAGGCTGGGTGTTAGGCATGTCAAAGACACAGGAGATACCTCCGAATGCTGCTGCCTGTGAACCTGTTGAGAAATCTTCCTTGTAGGTAAAACCAGGGTCGCGGAAATGAACATGGAGGTCGATACCGGCTGGGAGGATAAGGTTGTTGCCAACATTAAAGTGATTATCTGTTTTGAGGCTTTTTTTTATTGCGACGATTTTCCCTTGTTGAATACCAAGGCAGCCCTGCTCGAATGTTCCGTTATGATAGAGTTTTCCTTCAATTGTGAGATCCATCTAGGTGTGTCTCCTTTATGGGTCCATGTGGTTTTGTTTCGGTAAAGATTTGCCCCTGGAACTTCGAGATCTTTATGGTTTTTCCAAACCATGCATCAGGGGGCAACCCTGCTTTCATGCAGGTTTGCGAGAGGTATTCTTCTTTATCCCATTCTTGTTCTATAGGTACTTGAGGAAGTAACAAGCCTTTGAAAAAACTTTGTTCAACAATTAACCCGTCTCGTCCAATGTCTATGCGTGCAGGATAGTCTTGAGGTTTTTTTACCTTAATAAG
>Ga0315277_10013607_pt1 | contig 10134 bp, 11 predicted proteins | sample YL17G05_15_MG_FD_203695 | JGI IMG/M metagenome (GOLD analysis project Ga0315277, IMG submission 203695) | Sediment microbial communities from Yellowstone Lake, YNP, Wyoming, USA - YL17G05_15 | ecosystem: Environmental > Aquatic > Freshwater > Lake > Sediment | place: USA: Wyoming | collected...
TCTTGATGGGATGTTATCGGGCTTGATAAATGCGATTATGGTATAAATCTCCGGATGTTCACTCCGAAAGAGGGCGATGCCCTCACGGATAATCTTCCCGCCCAGCCCCTTGCCTCTCCATTCCGGAGCAATGACGATGCTGATTGCCGCCTCGTGGGGGGAGGTCATGTCAAATCTCACCTGTCCGATGGGGGCTTTTTGAGGCATCGCCTCGCCGATATAGATACGGCGGTTGGGATTGGCGATAGATTGTTGGAACCAATTCTGATGAGTCCCCCAGGGGATTTCCTCCGAGTGAAACGAGACGCGGCGCGTCAGCGGATCGTTACGCCAGTCATACAGCATCCGCGCATCGTCCAGACAGGCTTCCCTCAAATGAATCGTGCCTTCATTCATGGTTTTTGATTTGATAAATCCTCCCGGCGCTGTTTTCAAACACACATGTAACATCTTTGTTGTTCTTCATCGGATCGCCGTATTCCTCATGCGCATTCAGAAAGAGAATATATTGAACGCCGTATTTCTCCTTCAACCCTTTTATGTCTTCCCGCCCATGCAACAGTGAAAAAACGTATTTCTTTCTCTCCTCAAAACCGGCATAGTATTGGGGGCCATACTTCCAGCCTTCGAGGAAAAACCGCCGTCCGGAAATCCCCGAACCGTAAAACCATCGCGGGTCTTCTTTTTTTTCATCATTAAAATAAGCATTGGTGAAAATCGCATCATCCGGTTTGGAAATTTTGCCCAATTGATAAATCAGTTCCGCCTCGAATCCGGAAAGCCCGCCCCGTTTGTCATATTTCAAGTATGACCGCGATAATGATAATTGAACTCCATCATAATAGGTCCAGAAGGTGGGAGTGGTGGTGATGAGAATGACCATCGCTAAAATGCCGCGCTTGGCAAGGGGCCAAGCGCGCAAATATTCAAAACACAGTCCGGCCGAAAGCAAAGATAGAAGAAAAAATCCGTAAAACAAAAAGTAAAGCTCGCTCTTGCCGCTGACCTTCAGCATAAAACCGCCCATGAGGGAAAAGAAAATCATCAATGTTAGAAACAATTTTGCCGGCTCGATTTTCTTCCAGCGGACGATAACATTTCTCAAATAAACAAGACCCGTCAGACGCCAGGCGAAGGAACCGAGAAAATAAATCAGCAGGATGAAGGGTAACAGGACAACCTGCCAGAAGGGGTATCCCCGTAGATATTTCGCCCACACCTCGCTGAACAGCCCTGATGTTAGAACAATATGAAGCGGGCTGAATGCGATACCCTCAGATGTCCGCCCGAATCCCCCGAAAATGAAATACATGTTATAGACGAACGCCCCCAAAAGCAGCAGGAACAAGGTCAGGCTGTCGCGGGGGATTTTTCGCTCCCGCAGAAATTGAACGACAGCCAGCCAGAAAAAGGTGCCCAGAATGACCGGCCCCATCGACCCCTTCGCCCCCATCGTCGTCCAGAATAAAAGAACAAGCAGAATATAGTGAAAGACGCCGCGCCGTTCCCCTTCGCTCTTCAGATATGCCAGAACAAAGGCAAGAAACACAATCAGGCTCATCAGATATGTGGGGGAAAGAAACAAATTGCCGAAGCCGGTGCCCAGAAACACATTCCAATATCCTTGAAGGAAACTCATGGAGCCGGTGAAAAACGCCGCGAGGACGGCAAAGACGCATTTCCCTGAATTGCCCGGATAAAAGTGCTTTGCCAGTTCAAACGCCAGCAACACCAGAAAGGAAAGATGGATCGGAATAAATGTCCTGAAGAGCAGGGTCTCCGGCGATACGCCCATGACAATCGCCTGGGACGCCAGATGCAGATAGCAGAAATAATGGTAATAAAAGGGCTGTCCCAACATCCGGACATCCTGCAATGGCCAGTGCCGCATCGCCTCCTTCACATTCCCCAGATGCCACATCAAATCCACATACAGGCTGACCCGCTGCCCCCCGCGCGGCAGGGTTGCGATCGGATAATACCTTATAAAGATTAAAAACAGAAAAGCAGCCACAATGAAAAGGATTCCCCACACCAGACTCCAATCAAGACCTCCGCCGATTCCTTTTTGACGAAAGTTTTTATACAAGACAAGGATGGATACCACTCCTGAAACTATAAAAACAGGAGCCAACAGAAACCGGATATGAAAAGAGCTGAAGAGGATAAATAAAATATTCTCAACGGATAGACCGATGGGAAAGGAGACGGAGAGCGGGAGAAGAAAATTGTCCTTAGTTTTGCGCGCCGGCAAAACGGCATAAGCCACGGCAAGACCTATCAATGCCAGATTCAAGTTGTACATTAAAACCTTGATAATGTCAGGAAAGGAGACACCACCGTATAAGAAGCATCCCACCCATAATGCCATTATGCAAAAGAGGAGGGTGATATGATTTTTGATTCTGCTCATCCTGATAAAAGCGGATTATAGATTCTGACAGATATTTTTTATTGTGATGTCTTCTTATAAAATGACACGATGGAATCAACCACTTGTTGTATCTCTTTATCCGTCATCTCAAAATACAACGGGAGCCGCAAAACCCTGTCACTGATGTCATCTGTTACTGGGAGGTCTCCGAATGTCCTCCCATATTTTCTTCCTGCCGGAGAAGAATGAAGAGGGACATAATGAAAAACCGCGGATATGTTCTTCGATTTCAGGAATTGAATCAGGCGTGTTCTTTCCTCAAGCCCGCCGGTGATAATATAAAAGATGTGTCCGTTACAGGAGCAACGTTCATCCACATAAGGTCTTCGAATATACCCCTTTTCTTCCAGGTCACAAAGATTATTATAATAAGTCTGAAATATTCTGCGTCTTGCAGCGATAATCTTTTTCGCTTCTTCCAGCTGGGCATAAAGAAAGGCAGCGATCATGTCCGAGGGGAGGTAGGAGGAACCGATGTCTATCCAGGTATACTTTGCCACCTCTCCCCGAAAGAATTGGCTGCGGTTTGTGCCCTTCTCCCTGATGATTTCCGCTCGTTTCATAAAGCGCTCGTCGTTGATCAAGAGCGCGCCGCCTTCCCCGCTGATGATATTCTTCGTTTCATGGAAACTCAGGCACCCGAAGTCCCCGATGGTGCCCAGGTATCGCTCCTTGTAAGTGGAAAGCAGGGCTTGTGCCGCATCCTCAATGACATATAATCCCTTGTCCCGGGCGGTTCCGATGATTATATCCATATCACAGGGCATTCCGGCATAATGCACGGGGACAATTGCCTTTGTGCGAGGAGTAACAGCTTTTTCAATAAGCCTTTCGTCAATATTTAATGTATCGGGGCGTATATCCACAAAGACCGGCACGCCCCCGCGCAGAACAAAGGCATTGGCGGTCGAGACGAAGGTGAAAGACGGCATAATGATTTCATCGCCGGGTTGAATCTCGCACAGGATTGCCGCCATTTCCAATGCGGCGGTGCAGGAATGGGTTAGAAGGACATTACGGCATCCTAAGTTTTCCTGAAACCAGGTATGACACCGTCGGGTGAATTCACCATCGCCGGAGATGTGAAAATTTTTCGTAACTGCCTGGGAGATATAATCTAATTCCTTCCCGACGATGAAAGGTTTATTATACGGAACTTTATTATCCATTTATTTTGAGCGACTCGAAATGATTATTCCCAATACAATCAAGAATAAACCTGAAATCTTGTAAACATTAACAGATTCTCTCAATAGCAAGGCGGATATAATAAATACAAGGACAAACGACAAACTCATAAAAGGATAGGCAAAACTCACCTCGAACTTGGTCATGGCTGCCATCCAGAACAAAGCCGCACAAAACGCGGCAAGAAAGCCTGAACAAATCAGAGGATCCAGAAACAATTTCAATAAAAATACTATTTTATCGGAAAACGGAATCGGGAGCGTTCCATATTTGACAATCCGACACTTGATAATGAGCTGCCCGTAAACCGTGAAAACTATACATCCGAAAATATAAAGATAACCGCTAATCCTGCTCATGTTTCATCACACCTTTACAATAATAGACCTGTTGCATAATTGGCATAAAAAAACACGAAAATCACGCTGCTCCCTTTTCCTCTCAATTGGCAAACACGTATTTCAAATTCGTTATATGAGATATGATTCGGACAATGTCTCCGTGCTTTCCACGCTCTCCGCGATAGCGGTCGCTCAGAATATGAAAAGTCTTCAGTCTCCGTATCACGTGCTCCACCAAAACCCTCACTCGCGCTTTCGCCCGGTTGAGACGCTTCTGGATCTTGTTCAGGAGCGGCCCGCCTCTCTTTTTCTTGTAAGGAATATCCGCGTGGGGGAAGTCCTTCCGAATCCCCTGATACCCCAAATCCACTCGAATCCCATACTCACCGCGCGAATATGACGTCAATATGAAAGTAAAAAAGTGCGAAGGACGGGGAAGACTACACTGTTTTCCCCTTCACGGTTTACATGCAAAAATCGGCGGTTTATTGCGATATGTGGTTTTGTATTGATATGTGTGTCCGGTTTGCCAAAGAGAGAGATTCTATTCCAAACATATTTGAAAACATCCTATCTGTTCCCCATACATTTTATTTAATTCATCAAAGTTAAAAACAGGTTTCAATTTTACGTTCTGATGATAATGCTCGTAAATAAACGTTTTAAGATATTCGCCATGGGTCTTTTCATAACAAACAAGAAGCATATTTTTATTCTGATAGAGCGCCTTATATGGATTCTCAATATTATATTTCCTCAGCATCCTCCAATAAATTGGGCTAAATGTTGAGCATCCCAGCCATAATAAGTTCAATCCTTTATACTCTTGCAACGTGGAGAACGGGGATAACTGTTCCACATAGAGAGAACCTCCCCATAGGACAATAATTTTATCTTTCTGCATGACGAGCTTTTGCATAATATCTTTCATAACCGCCTGTGTCCGCTTATTGTTCATTTCCATATCATGCAACATGGCAATATATCTGACAAGAAATACGGCGAATACTATCATGAATAAATAGACAATTATTCGGAAGCGGCGTTGGCTGGAAAACAGGGAATCAAATCTTTCGCGGATATTGGTTGTATAATAAAAGGCAAGAACATTGATAAAAAACGTCATGGGCAATAAAACCCGGAGAGGCAACCTGCGAATATAAAAAAAATAGAAAGCAAGCCCTGATATGGCAAGACATGTGGCAAATATATATTTTTTGTTCTTACCGCTTATAAAAACAAAAGCCATCGCCACATTCAGGATGCAGAAAATGATATAGGGTCTCCCTGTTTTGAAAACAAAGCGCGCATACTTCAAAATATCGAAATATTTTATCTTTATCTTTGAATGATCAATAATATATTTCAAATTGTGCATGGAATATACATCCCTGTCGGCGAAAGAAAAATAACTTATCATTTTCTTGTCATTTTCGCTCCATCCTATGTCCCGAAAAACCCATTCGGGCGTGTGAGCCATCCTTTGAGTATCCGTCAGAAGCCATCTTGATTGACTATACTCGGAAAAATACTTCCATTCAGGATCATCATGGTAATATTTCTTATCATAGGAAATTTCAATATAACAAACGAGGAGCAGAATTGCGCCAAAGAGAGGAATCCTGTATAGTTTTAAATCAATAAATATCAGCAATAACAGCGGGAAAGCCAGGATAAGGATTAAATAAATAATATGCTCGCGGATTAAAGATGAAATCGCCAGCAGCAATAAGCTGATCAAAATTAGGCCCCATGATTTCTTCCATCGGGCCTCCAGGCTTGTTATGAATAATAAAATCCCGGCCTGTCCGGCCACAAAGGCCGTCGTTGTAAATTGCAACAACATTAATATGGGGACTTCATAAGCAAGAAAAAGAAACGTAAAAAATACAGTTCTGCAAAAACTGTATTCCCTTTTCATCAAACAATACAAAAGAGTTACAGAGGATGCAAAATGTGTGAAATATAAAAAAAGGGAATACCAATTGATACCAGTGGTTTGCGTATAAAGGAATTTCAGGATTTTCCCCAGAATAATATTGATAAATATCAAATGCTCTTCCGGCGCGCCCGTCATTATTCCGGAGGATGTCATCATCATTGCGGCGTCATCATTTGTGTCATACCGGGGAGTGAAAAGCAAAAAAAACAATCCGTAGAAAAAGATGTTTAACAATAAAGATGAAAGAAGGGGCTTTTGTCTCCAGAATAGCGGGACCGAAAATTTTTCTGATAATTTCATGGTCAATGCCAGTTAAAGATCACGATCCCCAGTATGATGATCCCCGCTCCGATCAGCTGGTTCTTCGTCATTTTTTCCTTAAAAAACAGGTGCGATAATATCCCGACCAGGATATAGGCCAAGGGCAATGTTATACACAGACATCATCCCCACAGTCAGGGATGCCTGCTTTCCCAATATAACCGTCATGGATTGAAAAAACAGGGACAACGGGATGAATAAAAAATATTCCGGTTTCCCACTTTTCATGATGGGTCCTCAATCATTCCCTTCGGGGATAATCTTGAAAAAACAGGCGCTCGCGATTTCCGGATATGGCACTGCCGCCTCCGTGAGGGCGCGAAAAACCTGCCAAGCCAACCCAACCTTCTCCATCTGCGCTGTGCTGAAAGGCTTCAGATACAATCCCTCCGCCGCCACAATCCTGTAACTGGATTTCCTGATAACGCCCATCCATTCATGATAAGTCCAAAAACGCTTGTGTCCCAGTTTGATATTGGCAGGGGATAATTCACCGATATCCTTCAGGAGGCCCGCCTTATGGGCAAGGAGGCGGTGAAGGGAAAGGGCATTGGGCACACCTACGAGGATACAGCCCCCAGGATTCAGATGTTTTCTGTATTTTTTGAGGATTGTTTCCGGGCTCCCGACATGCTCCAGGATAAATCCCAGACTTATATTATCGAATCCCACATCTGGAGTGAATGTTTCGTAAGGGCATGTGGAAATACGAACATTGGGAAGGGATGTTGTAATCGGCAACCCTCTGCGTTCGGGATTCCGGACAATCTGCACATCTTGAAAATGCCCCGCCAGAATTTCCAAGTAACTCTCGAATACAGGGGTCAATTCCAGGATATTGGTTTTTTTTTCGGAATATTGGATACATCTTCCGAGGTAGCTGTGGAGGATGATATCATCTTCTCTCTTGTATATTTGGAGATTGTCATTCATCGGTGGCCTTCATGGAAATGAGAATGATTTCGCGCAGTTTCATGGATTTTATCCCATATTTTTCCCTGGACAGACAATAAAGTTGATTTTCGATATCCTCCTGGTCGGGCTGAAGTTCAAATCCGAAAGAACGATTGAAGCGAAACGCCCGCGCATTCGTTTTGAGTATGTGGGAATATATCATCTTTAATTCAAGCGTATAGAAACCGAACTCCAGGATTGCCAGGCTGATTTGGTATGGAAGCGGGGTATTCAGATAGCGGTCTTCGTAGATAAACATCCCCCATTCACCCGAACGATTCGTCCAGTCAATGTCTTTGATATTGACCAGCCCGATTTTTTTCCCCCGATACTTTATGATGAAAAAGTAATTGTTCTCATTGCTGATGGCGGCAAACCATTTTTTCTGCATTTCCGGGGTAATATGATCACGGAAAGACATATATTGCGAAACTTTGGGGTCATTCCTCCAGTTCCTTACCAGCTCGATCTCCTTCTCAGTCAGAGGAATAAGTTGAATCCCGTATTTATCTATAGTCTTATTATTCATTCCTAATCAGAAAGATACGGAATGGCCCTATTTATGGGCATTGTGACCTATGAATCATCCTTCTATTTCCCTTACTGGCACGTGTATCCTCCGTCTAACGTTAAATTGGCTCCCGTCATCCATTTACTGGCATCGGACAACAAGTAAACGGTGGCGTATGCGACATCGGCAGATTCTCCGTATCCCAGGGGATACCGCAATTCATCCTTTTCAACCAGTTCCTTTGAGACCAGATCTGTAGTTTGTTCAGCGATGGGGGTTTTCACCATGCCCGGGGATATGCAGTTGACTCTGATTTTCTGGGGAGCCAGTTCCACCGCCATAACCCTTGCCGAAGATGTCAGGGCGCCTTTCGTGCCCGCATACATAGTGTTTGCCTTTGAACCGATCTGGGCGGCGATGGAGGCGATGAAGATTATAGATGCGCCGGGCTGAAGGAGCCTCTTGAACAGGATTCTCTGAGTCAGCAGGATCGCCGCCTGGTAATTCACCGCAAAGATGCTGTTTAATTCTTTTTCGGAAACGAATTTCAGGGGCAGGAGTTTGAAATAACCTGCTGAATGGACAAGGCCATTCAGGGGCAGGGTTTGGGCGATCAGGGCGTCCATTTCCGAGGGGTGAATCAGGTCGGCTCGGACGGCCTCATGGCCGACGCCTGACAACATGCTCAACGTTTCCTTCAAACGTTCCTCGTTTCGACCGGTGGCGACGACCCGGCCTCCCATGCGGGATATCTGGACGCAAATTTCGCGCCCGATCCCGGATGAGGCGCCTGTCACCAAAATGGTCTTATCCGTCAATTTAAAGGGATTGTTCATAGTTCAGAAACCTCGGAATGGAATAATGCCAATGATCTATCAACCCTTCTTTTTCTTCACAGTTTCAAACAAATCTTGAATGGTGGCGCAGGCAGCAAGATCATCGGCGTTAATCGTGGTCTGGTAATTGGCATCTATCATGGCGATGATGGACAATGTGGCCAGAGAATCAAATTGAGGCAGATCGCGGAGAATGGTATCCGCTTTCACGCTCCCCTGTTCGATCCCTTCGATGGCGCTTTCAAAGTTGATGATAAATGCATCAATAGTCATAGATGACCCTCCCTTACATGAAATTAAAAAACCATGAGTTACATAGTATGTCGTAGAACTTTTCTCTTATGGTCTCTGGGAACGCCCTTGTCAACTGAGAAAAAATCCTTCGCGGCCTGTTCTAAACCCTGACCACACAGCCCCCAAAGGAATACCCGACTCCAAATCCAATGAGGAGGACGCGCTGACCCTTTTGCAGGAGACCCGTGTCCAGACACTGCTTCAGGGCAATCGGGATCGTCGCCGACACAGTGTTCCCTGTATCTACCATGTTGATATAAAATTTCTCTTTCGGAATCTTGATTTTACTCTTCAGATATTCAAGCATGTATTTATTCGCCTGATGAAAAATTACATAATCCACCTGATCGAGCGTCAGGGCATTTTTCAACAAGACGTCGCTGACGAGTTTGGGGACGGCCTCAATGGTGAAGTTGAATATTTCCGGTCCATTCATATATAGATGATTGGCTGTCCGGACACTTCCGGCATCGCTGATCTCTCGAGCTGAGGGATCATATCGGTTCCGTAAGCCTCCATTTGGGATGATCAGGTTCTTATAGCCCCTGCCGTCGGTGCCAAGTGAAAATTCCGATATTCCCTCTTTGTCTGATTTCTCTACGATGGTGCCAGCTGCCGCGTCCCCGAAAATTGTCCGGTTCGCACGATCCTTAGGATGGATGTGCTTGGTGTAGGTTTCGGACATGAAAAGAAGGACGCAACGGGCAACGCCGGCGCTAATAAGTCCTTTGGCGATAGCCAGACCGTAAATATAACCTGAACATCCGAGGTTAATATCAAACGCACCGATGCCTGTGGAAAGACCCAGTTTATCCTGCAGGATGCACGCGGAGGTGGGGAGATAATACTCAGGACTCTGGGTGCAAAGGATGAGGAAGTCCACCTTGCCTTTGTCGTAATCGGCAAGAATTTTCTCGCCGCATTTCACCGCCAGATCAAGGGCAGTTTCGTCCTCCCGGACGACGTGCCGATTCCTGATCCCGACCTTGCTTTCGATCTTTTCGGCGCTCCAGTCGGGATATTCCTTTGCAAGATGGTCGTTATCCAGAACAGTCTCCGGGAGATAATATTCGATTTTTGATATGACTGCGCCCATGCTTTTCACCTTCCTTTTCAGAATTTTATCACCGCAAGGTTTTTTACGATGATGCCCACAGAATCCCTCAATTTAGCGCTCGGTGATATTTCCTGTCGTCTCTTTTATAATATAGAGTGGACGATTCTTTGTTTCATCGAATATTTTCCCGATATAGAGACCCAAGAGACCCATATTGGCGAATAACAGTCCCCCGATGAACAGCAGCGTCACCATC
>Ga0315277_10013608_pt1 | contig 10133 bp, 7 predicted proteins | sample YL17G05_15_MG_FD_203695 | JGI IMG/M metagenome (GOLD analysis project Ga0315277, IMG submission 203695) | Sediment microbial communities from Yellowstone Lake, YNP, Wyoming, USA - YL17G05_15 | ecosystem: Environmental > Aquatic > Freshwater > Lake > Sediment | place: USA: Wyoming | collected...
AGGCATAGGCTGTGCTGGCAGGGCTGCGGGCTACGTCAAGCTCGACTCGTTTCACACGACACATGGTCGGGCGCTACCTTTCGCCACCGGACTCAAACTGGGGAATCCCGATCTGAACGTGGTGGTCTTCTCGGGCGACGGCGACCTGGCGGCGATCGGGGGCAACCATCTTATTCACTCGGCGCGACGGAACATGGATATCACCGTGATCTGCATCAACAACTTCACCTACGGCATGACCGGAGGTCAGGTGGGTCCAACCACCCCTCTCTACGCGCGAAGCGCGACCTCGCCCTATGGCAATCTGGAATACCCCTTCAACCTGCCATACCTGCTGGCGGCGAGCGGGGCCACGTACGTCGCTCGCTGGACAATCCTGCACGCGCGGCAACTGGAGCGGTCAATTGCCGAGGCACTGCGCAAACCGGGCTTCAGCTTCATCGAGGTAATAGCCCCCTGCCCTACGCTCTACGGACGCATGAACAAGCAGCCGAAGGGGATGGATACAATGCGCTGGTACCAGGAGAAGAGCGTTGTCCGAGATGGGGCAGATCCCAGAGACGTTGCGATGGACTCGGATGGCGCCATCGTCGTGGGAAGGTTCGTCGACATACAGCGGCCCACCTACTGGGAGCAGTGGCAGCAGATGCTCGGCAGGTCCAAGGTGAACAAAGCGTAGCTGACCGCCGGGCATCAGGCAGATGCAACGCCGCGCAGCGCGGTGGAGGCAAACAAACTGGCCAGAAGAGAGATAAGAATAGCGGGATTTGGCGGGCAGGGAGTAGTCCTGTCAGGGCAGATTGTGGGCAAGGCCGCTTCAATCCATGACGACGGATTCGCCACTCTGACCCAGAGCTACGGGCCCGAAGCACGGGGAGGCTCGTGTTCCGCCGAGGTCGTGATCTCGGACAGGCCCATAGGCTATCCCTATGTGGCCAGCCCCGAGGTTGTGATTGTCTTGTCTCAAGAAGCCTACGCCAAGTATGGCCGCAATCTCCCGGCAGATGCGCTCATGATCGTAGACCCGGATCTGGTGAAACCACATCCGTCCCACAACCCCGCGCCCCTCGCCGTGCCGGCCACTCGTATGGCACGTGAGATGGGCCGGGCTGTGGCAGCCAACGTCATAATCCTGGGTTTCCTCGCGGCCGTCAGTGACCTGGTCTCCCCCGAGGCCCTCAAGAAGGCGGTCCTTGAGTCCGTGCCCAAGGGAACAGAGGAATTCAACACCAAGGCCTTTGAGAAGGGGTACAACTACGGGCTGGAGCAGGGGGGGAAGGGCAAGGTCACAAATGGCTAGCAGGGTCGCCATAGTCGGCAGCGGCGCAGGGGCTGCGCAGGCTGCCCTCACACTCGCCGAGATCGGCGTGCCGGTGGCGGTAGTCACGCCATCGGCGGCATTGGACCTGTCCACCGGTCCCGACAACGCCCAGGTTGCCTCGCCAGAGCAACTGCTTGCCACCTGGCCCCTGCTGCTGCGCGTAGCGTCCCACCCCCTGGTGAGCCTGTACACCGATTCCGAGGTGAGGGAAATCCAGGGCCAAGAGGGCGAGTTCGTCATCAAAGCGGCCAGGCGGCCGCGCTACGTGCGCGAGAGCCTCTGCACCGCGTGCGGACGGTGTCAGGAGGTATGTTCGATACAATTGCCTTCAGAGATAAGCGGCCGCAAGGCAACGCACGCCGCGATACACGCGCCTCTCCTCGGCGGCAAAACGGTGCCGTCAGCGTACTGCATCGAGAAGAAGGGGATTTCGCCATGTCGCGCCGCCTGCCCATTGGGCATCGGAGTGCAGGGATTTGTCTCACTCCTGGCGAAAAGCAAGGTGGACGAAGCACTCAGCCTCATCAATGAGGCGGCACCTCTTGCCGGAATACTCGGCCGGGTGTGCACACATCCCTGCGAGGATGACTGCAAGCTGGGGGAGGTCGACAGCCCCGTATCTATTCGTGCCCTCCACCGCTATGCGGCGGACAATGCCACCAGTGGCATTAGCTACACGCGCAGGGCACCCGCAGGATCGCGAAAGGAGAAGATAGCAGTCGTAGGTAGCGGACCAGCCGGGCTGACCGCTGCCTGGGAGCTGGCCCTTCGCGGCTACTCACCCACCGTATTCGAGTCCCACGCCGTGATCGGCGGGATGCTGGCAACCGGCATTCCCAGATTCCGGCTCCCCCGCGAGGTGCGAGAGAGGGAAGTGGAGGCAATCAAGGCACTGGGAGTGGACATCAAGACCGGCATAGCAGTAGGCCGCGACGTTACTATCTCCGACCTCAAGGAGCGAGAATACCGGGCCTTCTTTCTGGCCATAGGCGCTCACGAGAACAACAAGCTGAACATCCCCGGGGAAGACCTCGAAGGCGTGATGGACAGCATTTCTTTGCTGTTCACGCTGAATCTCAAGGTGGGCGTCTCTGTCGGCTCCAACATAGTGGTCATCGGTGGTGGCAACAGCGCCGTCGATTCAGCCAGGACCGCGAAGAGACAGAGCAAGGGCACTGTACGGATACTGTATCGCCGCACCGAAGAAGAGATGACTGCGGTGAAGGAAGACATCGAGGAGGCCATCAAAGAAGGAGTGACCATAGAGTACCTCACCGCGCCTATTGAGATCCTCGGCGACGGCACACGGGTCATAGGAATACGCTGCCAGCGAATGGCACTGGGCGAAAAGGAGGCTGACGGTCGCCGCAGGCCCGAGCCCATACCCGGGTCGGAGTTCCTCATAGATTGCGACCACGTTGTCGCGGCTATAGGCCAGCGCCCCAACACGTCTACGCTGCACATGAGGGGGCTGGACATCGCCAGCGATGACGGCACCATCAGGGTGGACCCCCTCACCCTCGAGACCAACATCCCGGGCGTCTTTGGCGGCGGAGACTGCGTCACAGGGCCCAATAATGTTGTGGAGGCCATGGCGGCAGGTCTGCGCGCTGCCGAGTCCATAGACAGGTATCTCAGCGGCCACGACTTGAGGGAAGGCCGCACGATGGAAAAACCGCAAGCCGTCGAGGTCGATGTCAGCGAGAAGGAAATCTCTCACCACAGGCGAGCCCTTATGCCTGCTATTCACTACTCGAAGAGAATGGGTACATACGAGGAAACCGCCCTCGGGCTGCCCATCGACGTGGCAGAAAGGGAAGCCGGTCGCTGCCTCAACTGCGCGCTGTGCAGCGAATGCATGGAATGTGAACGGGTGTGCGAGGTGGGCGCCGTCTTCCACAAGGACAGCGCCAAGCTCCTGGAGATAGGAGCAGAGCTGGTCATCTACTTCCCCGCCGGCAATGGCGCGGGCAAGCGGCGAGGCCCACATGCGGGCAGCCAGGAATCTCAACTAGAGCTTGCAAGGCCGGGAATCTACACTGCCCGAGGCTCGGAGAACCGCAGGCTTGAATACGAGCTGGCGCTGGCCGCGGCCACTGCGCTGGAGGTCGCAGCCGGGTTGAAGCCAGCGGACGAGAGCCGCAGAGAAGTCAGTGGTGCCGCAGTCGCCCCAGGCAGCGGCTCGGCCCGCGCAAAAGGAGTGCCGAAGCAGGCCGACGCCTCGGGGAACCGTGTCGGCGTCATCCTGTGCCGGTGCGGCGGAAGCATCAGTTCTGTGATAGACCTCAATCAGGTAGCAAATGAAGTGACACTCCTGCCCGGCGTCCAGACAGTCCAGGAATTGCCTCAAGTGTGCAGCGAAGAAGGCGCGCTCCGCGTTGCCAGCCATGCCACGGAATGGGGTCTGGACAGGGTAGTGGTCGCGGCCTGCCGGTGCTGCAATCTCGATCAGACTTGCTTCAGTTGCTCGGACAGACGCGTGATGTGCCAGCAGTATCTCAGCCGCGCGCTGGCTTCGCTCGATAGCAGGGAGCTGGAGTTCGTCAACATTCGTGAACAGTGTGCCTGGACTCATAGAGATGATCCCCTGGCCGCGACCCGCAAGGCCGTTGAGATAGTCGCATCGGGCGTCGCGCGCGCGAGGGAAGCGTTGCGTGTGACCGGTGAGGAGCATCCGGTCGCCCAGAGCGTGCTTGTTTTCGGGACGGGGCTGCGCGGCCTCGGCGCGGCGCGCAGTCTGAAGAGGCAGGGCTACCCGGTAGCGGTAGTATCCGGGCCCGAATCGGCGGCTGACGTGACGCCAGACACCCGCGATCGCCTGAAGACCAGGGACATACTGCTCACAGAGCTCAGGGGACAAGGCGTCGAGGTGAGACCGTGGCCCCGGACTCTGGGCCTGGGCGGATCCCCCGGGGCGTGGAAGGTCCTGTTGAATTATGGGGCACAACCCGCAACGATCGAGGCCGGAGCTCTGGTGGTAGACCTGGGGGAGCTGCGTGGGGAGGTGCCCGTCACAGGCAACCCCGCGGTCAAAGAGGGCGTCCTGGGCCGTATCATCGCGAGAGAGAGCGCCACCGCGGCGGGGAAGAATCACGAGTTCCCGAGAGGGCTCACCATCAAGGAGACCGCAGGCATCTTCGTCATGCCGTCCCGGAAAGAGGAGCCGCCCGAGGCGTGGGTCACCGAAGGGGCGGCAACTGCCGCGCGGGCTTCAGCGTACCTGAGCCGCGCAGCAGTCAGCCCGCGGGTTTCCGCAGTGAGCATCGACGGCAGATTGTGCCGCGGCTGCGGGGACTGCGCCGCGGCGTGCCCATTCATCGAGATGAGGAAACTGGGCGGAACCGCAGCCTGCGCGTACATTGACCCAGCATTGTGCCTGGGCTGCGGAGCCTGTGTCGCGCTTTGTCCCACGGGTGCCATAAGTCAGCCTTACCAGAGCGACAGACAGTTGACGTCCACGCTGGAAGCCCTGCTGGGGAAGGCGACCTTCGTCGTTGAGGCACTATGAGCAAGTCGGCAAACGTAGTCGTCTTCGCCTGCAACTGGGACGGCCTGAGCTGCGTGGAGGCAGCGGCGCAGGCAGGGCTCAACTATCCGGCTTCAGTAAGGGTGGTGAGAGTGAACTGCCTCTCGCGGGTGAATCAGGGCCTGATGCTCAAGGCCTTTGAACTGGGAGCCGAAGCCGTGATGCTTCTCGGTTGCGAGCTTGGCAACTGCCATTTTGACATCGACCCCCGTTTCGTGGAACGGGAGCAAGAGAAGGCACGCGGCATTCTGAGGCTGCTGGGTTTCAGCGAGGACAGGCTGGTTATGGCGCGCATGTCGCGCGGCGACGGCGCCGGCTTCGTGCGAAGAGTGAAGGGACTCACACAGGCAATCGAGCAGGCAGAAGCCGCGAGCCCGGCAGCGGCATAGGCGTTCCGAAATCCCCTCGTTCCCACCTTTTCGAGGGGGGATTGTCGGGAGGGAATCGAGCAGGAAGTGTTCAGCGCCAAACGTGTGATACGGGATAGCCGGATACATCTGTGCCTCGACTGCGGCAAGTGCACGGTCGTGTGCCCTGTTGCCCAGCACGACCCGGAGTTCAATCCTCGTCTCATAGCTCAGAGGAGGCTGGGACACAAGAGGCACTACAGTCGCGATGAAAGCATCTGGTCCTGTCTGAGCTGCTACATGTGCGTCGAGCGGTGCAACTACCACGTGCGATTTCCCGAGTTCATTCACGCGCTTAGAGGCGAAGCGCTCGCTGAAGGCGAGCGCCTTGAGTGCAGCCACGGCGGAGCGCTTCAGGCGATGACGCACTTGATGGCCCGCGAAGGTTCGAGCCAGAACCGGCTGGAATGGCTGCCCGCCGACATTCAACTGGCGGCGCAATCCGACACCGTGTTCTTCGTCGGTTGTGCGCCCTATTTCGATGTCGCCTTCAGCGACCTGGAAGTCAACACGCTGGAGGGAGTGAAGGGAGCACTCAGGTTGCTGAACAGGGCAGGTGTGCCATTCCACATGCTTGCCAACGAACGCTGCTGCGGCAGGGACCTCCTCGTCTCTGGCGATAGAGAGGGGTTCCTGGCTCTGGCGAAGGCCAACATCGAGGAGTTCGCTCGACACGGTGTCAAGAGGATCGTTACGAACTGCGCCGAGTGTTATCACACTCTGAAGATTGAGTACCCGAAGGTACCCGGAGCCCATAGAATCGAAGTGGCGCATCTGACCAGCGTCATCGCTCCGCTTGTCAAAGGCGGCGAACTCAGACTCGGCGGAACGCAAAAGAAGGTCACCTATCAAGACCCCTGTGCTCTGGGAAGGTGCTCAAGGATATTCGATGAGCCACGGCTGATTCTAAGTGCAGCGGCGGGCCAGGGACTCGCGGAGATGGAACAGAGCCGGGAGAAAGCGCTCTGCTGCGGGGCAAGCCCCTGGGTACATTGCGGAGCAGTGAACCAGCAGATACAGACGGAGCGCATGGCCCAGGCTGCAGCCACGGGGGCAGAGATCCTCGTTACCGCATGCCCCAAGTGCCAGATACATCTCAAGTGCGCCCAGAAGAGGAGCGACGGCCCTATCTCCAAGCTGGAAATCCGAGACCTGGCGTCGCTGGCGGCCGGGGGCCCTGAATAGGAGGTGAGCCTGTTGGCCAAAGACGAACTGAGAATAGGCGTATTTGTCTGCGACTGCGGACTGAACATAGCAGGCTCGGTTGACACCGAAGAGGTGCGGCGCTATGCAGAAGGGCTTCCCGACGTCGCAGTCTCCGTGAGAAACAGGTATACCTGCGCCGACCCTGGGCAGGCCGAGATAAAGAGGCACATACGGGAGCACAACCTGAACCGTGTGGTTGTGGCCTCATGCACGCCACGACTGCACGAGTCTACCTTCCGCAACTGCATCGCGGAGGCAGGGCTGAACCCCTACCTTCTGGAAATGGCCAGCATCAGAGAGCATTGCAGTTGGGTGCACCTCCATGACCGTGAGGCGGCAACCAGAAAAGCCAAGGATATCGTCAAAATAGCGGTGGCCCGCGCCCGCTTCCTCCAGCCCCAGAAGGAGCTAGAGATACCTGTCACCAATGCCGCTATGGTCATTGGCGGCGGAGTGGCGGGAATCCAGGCAGCTCTGGACCTGGCTGACGCCGGGCACCAGGTGTACCTTGTCGAACGGGAGCCCTCGATAGGCGGCATTATGGCGCAACTGGACAAGACCTTCCCCACCATGGACTGCTCGATCTGCGTGCTCGGGCCCAAGATGATGGACGTCGGTCGTCACCCCCGCATCAAGCTCATGACCTACAGCACGGTGGAGGAGGTCTCGGGGTACGTCGGCAACTTCAAGGTGCGCGTGCGCCAGAAGGCGCGCCATGTGGACCAGGCCAACTGCACCGCTTGCGGCAAGTGCGCTGAAGTGTGCCCGGTAGTGGTCCCCGACGAGTTCCAGCAGGGCTTCTCTTCGCGTAAGGCAGTACATATTCCATTCCCGCAGGCGGTGCCTTCCGCGTACCTCATCGACATGGCGCACTGCCTGGGGAACAACCCGGTGGCCTGCTCCCGCTGTATCGATGCCTGCGAGAAGCAGTGTATAGACCTCCACATGGCGGACAAGGTGGTCGAGCTGAATGTCGGCACGATAGTCCTCGCCACCGGCATGGCTATCTATGACCCCACTCCCCTTGACGAGTACGGCTACACTCGCTTCGATAACGTGATTACGAGCATGGAGTTCGAGCGATTGATATGCGGCGGCGGGCCGACCGACGGTCACCTGGTGCGCCCGTCAGACCGGCAGACCCCGAAGCGCATGGGCTTCATCCAGTGCGTAGGTTCGCGGACCGAGAACCGCGGCAACCCCTACTGCTCCAACGTGTGCTGCATGAACACGGTGAAGGACAGCCTGCTCATCAAAGAGCACTACCCCGACACGGAGATCTATGTCTTCTACATGGATATTCGCGCGTTCGGCAAAGGGTTCGAGGACCTGTACCGGCGCTCCAAGGATGAAGGGGTTCGCTACATTCGCGGGCTTCCGGGCCAGGTCACTGAGGACCTCGTCACCAGGAACCTTCACCTCAAGGTGGAGAATACCACGGCGGCGCGCGTCGAGGACTACGAGCTCGACATGGTCGTCCTGTCGCTGGGACTCGAACCCAGGCACGATCTGAAGCGGTTGATCAACATCCTGAATCTTTCGCAGACCTCGGACGGATTCGTGATGGAAGCCCATCCCAAGTTGAGGCCAGTGGACGCACCCACGCCCGGCATCTTCTACGCCGGCTGCGTTGAGGCGCCCAAGGACATTAAGGACAGCGTGACACAGGCAGGGGCCGCGGCTGCCCGCAGCGCCATCATCCTCAACGCAGGTACGCTGACGAGCGAGGCCATCAAGGCCGTGGTTGAGCTGGACAAGTGCACATCCTGCGGCGTCTGCGCCAAGGTCTGTCCCTATGGCGCGATCAAGGTGGACACGAAGGCCAAGACGGGCGCTCAAATAGTTGCAGCGGCGTGCGCCGGCTGCGGCGCCTGCGCCGCCGAATGCCGGTTCGACGCCATTGCCATGCAGCACTTCACAGACGCTGCGATACTGGCTCAGATCGACGCCGCCCTGGAGGAGGACCCCGAGCAGAAGATAATCAGCTTCCTGTGCAACTGGTGCAGCTACGCGGGCGGAGACCTGGCCGGGGTGTCGAGGCTGCAGTACCCGCCCAACAACAGGTTCATCCGCACTATGTGCAGCGGCAGAGTGGACGAGGAGTTCATTCTCCACGCGTTCGAGAAGGGCGCGCCCATCGTTCTGCTCTCCGGCTGCCACATCAACGACTGCCATTACATGAACGCCAACCATTGGACCAAGAAGCGCGCGGAGAGGCTGTGGGCCCGGATGGAGAAGCTCGGCATCCGTCCGGAACGGCTGAGGCTGGAATGGATCAGTGCCGCCGAAGGGCCCCGCTTCGCCCAGATAATGCGCGAACTCGAAGAGATGCGCCAGCAGGTCACCCCTGAAGAGATGGCCCACACCCGGAAGGTGCTGGCCGAGCAGAGGATGGCGAAGAAGAAGCCGGGCCCGCCGGAGAAGCTGCAGGAACCGTAGCCGTGGGGCGGGTGCAGCGCGGCAAACCCAGCGCGCTTCCCTCTTTCCGCGGGATACTACCACTGTCATTGCGAGTCCGCCGCAGGCGGACGAAGCAATCGCCCGGTCTTCCCACGCCAGCCTCCGATAGCCGATATGGCATTCCAGCGGGCTGCTCGGAGCGCACGCTCCGACGGCGCGAGTCGCAACGCACATGTCGGGCTCGTAGGGGCAGACCAACGTGTCTGCCCGGTCCGAGTCGGGGGCGAACCCGCGTGTTCGCCTTTACAAGTTCAATCGGCCCCGCAGACCCCCTTGCCGTCAACTTGAGCACTTCGACGTTCTCGCCCCCGGACCGTTCCCGGAGCCTGGCCCACGCGCAGTCTCAGCTTGACACTCCGTCTTCTCAGAAGATATAATTGCCAACAGGGTTTCTGTGAAGGGGGTGTTTCGTGAGTGACTGACGTAGTGATTGGCGACAATGAGCCCTTCGAGAGTGCTCTCAGGCGCTTCAACAAGAAAGTCCAGCAGGACGGAGTCCTCGCCGAGGCCCGGCGGAGGGAGCACTTCGAGAAGCCGAGCGTGAGGCGGAAGAAGAAAGAGGCCACCAAGAGACGCAAGACCGCCAGGAGTTCCTGACCTGTAGACCTAGTTCAGATTCCCAGTAGGAAAGACCTGATGCTGCGAGAGAAGTTGATGGCCGACCTCAAAGAGGCGATGAAGAGCGGCGACAAGACCCGCCTCTGGGTCATCCGCATGGTGAGGGCGCGGATCCAGAACGCCGAGATTGCCCAGCAGAAGACGCTGGACGACTCTGACGTTCTCGGCCTCATCGCCAAGGAGGCCAGAGAGCGACGGGAGAGCATCGCGGAGTTCAAGAAAGGCAACCGCCAGGACCTGGTGGAAAAGGAAGAGGCAGAGCTGGCCATATTGGTCCAGTACCTGCCGCAGCAGATCTCCAGAGATGAGGTCGTGGCCGCTGCCCGTCAGGTGATCGCGGAGGTCGGTGCGAAGGGTCCCGGTGACAAGGGCAAGGTGATGCCCAAGCTCATCGCCCAGCTCAAGGGAAAGGCCGAAGGGCGTGAGATAAACGAGGTGGTGACAGAGCTGCTCAAGGGCTGAGCAGCAGATTCGTATGTCATTGCGAGGCGTCCCTCAGTGAAGGACGCCGTGGCAGTCTCAGGGTAGCACAGTCCGGTGCTGTGACACCGAAGCGCAATCAGAAGACAAGGGAGCAATGAACAAGCAACGGGCT
>Ga0315277_10013609_pt1 | contig 10133 bp, 8 predicted proteins | sample YL17G05_15_MG_FD_203695 | JGI IMG/M metagenome (GOLD analysis project Ga0315277, IMG submission 203695) | Sediment microbial communities from Yellowstone Lake, YNP, Wyoming, USA - YL17G05_15 | ecosystem: Environmental > Aquatic > Freshwater > Lake > Sediment | place: USA: Wyoming | collected...
GCCGTTCTGTTCGACAATCACCAGGAGACAGTCGGCGTCGCAATCAACGCGGATTTCCCTGACCTTCTGAGTGTGGCCGCTCGTGGCGCCTTTTTTCCACAGTTCTTTCCGGGAGCGGCTGAAGAAGTGCGTGTATCCGGTCTCGATGGTTTTTTTAAGCGCCTCCTCATTCATATAGGCCACCATCAACACTGCGCCGTCTTCAGCATCCTGCACAATCGCGGCAATAAGACCTTTACCGTCGAATTTTAATTTTGCTCTTTTTTTCGGAGAGGCCATTTGCTCGACATTCAAATGTTATTCACCTGAATTATCCGACCGCCCACCAGCGTCTTCACCGCGCGGCCCCGCAGCTTCATGCCCTCAAACGGCGTGAATTTACCCTTGCTATGGAATTTCGCCGGATCTACCGTCCATGAGACCTGCGGGTCTATCAACGCGACATCCGCCGGCGCTCCTCTTGCCAGCGTTCCGGCTTCCAGCCCGAGGATGCGCGACGGAGCTATTGTCAACTTGCCCAGCGCGTCAATAAGCGACAAATTTCCGTTTTCCACCAGCTTCAAAGTTAATCCGAGAAGCGTCTCAATACCGGATATGCCGCAAAGCGCGATCTCGAACTCGACTTCCTTTTCATGGCGCGCGTGCGGAGCATGATCCGAGGTTATGCAATCTATCGTCCCGTCCGCCAAGCCATTTATAATGGCGTTAACGTCCCGCTCGGTTCGCAACGGCGGGTTTACTCGAGCTCGAGTGTCGTATCCGCGAACAGCTTCTTCGGTAAGCGTGAAATAATGCGGGCAGGTTTCCGCAGTGACGGGCAATCCCTTTTCCTTTGCCCTCCGTATCAACTCGACGCTTCCGGCGGCGCTGACGTGCGCAAAATGGATTGGAGACCCCGTCATCTCCGCAAGCAATATATCGCGCGCGATCATCACCTCTTCCGCCGCGGCGGGTATACCGATCAGGCCAAGCTCCGTGCTCACCGCGCCTTCGTTCATCACCCCGCCCCGCACAAGCTCAGAATCTTCCGCGTGAACTATTATCGCCTTGCTCAATCCCCCCGCGTATTCCAAGGCGCAGCGCATAAGCTCCGCGTTCATGACAGGCTTACCGTCGTCGCTGAAAGCTACACAACCCGCTTCGACGAGTTCGTTCATTTCACTGAGCTCTTCTCCACACAGATTTTTGGAGACCGCTCCGATGGGCGCGACCCGCGCGAAACCCGCTTCCGCCGCCTTTCGAAGTATGTACTTGGTGATTCCGGCGTTATCGTTCGGGGGATCGGTGTTTGCCATGCACGCCACGGTGGTGATGCCGGTGGCAGCGGCGGCTTTTGTGCCGGTTGCGACCGTTTCCTTGTATTCCTGCCCCGGCTCGCGCAGATGGACGTGAATGTCCACCAAGCCCGGCGTCACCAGCAACCCCTTCGCGTCAATCACCTCGTCCACACCGGGGTATTCGTCGTCCGGGCCTAGAAGCGCCTTTATCCGGTCGCCCTCGATCAACAAGTCGAGCACGGCGTCAAGATTGACGTGCGGGTCTATTATCCGCCCTCCGTGAATTCTCTTTATCGGCCCGTCGGTCACTTTATGAGCTCCTCCTGGTGAGCAGGTAAAGCAGCGCCATCCGCACCGCCACTCCGTTCTGCACCTGGTCGAGAATGACGCTGCGCGGACCGTCCGCCACTTCGGGGGATATTTCCACTCCGCGGTTGATAGGGCCGGGATGCATGACGATCGCGTCCGGCTTGGTAAGCTCGACGTTGCGGGGATTGAGTCCCCACGTCTCCGAATACTCGCGTAAGCTTGGAAGCGGTTTCGTCTCGAAGCGCTCGAGCTGAATCCTCAGCATCATCACCACGTCCGTCCCTTCGATTGCCTCTTTGAGGGAATGCGCAATATCGCACCCAAGCCGGTCAATCCCCGGTGGCATAAGGGTAGGCGGACCGGCCACTATCACATGCGCGCCCATGGCTTTAAAACCGATGATATTCGACCGCGCCACACGCGAATGAGCGATGTCGCCTACTATGGCAATGCGCAGTCCGCCGATCTGCTTTTTCGCATCACGCACGGTGAACATATCCAGAAGCGCCTGGCTGGGATGCTCGTGCAAGCCGTCCCCGGCGTTTATTATCGGGCATTGGATATAGCGCGAAAGCAGATGCGGCGCCCCGGAAGCGCTGTGTCGAATCACCAGTACGTCCGGCAGCATCGCCTCGATGTTTCGGGCGGTGTCAATAAGCGTTTCGCCTTTCACCAGGCTGGAGGTGGAAGCCGTGAAATTTATCGTGTCGGCCCCGAGTCTTTTCCCTGCGATCTCGAAGCTGGTGCGCGTGCGGGTGCTCGCTTCGAAGAACAGATTTATCTGAGTCTTGCCCTGCAGAGTCGGGACTTTTTTGATAGGCCGGAAGTTTATCTCTTTCAGGCTCGATGCGGTATCCAAAATGAGTTCGATCTCATCCCGGTCAAGATCGGACATGCTGAGCAGGTGCTTATTCTTTAATAATTTGGTTTCTTCTTTCATTTCAGCGAATCACCACCGAGTCTTCCTTGCCGTCTTCCGTGAGGTTTACCTCGACTTCGTCGTTTTCCGCGGTCTGGACGACCATCCCGACGTAATTCGGCTGAATGGGCAGCTCGCGATGTCCGCGATCTATGAGCACGACGAGCTGGATGCTTTTCGGCCTGCCGTAGCTTATGAGCGCATCCAGAGCGGCACGAGTAGTGCGACCGGTGTACATCACGTCATCCACGAGCACCACGGTCTTCGCGGATAATGAGCCCCCGGGTATCTCGGTCGAGCGCACTTCGGGAATGATCGCGTTCACGTCGTCCCGATACAGAGCGATGTCCAGCGCCCCGCGAGGTATTTCGCGCTTTTCGAGCGTGCCCAACTTCTCCGCCAGCCGCTTCGCCAGATGATCCCCTCTTGCGCGGATTCCAACCAAAATGAGATCGGGATTACCCGAGTTCTTCTCGCGTATCTCCGCCGCGATGCGATCCAGCGCCGCCGCCATGCGGCGCGCGTCCATCACTATCCTGCTCGACTTGTTTTCCATCCGCAGTCCCTCTAAAAAAAAGCCTCCCCCCGAAGGAAGAGGCCGCTTGACGATTCTGGACTATTTACAACCATTCCGGTGGAATCATAGCGCATGGAGTCGCGGCGGTCAAGTGCCGCATCCCATAAAAATACCGAATATTGTGTGTGGGATACCCACGCATTCTACCCGCCGAAACCCCGGAATTTATTCCGGAGTTTACCCCTGAGCGTAGCGGGGGGAGGATCACATTTTTTATCAAGCCTCTGATTTATGGTTTTGCAATAAATATTAGGCCATGTAGGGGGCCGCGCTTGCTCGGCCCACCGCCAGTTATGGGCGCAGCAAGCAGCGCCCCTACGGATGATATTCAAACACACCCTGCGCAAAACCAATTAGGTTTTGCGCTGTGTAGAGTCCAGAGGCGAAGCTTCTGGTCTTTTTGCTAACTTTTCTTTTCCCGCGAAAATAAAAGTTAGTGTATGCCGCCCGGGGCGGCGCCTTTTTCGGCTTTTTTGAAGAGGAAGATAAACGGCACGAGGCAAAGCGTTGCGAGGAACATCACGAAGAAAGCGTCGTTAAACGCGAGCATCATTGACTGCCGAATTACCTGGCCGTAAAGCCCGCCGAGGGCCGCCTTTTGAGTCAGAGGCATCGGCATACCCATCGAGAACAGATAATGCTGGAACTGCGCCAGCGCGGCACGGACGTTTGGATCGAAGAAATTCAGCTGCTCGGTCAGCCGGAACTGATGGAACTGCGCGCGACGAGTCAACATGGTTGAGCTGACCGCCACGCCGACGCTGCCCCCGATGTTTCTCAGGAGGTTGAATATTCCGGTGGCGTTCCCCATTTTTTCTCTGGGCACTTGAGACATGGTCAGCGTTGTCAGAGGTATGAAGAAAAACGACATCCCGACGCCTTGCACCACGCGCGGCATTATCACGTCATGGAAAGCCGCCTGTAGGTTAAAGCTGCTCATCATATAAATAGAAATGGCGGCAACCACAAGGCCGATGAGCAAAAGCCCTCTCGCGTGACCTTTTTGGGTCAGCCCGCCCACCACCGGCAACATGGCCACTGTAGCCGCGCCGCCCGGCCCGAGCACCAATCCCGCCTGAAACGCCGTGTATCCCATCAGCTTCTGGAGATAAAGGGGCAGAAGCACCACGCTTGAAAAGAAAGCGAAAAAAGTCATAAACATAAATAAATTTCCCGAAGCGAAAGACCGCTCTTTAAAAGCCCGGAGATCAACTATGGGTTCCTTTGTCCCGAACAGCTCCCACCAGATCAAAGTGGTAAGCCCCACAAAGGCGAGCACCGAAAACGCCATTATAAAATGAGAACTGAACCAGTCTTCCCGATTGCCCTTGTCCAGAACGATCTGAAGCGACCCGATACCCACCGCCAACAGTCCGATGCCGAAAAAATCCACCCGGCCTGTCGCCCGTTTTAAATACGGTGGATCCACCAGCACGGCCAGTATCGAAAGAACAGAAAGCACTCCTACAGGGACGTTCACATAAAATATCCATCGCCAGCTCAAATGGTCGGTGACGTATCCGCCGAGCAGCGGGCCGAATATCGGCGCAGTGATTATACCCATCCCGTAAAACGCCATTGCAGACCCGTGCTGCTCTTTCGGGAAACTCTCGAGGAGTATCGCCTGACTCATGGGCTGAAGCGCACCGCCGCAAAAGCCCTGCATTATCCGGCAAATTATCAGAAACGCCAAGCTTGGCGCGGACCCGCACAAAAAGCTGAAAAAGGTGAATCCCGTCACACACGCAATAAGGAAATTCTTCCGGCCAAAAGTGGCGGCAAGCCAGCCGGTCATCGGGAGCACTATGGCGTTGGCCACGAGGTAACTCGTCAGCACCCACGTGACCTCTTCGAGGCCGGCGCTCAGGCTGCCCTGGATGTGCGTCAGGGAGACGTTTGCCACCGAGGTGTCAAGTATCTCCATGAAAGTGGGCGTCATCACCACCACGGCGGTCAACCATTTATTCGCGGGCGCGTATTCTTGGCTTATATTGCTTTTTCCAATATCCATGGAATCTCATTCATGCAAAACAGGAGCTGATACTTTTTAGTGTCCAAATCGGCTCTATTGGTTTTTATCAATGGCTGCCAGCGAGCAATTTCCATGCAATTAAATTTTCCCGATACATGAAATTGTCGGGCGTTTCCCGTCTTATAAAATAAATCAATAAGCGCCTTTTTCAGGACTTCCCGCCTCGGCTTTGCGGAAAAGAAATATCAGCGGCGTCACGGAGAGCGTCGCAATGAACATCACGAAAAAGGTGTCGTTAAACGCGAGCATCATTGATTGTTTGAGCGCCTGGCCATAAAAACCCGCAAGGGCCGTTTTCTGAGCCAGCGAAAACGGAGTGCCGTGCAGGAACAGATATTTGGAAAATGTTTCAAGCGCGTTCCTGACATTAGGGTCGAATGAGTTAACCTGCTCGATCAAGCGGAACTGATGGAACTGAGTGCGACGCGCCAGCAATGTGGAGCTGACGGCGACGCCGAAACTGCTCCCGACGTTTCTCATCAGGTTATACAATCCTGTGGCGTTTCCCATCTGTTCTTTGGGTATTTGAGCCATGGTCAGGGTGGTCAGCGGGATAAAGAAAAACGACATTGCAAATCCCTGCAGAATACGGGGCTTTATAACGGCGCGGAAGTCCGCCTGAAGATTAAAACCGCTCATCAGGTAAATGGAGCTGGCTGCGAAGATAATTCCAAACAGCAAGATAGTTCTGGCGTGACCTTTCTGGGTCATTATCCCGGCTATCGGCAGCATTACCACTGTGGCGGCTCCTCCCGGCCCAAGCACCAGACCTGCCTGAAACGCCGAGTATCCCATCAGTTTCTGAAGATAGAGCGGAAGAAGAACCACGCTCGAAAAGAAACCGAAGAAAGTGAGAAACAGGAACAGGTTCCCCGATGCGAAAGACCGCTCCTTGAAAACTCGAAGGTTCACTATAGGCTCGCGCGTTCCGAACAGCTCCCACCACACAAGCGTTATCAACCCCACAACCGCCATCACCGAAAGCGCCATTATAAAACGAGAATTGAACCAGTCTTGCTGGTTGCCCTTGTCCAACACCATCTGAAGAGACCCGATGCCCACCGCCAGCAACACTATCCCAAACAGGTCAAACTTGGCATATTCCCTTTTTATATACGGTGGGTCAACCACTACCATAAGCACCAAAAGTGCCGACAATACTCCAACCGGCACGTTTATGTAGAAAATCCACCGCCAGCTCGCGTGATCGGTGATGTATCCTCCTATCAACGGACCGAAGATAGGCGCGGTGATAATGCCCATACCGTAAAATGCCATGGCGGTTCCGTGCTGTTTCCTCGGAAAACTCTCCAGAAGTATCGCCTGACTCATCGGCTGCATGCCGCCGCCGAATACCCCCTGCATCACTCTGCAGACTATCAAAAACACCAAGGACGGCGCCACGCCGCACAAAAAACTGGAAATCGTGAATCCGGCGACACAGATCATAAGAAAACGCTTTCGACCAAATACAGAAGCAAACCAGGCCGTCATCGGGAGCACTATCGCGTTCGCCGTGAGGTAACTTGTCAGCACCCACGTGACCTCTTCGAGGCCGGCGCTGAGACTTCCCTGAATGTGAGTCAGTGAAACGTTCGCCACAGAGGTATCAAGCACCACCATGAAAGTCGGCGTCATCACCGTAAAGGCGACGAGCCATTTATTGGGGGCGGTATATTCCTCGCTCATATCCCGCTTACTTGTACTAAAATGGTGGGCACTACGCTCATCCCGATCCGGAGCGGATATCTGTCATTGTCCATATCCGTTATTTTTATTTTTACCGGTATTCGCTGCACCACTTTGATGTAATTGCCGGTGGCGTTTTCCGGAGGCAGGAGGCTGAAAACCGCGCCGGTGCCCGCCATGATGCTGTCCACCTCACCGCGGAATTTAACTCCCGGATAAGTGTCCACCTTGAAAACCACCGGCTGCCCCGGCCGGACATTAGTCAGATCGGTCTCCTTGTAGTTGGCAGTTATCCACATGTCGCCGGGCGAAACGATAGCCATGATCGGCTGACCTGCCGCGATTACTTGACCAACCGAAATGCTTTTCCGGGTGACGTACCCGGCAATCGGAGCTTTTATCACCGCATGGTCCAGTTGCAGCTCGAGCTGTGCGATCTGCGCTTCCGCCAGCCGGATCGCGGCGACTTTACCATCCGGCCCCTTCGGCCCGACGGCAGTCCCGATCTGCCTTTTCTGTTTTCGGCCCGCATCTATCTGCGCATTCACCCCATCCCATTGCGCAATCAGCTTATCGTAATCGTTCGCCGGTACCGCCCCCATCTCCAGCAGATTCGATATGCGTTCCTTTTCCTTGGATATATACACGCGCTGCGCCGCCAGCTGCCGCATCTGAGCGCCGATAACATTCATGGACGCGAGTTGACCGGCCACCTGATTTTTAACCACATCGAGGTTCTGTCTGGCTGTGTTCAATTGCGCTTCGATATCCGCTGTGTCCAGCTTTACCAGCACCTGATCTTTTTCCACCTGCTGATTATCCGAAACAAGCACTTCGGCGACTTTGCCCGGTATCTGCGGCGTAACATAGTGCACATTCCCGTCTATAAACGCATCGTCGGTGATGATATGCGTGTCACGATAACGCAGGTAGCCGATGACCGACCCGATAAAGCAAAGCACCAGAATTAGAAGCACAAAGCCTATTTTCTTTCTCCTGGAGTTGTTGTTAGCCATCTCTAAAAACCTCCACGTCGCTCTTTTATAGATCGCATTTTCGCGTTGATTGATTCCATAAAATCACCACCATGCGGAAAAACCATCAATAAGGAGATTAGCTGCTCAGAGAGATGTCCCATATTCTTCTCGCCCACGGCGCCGAAAATCGAGTACACCTTTTCAGATATCTTCGGCACAATGCTTTTCATCACGGCGCGCCCCTTGGGAGTCAGCGCTATCCTTTTTTGCCGTTTATCCGTCGGATCGGCTTTCCTTTCAACCCAACCCTTCCTCTCGAGAGTGCGCAGCACCGCCGTTATATTACCTTTAGACACCAGCAGAAGTCGGGACAGTTCCATCTGAGTGGGCGGCGTGTCGGTAAGAGCCAGGTTGATCAGCACACCCAATTGGCCCGGCGATATCCCCTTCGCTCGAATGCAGCCCATGTGACGTATCTCGTCCTTGACGGCGTCCACCGCTTTCAGCAGCAGCAGCCATGCCTTGATGCTGTCCTCCCGAAATCCGCCCTTATCGCTCACAACCGTTTTGATGCCGATACTCCTGAAAATGGTTTAAAATTGAACTAATAATGAGACATAAAAATATACGCGGAAGTTTCGATTGTCAATGGACGTGGCCCTGCAAAGGACGCTACCGCTTTGAAATCCTGTCCAAGAGGAGTTAAATTCGTAAGCGTAAAAGCGCTTTGGAGGTGTGAGAAATGAAAAGGATTATTTTATTGATGACCGCGATGATTTTCATGAGCACAGTTGCGTTTAGCGCAAAAAAGTTGAGCTCGTCTCAGTCCGTTAAAATCAATGCGCCAACGGAAAAAGTGTGGGCCGTACTGATTGATCCCAACAATTGGCCGAAAGATAACCCCGCCGTTCACAAGGCGAAACTTGTTAGCGGTGACGGCGAATCGGTGGGTTCAGTTATAAAATTCATGCCCGTGGTCGGCGGAAAGAAAACCCATGCGACACTCACAATCACAATAAGTGAAAAGAACCGGAAGATCGAGTATGAGGTGAAACTCCATGGCGGCAAAGCTGTTATGGGTTTCGAGCTAAGCGCCCAAAACGGCACCACCGTCCTGACCAATTACGAAAAAGCAGAAGGGCTGATACTCAGGTTCATTTCACAGCAGGATATGGACGAAGAACATCGGCTTTGGGCGGAGTCGGTAAAAAGAAGGGCGGAGGGACTCTGAGATCATTCGGTCCCAAATGGGGACTTGGAAATTCGATACGCCAGCTCGCCTCTATCGGTTTTTATTAACGGTTATTACCGCACTCGATTCCCTTAAAAGGAATTTTACCGTTTCAACCCGGGGCTTCGCCGATATGACATCATCTCTTTCAAACGCCCGGTTGGCACACACACTATAATAGTATATGAAATAATACTTCTTAGTTGTTGACACGGCTTTTTTAATGTGTTATTAACTAACTAGTTAGTTAATAACATGGGTGGGAGGCTTGAAATGAATTCGGATTGTATGTCCACAGATCCGTTACCCGGCTATCCGCAGAACACATCCCCGATGGAAGGAATCAAACCGGCCAAGATCACTGCGCCCGGCACGGCTGACTTCCCGTTCACCGCGGGAGAGATAATAAACCATTTCCGTCTTGCGAAACGGTTTCCCGCTTCGTATTTCACATTGGTCGAGGAGATTCGAGGCCGGGCCAAGGAATTCGCAGACAAACACATCCGCCCCGGAGCGGTTGAACTCGACAAGAAAATCAGCCGCGACCCGACTTATTTCGACTGGGAGCTGGTTCGGAAAGCATGCCCATACCGGTTTTTCAGCATGCTCATCCCCACCGAATTTGAAGGGATGGGATGTTACAGCCTGCACATGGCCTCTATGGTCGAGGAACTCGCAGTCGGCTGCGGCGGCACGGCAAGCACCATCGGCGTCCACAGCGCCGGTGTCTCTTGCGGCATGATCAGTCTCGACCCGTATGTTCTGGAAAAATATCTCCGGGCCACCGCTCAAGCGGAAAAGCGCGGCGATCCGATTCTCTGGGGTGGGGCCGTCACCGAGCCGGCCGCCGGCACCGATATCTGGGATGAGGATTTTCTGGAAAAGGCTAAAATCGTGACTTTCGCAAAGCAAGTCCCGGGCGGGTATGTCCTGAACGGTCGGAAATGCTTCATATCAAACGGGAGCGTTGCGAAATATTTTGCGGCGGCAGCGGCGTTGGATCCTGATAATATCCGCGAATCATGGAGCGCGTTCCTCGTTCCCGCAGATACGAAAGGTTTCAGCGTGGGACGCATCGAGCGAAAAATGGGGCAGAAATCCAGCCCGGCGGCGGAGCTGATT
>Ga0315277_10013610_pt1 | contig 10132 bp, 9 predicted proteins | sample YL17G05_15_MG_FD_203695 | JGI IMG/M metagenome (GOLD analysis project Ga0315277, IMG submission 203695) | Sediment microbial communities from Yellowstone Lake, YNP, Wyoming, USA - YL17G05_15 | ecosystem: Environmental > Aquatic > Freshwater > Lake > Sediment | place: USA: Wyoming | collected...
TAACGTTTAGCCAAACCGCCGTTGCGGACCGGCGTACTAGCGAATTCCGATTTGACGGCGGGACGCAATGGAGCGAGCTCTATTCATTTTGCCAAGCCGGAACTATCATTGCCTATGCAGTGAGCGAGCGTCGGTTTGGCGTTTGTTAGCCGCTGCCGCCCTTTCAACCTCCCTTTCTGAACTGACTCTCCCCACTTCGTTCTCGGCAGCGCACGATTCGACCACTTGAAACTGGATGTTGCTGAATTCTTCTCTGAGACTCCTCGATGACCAATTTAAACACCGCACTTTGAGCCGCAGACTGCTTCTTCTAACTCTTAAGAATCCTTTTTTCGAATTTACCCTTGCCAGAGTGCGCTGCCGAGCGAGAGTGACGAATTCTCTCACATCGAGGGCGGTGGCGGCTAACGTTCCGCGGCAAAGCGCCGTTGCGTTTGGCTTCTGGAATTCACATCAGACTCGCCAAACGCAATGGAGCGAGCTCTTAACAAATAGCCAACCTTTGTTTTTCATTTGCCTAAGCAGGGAGCGAGCGTCGTTTTGCCGATTGTTATACGGCGGCACGCCAACTGCCTTACTTGACCAGCACCATCTTCCGTGTCTGATGGAAGCTTCCGGCCGTCAGTTGGTAGAAGTACGCGCCGCTGGCTGGGAGACCGTTCGCATCAAATGAGACATCATAGTTGCCTGGATTCTTCCGTTCGTCCACCAAGGTTGCCACTTCCCGGCCGAGCAGGTCAAGCACCTTCAAGGTAACATGCTCAGCACGAGGGATCGAGTATCGAATAACGGTGGCAGGGTTGAAGGGGTTGGGATAGTTGACGTCGAGGCGGAAGCCAAGAGGTCTCTCTGTTCCTTCTACCACCGAGGTGAACCCGCTGCATGGGCTCTGGTAAAAATGCTGTGAAGGACTCGATATTCCGGAAGCTTGTATATCAAAGCTTATTGATCCGATGTGGACCGTAGTATCCGTTGGGTAATAATGATATCGCGTGAGATACTGACGAAACACATCCACCGTACGGTGTCCGGCTGCTAAGCCTCCCACCGTGGCTGACAGATCGTAGGTGCAGATGCACTTGGCGCCCGGGCCAATTGTGTCAGTTTCCGTCAAAATGATACCGTTACTATCTAGCATAGCGATGGAGAAGCTGAATCGGGAAGCACAGTTCGCTTCAACACCGATGTTCCAGATTGTGACGCTGTGTCCGGAGAGGGTCACGAAAAGGGAGTCTTGCTGCGACGATGCGGTTGAAAAACCCAGAAGGGCAGTGGCAAATACCACATGAATGGTTTTCATTGTTACCTCGTTGGCGTGCTGACGTATAACTTGTTTAATCACGTATTGCGTAATCAACACTGAGCGCGGGGGAAAGGCGCCCTATCGCGAACTTGCCCTTCTTAGTCCTTTGATGGTTTCGGAATGAAATCCAAGGGGCTCGTGATCTTTCCCAATGCCTTCGAACTCACGTGTGTGTAGATCTCGGTTGTCTTGGAACTCTCGTGACCCAGAAGCGTCTGCACATACCGGAGATCGGTCCCGTGCTCCAGTAGATGAGTCGCGAACGAATGCCGAAGATCGTGTATGGAGACGTCCTTCGCAATACCTGCCTTCTCCACGGCACGGTCGAACACGGCCTGAGCACTTCGAATCGAGTACGGTTTGCCCCGCTCATAACCTTCAAACAACCACTCGGCGGGCGCGTATCGTCGCAGATATGCCTCCACGTACTTCATCGCAATGTCCGAAAGAAGCGTCACCCGATCTTTTTTGCCCTTCGCACCACGTATCTGTATCAAGCGCCGATCAGGGTCGAGATCCTCCGGCCTGAGCTTCACCACTTCACTGACACGAAGGCCGGCTGAATACGTGAGCATCATCATCGTCTTGTGCTTCAAGTTTGTGATGGCGGCCAATAGCCGGGAAACCTCCTGTTCACTCAAGATCGACGGCAGCTGCTTTTCTTTCTTCGGGCGGGGCAGAGTGCCCATCACAAATGACCTCTTGTACACTTCCACAAAAAGAAAACGAAAAGCGTTGAAAACCTGGTTCACGGTGCCGCTGGATAACTTCTTGTCCTCCAGGAGGTGAAGAAGGTACTTCCTTACTTCAACCTCCGTCAGCGAAGTTGTGGACAGGGAAGGGAAGAACTCAAATAGACCACGCACCGAACCCAGATAAGCCTTCAGCGTTTTCTGGCTGTAGTTCCGAAGAGACATCTCCTTACGCATTTCTTCGAGATCGGCAGACTGCCGCACCTGGACGGATGCCTGGCGCGGTTCTTGCCGCCGAGGGGAATCGGCCAGATGGAAAGCGTCCACCACCTCACGGTCAAGGGATCTCCAGTCAGTGCGCAATGCAGCGAGAAGTTTGTCAAGGCTCTCTCTGGTCTTCGGGAAAGTCCATATCTTCCGCGTGGCGTCCCAAGAATTGCCCGGAATGGATTTCAGTCGTTCGGTGGCAAGGTCGTTGGAAGGGATTAGCAGACCGATGCGGTCCGGCTGGCTTAGGAAAATCCTTCGAGTGTTTGGGCGGGGGGGAACTTGCCCGTTCGGTGAGGTGGACATATGACCTCGTACTGTAGGAGGGGAGTTGGTGACGGTGCAGCAAGTAGAATCTTGCGAACAATCTATGAATCGTCCGAAGCAAAGGCAACAGGGGTGGGCCCGTGACTACTTGGCAGAATGGAAAGAGCGGATGCTGTGAAAGGCGTTGAATGTCTGAAGTTTCAGGTTGGACGCGAGTAAGACTGCAATGACAATCAGTTACAGAAACCTGTAACTCCAAACTTGAAACTCTAAACTTCCGACTCCAAACTCTTAACCCGCTTCCCCTTCCTCTGCCATCTTCAGCGCGAGGGACCGAAGCGCCACGATGAATGGGACGATGAGCAAGAAAGGAAGGAAAAGCATGACGATCGAGAACCACGACGGCATCCCGCCGTCAAGTGTGCCTTTGTAGGTTCCGAGGAGAATCACCAGAAGAAAAACTACCAGCGCAACTCCGAGCACAAGCACAAGCTCGAAATACCGGTTCAACCAATACCCTCTTCTCTCCGACGGAAGTTCGAATATCGCGAAGAATGCCGGCAGGTTAATCAGATACGGATACCTGTTGATAAGCGTGAACCGATATTTGATGACAACCAGGAAAATTAGCGGCGCGATGCTGAACGCCAAAGGAAGAAGAAGAAAGATACTCTTGGTTCCGAAGGAATCAGGCTTGCCGGAGAATCCGAAGTGCGTCGGCACTCTCTCCGGAAGCGTGAAATACGCATACAGGCCTACTGCCCAGATGAGAGCGAAGAAGAAAAGAAGGATGCCTATGAGTATCCTTCCGTGCTTGCTCAGTGAAGTGGGTCTGATTGGTTTGCGTGTTCTCGCTTGCCCCATCTGGTGACTTCTCCCGTCTTCCGTCTAACTTTTCACGTCTCCCTTCTCACTTCTCGCGTCTCACCAATTTCTTCGAATCGGATGAGCTTCTGTACTGAACACCACCTTATCAAACTGTAACGTCTCCGGAGGAGCGAACAGCAAGTACAAATACTTCAACGTCTCAGCGAGGAAGTAACTCTCCATCAAATCACTTCGCTGTTTTGTCGCGACATTCTTCAGACCAGAGTATCCCTCATCCATTCTGCAATACCTCTTCAATCCTCCGAGAAACGTTTTCCCCATTTCAATATATCGCGGGTCGCGGGTGTACTGATAGAGATAGTAAGCCGATTCTATGATCTCCGGATTCAGTTGAAAGCGGGGGTCCACGGTGTCCATCTTCACATAATCGAATTTCTCACACTCGATGTCGTATCGATTCCACATCTTGAAGCACGATTCCTGCAATCGCTCGGCGTTGGGCACATCGCCCGAGAGTGCAAGCACAGCCGGGAAAAACGCATCGAGCAACCCAAACCAGGTGTGAGTCCGCTTACCAGTCTCCATATCCGCGTGTCCGATCCACAACCCGCTCGGTGCTTCGTCCGCAAGGTGTTTCATGATGGCCGACTTGCTCTCCTCCCACATCTGCTTCAAATCGGGATCGTTGAACAGAATCGCTCCCTTCAAGAGATACTCGTAGTACGAATCTATGCATGCACTCACGTGACTGTCTCTGTCGAGCCACTGACCGGTGTTGGCATCGATCCAGGTTCCGACAAGTCCGATGGATGAGCGGCGTTTGTAAATCTGCACGAGAGCGTTCTTCGCGGCGTCGTAGTACTCAGTCTTGCCGGTGAGCTTGCTCAGCGTCCCGAATTCGATAATCAGCGTCCCGACCTCAGCCGGGTTCGTCCGAGGATTCCGTACCTCTCCTGTCTTCAGATTCACGTCAACATAGGGGATGCCGGTCGGCGACTTGAAGACGGGAAGCAGCCGCCTGCCGAGATCATCGGCAAGATCGAGCAAACGCTTGTCACCGGTGAGCTGATAATTCGACAGAAGCCCGCCCAGGAGCCGAATGGTGATCTCGAAGTTCTTGACATAGATATCGTGATCAAACGAGAGGTTCGCGACGACGTACTCCCTCGTCGCATCAGCTTCCTCCTTCAGGCCCATCAGAATCATGGTGTCGAGCGCGTCGAGGGGAGTCATCAGGAGCGTGACCTTGTACCAATCGACCGGAGCTTTGCTGACCGGCCTGAGGATATCATGGCCCCATGCGTATTTCTTGTACGCATTCCACGAATGCAGGAACTCCTGCCTCACTTCGTCGGCAAGCCTGCCCTGGCCCTCGCGCAACGCCCGATCAGATGTGCATGAAGAAAGGAGAAGAGCCGTCGCGATCGGGAAGACGAGTGAAGGTCTAAGTTCCATGTTCGGTCCAAGTTCGCAAAATGATGAGTCAACCGCTGATGGAGGATAATGGATGTGGTCGCGAAGGTTCTGCCTGAGCGATGAAACTCAGCTCAACCTGGTTTGCTGAACCAGTGGTTGATGAGAATGGGAACGATGAAATACGCGAAACACATCCCGGAGAAGACGAGCCCCGCTAGAGCCCCAAACGACCAGATCGCCATCTTAAGCTCTCCGTCGGGTTTCTTCGCATTCTTGACTGCAAAAATGAGACACACGACCGCGACGATGAGTCCGATTGCCGAGAGCGTCCCGAAGACCATGAGAAGCATGCTATCAGGCAGAAGAAAATCCTTTCGATATCAGAATTTCGGCTGGACGATCTTGCCGATGAACAGAATCGTTCCTGTGTTGTTTTCCCGTATCACGAAAAGGAACGGGCGATCGACACGCATTACGAAGCTATCGCCAATGCTGGTTCTGCCGACACCGACGGATGTCACCGCCGCGGCCTCGGTTCCTTCTTCGTCAACTTGAACAAATGTTTTGTGCTGGACTTCGCTAATAAAGAGACCGCCGCGAACGTCGATGTTTGTGAAATCTGCGTAGGACGGAGAGAACGCAATTGACATCCCCATGGCTTTCAGTACGTCATTCAACTTCTTGGCATACTCCAGCTTAAACTTCGGAAGAAATATGTCTCCCTCTTTTGCCGCTAAGCCGGCCACCCAGAGATCCCATTGCTGCTGTGTCAGCTTCGCGACGAAGTCGTCAATGGATGTCCCGGACTTTGGCAGCACGACGGTCATGCTGAAACCGGCATCTCCATAGGGAAGCTCGACGAGCTGGCATTGATCGGTTGCGGAATACTTCAGCGTTGCCTTCAAGCCCATCATCTTGCAGGTCGTTTTTGAGCCGGACAGAAGAGTGAAGGTGGTGTCACGCGTGTTGCTTGGATCAAACTTGTATGTCCACGTTCCCTTAAAATAGATGGCATTGATCAGGTACATCACCATATCGCGCGGAATGGGTTTTGGGACGATTTCTGTAATCTTTCCGTTGGTGTTCTGGTTCACCCATCCGTTGATGATATTGGGCGCATCGGCGGATCCAAAATCGATACTATTGATTTCGGCGTTGAAATATTCCTTGTTGGCGTCCTTGAATGCCTGCTCGACACGCAAGTCTGGCCGGTACCAAATCGAGTTCGCGATCTGGAATTTCACCTTCGGATCGATGCCAGTCAGGAGTGTAATGAGTGATTTGTACGACGCGTTGATGTCTTTTTGCGTCAATCCGGAGAACTCGAGCGTGCGGATCATCGAATCACGCGTCGAGCCATTGGCGCCGTTCAGCGTCATCCCGAGAGCCATCGAAACGCTGGTGGGGGAAATGAACACATCCTTGCCGGCGTCTTCTTTGTTGACGGCGGCAAGAAGCTTGAACCCAAACGAATTGTCTGCAGATACAACCACTTGCTCGGTCGATGTCAGCGGCCGCATCGGTATGCGCTCTTCACCCGATGACGTTCCGACATCCTTGCAACTGAATGCAGTCAGCAAGCCGGAGACGACGAGAAGAAACGATGATCTCTTCATATGCCGGCACCTCCCCTTCATGGATTACGGTGTAACGAGAATGTCACAGGTTCAAATTAGTAAATCATTCGGGAGAGAGCAAGGAGGGGGCGGGGGGGAGGTCCGGATTGCGGGTGCTATGATCCCGCAGCAAGAGCCGGCTTTACCTTTTCGATGAACTCACTCGGGGAGAGGTACCCAACGACACGGGAGCCGAAGACTTCCTGACCGTTCCTATCGACAAATACAATCGTCGGAACGCCTGCAATGTTGAACTTCTTTCGAAGAGCTTCCGATTCCGGAGAATCGAAATGGGTGAGATCGACTTTCAATCGAACAAAATCCTTCGTTTCTGCAATCACCGTGGGATCGGTGAAAGTCTTGCGGTCGAGCTCAAGGCAGGGGATGCACCAGTCGGCATAGAAATCCATCAGAACCGGCCTTCCCTGACTCCGGGCTTCGTTGAGTCGTGCTTCGGAGAATTTCTCCCAGCTCATGCCGGGCTCGCGCAACGCGTTCGCGGAGACGAATCCGAATACAATCGCCACAACTCCAAATGCCCACTTGGAACGCTTCAGGCCGACTTTTTCCTTCCCCGACGGTTCAACGAAGCCAAGGTAGGCTCCGCCGAGGATCAAGGCGAGTGGAATCACGAACGCGGACAACTTCGGAACGAACGCCAGCGAGAGATAGAACAATCCGGCCGCGCTCAACACGACGCCGAAAATTCTCTCGACCCACACGAGCCATCCACCGGAACGCGGGATCTTCTTCAGCATCCCCGAAAATGTTCCGAGGATGAGGTACGGAAAACCAAGTCCGAGTGAGAGCGCGAAGAAAACCCAGAAACCAAAAACGGGATCGGCCTTTGAACTCACGAGCGTCAAGAGTGCGATCACCGGTGGGCCGATGCACGGCGCTGCAAAAACGCCGACGACCAGACCCGAGACATAGAGACTGACCAAGCCTGTGCCGGTCGTGCCGCCGAGTTTGCTCGTAAGCCAGTAGGGCATCTGGATCTGATACAGGCCGAAACTGCTGAGCGAAAGCCCGATCAGGAGCACTCCGATGCCGCCGAGGACCCAGGGGCTCTGGAGCCAGCTCCCAAACAGTGTGCCGCTGAGCGCCGCACTCACGCCGAGCACTGTGTACATCGTCGCGATGCCCAACACGTACGTCACGGCCTTCAGGAACACTTTCACCGCATTCGTTTCCGACTGCCCGCCAAACAGCGAGACGGTTACGGAAAGCATCGGATAGACACACGGTGTCAGGTTGAGAGCAAGTCCGATCAGGAAGATCGCAAGAAACGCGAAGAGCGATCCCTTTTCCTCAAACATCTGGCCGATATCGCTCTTGCCGGCGGGAGGAGCGACTCCTTCACTAGCGTACTTCGAGAACAGATCGTCGTTGATTGGATTTGCCTTCTCTTGTGCGGGGACGATCTCCATCGGGATAAGCACGTCGATCGAGGCCGGAGCTATGCAAACCTGGTCGTTGCACGCCTGGACCTCAAGTGTTGCCCGCAGCGTGTCGCGACCGGTTGTCATTTTCTCGGAAATCCTGACAGTGAAGAAGATTGTCGGATTTCCCTCATAAACGCTCAGGGAGTCATCGGCGAATCCGAATTTCAGGTTGAGGCCCTTTGGGTACTGAAGATCCGTGACGATCACTCCCTCACGCTGTGGGAGCCCGAGCGTTGTCCCGATCAGATAGTCGTGCGTCGGAGTGTGCGAGTTGATGTGCCACCCCTTGTCGATGTTCAGGACGACAGCCGCCTTGAATGTGGAGCCGGCCGGGACTTTGTCGACGGAGAGGATGCCTTCGACCTTCACAATGCTCGCACTGGTTGTGCCGATCTGAAACGCGGATGCTTGCGAAAACACAAGCCCCGCAATCAGAATCAGTGAAAGCGGAAATGGTTGAAGGCGTCTGCGAGTCCGGCGCATGGGATCCTGCATTGAGTGCCTGGCCTGTCTTATGATGCTGGGGAGAGGAGACGTTTCAGCTTCGCCTCAAGCTGACTTTTCGTCATGACTCCGGTGTGTTCATCGACGATATTGCCTCTCTTGTCGATAATGAAGGTCGTGGGGATCGCATTGAAGTTGCTGAACTTCCCCGCGACTTCACCGTTTCCGAGGACCACCGGATAGTTGATGTTGTTCTGTTTCACGAAAGGGGTCACCTTTTGCCAGCCATCCTGATCGAGAGAAACTCCCAGAATCTCTACTCCCTTGTTCTTGTAGTTCTTGTAGACTTCGATGAAGTCAGGAATCTCTTTCCGGCAGGGACCGCACCACGTAGCCCAGAAATTGACGACGACTACCTTGCCCGCGTACTTGCTTAGGTCATATGTCTTTCCGTCGGCGGAGGTAAGAAAGACATTGGGAGCTCTACGTTGCTGGGCGAAAGCGCTCGTCGAAAAGAAGGCCGAGAGGGCAAGCATCAGGACTGCAAGAATGTTTTTCATAGAACTCCTTGTGAATCGTACTTGGAAATGACCGGGCGCTGCCATGTCTGAATTTCCGGCGTTCTTTCTATTTAGATGCCGGAATGAGTCAGGAAGATCCTCTTTGCTGAGCAGATTCAGGATCGATCGGTCAGATTTGCTCATGCTCACATCGAATCCCGGGCGAGCAGTATAGCGAAGTATCACTGAAAGGGCAAAGCGCTCCACCAGCTTCGGGACCGCGTTCTCCGAGAGTTCGACCGCGCTCTTCCTTGCACTTTTCTTGATTTTCCTTCGAAATATGGCTACTTTCTGCGGGGGTATCGAATGACAAAAAAGGAATTTGTAGTTGGAATGGATGGCGGCGCTACGAAGACAGCCGCTATGCTGACTGACCTGAAGGGAATTGTGCTGGCGGAAGAAACTGGCGGCGCCAGTAACCCCCAGGTCGTGAGTCCCGAGAAGACCGCCGTCGTCATCGTCGATTTGCTCGAACGGTTGGCGGAGAAGGCCGGGTGCAAAACCACCGACATTGTTTCCACCGTGGCGGGCCTTGCAGGGGCTGGTCGTGAAGGGGACAAGGAACGTGTGAGAAATGCCGTTGCGGCCGAAGCAAGAAAACGGCGATTGACGATCGGTCGGGTGGGAGTGGATAGTGATGGCCGTATTGCCCTCGAGGGAGCATTTAAGGGAAAAGCAGGCATCATCCTGATCGCGGGAACCGGCTCATTTGCAATGGCGAAGGATCATAAGGAGGGAATTCATCGGGCTGGCGGGTGGGGAAGGATTGCAGGTGATGAGGGAAGCGGCCAGATCCTGGGTCGCGAAGGTCTCAGTGCGGTCGCGCGGCATTTTGATGGGCGCGGCAAGTCGACGGCGTTGACCAAGCTTGTTGCCGAGCGATTCGATCTGTCGACACAGGAAAGGATTATTAGCGCAGTGTATCGCGAGAACTTCGATGTCGCAACGATAGCGCCGCTCGTCATAGAGGCTGCGACCGCGCATGACATCGAATGCAGCAGGATTCTGAACAAAGCAACATTCGAACTCGCCGAGCACGTAAGGGTCCTTGTGCAGAAGATCGAAGAATCGGCCCACGCGCGATCGAAGATCCCTCTGGCGCTTATCGGGAGTCTCATCGCGAACGACAATGTCTATCAGAAGATACTCGTCCATAAAATCACATTCTCGATGCCCCAGGTGAAGGTTGTTCATCCTGAGGCACCGCCTGCCTACGGGGCGGTCTTGCTCTCAATTCGCTCGGCACAGGATCTCGCATGAGTTTGATTTCGGTCGCTCTACCGTTCTCGACCCA
>Ga0315277_10013611_pt1 | contig 10132 bp, 11 predicted proteins | sample YL17G05_15_MG_FD_203695 | JGI IMG/M metagenome (GOLD analysis project Ga0315277, IMG submission 203695) | Sediment microbial communities from Yellowstone Lake, YNP, Wyoming, USA - YL17G05_15 | ecosystem: Environmental > Aquatic > Freshwater > Lake > Sediment | place: USA: Wyoming | collected...
GTTTTCCGATTTAACCACCGTCTCAAGGCATTTTTACATGCGTCAATATCGTCAGTGTCACCGAATATTAATAGGCGTCTACCTGGGCGCTCTACAGCAGTCACGCACTGTTGTTCTGTAGCTCGATAGTCTATGGCCCATTCCTCACCGATACTCTTCAGGTTCAACCGTTCGGGAAGAAGTCCAGGTGGTTGGGGCTCAAAGAATTTCCGCTGTGTCTCAATTTTCTCTTCTGCCTTATCCAACCAGTGTTTTTTCTTGTCGATAAGCCCCGGAATCCGGGTGTGGTCGAAGCCTTTTGGAACAATGACCACGAGTCCCCCGCGAAGTGACATATTAAGCCGTGCATGTCTTGCGCGTGAACTCTCTTTAACCGTATATCTGTATTGAGTCCCTGTTTTCATTTCCCGTTACCGCTTGTGAATCTTGCCTTCTTAAGAAGCCGGATACAGCGGTCCACGAAATCCTTGCCTGCCCCGTGTAGCTGAAGACTCTTATACTGTGTCGCCAGCAGAATAGTAAATTCACGATAGAGCTCAGTATCCATGTGACCCTGTAAGAACCAATTCTCGAAGCATTTCTCTTTGGCTTTTACCATGACCGCTTGTGCGACTGCCATTGCATCATCTTCTGAGATGTCAGTCACTCTCTTCGCTATCTCTTTAGCAATGTTATCAACCACTGGACGCTGGGTTTCCTGTATAATATCCACAGCCTGCTTAGTAAGATCTTCGAGTTCCTTGAGCAGAGCAATCCCAGCGAGTGTCCCAGCCCGTTTCTGCTCAATTATATGTCTCAGCCGCGCGCTCAGTGGCCGTACATCCTCGTCTTCGTCCAAGCGAATTCTTATTTCGGCGTCGAGCATTGCCTCTATGTCGAGTGCCTTAGCATCTGGAGTCATATCTTTGATTTTGGTAAGGTAGTTTTCATCCAGCTTATAGGTTGGGAACTCTTCCTCAATCGCCTCGACATCAACATATTCACGGATCAGCTGTCGAGTCTTAGCTCCGTCCTCGTCTGAAATCTCAAAATGCTCAGTGGGGTAGAATTTCTTAAAGTAGAGCATATAGAGTTTGCATAGCCACTTGTAGTCGTTGAGGAAATCTCGCAGGAACTCGTCTGGCTGAAGCGTTTCGAAGAGAACTCTAGCGTTGCGGAATAGCTTTTCGAAGTGCTCACGCTTGGTTTCATCATCGTTAAGCATGATTAGGGCTTGGATAGCACTCTGGTGGCTTCCATCGCGCAGAATCCCGGCAAACAGGTCATCTAATTCAGTGATGTTTGTTTCAAACATATCCCGGAATTTACCGTATGGAAAGGCGACTTCACCAAGTTCATTTTTGTCATAGTTCAGAGCCTCGTTCAGCTTCTCGAACATGCCGAAGTAGTCCAGAATAAGTCCGAATTCCTTCAAATCGTTGTAAGGACGGTTAACCCGGGCAATTGCCTGAAGTAACGTATGGTCCCGCATGCCCTTGTCGAGGTACATTACCTGTAAAATTGGAGCATCGAAGCCAGTTAACAGCATGTCGCAGACGATTAGAATCTCAACCCTCTTGAATCGGTTATCTGGATTATCACATTCTTCCTGTGACGCAGGGGCTGGGCTCTTGAAATCGTCGACGGCTTTGCGTCGCTTGGTATCTCCCAGGTAATAGGGTTTAACCGCGTCTGCATCATGAGCTGGATCCTCAGAAATGATAATCAGAGAAACTTCCGGCGGAAGAAACTTGTCTAGTGCCATCTTATAAAGGGCACACATTTCTTTATCTCGGCACACGACCATAGCCTTAAAGCCGTTTGGGCGAATATATTCGATGAAGTGCTTAGCAATATCATCAGAGGTCTGGGCGATACGCTTGGGATGTTTTAGAATGGCATCCAGCTTCGCCTCACCCATTAGCGCCTTACGTTCCTCAGCGCTGCGGTCCGCAAACAGTGCTTCAAACTTCTTGTCCAAGTCGGCATAAGCCACCGTCCAGTCTGTGACCCTGACTTCATAATGTATTGGCTTGGTCGCACCATCTCTCAGAGAATCCTCGATGCTGTAACGGTCCATATACCGCTCGTAGCGGTCTCCTCCAAGTTGGCGACCAAAAGCTCTTGGCGTATTCCTATCGTCCAACTCAAGCGGCGTACCGGTTAATCCGAATAGTGAAGCGTTCGGCATACCACTTCGCATGAAAATGCCCAAATCTCCATACTGCGTTCGGTGGGCCTCATCTACCAGCATAATGATGTCTGCCCGTCTGGAGAGCTCCACTTGCATGCCCTCGAACTTATTCACGATGGTAACAATGATGCCGCGATAGCCGTCGCCTTCACCAATCAACCTTCTCAAATCTTGAATGGAAATGGCTACAGCGACGTTTTCGCTGTTGGTCCTAAACAAGTCGCCGACCATTTGGTCCTGCAGCTGCTCCCGGTCTACAACGATGATGATGGTGGGTTGCTTTAGTTCGGGGCTATTCCAGAGCTTCTTGGCCACAAAGAGCATTGTCAGACTCTTGCCAGAGCCCTGGGTGTGCCAGACAATACCACGACGCTGGCCGCTTTCTTGGTCAAGGTGAAGAGCACGACCCACAATCTTGTTGGCTGCTCGGAACTGCTGATACCGCGCGATCTTTTTTATTGTCTTGCCCTGGTCTGTCTCGAAGACAATGAAGTTGTGGATAAGGTCCAACAGATTAGCCCTGTCGAACAAACCGTAGATGGTACACTTCATTTGGTCGAATGATGGGATATGCGTGTGTGGGTGCGGGTCGCGCCACTGATGCCAATACTGCAGGCGCTCGCCTGGAATACCATACTTCATGCACAACTCATTTACGCCGGCGCAGAAACAGTTAGAGTAATATAGGTTGGCTATTTCCTTGTCGTACCTGGCGGTCTGTTTGGCGCCCTCGGCCCAGTCAATGTGTCCACGAGAGGCAGTCTTAGCTTCGATATCCACGATGGGGATACCGTTGATAAACAGAAGAATGTCCGGACGGCGACGCTCAATACCCTGGGTCCATAACTGATTGGTTGCCAAGAAGTCGTTATTTTCGATGTCGAAATAGTCGATGAGGTGAATATTATGGCTCGGCTCATCCTGAGAGAATTTATAGGTTTTTTCACCTCGCAACCATTGTATCCATTCTTGATTGTCCTTCAGTGCCCGGAGTCTTTGGATGATGATATTTGCCCTGTCGTCGTCCATGATGACCCCATGATTGAGTTCTTTGAGCTTCTGGCGAAGTGTCGGGATTAGGAGCATTTCTTGCTCATCGCCCCCACGACATTTGAGTGTAACCGCATCGCCGGTCTCGTACCGCCATCCAAGTTCTGCCGTCGCCAAGCAGTCCAGAATCTCTTTTTCGACCGTCTTGTACTCAGTGAATGTCATGTCGGTGACTCCGGTGTTGTCAGGACTTTTCCCGTCAACAGGTTTTGAAGAAGTGATTTCTTAAGCCTATTGAGCGCTCCTCCCATTTGGTCTCGATGTAATGATCCTCGTATGCCGATCATAGTTTTCATCTTCAGGACAAGCTTGTCGCAGTGTTCGATCGCATCTGCAATGTGCTGCTGTTCGTCCTCGGGCGGCACTGGAATGTATACACGAATATAGTCTCTATAATCCAGATTTCTCATCTGTGTGGTCTGATGTTGTAGCCGCTCAATAATTCCAGACCTGTGTAATTCGTGAAGGACCCAGCGAAGATATCTTGGTACCACTAATTCTGCATTCGGGCGGAGTCTTTGGATGAAATTCCCGAATCCAAATCCTGGCATATCAACGTAAATGAACACAACGCGACCAACGGGTTGGTCAGGACCTCCGCCTGATCTCTCGAGGAGGATGTCACCGGTCTTTGGTTGTAGGTGGTCAATGGTTGTCTGAGGGAACCAACGAATTTCTGTGTCAGATAGGTCCAAGTGCCCATCGTTTGTAAAGTTGGTTGATCTCAAGACTTTTAGCGGCCGTTCGCCATGGTCCTCACCCCAATCCCCGCTGCAACATTCTTTAGGCAGCAGTACCTCCTTGAGTTGCCTGCGGTTCCAATGTGCAGGTATATCTCCCAGGATGGTCTGCAAAGGATGCGTCAGCATTTTTAGTTAACAGTCTTAACCGCTCGTTTGTGAAGCCTCCAGAAGACCCAGCCGTTGACTTCTGTATTTGTGATTGATTTGGCAGCTGCGGATGGGCTGCTGTGGATTTTCCTCCCGACTTTGTACTGAACCATTCCAGCTTCCTTCACTACTTCCATGATGTACGTTTCGCCTTTGTATATTCTCGAAAAACGGGATCCTAGTTGTGGTAGATTCCTCTCTTTACGCTTTGGCATATTACCTCCTTCTTTTCGAATTTTCTATTGGTGATTTAGTTCCTAACATGCTTAAAGGCTTGAAATTTGGTGAATAAATTCTCCTGAAGGCGCCCCACTTCAAGAGATTCATTGTAGAACTCTTCTAGTGCTTCTTTCAACGGAATGAACTCATCCGGTTCGCGGGTTTCAATGTACCGTGACAAATTCACATTGAACTCATTTGCGACCACTTCAGCTTCCTCTACTACCGTAAAGTACCGGCGGGCCTCATTGGAGTCGGAGCAAATTCTGAGTAGGTCAGCCGCGGCTTCTCGGATATGAGCAACTTCCTGCTCGGTATACTCGATAACTTCAGCCTCTGCTTTATCACGCTCCCTTTGAATCTTCTGAAGCTCTTTAATGGAACGCTTTAGCTGACGGACTCTCAGCAAAAAGTCTGATTTTCTCAAATAACCGTGGCCTTTCCAGTCGGAGCTTTCCAGCTTAGATAACTCCTCACATAAGCCCGGCAGAGGCTGTAGAATCTGCCCATAAGCATCCTCGATGTCCTGCAACCGGCGTCGTCTCTCGGCTTCCTCTTCCGCAATAAGACTCTGTTCATGGGTGCCAATGAGTTGTTGAGCTTCTGTGAGGTCGCCAAATGCTCGCCAGGGCACGAGGATACGCATGAGATCTGATGGACGCAGAAGGTTCTGAGGGTTAGCATGCTGGAAATGGCGGGATGCCCAAATCATCAGGATCTTATTCTTACGTTCAGGAGGCTTATTCCTATTCAAGGCAAGTAAACAAGCCGGCACGGCATTACCGTAAAATAGTTTCGACGGAAGAACGACTATGCATTCAATAATGTCTGCTTTGATAAATCCTTCGCGGATGGCGTACTCGGCGTCAGCCGACTGGTTTCGTCCATCAGCCTTCTCAGTCTGTTCTGGTTGACCGCGAAACAGGACACCCTGTGACATAACTATGATTGCTTGCCCTTTGTCTTTAAGTGATTTTGCAACGTGCTGTAGCCAAGCAAAGTCACCGTTGTCGCGAGGTGGCGTACCAAGATCAAAACGCCCATAGGGATCGCCAGCCTTGAAATCGTCATAGCCCCAATCTTCAAGAGAGAACGGGGGATTCATCACTATCCGGTCAAATTTCAAAAGCCTGTTACCGTCGTCCAAGTGCCGCGGACTACGGAGGCTGTCCGAGTGTCGATGTTCCCAACCTTTTACGCCATGGAGTATCATGTTTATGCGGGAGATATTGTAGGTTGAAAGATTACTTTCCTGTGCATATAGGAAAAGTCGGTCGGGGTTCTTACCCTGACGTTTAAGATAATTCCGGCATTGAAGTAGTAGGCCGCCTGAACCACTGGCCCAATCGCAAACTGATTGTCCGGGTCGAGGTTGTACTATTTCGGCCATAAGATAGGCAACTTCCTTTGGTGTATAAAACTCGCCGCTGGATTTCCCTGCCCTACTGGCAAAGTTTCGTATCAAGTACTCGTAGGCGTTGCCGAAAACATCGTCAGTAACGTGGGCGCGGTCAAAAATCTGGCTGCTGAAGTGGTTAATTAAGTTTATCAGCTTATCCCGGGGCAACTTTTCCGCATCATTGAAATCGGCACCGGTAGTAAGGATACCGTCGAATTTGGGCTGGTTGGCTCGCTCTATCGCTATCATTGCCTCGTTAAGCGCAGTACCCACCTGGTTACGCGTTTGACGGGCGGTGGTCTCCCAAAGGGACCCGTCAGGGACAACGAAATTGTGCATCTTGGGATCTTTAGCGAGCGATTCATCCCCGAGTTGCTCAGTTAGCTTTCGCACTTCTTCGATGTAGACATCACTTATTCGCTTGAAGAACAGCAGTGCAAAGACATAACCACGAAATTCTGAGTGGTCAACGTTACCACGGAGAATATCGGCTGCTTTTTCGAGAAAAGCATCCAATTCTGCCTGTGTTAATCTTCGAAACGGTCGTACAGTCACACCTGTTGCCACGTCTATTTGCCGTCTCCAAAGTATTTGTCAATGAGGTCCTGGCCGGGGTTTCCCATTGCCCTCAGTACTTCTTCAATCTGCATCATGGCGAGGGGTGAGGGTCTTGCGCGTCTGTTTTCCCAGCGGTTAATAGTTGGGTAGGTAACCCCCAGCTTGGCTGCAAATTTCTCCTGGGTCAGGCCCATGCGGCCACGAATTTCCTTAACTAGCCGATCGGTATCTATTGATTGGCTATCCACACGTTGCTCCTCTAAGGTCCCAGGGACGCCGTGGCCGCGGGGTAGAGTATCATACTGTATAGCATACTATATACCGGGAGAGTAGTTGTCAAGATGTTGGGGAGAATTGTGGTATGGCGGCCGGTTGCGACGGTGGGTGGGGGAGAATATACTGTGGTATATGCGCAGCAAGGTAGTGGTAGGTGTTGCAGTAGCAACGGTCGTGGGCCTGTACTGGGCGCGGCCCGACTTGATGGTGGCGCTGTTGATAGTGATAGCGGTGGCTGTTTATGGCTGGGGGCATCCTGACCTGGACGATTGGAGGGGACATTGAGACGGCTAGCCGGAGTTCTGTCTTGGCCTCGGCTTCTATTCCTCGCCCATTTTGGGCAGTTGACCCCAGCCATGAGCATCGGCTTGTAGCGGCATTTGTAGATTACCCTCCCAGGTTGGGGTTCTAATGCCGATGGGAACCTTCCCTGATAATCTGCCGAAGCAGTTGATATTCCAGCTTTCAAATACAGCCGCATCTGCTCGGAGTGCTGTAGCTAAGTGAATTGCATCGGCTGGCTTCAAGCCGTGCTCGCGTGACAGCTTGCGTGCATCCTCTGCCACCGCACGGGTAACGTCATGAATTAGGACGTATCCATGGAGAAAGAAATTGGCAATGGTGGTCTCTTGCTCGACAGTTAGTATTGACTCGCCCTTTGGGTGTATGACCTCTGCTATAGTAAATGCAGACGTGATGATAGACGTTTTATGCGCCTCGGCGTCCTCGAGGATGTGCTGGCATGTATCGGCCCTTGCAACTTCATCTTCTGCTATCAGGGACAGAAAGTTACATGAATCCCAATAGCGACTAATCGGTTGGTCTGTCGCCACGCAAATCCTCCAGATAGTTCTCTGCTAAGCGCCCGTCCGTGATGCCCCTGCCGATCCCACGCAGATCCGAGGGTTTAGGCAATTCCGATTCATCAGGGAACAATCTCAAATTGGCAACCCTCATTGATTCGAGCCTGCCTATCCTGTCGGCTCTAACAGTTCCAGAAACGGTGACTCTCTGTCCTAGTGCCTTCTGCACGGTAGGCAAGAGGTCGTGGGTAAAATAACAGGGTATGCCTTGTCCATGAATAGCGTCGTAAACTCGGAAGTAGGTGTGTTCGTGGATTGTAACCATTTCCATCACACCTTCTACCGAGCCAGTGGATACATAGGTTTGACCTATTAGGTCATTGATGGTCGCTGCTATGTGTTCGTTTATCTCCACTTTGTTCCCGTTACTTCTTACCTGGAGGACCCTAATGTTAGCACGAGATATGCGGGCAAGTTTCTGAGCGGCGCCTAAGGCAGTGTCCGAGAAATGCTCGGGAATACTCTGGCCAGCTTTCAGTTGCGCCATGCCCTGCATGTAATGCGATATGACTTCATGCCCGTAATCTATTGCATCGAGTAGTGGGATGGGTCTTAGGCTAACTTGCGCCGGGCTTTGACGGCTTAAGACACCTATTACCCAACGTAACGTTCCTCTCCGTCTCATAGAAATAGAACTATCTATTTCTCTTAGTATTTCCAGCGAGTGATCTATGGCGTCCACAAAGGATTGGGCTTCTATATCTTCTGTTCTGCTGTCCATTGTGATAATGAGTTCGTCTTGCTTTGTGTTGGTGATTTCAGACATGAGAGGTTACCTCGACTATATTATGATAATCGTTGTGAAGCTAAGTCCGCATTGAGCAAAGCAAGAACCCAGCCAAGTAGAAGACCTATTAAGCCAGCGGTTCAGCGCCATCGATGATTCAATCTGAGTTCTTTGCATTCTTACTCAAGGTTACACATTCTGAGCGTCGTTGTCAATCCTTCGTGAAGGCGTACTCATTCAACCTGCTTTCACGGTGTTGTAATTGAGATTGGATGGGGGTGTGATGCGGCAAGGCTAGGCCCACGGGTACAGATCAAATGCTAAATCCCCTATCCGGGGTTCTTGATAGCCCTTGTGGAAAGGGGGTGGCTATTTCTTTCAGAGAATTTTTTCGGAAAACAAATCAAGTTGCGGGGCTGGCTGGTGGGCGGTATACTGCGCGATATGTGGGGCATGGTACTGCTGGGCGTGGCGATAGCAACGATCGTGGGGCTGTATTGGGCGCGGCCTGACTTGATGGTGGCGCTGCTTATAGTGATAGCGGTGGGGGTGTATGGCTGGAGACATCCTGACCTGGATGACTGGAGGGGACATTGAGACGAGCGGTTAGATTTGTATGCTTTGTTTTGGTTTTCGCGATCTTCTTGTTTGTTGGCGGTGGTTCCTCACCGGGGTCGGCCGAGCCGGCGAGGAGTGAGAGCGCGCCGAGGATCGGGGCAACGGCTTCGACTAATTCGAGCTCGTCTGACTCAAGCTCCGGCACAATTACCATTACGATGACGGGTATGGTGGGTGATCCGGGGGACTTGGGCCAGTAAGGGGTGAATCAAACTCAGTAGTTGCGGCCTACGGACCATATTCTCGCGTCTACTGCTTTGTCAGCCAGGTGTAATTCGCCTCGGTGTATGGCAGTGACTCCAGTTCACTCAATCTGGTCTGCCAAGCTTGCATCTCAGGAGAGGTTGTCTTCCCTCTGGCCTTCTCTATCCGATCCATTATTTCAGCGGTGAGGAAAGCACCCCCGATTACCGAAACAACTGCCACACCTGTCGCCGCGACCGCATTACGGCTTATCGCGTATGTAATCCCACCGATCGCGGCGCCGATCACTATACCACCGGCGATAAGCAAGTCAAATTCACGAGAATAGTGGTTTGGTCTCTTGGCACGCCATCTCTGTACTACGAGCTGCTTTTTTGCATTGAAATACTGTTCCTTGGATTGCGCCCTCGGGAACTCAAACCTAGTGCCACACCATCTGCAGACGGGAATGCTCTCTATAGTGGTTTTGTACGCTTCTCCCTCTTCATAGCCGATGTACTCGCCTCCTCGGTTATACCGCTCACTTACCGTGGGCACAGCCCTAGAATCGCCTCTTACGCGGTGGTCAATCTCGCGGTTCTCATTACATACAGTGCACCATGCCATGAAACGCGACTCCTCTGCCTTGATGGCGAAAGGGCCAGCTTCTTCAGTGCCACCTCTCCCAAATCAATTATACCACGGGCCAATAGTTGGCAGGGGGAGTCTCTATGGGTTTGCCTCAAAAAAAAGGGCGAGGCCCTTTCGAGCCCCGCCCTGGTGGTCAGGTCTGGTGGTAGCCGTCACGGAGTAGGCCCTGCTTGACCCAGTCGGCGCTCTCTTTCGGTAGGAGCTGCTGGGCTTTGAGGGCGTTCTCGTCTGGGAACCACCGCACCAGTGTTTGGCCGCCCTCGCACGGCCAGATGAACTCTACGAGGTGGCCGTGGCTGTCGATCAGCTGGTCAATGAGCTTGCTCATGGTGAACGTCCTTTGTGATGTTGCGCCAGCCGCCGCCGGCGTGTCCTGAGTCGGTGGAAGGGTCGGAGCGGACGGGGGTCCGCGCCCGTACCCAGCAGTTGCCGATCGGCCAGCCTGCCTTCTGGCAGGCCTCCCGGGCTGATTCGGCGTCTCCCTCCCACCACTGCTTGGTGATGTGGTTCATTATTCGGTAGGTG
>Ga0315277_10013612_pt1 | contig 10132 bp, 10 predicted proteins | sample YL17G05_15_MG_FD_203695 | JGI IMG/M metagenome (GOLD analysis project Ga0315277, IMG submission 203695) | Sediment microbial communities from Yellowstone Lake, YNP, Wyoming, USA - YL17G05_15 | ecosystem: Environmental > Aquatic > Freshwater > Lake > Sediment | place: USA: Wyoming | collected...
TAGTGCTGCTCTGGCTGGGCTCGGCCAATCTGCGTGTGCTTCGCGAAAACCTCGAAACCACCGTGGTCATGACCGAGCAGCGCATGGCCGATCTGGTGCTGCGCTCCACGCGCGAAAGCATGCTGCGCAACGACCGCACCGACCAGATTCAGATCATCGAGTCGCTCGGCGCGCAACCCGACGTGCGCAAGATCCGCATCATCGCTGGAACCGGGACCATCCAGGTCTCCACCGTGCCCGGCGAGGTCGGGCGCCCGGTGGGCCGGAGCCCCGGCGCCGGGAACGGGATCTATCGCCTCGGCCAGGAACGCGTGATCGGATCGGTCCGCCCGATCGAGAACGAGGCTGCCTGCTCGAACGCCGCTTGCCACGCGCATCCACCTTCCGAGCGCACCCTCGGCGAGCTGGAGGTAGTGGTCTCGCTGGAATCGGTGGATCGCGCCCTGGCGGCCCACGAGCGCCGCATGCGGGCCCAGGTGGCGTTCTCGGCGGCCCTCATGATGGGCATCGCCGGGTTTCTGGTCTGGTTTCTGATCAGCCGGCCGATCCGCCGCCTGATCGCGGGCGTCAAGGTCCTGGCGGCGCGCAATCTGGCCTACCGGTTTGGCTTCAAACGCCGCGATGAAATCGGCGAGCTGGCCGGGGCCTTCGACAACATGGCCGGGGAGCTGGAGGGCGTCAACCGCACCCTCGAGGAGCGCATCCAGCGCAAGACCAAGGAGCTGGAAGCCGCCCAGGAGAGCCTGATCCATTCCGAGAAACTGGCCTCGCTGGGCGAATTGTCGGCGGCCGTGGCGCACGAGATCAACAACCCGCTGGCCGGCATCTTCACCTATGCCCGGCTGCTCGAGAAGAAGCTCGCGCCCGCCAAGCCGATTCTGGACTGGATTCAGACCATCCAGCACGAGAGCAAGCGCTGCGGCGAAATCGTCAACAACCTGCTGGTTTTTGCCCGCAAGCATCACACCGAACTGTCGCGCATCGAAGTGAAGACCATCGTGCACCGGACGCTGGCCGTGGTCCAGCACAAACTGGAGATGCAGGGCATTGTATTTTCCTGCCGGATCGCCGAGCTGCCGCCCCTCTGTTGCGACGCTTCGCAGATCCAGCAGGTCCTGATGGCCATCATCATGAATGCGGTGGACGCCATGAGCGCCAGCGAGCCCAAGGGCGGCGCCTTGGAGTTGCGGGCCGCTCCGGCGGCCGAGGGCCGGATCGACATTTCCCTTACCAACAACGGACCGCCCATCCCCAAGGAGGTCCTGCCGCACATCTTCGAGCCTTTCTTCAGCACCAAGCAGGCCGCCTCGGGTGTGGGCTTGGGACTGGCGGTGGCCTACGGAATCGTCAAGCGGCACGGCGGCGAGATCCGGGTGGAAACCGGCGCGGAAACCACTTTTCACGTGCTCCTGCCGGTAGGCGGGCCGGCGGACGAGCATCAGCTTACGGAGAAACTGGATGTCCCAGGAGAAATTGTCCATTCTAGTAGTCGATGACGAGCAGGTGGTCCGGGATTCGCTGGTCCACTGGTTCACTGAGGAAGGCTACGAGGTCGAGGCCTGCGACAGCGCCCCGGACGCCCTTTCCCGGCTGGCCTCCCGCGAGATCGATCTGGTGATCGCCGATATCCGGATGCCCGGCATGGACGGCATCGAGCTGCTCGAGAAAATCAAGTCCGAACAGCTCGACACCAGCGTCATCATGATGACCGGGTACGCCTCGGTCGAGACCGCCGTGCGGGCCCTCAAGCACGGCGCCTTCGACTACATCACCAAGCCCTTCGACCCGGACGATCTCTCGGTGGTGGTGCGCAACGCGCTCGAGCAGCACAAGCTCAAGCGCGAGAACCGCATGCTGCGCCAGCAACTGGTCGAGAACCACACCCTCACCGAGCTGATCGGCCAGAGCGAAGCCATGCACCATGTGCGCCAGCAGATCGAGACCGTGGCCGCGGTCGATTCCACGGTGCTCATCGAGGGCGAGAGCGGCACCGGCAAGGAACTGGTGGCCCGCGCCATCCACCGCCTCAGCCCGCGCCGCTACAATCCCATGGTGGTGGTGCACTGCGGCGCGCTCACCGAAACCCTCATCGAGAGCGAGCTGTTCGGCCATGAGAAGGGCGCCTTCACCGGCGCGCAGTACCGCAAGAAGGGCAAGTTCGAGGCCGCTATGGGCGGCACCGTCTTTCTGGATGAGATCGCCGACATCAGCCTCAAGACCCAGACCGATCTGCTGCGCGTTTTGCAGGAGCGCGAAATCGTGCGGGTGGGCGGCACCCAGCCCATCCACGTGGATTTCCGCGTCATCGCCGCCACCAACCACAACCTGGCCGAGCTGGTCAAGGAGGGCCGCTTCCGCTCCGATCTCTACTACCGGCTCAATGTGTTCACCATTCACCTGCCTGCGCTGCGCGAGCGGCACGGGGACGTGCCCTTGCTGGCCACCCACTTCCTGGACAAGTACAGCGCTCAGATGAACCGCAAGTTCACCGGGCTGGACCGCGCAGCCGTGGACCTGCTGATCTCCCACCACTGGCCCGGCAACGTGCGCGAGCTCGAGAACATCATCGAGCGGGCCGTAGTGGTGGGGCGCGAGCCTCTGGTCCGGGTGCAGGATCTGGCCATCGCCAAGCCCCAGGACGGAACCGACGATCTCACCATCGAGACCATCGAGCGCCGCCACATCATTCGGGTGCTCGAGGATTTCGGATGGAACCAAACGCAGGCGGCCAAGGCGCTGGGCATCGACCGCGTGACCCTCTACCACAAAATCCGGCGCTACAACCTGAAGCCGCCGGCCAAGGCTACACGCGCCTGAGGTCTCCTGGACGGGCCATCCGCGCGTGATCCTGGTTCCTATCGGCGACTTTCCAGAGGCCCTGCTGGCGGAGCTGTCCCGCAGGACGAAGATTCCTCTGGGACCGAACCGCATCGACCCCGCCGTGGCCTGGAACCCGGCCCGCGGCCAGTACGATTCCACCCGGCTGCTGGCCGAACTCAAGGCCCATTATCCAGGCCCCGTGATCGCCGCCACGGTCTGCGACCTCTTTATCCCCGTGCTCACCTTCGTGTTTGGCGAGGCGGAAATGCCCGGGCGCTCGGCCATCTTTTCCATCCACCGCCTGCGCGAAGAATTCTACGGACTGCCTCCCGATCCGGCTGTGCTGGCCAGCCGGGCCCTGCGCGAACTGTGGCACGAGCTGGGCCACCTGCACGGCCTGGCTCACTGCCGCGACGCCGCCTGCGTGATGAGCCCCGCCCATTCCGTCGCCCAGGTGGACACCAAGGGCGAGTACTACTGCGCAACGTGCCTCGGCCGGCTACCCAGCAACCAGCCTACGGCCCTTGGATTCTAACTTCGAAGTTTCGGTCCCACTCTCTGCCCCGGCTCATCCGAGCGCCTGCAATTCGGGGACTGGCGCGAATTTCGCCGTCTTTGCGAAATTCGTGGCCTGTACCCGAATGGCCCTGTGCGACTCCCCAGAGATCTCAAAGTTCCATGCTGACTCCTGACTCCTGAATTCTGACTCCCATCCGTCCGGATCAAGGGCGAAGCCCTTGCTCACCTTTCAGCTACAAGGCCATAGTGGAAAGACCCGGGACATTCGAGAAGCTTCGTAGATCACGTGTCGCAACCGTCGCTCCGGTGGCCAGGGCGGTGGCGGCGATCAGGAGATCGTGGGCTCCCAGCCCCGCCCCTTTGCAGGCCAGGTCCGCCCAAACGCGAGCGTGAATGCGAGCCGCGACCAGGTCAAAAGCGACGACGGGGATGCGAGACAACAGGTGTTCTACAAATGCCTCCCGGCGGGGCCGATGTTCTGGGTTGGCGCGGTGGACACCATGCAGCATCTCGGATGCCGTGACCGCGCTGATGGCGAATCCGTCCTCCGCATGCTGGTCCAGGAAACTTCCCAGGTCGAAGGCTCCACGCTCCGCCGCAATCAACACACTCGAATCGATCAGGATCTCCATGGATCCTCGGGCAGCTCAGGCTGGTTTCTGACGATGTCTTCGAGCGTCTCCCAGTAATCGGCGTCCGGCTTCGGAATCGAGGCCAGCAGCTTCTTGAGATCAGCGCCGGTGAATCTCGCCGGACCACGGGCCGGGACCAGCCGGCAAACGGGCGCCCCGCCACGCTCGATGACAAACTCCTCGCCGCGGTAACGCACCCGGCTGATGAGATCGGAGAGATTTCGAGCGGCGTGGGTCGCAGAAATATGTGATTCCATGATAATCTGATTATGCCATACTCTGATACCGCCCTTACCAGGACAGCCGGGGCGCAGCATCGCTGCCCGGACTTGCGCCATAATGGTAGTATCCGCGCAACTCATGCGAGATTTCAGCGAAGCTCCCTTTCTGGTGATTTGGGAAGTTACCCGGGCCTGCGACTTGGCCTGCGTGCATTGCCGGGCCTCCGCCGACCCGGTGCGCCATCCCCTCGAGCTGACTACCGAAGAGGGGTTCCGATTGCTGGAAACCATCAAGGAATTCGGCGATCCCATCATGATCTTCACCGGCGGCGACCCGCTCAAGCGCCCGGACCTGTTTGCGTTGCTGGAAAAGAGCGTCGCGCTCGGGCTGCGAACCACCCTCTCGCCCAGCCCCACGCCGCTGCTGACCGGCGAGGCCATCGCAGGCTTCAAGCGCGTGGGAGTGGCCCGGATCTCGGTGAGCGTGGATGGATGGGATGCCGCCTCCCACGACGACTTCCGGCAGGTGCCCGGTTCGTTCGCCCGGGCCGTCTTCGCGCTTGAGGAAGCCCGCCGCATCGGGCTTTCGACCCAGGTCAACACCACCGTCAGCAGGCACAACTATCTGCACCTGGCCGAGATCGCCGATCTGGTTGAGCGCGTGGGCTCCGACATGTGGGACGTGTTCTTCCTGGTTCCCACCGGGCGCGGCTCGACTCAGGTAGAACTGAACGCGGAAGAGTTCGAGCAGGTCTTCAAGTTCATGCACCAGCGCTCCAAGACCGCCCCCTTCCCCATCAAGACCACCGAAGCCATGCACTATCGCCGCTACGTGGCCCAGCGGCGCAAGGCGGAAGGGGCCGGCAACGGCCACCCGGACGCCAACCCGCTTAACCGCATGGCAGGCATCAACAGCGGGCGCGGATTCGTCTTCATCTCCCGCACCGGCGAGATCTACCCCAGCGGCTTCCTGCCCATTTCCTCAGGCAACGTGCGCCGGCGCTCCCTGGTGGATGTTTACCGGAACGCCGCTCTGTTCCAGGTGCTCCGCGACACTTCCCTGCTCAAGGGAAAGTGCGGCGAGTGCCTCTACAAAAACCTGTGCGGCGGCTCGCGCTCCCGCGCCTACGCCCTGCTGAGCGACTACCTGGCCCCCGAGCCCCGCTGCACCTATTTCGGGGACAGGCTACATAACCCCTAAATTCGCCTCTCCAAGTTTGGGGGTTGTGTAGCCTGTCCCCGAATTACAGGACAGCCAGTGACTTCAGTCACACGATCCGAACACCCGCGCAAAAATCGCGTCCACGTTGCGCAGTTGCTGTTCCAGCGAAAAGGTCTGTGCGATCTGCTCCCCGCTGAGCGCCGCGCGGACCTCCGGGTCGGCCTCGATGGCGGCGCGGAAATCCGAGCCCTCCTCCCAGGCTTTCATGGCATGGCCTTGAACGATGCGATAAGCCGTCTCGCGCAGCATGCCCGCGGCCGCCAGGTCCAGCAGAAGCTGGCCCGAGAAGATCAGGCCCCGGGTGAGTTCCAGGTTGCGGCGCATCCGCTCGGGATAGACCCGCATGTTCTCGACCAGGCTGGTGGTGCGCGCCAGCAGGTAGTCTGTCAGAATGGCCGAGTCCGGCAGGATCACGCGCTCGACCGAGGAATGCGAGATGTCCCGCTCGTGCCACAACGCAATGTTCTCGAAAGCCGCCTGGACGTTCGCCCGCACCACCCGCGCCAGCCCGCAGATCTGCTCGCAGGTGACCGGGTTGCGCTTGTGGGGCATCGCCGAGCTGCCCTTCTGCCCCGCCGCGAAGGCCTCTTCTGCTTCCCGCACTTCGGTCCGCTGGAGGTGCCGCACTTCCAGCGCGATCATCTCCAGCAGCGCCGTCACCAGCGCCAGCGTCGAGATGTAGAAGGCGTGCCGGTCCCGGAAGATCACCTGCGACGAGATGGGCGCGGCCTTCAATCCCAGCCTGGCGCAGATGCGCTCCTCGGTTTCCGGGCCCACATGCGCGCAGTTGCCCACTGCCCCGGAAATCTTTCCGACCTCCAGTTGCTCAGACGCCAGCGAGAGCCGCTCCAGGTCCCGGCCGGCCTGGTCGTACCACAGCGCCAGCTTCAAGCCGAAGGTGATGGGCTCGGCGTGTACGCCGTGGGTGCGTCCCACCTGCGCGGTGTGCTGAAACTCCAGCGCCCGCCGCTTGAGCGCCGCCCGCAGCCCTTCCAGTCCTTTGCGCAATAGCTCCGAGGCCTGTTTCACCTGAAGGCCCTGGGCGGTGTCCACCACGTCGTTGGACGTCAGCCCGTAGTGCAGCCAGCGCGAGGCATCCGCGCAGCCGGCCGCGGCCAGGCTCTCGGCCACCGCGGTCGTGAAGGCGATGACGTCGTGCTTCACCACCGCTTCAATTTCCTGGATGCGCGCCACATCGAAGCGCGCGTGCGCCCGTAGCAGCCGCGCCGCTTCCTCGGGGACCTCGCCTGCCTCCGCCAGCGCCTCGGCCGCCGCCAGCTCCACCTCCAGCCAGGTCCGGTACTTGTTCTCGTCACTCCAAATCCGGCCCATCCCGGGCCGCGTGTAGCGTGGGATCATAAGAAGCCTTCAGCCGCTAGAATCGAAATACCTCCGTTTGCCTCCGGTGCTCGGCCACCACCAGGCGGGTCTCCAGTCCCCGCTGCTCGAGCGCTTGGCGCCCCACCAGGCGCACCAGCTCGGGATGGTTGTTGTGCTCGCTGAGGTGCGCCAGCACCAGAGTCGCCGTCGAAGAATCCATGTCGCGCAGGATGAACTCCGAGGCGCTCTCGTTCGACAGGTGCCCTTTGCGTCCCATCACGCGCTGCTTCACCGCCCAGGGATACGGCCCTACCTTCAGCATCTCCAGGTCGTGGTTGGACTCCAGCACCAGCAGGTGCGTCCCTTTCAGGTGAAACTTGATGGAATCCGGGATGTAGCCCAGGTCGGTGACCACCCCCACCTTGATCCCCTGGCTGTGCACTGAGTAGCCCACTGGGTCAATGGCATCGTGCGGGATGGTGAAGCTGTCGATCTCCAGATCCCCGATGGCCAGCCGGGTCCCGGCCTGGAAAGTCTCCAGCTTGGGCCGGAACCCCTCGAAGGCCACCGCCGGCGCCGCCAGGTGGGTCATGTAGATGGGAATACCGAACTTGCGGGCCAGCAGCGGCAGGCCCGACACGTGGTCCGTATGTTCGTGCGTCACCAGGATGGCATCCAGTTTTTGCGGGTCTTCCCCAATGGCGCTCAAGCGCTGACACACCTCGCGGCGGCTCAACCCTACGTCAATCAGCACCCGCGTCCGCTGCGACGCGATGAGCGTGCAGTTCCCGGAACTTCCGCTGGCCAGCACGCAAACCTTGACGATGATGCCCTCCCCTCGACCGAAACCCTCGCCCGCTCCGCACCAGCTTCCGAGCCGCGCGCCGCACCGACTTCCGAGCCGCGACCGTTACGGAGCGGTTCTTCTTTCCTTCTCGGCCCCGAGACATAGTGTAACAGGAGGCCAACCGCAAAAGGCGCACGCGCCTCGCCACGTTTTGTTGCAATAGGAGTGGGGCAAGCCGGGTACTCTTTGGGTGGCCTGCCAGGCAGGTGCAATGTGATGCCCCTGAAGATCATCATTGAGAAGCATCCGGATGGCTACGCCGCCTACCCGCTCGGCGTCAAAGGCGTTGTGGTGGGGGAAGGCGATACCTACGAAGAGGCCTTGGCGGATGTCAAGTCCGCCATCCAGTTTCACGTCGACACGTCCGGCAAGGAAGCCCTCGAATCCGGTCCTCCGGTGCTGGAAGGTTCAAAACCATGAGTGCAGCAAACCCGGCTCCGCGTGGGCCCGTTCCTCACACTGTGTACGTGTCTTTTTCGGCTGAGATCAACCCCACCACCACAGAGGTCCTGATCTCCGTCATGTCACAGCAGGCCAATCAAGGGGTCCAGGCTGTCCACCTGATGCTGTCGACGCCGGGCGGAGTGACGATGAACGGGCTGAACTTATACAACGTGCTCAAGGGTATGCCGTTCGAGCTGACAACGCACAATGTTGGCAACGTGGACTCAGTTGGAAATGTGGTCTTCCTGGCCGGCAGCAAGAGGTACGCGTGCCCGCAGTCAACCTTCATGTTCCATGGGGTTGGGATCAGCGTCCAGCAGCACGACAGACTGGAACAAAAGGTTCTACAGGAGCGCTTGGACGGCATCCTTGCCGACCAACGAAGGATCGGCCGCATCATCGTCGAACGCACCAGGATCCCCGAACCGGAAGTCGAGGAACTCTTCCGAGAAGCCAGGACCAAAGACGCGGCATACGCTCTCGGGAATGGGCTTATCGATGAGATCCGTGAGGTCAACCTGCCGGCTGGCGGTCCCATAATATCCCTGGTATTCCAGCGCTAACCCGTCCACCCTCATAGGCATCATATCGACACCCTCCAACCAATAATATACACCACAAAAAAGCCCCAAAACACCCTACGCTACCCCAGCCTCATCGACCGCGCCCTTGAACGCTCTCCAGCCGGCTACCGCCAAGCAGCCATCGAGCTCAGAGAAGCTCTCGGTGCACCTTTTCTGACGCCTCCCCCGGACTCGCCCTCCCAGGTAGTCTTTCCAGGAAGATTCGCTTTCGGCTGCTTCCTCAGGGCCAAGTGGTTCATCATCGAACGGGGCCTCCCGGAGCGCCTTTGTCCTGACTCCTCCGCCTCACCTCGCACCCCTCGGGGAGTGCCATCATATTCCCAATCGCAACTCAGCGTGGTTTCTTTCTCCTTACCCCCCAACCACTTACGCTGCCCCCGCACTCCGGCCCTCACCTCCCCGGGCGTACACTGGAAATGGATGTCTTGCTCCTCGCGGGCGGAACCCCAAAATGGCTTCGGTTCAGCACGCGTAACTCCTATGCTATCAATGGCTCAGCCCGGAAAATGGCTTCGTTTGGTAATTTTCTCTTGCCCCGCGGCCCGCTCACCGGCTCCGGCGATGGGCTTCTTCCCGTCAGCCCAGCAGCTCGGCATCCGGATCTTGCGTCGCCGTGGAGCAGTCCATCTCATTCGACAGGTGCCCTTTGCGTCCCATCACGCGCTGCTTCACCGCCCAGGGACACGGCCCTACCTTCAGCATCTCCAGGTGGTGGTTGGACTCCAGCACCAGCAGGTGCGTCCCTTTCAGGTGAAACTTGATGGAATCCGGGATGTAGCCCAGGTCGGTGACCACCCCCACCTTGATCCCCTGGCTGCGCACCGGGGGGGCCGCCCGGGGGATTTTGCGACCGTCGCGCGGCGCAAGGGCAGGACCTGGTACCTCGGAACGATCGGGGCTTCGCAGGCGCGTGAAATGGAGATCCCGCTGAGCGGCATTCTGTCCGGAGGCCGCTACCGGGCGGAAGTCTGGTCGGACGCGCCGGAGGCGGCGAAGAACCCGAAGAACACCTTGAAAGCGACGGAGGCGGTTACGCCCGCCCGACGCTTCGCGGTCTACAGCTCCCAACCCTTTCGGTATTCCCGATGCAGGTACTGGTTCGCTGCGGAATCATTGGTGATCTTCATGTTCTCGCTGTCGAACAGGACTTTCTTCCCCGCGCGCAGAGAGACAGCGCCCAGGTTCACAGCGTCCGTAATCGAGCCGGCGTTCAGGAAACTGCCGGGGGACGGTTCTCCCCCTTTGAGCGCCCGAAGCCACGGATTGCTGCGTTCCCCGGGCGCCCTTTGCCCGCGCCGCGCGCCCTGCGGGGAAGCCTCTTCTTTCCACAGGGGCTCGCCGCGACCCTTGGCAAACAGTTGCGGATTCTGCCCGTTGAAACCGGCCAGGATGGCGCCCTGGTCGCCGATGAAAAGGATGCCCTCTCTGCCCATCTCGATGTTCTGCGCCTCAATCTCATCAGGCAGGCGCGGTTTCATGCCTCCGTCGTACCAGAACAGGTCCAGGGCCGGCATGTCCGCGCG
>Ga0315277_10013614_pt1 | contig 10132 bp, 6 predicted proteins | sample YL17G05_15_MG_FD_203695 | JGI IMG/M metagenome (GOLD analysis project Ga0315277, IMG submission 203695) | Sediment microbial communities from Yellowstone Lake, YNP, Wyoming, USA - YL17G05_15 | ecosystem: Environmental > Aquatic > Freshwater > Lake > Sediment | place: USA: Wyoming | collected...
GGCGCCGACGGGAGCGCTCCCGTCGCCTCCTCGCCGTCGAAGAGAAAGAAGCAGAAGGAGGCCGCCGCCGCGACGAGGGCGACACCTCCGACGATCCCCTTTTCCGCCGCCGACGTCGAGGCGAGGGTCCGCTCCGCCGCCTCGGCCGCGACGGCCGCCCGCTCGCTCACGGGACGCCTCCGCAGGGCGATGAGGGCCGCGGCCGCGGCTCGCGTCCCCCCGCTGGACGACGATGGCGGCGGCGCCCGAACGACGCCCTACGCGCCCGGGGTGGGCCAGCCCGGCGCGAGGCTCTTTGGCGCCGTCGGCTGTCTCGCGAGGATCCCGCTCCCGGGCGCGCTCTTCGCCGTCGGGAGGGGGGGAGGAGGAGCTGGGGGCCGGGCAAGAGCCAGTGCTGCCCCCGATTCTGCTTCCGCTCTCGCTTCCGCAGCAGCGGAAGAGGCGCAGAGGCGGCGCCGCCCCGCTTCCGGGAGGCCGCCGCTGTCGCCCTCGCAGCAGCAGCTCGACGCCGTCGGCGCTTGTGCCACCGCTTCTTCCGCTTCTCCTTCTTCTTCTCCCCGAGGAGGAGAAAGAGGAGCCACAACCTCCCTCTCGGCCCCTTCCCCTCCTCGCCGAGTCGCCGCCGCAGCAGCTTCTTTGCTTCGCGCCCCGGTCGCCACGGCCACGGCCGCGGCCGCGGCGGCCGCGGCGGCGCTCGACGGCGACGCCTGGACCCCGTACCTCAGGCACACCGCCCTGCGGGCATTTGGCTCCGTCGGCGCCGCGCTGCAGCTCGGTAGGTTCATCCGCCCCGTCTTAGATTACACGCACCTGTCCGCCCGGCTGGACCTGGGCCTGACGAGCGCCGGGACAGGCGAGAACGAGAACGGGGGCGCGATCGGAGGGATCGGCGGCTTCGCGAGCCACGGCGCCCTCTCCGGCCTCGTCGGCGGCCAAAACAGCTCGTCGTCGTCAGACCCTTCTTCCGCTCCTCCTCCTGCCCTGCTGCACGGAGGGAGGTCGCACCCTCTGCACGGGAGGGGAACGTGGCACGCCCTCTCCGTTTCGGCCGTCCAGCAGGTCGCGGGGCCCCTGCGGGTCAGGGCGGACGCGAGGTTTGCGCTGGAGGCCGTGCCGGCCGACGCCGGGTGCCTCGGCGGCGACGGCGTCGGCGGCGGGCTGCTGCTGCCGCCGCTCTCGCCGCTGAGGAGGCCCGCGACGCCCGTAAGGTACAACAGCAGGCCGAGTTCTTCCACGGGAGGCTATGGTGGGCGGCGAGGGGGCGGCGGCGTCTTCGGCTTCGGGTCCTCGAACGGCGGCGGAGGGGGAGGCAATAGTCCTGGATTCAACTGGCGCAGCCTCGGAGGGGGCGCCGCTGGCGCGCTGGCGTCGGCAGCCTCGACCGCGGCAGACGCGGCCAGGAGGATCCGCCCTGCGAGGCTCGAGACGGTTTTTGGAGCGGATTACGTGTTGCCTGGCACGGAAGGGACGCTGAGGCTCTGCGGGTGGTGGTCCCCGGCTCGCAGGGAGGCGATGTGCGAGCTGAGGTTGCTGTAAAAAAAACGGGAAACAATTCTTCAGAATCGAAAAAGAAGAAAAGAAAAGAACGGCTTCGACGAAAGAACACGATGCCGTGAATCGCATCTTTCCTTGAGCACGCTCTCTCTATCTGAACGTCGCCAGGGGCAGCCAGAGCGTCCCCGCGATGGCGCGTTCAGCAGAGGGCCTCAAAGATAGCGGCGTGTGCCGTGTGTGAGTTTCCGTCGTGAGAGAGGCGGAAAGAAAGCTGCCGAAACAGCCTGTCTAGCCGTCGAAGAAGAAGAAGCATTGAAACCCCGTCGCTTTCCATCTTCCTGTTCCGCTTTTTTGCGTTGCCTGTTTCCCATCGGCGAGCGACGAGAGCTATCGAAGAGACGTCATCAACTTGCAGGCTGCACTCTCCGGGCGTCGGACCCGTGCTCGTTGCGCTCACTCTCTCTCTCTTCCTTCAAAAAAACAAAAACAAAAACAAATCGCAACCCTTAACCCTTCATTCTTTTATTTTCAACCTCAACTTTTTACTCCACCAGCTGCTCCCGCCCCGACCCGCCCTACTCGTGCCCGCGCTGCAACGCCCGCTACTGCTCATCGGGGTGCTACCAGCGGCACTCGGAGCAGTGCACCGAGGCCTTTGCGAGGGAGCACATCGTTCAGGAGCTCCGAGGCATGACGGCGACGGATGGCGGCAACGGCGACGGGGGCGGGTTTGTCGCCGGCAGCAACGGCAACGGCAACGAAACCGCTCGGGGGGCGATGCTCCGGGTCCTCAAGAGGATTCGCGAGGCGGACGCCTCGGCGCCCCTGGATCCGGAGCAGGCGCTGGTGGCGTCTCTGCGGGGGAAGATGACGCTGGGCGATGATACTGAAGACGACGAAGAGGAAGGAGGGGGAGAGAGCTCCGGCGACGGCGACGGCGACGACGACGACGGCCTCGGCGACGACCTCGAAGGAGGCGACTTCGACGAAACCGCCCCTCTCCCCCTCGAGACCCTCGGCATCACTCTCTCAGCCGAAACCTCCCGCAGGCTCCGTGAGCTCGACAGGGAGCACGCCGGCTCTGCCGAAGGCCCCCCAGAAGAAGCCGTCTTTGCCGCGCTGAGCGAAGAGGAGCGTCTGGCTTTCTTCGAGGCCGTCGCGGCAACGGAGGAGGGGCCCGGGAGGAGGGAAGAGGCGGAGGGAGAGAGCGAACGAGAGGAGCCCTGGATCCCTTGGTGGCAAGCTTCCTCTGAATCTCTAAGCGGTTGCCTCCTTCACCTCCCGGCCCTTTCGAAAGACGGGACGGCGCTCGTCTCTGAGATTGGCGGCGATGATCTGGACGAAGATGACGACGACGACGACGACGACGACGCCGACGACGACAAAGAGGCTGCTCCCTCTTCCTCTCCCTCCGTTCCGCCTCCTCCCCCTCCGCCTCCTCGCTCGCCGCTGCCCCGCCTGGCGTCGCTGCTCCCGACCCGAGCAAACGGGGTCCCGGCCCCGGGGGTCGAGGCCATGGTCGTCTGCGCCCTCTTCGGCTACTGCTGGGCGATGCGGGGGTGCCGCGGGGAGTGGAGGAGGAGGGGGGAGGGAGGGAAGGGAGGGGAAGAAGAGCGAGGGCGCAGCGACGACGACCCCGGCTGCGGCGCTGGCGCTGCTTCTTTTCTTCTCCGCCTCCCTGGTTCCTCCTCCTCTCTTCTCTCCGAGACCGCGCTTATCATCAGCGGGCTCTCGCAGCCCCCGCAGCCCGGGGTCCCTCCGCCGCCTCTGCGCGCCGCTCTCTCCGGGTGCGTGGAGCGAGCGGCCAACGACGTTGTCGGAGGAGGAGGGGGAAACTCGGCTTTGTCGTCTTTTTCGTCGTCATCGTCTTCTTCCCCGGCAGCGCGGCGCGCCTCGGCGATTGCTGGCATCGCCGACGTTCGGGCCATCCTTTCCGCCGGGCGGGTGGCGTGCGTGCTCGCGCTCGAGGACCTGCGGGGGCTGCTGCTTGAAGGTGCGACGGCGGCGAGCGCTCCTTCCGTTGCTCTGAAGAAGCGGGAGGAGGGAGGAGGAGAAGGAGAAGCGCGAGGGGCGCCGGCGTCGCCCTCGTCGTCTCCTGGCGGAAAGCTCGCGGCCCTGCGCGCCAAGAGGGCGGCTGCCGCTGCCGCGGAGCAGGCCCGGGATATGAGCCTGCCCGAGGAGAGGGTGCCGGCGGCTCTGGGAAGAACGAGAGCGGCCTCGCACGTGCCGTCGGTGGCGGCGACGGCGGCGGCGGCGACAAAGGGGCCCTCCTCCTCCTTCTCCTCCTCGACTGCTTCCGTGCTCAAGCTCGCCGCCAAGAGGGTCCTGTTCCTGACGTGTTGGTCCAATGAGGCCCCTTCCGAGATTCTCTCGGCGACGGCAGAGGCCGTGGGCGCCGCCCTGGAGGAGGCCGCGGCGACCGTGCCGCCGCCGCCAGAAACGGGGAGAGCGAAAGAAGATGGACAAGGAGGGAGAAAGAGCGCGCTCGAAGTCCTGTCTTCGGTTTCCTCTTCGGCCCCAAGAAATAACAGCAGCAGCAGCGCGCCTGGTTCTTCCCTGCTCATCGAGGAGCTCTGATTTGTGATTTCGCTTTCGCCTTTGGGGATATAAATCTGTACACTCAACGTCACACTTTTGCAAAGAAAACTACACAAACGAACTCGATCTCTTCATGTTCTTTCCCATCCTTCGCTTCCTATCTACCTCGCCTGCTCTGCTCCCCCGCCGCCGAGCCCCTCCGGGTCCCTCTCCGCCGCCACCAGCGCCTCCGCGGGCAGGGCCCCGATTGCGGCCTCGACCGCGGCGGAGAGGGCCGCGGCGTCCTTGGACTCGAGCAGGAGGCAGACCGTCGCGCCGTCGCCGCCCTTGCCGCCGCGCGGCGTGGCAGTGTCGGCCTCTTCACTCGTCCTTCGCCTTCCTTGCCCTCTTCTCCCCCAGCCGTCGTCGCACGAGGCCGCCGCCAGGGGGTAAGACCCGACGCTTACGATCGCTCCCCCGGCTGCGGAGGCAGCGGCCATCGCTGGAGCGGCGGCGGTCTCGTCGTCGAGCAGGAGCCGGAGGGCGGCAGCGTGGAAAGGTGAGAGTTTTTTGGCTCTGTCGTTGCCGAGTTTTTTGGCTCCGTCGTCGCCGTTGGCGGCTGGTGCTGCTGCTGCTGTTTCTTCGCCGCCAGAGCTCTTCTTTCCCCCCCCTCCTCCCCCTCCTCCTCCTGCGGCAGGCAGCGTGCCCAAATGAGCCTCCAGGGCTGGCCATTTCCTCCTGAGCAGGTGGGGGACGCCGGGCAGGATGTAGACCGTGGCGTTGGTCGCGGCGCACGCCACCGCGAGGAGAGGAAAGGGGGAGCGCCTCTTCGTTTCGCCGCCGCCGCCGCCGCCGTCGTCGTCGTCGCTCTGGAAAGCGTCCAGCGCCGTCAGACCCCTCGCCGGCGCGTCCGCCATCTTCAGGTGCGCGGGCCGCAGCCGCTCCCCAAAGTGCGAGCGCAGCCTCTCTGCCAGGTCGGGGTCCCGCACGAGGGGCACCCGCAGCGCCTCGGCGACGCCCGCGGCGGTCACGTCGTCGTCCGTGGGGCCCACGCCCCCGGCCACGAGCACCACCGGGTGCGCGCGGGCCGCGGCGGCGACCTCGGACGCGATCGCCGCGGCGTCGTCGGGCACCACCGACAGCCTGCGCGGGAGCCAGCCCGCCTCGCGGAGCCTGCGGCAGAGCCAGAGGCCGTTGGCGTCGGCGACGCGGCCGGAGAGGAGCTCGTCGCCGACCAGCACAATGGCGGCGGAGGGGGCGAGCAGGGAGGGGCTGGAGCGGAGGGCGAGAGGGGGACTGGTGGGGAGTCGGGGCCGTCGCTCCTGTTTTGCTTCCTCCGCTTTTGCTTCCCCCGCCTCCTCTTCCCCTTCCTCTGCCTCCTTCTTCCCGCCTCCTCCGCTGCTTCCGCCGCCCTTCCTCTCTCTCCCTGCCCTCTCCGTCCTCCCATCGGAGAGCTCCCTCGCCGGGGCGTAGGACCCGTCGGGCCTCCTCAGCGCCGGGTTGGGGCTCGTCGACGGCGCGGCGCCGACGCTCGTGAACCCGCGGTCGTAGAGCGAGCAGTAGGGGGCCCCGACGGTATCCAGGAAGCCCCACACGTCACCGTAGCCCCACTCCAGCACGGGGTTGACCCTGAGAAAGGGCGGCCACCCGGGCGAAGAGGCGCACAGGGCGTCCTGCCCCCCGGCGTTCGGGTCCCCGCGCCTCGTGCCCAGCACGACGGCCGCGACGCCCGTCCGAGCGAGGTAGGCAGAGAGCGCCGAGAGGAGATCCTCGTAGCCGCTGCCGGTGGCGGCGGGGCTGGTGATCCTCTCGAGCCGCAGGCGGTGCTCTCGGTCTGCCTGGCAGACGAACTGGGAGATCTCGGGGAAGTCGTCGTCGCGCTCAAAGGTGAAGGAGCGGACGCCGTCGAGGTCGCCCTCGTCTTCCTCTTCCTTCTCCTCCTCTTCGTCAGCTTCGTCGCCGCTCCGCCTTCGCCTTCGCCTCCTCTCTACCGCGGCTCGGAGCAGGTGCAGGAGGACCGTCGAGTCCTTGCCGCCGTTGAAGGAGAGGGCGACGCGGGAGGGCCTGTTTTTTTTTGTGTGTGTGATTTTGATGAGGTCGAGGAGGTTCCGAATTCAGAGAAGAAGGGCGTAGACGGCCACCACTTTGTCGATGGTGGCCGACCGAAACTCTTCTTCTTCTTCTCTCTCCCTCCCTCCTTACCCGTAAAGGTCCAGCGTACGGTCGAGCAGGCTCACGGCAGACTCAACCTTCTCCGCGAGAAGGCCGCCGTCGACGGCGGCGAGCGAGCCGTCCACGAGGCGCGCGAGGACGTCGGCCATGTTTTGCGTTTTTATTTTCTCCGGTCGATCAGAGAGTGTGGAGAAATCAGAAACCGTCGCCGGCGAATGAGAGAGAAAAAAAGCGAGACGCGGCGTTCTTCCCTTTGCCAGCTCCTTCCTCTTGTTTTCGTCCTCCGCGCCTTCGCTTCATTTGGCCCAGCATGCTGTGGGTCGACAAGGTGCGCCAAGAGATCTCTCCTGTCGCCGTAGCGGCGCTCTTCTTTAAGGAGAGAGTGAATGAGGGACGTCGTGGAGCCATCGACGCCCCCCATCGATGGCATCAAAAAACTCAATGCTCACGCCATCTTCTCCTCCTCTCTCCTCTCCTACCACCCCCCCCGTCTCAAACTCACTCAGTACCGCCCCACGCGCCTCGACAAGCTCGTCTTCCACTCGGATATCGGCGAGGCTCTGCAGAAACTGGTAACAGAGAGTGGTCTTGGAAGGAAGGGATAGAAAAAAGGAGAGAGCGACGTCGTGCCTTTGTTCGTCGTCGCGTTCGAAAAAAAAAAAAAAAAAACTCACTCCTTCGACCTCCTGCACAAACCTCTCTCCCCCCCTCTCTTTCTCTCTCTCCCCCCCTCTCTCTCAACTCCTCCAGGTCTCCGCCGGCGACTGCCCGCACACCCTCTTCTACGGGCCCCCCGGCGCCGGGAAGACGACGCTCCTCAAGGCCACCCTCCGCGAGCTCTTCGGCGCCTCGGCCGACCGCGTCAAGGTCGAGACGGCCCCCTGGAAGATCACGACCCCCTCGCGCTCGCTCGAGGTCGAGCTGACGACGGTCTCGTCCGCGGTGCACGTCGAGCTCACGCCCGCGGACGCCGGGACGCACGACCGCTACGTCGTGCAGGAGGTCATCAAGGAGATCGCGCGGGCCAGGCCGGTCGACGCGCGGGGCAACCGCAGCTTCAAGGTGCTCGTGCTGCACGAGGTCGACCGCCTGTCGCGCGACGCGCAGGCGGCGCTGCGGCGTACGATGGAGCAGCACTCGGGCGCGTGCCGGCTGCTGCTGGCGAGCTCGAGCCTGTCGCGGGTGATCGAGCCGCTGCGGTCGCGGTGCCTCTGCGTGCGCGTGCCCGCGCCGACGGAGGCGGACCTGGAGACGCTGCTCGCGCACGTCGCCAAGCGCGAGTCGCTGTCGCTGCCGGGGCCGCTGGCGCGGCGGGTCGTCGCCGCCTCGGGCCGGTCGGCCAGGCGCGCCCTGCTGGCGCTGGAGACGGCCCGCGTCGCGTGCTACCCTTTCACGGACGCGCAGGAGGTCGAGCTCCCGGACTGGGAGCTCTACGCCAGGGAGACGGCCGCGGAGGTGCTGCTCGAGCAGTCCCCGCGCGCGCTCTACGTTGCGCGCGGCAAGGTCTACGAGCTGCTGGTCAACTGCGTGCCCCCCGACCTGGTGCTGCGGACCCTGGCCCGCGAGATCAGGAACAGACTGCGCGAGGCCGCCGACAGGGCCGCGGAGAGGTCGCGCGCCGCCACGGCCGGGGGCTCCTCGGCGGGCATCGCCGCGCCGGGGCCCGCGACCGACGCGGCGCTCGACCCGCTCAAGGCCAAGGTCGCGAGGTCGTGCGCGCGGTTCGAGCACAGGATGGCGCAGGGGTCCAAGCCCGTCTTCCATATCGAGGCGTTCCTGGCGAGGTTCATGGTCGACTTCAAGGAGTGGCAGATGGCCGCGGAGAGGCAGAGCGTGAGGAGGTAGGAGAAGAAAGGAGAGGAGGAGGAGGAAAGAGACTGAGTTTTCGGAGAGAGAGAGGGTTAGCAAAAAATGAAATCAATCAAAAAAAGCAACAAAAAAAAATCAGAATCCATCTTGCTTGCTTGCTTTTCTTCGAAGCCTCCTCCTTTTTTCTTTCTTCCTCTTATCTCTGTCTCGTCTATTCATGCGCCAGCGCGCGGCCTCGGTGACGACAACGACGACGCACGCGAGCCTCCCGGACGTCTACCTGGTCGTCCACTTGTGAGTGTTTCAGAAAGAGAGAGAGAGAGAACGAAGCGAGCGATGCCGTCACCGCAGACGACGACGTTGAAGCCCGGCGTCTTCAATCGATGCCCCCCTTTCCCCTCGTGATCCCTCCTCTTCCTTGCCTCGATCTCTCGCGCGTTGGGTCCAATCTGAATCTTTCTCTGATTTCCACGCGTTATGAGGGGATGAGAGTTCATGAAAACACGGAACGACGAACTCGTGTTTTTTTTCGAAACGTCGATCAGCCGGGAAAACTCGAAAAACTTGCTCTCACCCGCTCCCTCTTTCAACTCTCCCTCTCTCTCCAACTCGTTTCAGCGCCTTCGACGGCGACCGGTCCCTCAGGCTCACGCCCGAGATCGCGGCAGCCACCTTGCGCTCCGCGACCAAGACCCTGCACGGCTCTTCGGGCGGAGCAGCTCTCCCCTTTGTCCTGCTCTCCGTCGACTCGGAGGCCTCGACCGCGACCGTCCGCGTCTCGAGGCGGCGCAAGGGAGGAGCGAGCGGCGGCAGTTACTCGAATTCTGTCGACCCCGTCGCGGCCCTCGTCGCGTCGCTCGCCTGCGTCACCCGCTCCCCGCAGCTGCTGGTGGTTTCCTCCGCGGACTCAGCCGCAGCAGCAGGGGTTGGCGCTGAGAAAACCCTCCCCCCGCAGCCGCTCGCGCTCACCGTCGTCAGGCGCTGCTCCTCCGTCGCGTCGCTCGCCTCGGACCCGCGCTCGTTCGACCCCTGCGCCGAGATCGACGAGTCCGCCTAGTCGTTCAGGGCTTCTGAAGTTTTCCAAGCAACACCATGGACTTCGCCCCTCAGTCGGTGAGGGACGCCTTTGCGCGACTGCGCTCGATGGCCTCTTCTTCTTCAAACGGCGCGCGCGGCGACGACGGCGAAGAAGCTTCCGTTCTCCTTCCTGGTTCCCTTTCCTCCTCTGCTACTGCTCTGGCTTCGTCGTCGTCGGCGGGAGGAGGAGGAGGCGCGCAGCTGCGAGTCGGAGGAGGAGTGTCGGGAGGACAACAGCAGCAGCAGCAGCAGCAGCAGCAGCAGCGACTCCCCGCCTCGAGTCAGGGCACCACCAACAATGCTGCACACGCTGGCACCAGGGGAACGCCGGCGAGGGGCGGGCTGCTGGCCTCGGCGTTCCCCGCCGCTGCTCCGCCGCCTCAGGAGAAGCCGTCGCCGTCGTCTTTCCTGCCTCCCCCCCTGTCCCCTGCGCGCGTCGGCCCTTTGGCTGCTTCTGCCTCGCTCGTGAGCTCGGTCGCGGCGTTCTTCGGCAAGCCGTTCCCGTCGTCTTTGTCGGCGTCGGCCTCGTTCCGCAGCCGCCAGACGAAAACCTCCTTGGCTCCTCCTTCCCCCTCCTCCTCTTTCGCCTCCTTTCTCTCGCGAGACGCCGTCCTCACTTTCTTGGTCGTGGCCGCCTGGTACGCAGCCAACACGGGCATCCTGCTGATGAACCGCGCGCTGCTGTCCAACTTCGGGTTCAGGAGGCCGCTGCTGCTGACGCTGCTGCACATGACGGCCTGTGCCGTGCTGGGCAGGGTCTGCGAGCCCTGGGAGGAGCGCCTCGAGAGGAAGCAGCGGGGCTCTCCTCCTTCCTTTTCCCTTGCCGAGAGGGTGAGCGAGAAGGAAGCCGCGGCGAGCGCGCCTCCTCCTCCTCCTCCCTCTTCCTCCTCCTCCTCCTCCTCCTCCTCCTCCTCCTCCTCCTCTGCGCCCGCGGGCCCGGCAAAGTCCAAAATCGCCGTCCTCGCCGCCACCTTTTGCGCCGCCGTCGTCCTCGGCAACGTCTCCCTCAGGTTCATCCCGGTCTCATTCGCGCAGGCGATCGGCTCGACGACTCCCGCCTTCA
>Ga0315277_10013615_pt1 | contig 10132 bp, 5 predicted proteins | sample YL17G05_15_MG_FD_203695 | JGI IMG/M metagenome (GOLD analysis project Ga0315277, IMG submission 203695) | Sediment microbial communities from Yellowstone Lake, YNP, Wyoming, USA - YL17G05_15 | ecosystem: Environmental > Aquatic > Freshwater > Lake > Sediment | place: USA: Wyoming | collected...
CGCCAATCGTTCCTCGGATCGCATCGCTATTCCTTTCCGCAATATGAAATCCAGGTTCAAATCCAGAAACGCACGCCCATTTCACAACGGCGATGGTGTTGCGTAAATTCATATTTTTAAATTTAAAAATCAATAGATAAATTGCAAAAGGGAAAAAAATGTTTTTTACATGTTTTTAACCGGATATAACAATCTTTGGAGAAACAACAAAAAACCCTATCACGACCATCGTGATTCTAGAAAACGGCAATCACATAGAAACTGAATACGTTGTCCATCGATTCAAGGTTCCTGCTCCAGGTTTCGTGCGTGAAATCCACGCTCTGGTATTGCAGATGAAATTGGACGCTTCTGCCGAAACCGGCATACAGTTCGAGGGACAGCGCCTGTCGTCTTTTCTGGAATGGAAGGACCTCCCCCTCCCTTTTTTCAATTTTGTTGAGCCATCCAGCGCTTGTTCCGAAACCGTTTCCCAAACGAATTCCGATGGAAGCGCCGTACGTCGTGATTCTTTCGAAATTTACTTCCGGGAATGGTTTTTCGATCTCCCTCAGATTTTTCGAGAAAAATGAGAGCTCCACGGCATCGGTTGGAATCGTCACCGATGAGAAAAGGCGCATTCCCGGCAGAAAAAATCGGGATGAGATGCGCAAGCCTTCGCGGTTTTTTTCGTAGGAGACGGCTGCAAACGGAGAATAAAAATCCGGGGAAAGCCGCAGGTAATCCACCTTGAGGAATAGACGCGGCGGTTTTTCGAAAACCAGTCCTGCCATGCCGCCGTGACCCTCCTGTTGTGTCGGGCCGGACGATGCGTTGTGCTGCCGCATCGGATTCCAGGCAATCCATTCCCCGCGCAATCCGACGTAGCGCAGAAGCGGCACTTCCCCGGTCAGGGTGAGGATGATGGATTCATGCCACGGGTCCGGACGCAGATACCCCAGACCGGAGAAATCCGTCGATCGGCGGTCTTCCCAGGTCGTCAACACATGGGTGCCGAATTTCCAGAACGACCCGGTTCCCGAATGCAAACGACGCCATTGAAAATGGAATCCGGACAATTCAAGGGAATACGCAGCTTTTTCAATGTCACCGATTTGAAGCGATTTGTATGTGTTCTGAACCGGACGCTTCGGCATCGCGTAAAACAATTTCGCCTCGATTGCGGAGCTTTTATAGCCGATCGTCCCGCCTTCAATCCTCAAATCCGGTCCGAGGGTTTCAAGGTTTTCCAGAGTCAGAAGACCCGCCGATCCTGCGCACCCGCAGCCTCCGTCTCCTCCGATGCGGGGATTGTCGTCCCAGTCCCAGCGCATCAAGGTCAGCGGCGTCATGGATGCGGCGTAATATCCGATCCTGAAATTCAGGGCATTGCGGTTCATTTCGAGAAAGGCGCTTCCCCATTCCGAACCAAAATAATCCGGGCCCGATCTGAGGATTTTCTTTCCTTCGTTGCCGATCCGCAGCAGACCGCCCGCCGTGACATGCGGTCCGATGCTCCTGGCGGCTTCGAAATCGAACCGGTAAAGGGACCGGTTCCCCGGCGTGACGGGTTCGCCGTACAGTCCCACGGCATCGGACCCGCGCGAATCGATGCTCAACCATCGGATGCGTTGTTCACCCCGGAAATTCCATCCATCCGGTTTTGATGCGCCGGCCAAACTGGATTCATTCCGGGTGCGGGCCGTGTCTGTTTTTGCATCCGGCCTGATCGTTTCCTGCAGCATGGCGTCTAAAACGGACTCGAGATCGTTCCGCACATCGGTGTTCGAGGCTTTCAGAATTCCGTCGCTGTCGACGAGAAAAACCGAGAATGCATCGTACCGGATGCCGTATTGATTTTCGATATTCCCGGCGGGATCCCACAGGTTGGTGAAAGCGATTCCGTTTTCCTCGAGGATGGTTTTTGCACGCAGAAAATTATACGCATCCGTATGGACGGCGGCAATGCCGATTCCCTTTTGCCTGTTCCGAATGAAAAAATGCCCGCAGGCGCGGAGGTTCCGGACGCATTCCTTGCAGTTGGATTTCCAAAAAACCAGAACCGTCAGCTGGTTTTGCCGGAAGAGATCCTGGGATTTGATGTTTTCATTCCCGTTGATTGTCGGCAATTTAAACGGCGGTACAGGCTGGCCTTTTCCGATTTCTGCACGGTTGTTTAAAACGAGAACCGTTAGAAACACATGCATGAAAAAAAGTGTGAGGAAACGTTGATTGGTTTTCATTTCCTTATTTCTTTTCTAACGGATCAACAGCAGTTTCCTTTGGAACGTTTCAGTTTGAGTGCTTAAGCGGACCACATACACTCCCGATGCGGCGGAATTCCCACGATCGTCCGTTCCGTTCCATTCCGCCTGAAAATTTCCGGGAGGCGTCCATCCTGCATTCAGTTTTCGGACCGGACGACCAAAGGAGTCAAACACCGTCAGATCGATCTGACCGGGTTGTTGAATGCGGTAGCGGATCACGGCCGAGCTGTTGAACGGATTGGGATAATTCCCGATCAGAACCGCGGTTTCGGGATGTCCGTCGTTTTTCCCGACCGCGCTTGCGGGTGGTTTTAACGCGGCACGGATGTACAAATCCACATTCTCCAGGACCCACCACGAACAGCAGTCCGAATCGTACGCCCGTTTGCTGACGGGCTCACGGTTTTCCGCACCGAGGGTCAGCTTGGATTTCAGGTCGTAATAAAAACCCACATAAAAATCCCTTTCGACGAAAATTCGGCGATCGGCCAAATCGTAATCGTTCCAGCCCAATCTGCCGCCCGAGACCCTGATGGAATCGATCAAATCCGCCGCAGGTTCGTGCTTGGGCGCGTTGTAATTGTCATCCAGGATATGCAAATAAAAACCGGTGCCTTTGGTCGTATCCGCCAGATAGTATCGGATTCGGACGAGCTGTGAGGGAGTGGCCGGCGGAGTGAACCTCACGACAAAGCGGTATCCTCCGTTCAACAGAAAAGTCAATTGGACGTTGGGAGCCAGACCATCCTCGTAGCCCAATTCCGCGGTATCCAGTGCCTGGCCGGCCAACGGGATGCGGAAAAACAACACGACTGTAAAGAATGCGTAAACGAACTGTCTGATTTTCATCCTGATCATCCGTATTGAATATTCGCCGGATATTGCACGTTCTGGCACGCCATTTTTCAAAAAACCATGCGGAAAGGCGCGCTCCGTGTCGTTTCAATATACAAAAACATTTTAAAAATGACCAAGCGATTTTACCGGCCGTAAAATAGAAAGAGACTTCCACTCGCCCTGAAGGGTTCGTAGAAGTCTCTCCCAATTCAGTGATGCGTTTTGAACGGGATCTTGGTGAAAGATCCCGTTCGGTGGTCAACCCGTGTTTTTTCCTACTTCCAGTTAAATCCCAGGGTCAGCCTGTGCACCGATCCGAAGTAATCTCCGAAATCCGAATAGGCATAGTCCAGCCTGAGGCCGTAATTTCCCATGTACTTGCTGACACCGAGACCGCCGCAGAAGCTCTCTTCGCTGTAATTGAATTTGTATCCTCCGCGGATGTACAGCATATCGAACAGGGAATATTCGACGCCCACGTGGAGCCTCTCGGTCCAGTTCCTGGGGTGCAGCGCATCCACGGCAAGTGTCAGATGCTGTTTGTTCTCGGGCGGCATGAAAATGGACAGCACGTCCATGGCCATGCCCATGGTCATGGTCAGGGGCAGTTCGTAGCGCTGGTCCACGAATTTCCCCTGCCGCGAGAAATTCCGGATCGACATGCCGAAGCGCAGGTCTTTCCATCCTGTGTAATACAGGGTGCCGATATCGAAGGCGATTACCTGGTCCTTGATGGACGAACCGGTTTCAATACCGAGCCTCGGATCGTAGATCATGAATTTTTTGCCCTGGTAGAGATCTTCCATGGCGTATTTGACCTGGGCGCCGAAGGAGAACGAGCTGGATATTTTCCTTGCGTACGAAAGGCCGAGGGCGTATTCGTTGACGTTGAAATTGCCCAATGCTTCGTAGCCCTTCTTTCGCTTTTCGATATCGAAACCGCTGTATGGAACCGTTTCGTTGAAATTGCCGTAATCCATCCAGACGAAACTGGCACCGAACGTGCCGTACCGTCCAAGATTGTATGCAATTCCACCGCTGTACTGTTTGGTGTCGACGATCCAGTTGGTCTGGTTGACCATGACGTCGAGACCCTGAACGTAGGCCAGTCCTGCGATGTTGAAGAACATGGCCGAAGCATCGGTGGCGATGCACGAACCCGCACTGCCCATTGCCGCGGTTCTTCCGCTGACGTCGATGGTCAGAAACGGCATGCCGCTTTGCGCGCTTTTTTTGATGTAATTCGCCGCATCGGATGGGGTAACCATGACCGCAAAGGCCATGATGACCGCCAGCCGGATAGTTGCTGATTTTCTCATTGTCAAACCTCCTTGTTCATGCCTGTTCGAATTACTTCACCACGACGAATTTGCCTTTGGCGATTTCGCCGGTCGGCTGCCCGGAAGGACCGTCCAGTTCCTCGACCACGAAGAAATAGATGCCGCTGATGATCTGCATGGTATCGAACGTGTCCTGCCGATCCCAGTTCTGTTCTCCGGTTCCGGCGACGTGTTTGATGGTTTGAACCTTGTCGCCCGTCATGGTGTAAATGTGGATGTTGCAGTACGAGGGCAGGTTGAAGAAGTTCAGCTTGGTGGATGTGTACTTCTTCACGGCCCTGGCATGATAAGGATTGGGCACCACGACCACATTTTCCTTCCAGCCCGTTTCGTCCGGTGCTCTGGAAGACGTTGCGCTTTCCAGCAGACGGTCGGTTCCGGTCTTGTAATATCCCGTCCGGTTCCAGGTTTTGCTGCTTTCGACGCCTTTCAGACTGACCGCGGTGACGATGTAGTAGTAGCTTTCGCCGGCGATCACGTCGCTGTCGTCGTATTTCAGCGTTCCGGGAGGAATGTTGTCTTTGATCAGGACGAAATTGGTGTCGCTGGGCCATGTCCATTCCGGCGGCCGCCAGAAGTTCCTGTACACACGGTAACCTTTTATGGTTCCGGCCTTCTCCGCCTGATCGCCCCACACGAGGCTGGTGTTTCCAATCATGGATTTCACGGTTAAATTCGGCGAAGGCGGCGGAAAATCGATGTTGAACGTTCCTTTTCCGTACTTGACGTTGGATGATTTCCATACGGTCTTGGCAAGTCCTGCCGTGTTGAAAACCGAGTCTTTGCCCGTGTCGATCAGTTTGTCCTTCTGCGCACGTGTCAGGAGATCGCCCTTGTTGATGAAATTGCCATAAGCATAGGGCATGGGTTTTCTCGGCATCAGGCTCGTCAATCCGGGATTGTAGGCCCAGCCGGCGTCGATCGCAACCCTCGGATTGATGGAGGCGACGCACATGGCCGTGACAAAACGCACGTCTTCACCGGGTTTCATTTGGTACGGTCCGAAAATAAACACGCCTGATTTTTCCTGCTCGGTGTTCGGATCGTCCACCAGCGGATTCCACGTCGGTGGGAGTATCCGGTACCAGCCTTCGTTCTTGTACGTGACCAGGCTGGGGATGGTGGGATCCCATTGCGGGGAAAGAAACATGTTGTAAATACCATCGTGGGTGGAAACGGCCAAATCGGGCAGTTTTTCTCTCTGCGACCAGCCTCCCTTGACCGGCTGGCCCGGATCGTCCGTTTCGTCGCTCGTGCTCTTGTCCGCGTGCAGCACCACAGCGGAGGCGTAGGTGGGACATTTCAAATATCCCCACGTCAAGTCCGGATTGCCCTTGTCGTCGTGGGTGGATCCTTTGATGTCCGCATCCCAGGCGTAAAACATGCGCAGGGAGTCGGCGCTCTTGTTGCCCGCGGCGTATTCCTTGTACGAGCCGCCGTAGTATTGCCCCCAGTTGTCTCCCGGATAATGGCCGTTCGACGCCATCGAACCGATTACCGCAATGTAAACGTCTTTTCTGTCTTCGGTGGATGAATTGGTGTACTTCCATTCCTGGATGACGAAATCATCGTATTTTGGATTGCCGAATCCGTACATCCATCGCTCCACGTCGATACCCGTCCAGGTGGTCATTTTGGTGTAAATGACCACATCGGAAGGAGCCGCGGGATCCACGGGGTCCTGGTTCCATGTGACGTCGGTCCAGTTCTTGGTTCCAACAATGCGATTGGGCGGCCGGTATTTGAACGTACGCGTGAATTTGCTGGGTATGGTGATGTTCTTGATGTCGCTGAGCCGGTTCTGGGCCATCATGGCGATTTTTTTGGTCCAGGGGCTGCCACCCGCGTCTTTCCAGCTCATGTTCACGCCGATGATGTATCCGTAGCATTCGAGTTGGTCGTAATTTTCATCGTCGCTGAATATCAGCCCGTTTCCGGGTTGCCTCCATTGCATCGGCCATTCCAGATCGTCGGCGGCCATGTCGTCGCGCGTCGTGTACCGGATGTTTCCGATATCGATGTCGCGCTGAACCTGCGCGAGAAGGGAACCCGAAACCAACAGAAGCAAAACAGCCATCAACATGCTGTAGGTAAAGAACCTGTTCATATACATTCCTCCTTCATGAAGAAGCGTGCCGTCGGCAGAGACGAACGCCGTCGGCTTTTACGCGTGGCTTCATCGGGTTTAAAAGTTGATCCGGATGCCGAACCAGACGTCCCGTGTTTCCAGGAACGTGTACGGCGTGAAGCCCGGCATCTTGATATAGCTTTGTTTGCCGCCTTTTGTGGCCTCATTGGGCCAATTTTCCGGATAATCGCCCGGCCGGTCCGGACCGACGATCGTACCATCCAGCTTTTCCGTCAGGTCCAATGAATTCATATAATTTACGAATTCGGTCTTCCACCACTTGTGCGCTTCCCACGTTGCGGTACCGCCTGTGGTCGTCAGGACGCGGTTGGAGCCGTAGGTGTAGCTGCTGGGCGGAACCATGTTCTTAAAGTTGAACACGTTGTAGACGTCCATGTAGAACACGGGTTCGACGCCCCAGGCCTTGAACAGCCGTTTGGTGAACCGGAGATCGATCCGCTTGTACGCGCGCCATTTGATGTTGTCTTCGACCGCGGGAATACCCAGCGGATTCCAGGTGAATTTCTCCCCGTCTCTCCAGTTGAAGTAGACGTTCAGATTCATGTCCGCGATCGGGTAGAGCCCGCCCACCCTGGGACCGAATTCCGGCGGTGTGTGAAAATCGACGAGCAATTTGATCCATGGTCGGGCGTACGGTTGTGTCACGCCGGAGGACACGTACGCGGACTGTTTGTTCGGGTCCTCGTACACGTCCCGGTAACCATACTGGCCGCTGCTCGTGACCATGTAATTGAACGTGGCCGTCCCGCTCACGAATCTGCCGTACCGCATGTCCGCGGACAATTCCACGCCGCGGATGTCGCGGTACGAAGCCGGATACCGGGTTTGATAGGCGAAACCGTTGATGTAATTGTAGCGGTAATCGTTGTATTCGCCGTTGATGTCCTTGTAATATCCCGTGGCCTTCACTTCGACCGCGTCCAGGATGCTCTGCGAATAACCCACTTCGTACGTGATGGTTCGCGGCGGATCGAGCGTCGGATTGCCGATCCAGTCGATCCTGTATCCGTTGACCGTGCTTCTTTCGTAACGGTACTGCGTGTACAGGTCGGGCCATTCGACCATGTGGGCGTAGTTGAAGAAGATTTTCGCCTTGTCGGAAACGGGATGCGAAATACCGACGCGCGGGCTGAAATAGGATTTGAAGTATTTTTTTTGCGGCACTTTCGACCACATCGTATCGGTTTTGCCCGCCTGGTAATAGACCGTGTACGGACCGGCGACCTTGTCCTGAATCGGACCGTCGGCGGAGAACATGTTGTCACGGTACTGCCAGTCGAAGCGCAAACCGACATTGGCGATCATGCCTTCGAATTCCAGCTTGTCCTGCACGTAGGCGGCTCCGCGCCACGGCTTGACGAAGGGCGAGTCGTAGGCGGTTCCGCCGTTCACGGACGGGTCGATCGCCCGATAGTATGCATGGAAACGGTCGTGGTTGATGTCGAAACCCGCCTTGACCTGGTTGTACTTGTTGATCTGGCTGGTGATGGCCATCCTCAACTGGAACGTCCTCGTAAAGGATTGGTTGTCCCGCAAATTGCACGATTCCATCCGGTACTCGCCGGTTTCGTCGCGCCAGTTGACCGGGCCGTACCCCCACGGGGCTTCGTCGTACCAGTAATCGCCGATTTTGACCCTGGCCCAGTCCTGCCAGTTTTCAAAGCCGAATTTATAATTTGTCGCATCCGCGGGATTGGACCACTTGGCAAGGTCGGTTTCATTGCCGATGATCCCCGTTCCCAGCGGGAGCGTGGGCGCCGCGCTGCTGGTGCAGCCAAACACATTACCCTTGACCGGTGCCGTGTTCCGGTAGTGTGTCAGCATTTCCGGCGCCGAATACATTTCCTGGAATGTGATTTCGTAAAATGTTTTGGGCGACAGCACGTGGTTGATGGCGAACCCACCCACCCAGTTCTTCTGCCGTGCGGGCACCATGCAGTGCGGGTACCACAGCTTGTTGATATCCGCCACCTGGCTGTAGTAATCGGCTCCGGCTGTGGCCGTTGTGAATGCGTTGCTGTTGATCGGGTCCGTCACACCGGCTCCCTGGCCTCCGGATGTACTCGGCCCTTCGTCCATGTTGTACATGAAATTCAGGTTCAGCTTGAAATTCTTTGTCAGTTGGGACGAGAGTTTCAGCGTGCTGAACTGCCCGAAATAGTCCATCGGGATTTTCATGGCCATTTTCGTACTTTCGAGCCGCGTGGACAGGAAAAATTGGACTTTGTTGCCGGTGAACGGAACGGGTCCTCCGAAGGAGACTTCACCCTTGTAATCGGGATCGTTGCCGTATGCAAAAACCGCGTCGTCGTCCGAAATCCTGCTCAGGTCGGCCTGGATGAGTCCGTCTTTGGCAAGCTGTCGCAGCTGGTTCAGGTTGTCCAGGGAGCGGTGCTGCCAAAGATATTTGGCCAGGCAGTCGTAGGGTTTGTTGTAATTGGGCTGGCCGGCTTTCAGAACGTTTTTGGCGTAATCGTTCCAGCCCTTCCATCCCTGGGTGAAGAACGGATTGCCGACGCCGTCCATCGCGCCTTTTGAAAAATCGGTGAACGGAATGACCAGCGGCGAATCCTTGCCGTACATGTTCGGTCCGAAATGTTTTTGTCCCGGCGGGCTGTAATCAAGGTCGAGGGTTCCGGTGTAACGCGCCCCGCCTTCTTTGGTGACCACGTTGATCACGCCCGAACGCACGTTGCCGTATTCCGCGTTGAAGCCGCCGGTAATGACCTTGATCTCTTGAACCGAGTTGAGGTTGACTTTGAAAAGCGGCCGGTTGGTCATGTTGTCCACGACGACCATGCCGTCCATGACCATGGCCGATTCGTTCATGTCCGAACCGCGGATCTGCGGCCGCTGGGAAAGTGCGCCGAACGCCTGAACCCCCATCTGGGCGCCGATCACGCTTTGCACATCCCTGAATGCGGATTGGGAAATTTTGTCCGGCGTCACGACCACTTCGGTGCTCGACACGTCCATGGGAACGATGGCCCGTTCCGCCAGGACCACCACCGCCTGACCCTGAATGGCGGTTTGCTTCAACTTGAAATCGATGGTGGCGGTCCGGTCCGCGTTCACTTCGATCCCTGTCTGGCGCAGGCCTTCGTACCCCATCATGCTCGAACGAAGGGTGTAGACGCCCGGGGGAATGTTGATGATGAAGTAATAACCTGTTTCATCGGTGGCGCTTCCCAGTGTCATGTTTTCGATCAGGATGTTCGCCCCGATCAGCCCCTCGCCGGTGGCGGCATCGGTCGCGCGGCCGACGATTTTTCCCGTCACGCCCGCTGACGCGTTCGCTACCATCCCGAATACCGCGAACGCGGCTGCAAGAACTGCAAACAACGCGTTGTAACGAAATACTTTCATTGATACGTCCTCCCACTATGGTCCTTATTTTGTGGAGTTCAACACCAGCAACCTGTTCTCCTGATGATACGGCCTATTCATTAGTTTTCCGAACCACCTCCTTCCCCGGAACCAATCCGAGTTCATGGTTTAGGTGCACGGTTAGTAAAAACAGCGGGATCAAATTCATGGTTCAGGCGTATAATTCTAAATTA
>Ga0315277_10013616_pt1 | contig 10131 bp, 4 predicted proteins | sample YL17G05_15_MG_FD_203695 | JGI IMG/M metagenome (GOLD analysis project Ga0315277, IMG submission 203695) | Sediment microbial communities from Yellowstone Lake, YNP, Wyoming, USA - YL17G05_15 | ecosystem: Environmental > Aquatic > Freshwater > Lake > Sediment | place: USA: Wyoming | collected...
CAAGTCATTGATAACAGGTTGGTTAATAGTTCTCTCACGCACGCCCCCTGGCTGAAAACAACCGCTGCGGTTGGAATGGGCCAACCCGTAGGGCCCGGAGAAGAGAATGTTCACCGCTCTCGACCCATTCGCACCTTTCAGCGAAGAGACCTGGACGAAGCTCGGACAGAGACGAATACCGAGGCGGCTTGTCTTCCCAGGCGCTGGCGCCGCCGGACCACGCCTGCTTTTCCAAGATGGCCTGGTTCTGGGCTGACTATCCGGTTGGCCAATCCCTGGTGACTGCGCTCGCTGTGGTGGTGGGCGCCGAAGTTGTGAATGGCTGTCCGCAGCGACATCGGTGAGAATGCGCCCGAACATGGAATCAACAACGCACGGGGATTCGCCCACCTGGAAAGGCCTGCAAGGTGTGGATTCCAGGTGGGGAAATCCTCCCTCCGACAGACTCCTAGCGTCCATCGACGCCGGCATGCGTCACTCGGGCTCCTCCGGCGCCAGGTCTTGAACGATCTGGTCGTAAGCCGGCGAGTTGATGTACTCATCCACGGCGTAGATGCGCGCGCGCGGTGCAATCTCGCCGACGCGCGATGCCAGGCTGCGCTGGCAGACCACCATCTCCGCGGTGACCGGCAGCTCGCTCAACGCCGCGTGCGTTACCGGAATGTCCAGTTGCGCCGTGCCCAGCCTTCGCCGCAACGCCGCGGTGCCGATCACGGAAGAGCCCATGCCCGCCTCACAGACGAACAGGATCGCGGCGGGCCGCGCCGCCGGTTTCGTCTGGGTGGCGACCGGCTCGGTGGCGAAGCGGAACTGCTCCGCGCCGGCTTCCATCGGGCTTGCGCGCTTCACGATGGGAACCGCCACCACAAACGTCACCACCGCCCCAGTGACGATGCCGCACAGCACCGGCAGCAGACCGCCCTTGGGAGCCAGCGCGATCGCGGTGAAGATGCTGCCTGGCGAATAGGTGGCCACCAGCCCGGCGTTGAGCGTCGCGAAGACCGTCGCCGCCGCGCAGCCGCCGGCGATCATCGCCACCAGCGTCAACGGGTTCATCAGCACGAACGGGAAATAGAGTTCGTGGATGCCGCCGAAGAAGTGAATGATCAGCGCGCCCGGAGCCGAGCTCCTGGTGGTCCCTTTGCCGAACAGCCAGTAGGCGCACAACAGCCCGACGCCCTGGCCGGGATTGGGCTCCAGCAGGAAGAAGATCGACTTGCCCAACTGCTTCGCCTCGGCCACGCCGAGCGGAGCCAGCACGCCGTGATTGATGGCGTTGTTGATGAACAGCACCTTGCCGGGCTCGATGAACAGCGCAATCAGCGGCAGATAGCCGGCAGCGGTGATGCGGCGCGATCCCGCCGCCAGCGCGGCGGTCAGCCCGGCCACGAACGGCCCGGCCAAGGTGAAGCCAAGGATGGCCAGTCCCATGCCCAGGATGCCGGCGGAGAAATTGTTCACCAACATCTCGAAGCCCATTGGAATACGGCGGCCGAAGCGCTGGTCGAACTGCCGCATCAGCCAGCCGCCCAATGGTCCCATCACCATCGCGCCGATAAACATGGGGACATTGCTGCCCGCCACCATGCCCATGGTTGCGACCGCGCCCACCAGTCCGCCGCGCGGGCCGTGCACCAGGCGGCCGCCGGTGAAGCCGATCAGGATCGGCAGCAGGTTCAGGATCATCGGATCCACCAGCTTCGCCAGGTGCCGGTTTGGAAACCATCCGGCGGGCATGAACAGCGCGGTGATCAGGCCCCAGGCGATGAAGGCGCCGATGTTGGGCACCACCATTCCGGCCATGAAGCCGCCCACTTTCTGCATTCGCGCTTGGATCATGCGGCGCTCACCTCGCCGAGTTCTTCGATACAGACCTGACTGAGGAGAGCCTCGATGGCGGCGCGCGAGACCACACTGCTGCCGCACGAAGCGGCCGCGGCCGCGCCGGCGGCGCCGGCCAACCGCAGCGCGCCGGACGCGAGCGATAACGCCAGTGCCGCTGTCACGGCGTCCCCTGCGCTCGCCGTGCAGCGGGTCTCGACGCGTGGAGGCCGGGCGCGGCGCCGCCGCGCGCCACAGGCTACCACGGCGCCTTCGACGCCGGGCGATATCACCACTCGCGCCGGGCCCATCGTCCGCGCGCTACTGAGCGCGACCACAGGGCCGCTCGCCTCTCCGGGCAACTCCCCGGCTTCGGCACGATTCAACTTCGCCAGATCAAGCTGGGCTCCGATGCCTTCACCGAGGGCGGCGTCACTGGTGTCGAGAACCGTCCCTGCGCCGCGGCGGGATGCGAGGTCGATCCGCCTCGCGCAGGTTCCAGATCCGGCGCCCGGAGGCAGGCTGCCGGAAAAGACCACGGCGTCCGCGCGAGCGGCGTATTCCTTCACCCGCCGTTCCACCTCTTCGAGGTGTTCGCGGGACACGGTGAAACCGGGCTCGTTCAATTCGGTTTCGGTCCGCCGCACTGGATCCTCGATCTCGAGATTTACGCGCGTCTCTCCCAGGACGCCGATGAGGTCGTTCGGGATGCCGAGTTCATCCAGTGAACGACGCAGGAACTGCCCGTTCAGGCCGGCGATGAAACAGAGCGCCACTACCGGGCAGTCGAGCTGCCGCAGCGTCTTGGCGGCATTCGTCCCTTTGCCTTTGGGGTCGATGCGTTCCACGCGGGCGCGATTCGTCTGGCCGGGCGCGAAATCCGGAACCACGACAGTTTTGTCCACTACTGGATTCAGAGTCACGGCAGCGATCATCCCGGCGCCTGCGGCAGAGCCCGTGCTGGACGGCACGAAGGCCGGCTTAACGCACAAGCGGCGCCGGATTCCGTCGCAGCCCTAGGCAGCTTATCACATCAGCCTCGGTCGCGGAGTCATGGGCGAACGCAGCGCGGATGTTCCAAAAGCGCTCCCTGTGAGTCTGATGTGGACGCCTTGATGGTGCGCGGGTTATCGAGCCGCGATCCGGCGCGTCGAGGCCAGTTCGCTGGCTGGCGACGCGCCGTCCGGACCTTCGACGGAGGTCGGCGCCCTCCGGCGAGCTCGGGTGCGGAGAAGGCGAGGGTCAACCTGCCGGTGGCCGGTTGCCGGATTGGTAAAGTTCCGTGGAATCCGCGCCGGAGGCGAAAGAGACCGCTTGCCTGGCGCGGCGGAGGTCGTTGTTCATGAGCGCCACGTCGCGAGTTCCCGCCTCCAAGCCAAGAAACGTGCCCGTCTCCTCCGGAGCCCAGCAATCGTGGATGAAGGCGTGGCGAGTGTCGCGCAGCAGGATCGCCGGAGCCCGCGAGCCTCGCGCCTGCCTGCCGGCGAACCCTGCGATCTCCAGGTTGCTCACGTTTGCGCACCGCACCGCGCTGCCCCACTCCGGCTTTTCCGGCGTCTCCCAACTGATCCGCACGTCGCGCAGTTTGAGGTCTTCCACATGGCGGCAGAACACATCGTAGGGAGACTGACGGTGGCCCCACAGCGGAAACGGATAGGGCGGCTGAGCGTGCAGCTTCTTCTCCCGCCCGCCGCGCATGCGGATGCGGATGTTGTCCAGGACGACACCCTCGATCGGCTTCTCCTCCATCCCGCTTAGAAAAATGCAGCCATCGCCCACGGCGGCGACGTTCGACACCATGATGTTGCGCACCGTGCCGGGCGGCCGCTCTTCCTCCGCCGCGGCGCCCGGTTCGGACAGCCGGCTGCGCGGGAACGAGGTCATGTAGATGGGCTGCCCTCCGTCGGTCAGGGTCATGGAGATATTGTTCACGGTCCAGCCGTCGATGATGCCGCCGTCGCGCATCCACAGACCGACGCCACAGCCGGCGTCCCGCACAACGCAGTTGGAAAAGGTGATGTTGCGGAACTCGCCGTAGGTTTCCGAGCCGATTTTCAAGGCGGTCTCGCGCGTCACCAGAACGCAATTGGTCACAGTGATGTCGCGGCACACCCGGCTGCCGCCGGTGCGCCGGGTGATCTTCAGGACTATGGAATCGTCGCCCGACTGAATGTAGCAGTCGGAGATGCGGACCCGCGTACAGCCGTTCGGATCGATTCCGTCCGTGTTCGGACCGTGATCCTCGGGGCCGAGTCCGTTCAGGATCGAAATCCCGCGGATGGTCACGCGGTCGCAGTCGATGGGGTGAACGGTCCAGGCCGGACTGCTGCGCAGCGTGATGTCCTCCAGCATCAAGTTCTCGCAACGGACGAACTGCAACATGTTGCCAGGCCGCCACCCGCCGATGCGCCAGCGCCCGCCCTCGCGTTTCCAAAAAGCGGGGCCGTTGCCGTCAATCGCGCCACGGCCGCGAATGGCGGCGTTGGCGGCATCCCGGCCGTAGATCAAGCAGCCCTGCTGGTAATCCTGGCGGTTCTTGGACCCGCGGATCACGGCGCCCGCCTCCAAGTAAAGCGTGACGTTGCCGCGCAGCGAGATGGTCCCGGTGAGGTACTCTCCCGGGCCGAAATACACCACCCCGCCGCCATCCGCGGCCGCCTTCTCGATGGCCCGCTGGATGGCTTGTGTATTCAGCGTGGCGCCGTCCGGCTTCACTCCGAAGTCGCCGACCTGGTGAACCGGCAGGATCATCCCGGCAGCCAGTACCTCTCTGCGTGTTTGCATGTCGGACCTCATTCACCGTACCCGCAGCGGGTCGATGCTGACGGTTTTCAGTGCCGCCGGCACATCCAACAGCGGCCCGGGCTTGCGGGTCTTGCCCGCCGGCTCGCCGCCGAAATCACGCCCAAAGTGGGCGCCAGTGGTAACCTCGGGAGCGTTACTCACCGACCACGCCATGGTGAGTTTGTCGAGATCGACTTCGGCCGAGATCAAGGCATAGGCGCCATTCTTGTCAAAGCCGAAGTACTTCTGCCAGGCGGGCAGATCCAGTCGCAGAGTTTCGGGCCTGGTGATCCAGTTCAAACCTCGGCCGGCGCCGCCGCGCTCCGTGCGCGCATACAGGTTGCCGTCCGCCTTGTTATCCGGATGTGAGAACTCGACGGACTTGCCCGATTCAAAAATGATGTTGTTCAGAAGCTGATTCCAGCGCGATGTGCCGCCGCGAGTCTCGACGACGCGGCTTTCCGTAGTGCGCGTCTGCACCGCGGCGTTCTGACAGCGGCCGAGGAGGTTGTGCGCGATCACGGCCTCATCGCTGCCGTCGGTGATGATGCACCAACCGCCGTCCATGCGCGTTTCGCCCGAGGGAGATGCGCGCTCCACACCGGTCACATCCCAGATGATGTTTTGGTCGAGCATGTTCTGGTCGTGAGACGCTTCGAGGTAGATGCCTCCCCGCAAGGTGTTCTGAATGTCGCCGATCACGTTGCCGGTCACGCGCGTGTTCGTGTTGCCGTAATCAAGCCAGATGCCGGGCGAGTAGCGGAGATGGCGGATGACATTGTTCCGCAGCAGGCAATGCTTGGTGGTGTGGAGCTTGATCGCCCCGGACTCCCACATGCCCTCAGCGTCCTGCCAGCCGATGCGCTCGAACACGTTGTATTCGACGAGCGTGTGCATGACGCTCAGTCCGGCCAGACCGCAGATGCCCGCATCCGAGATCCGGTTCCGGCGCACGATAGCGTAGCCAATCGCCTCGGAACGATCGGCGTTCCAGGTCTCATTGCCAATGTCGAGCGCGACCGAGTTGGCGTGGCGAATCGCGCAGTCTTCAATAATCCAGTGGTGGCCGCGGTTGGCCGAGACCACGCCGCGCTGCGGGATGGGGAAGCCGCTGGCCGCATGCTCGAATGTCATGCCTTTCACGCGGATGTAACCGAGGTGGCGCTCTTTCGGCGCGAACACCTGCTCCTGTACCACGACTTCCACGTCGTGCCCGGCCGGGTCGGCGTCGCCGGGCAGCCGTACGTGTAGAACCATACCGTTGTACTCGGACCAGAACGTGCCGGCCCTCTGGCCCATCTCGCGGTAGAGTTCTACCTGCTCCAGCCGCTTGCCATCGACGAAGACCATGCCGCGCCGCAACAGGTAGGGTTTCAGACCTTGCGGGGGAGCGCCGATGTTGCTGGTCGCGCCCCGGTCTTCGAGCACGTTCACCATTCCGAACGGGTTATAGCCGTTGAGCGGAAGTTGCTCCAGGTCATACTGCCAGATTCCCGGCGGCGGGCCGCCGGAACGCATCCGCAGGTTGAATCCGGACGACGACTTCCAGCCCGTCTTTAGGAGCCGCGAGCCTTTGACCACCACGTTCGCGCCAGGCGCGGCTTCGTAGCCGATCATCTTGTCCGGTCCCGTGCCGCCGCGCGCGGGGATAACGCGCTCGCGGTAAACGCCGGCCTTGACCAGCACGCGCTCACCGGGCTGTAGCACCTGTGCGGCCTTGTTGATTGTCAGGAAGGGCGCCGCCTCGGTGCCCGGGTTGGAGTCGGAGGCCTTGGGGTGGAGGTTGTCGACGTAGTACGTCCTGGTGAATTCCAGCGGCTTTTCCCAGGAGGCAAACTGCTGGCCGTTGGGAAGAGTCGCCGGGGCGCCGCTGAGGGCGGCGCCGGCCAGAAGCGTTATGGCGATAAATCGAGCAGACGTGGTGGCAATCATAAGACCTCGCGTGCGTTGTAGGGTTCCCCACACTCGGTCTGGCCGCGGGTGGAACCCGAGAGACTCGATACGTGCAGGCACGCTTGATATTTTAGCCGCTTCTCATGCCGCGGTAGCGATGAAGGGAGTGGCGCAGTTCCCGTACGCCGCCTGCGCTGCCGTCCGCGTCCTTCGGTTCGAAGGCTCACCGTCCGACTGCCAGCGCCGGCGATCAGCGGCGCGACGCCGACTTGTTCGGACGAACTCAGAGAAGTCCGCCGATGCGTGCCTGAAGGCCGCGCCACTTCGAGTCAGATTGGAACCGGGCGGTGGAGCGCGACGGTTCTTCACCCATGGCCTTGTGAGAACGAAGACACTTGTGGTTCAAGATCGTCGCGCGGTGGGTCTCTCGAAGGCGCGCGAAGAGACCCACCGGGGTGGCATAAGAACGAAGGCGGCTTTACGGGCCGATCTTGGAGAAGCAGCATACCGGGTTTGCCTTGTGGGGTCCTGATCGGGACCTTTACGGCCTTTTGACCGGCGCGTGTCCGATTCAATCGGCGAGGCTAATCTTTCCTTCGCTCTTCCGCATGAGAATCGATTCTCTCCTGTCCCGCTCTTCTCTCAGCGTGTTTCGGAGCGGCAAGCCCGGTTTCGGTGAGGCATGATAGCCCACTTCCCCCCGGGCGCGGATGCACCAATAGACGACGACGGCCTGGCCAGGCGCTTGCGCATCGACTACCTGGCTTGATTGTAGGCGGGGGCGGGGCGGATGGAAGGGGGGCAGGCGGGGAAGTGATTGGAAAGATGGGAAAGATAAATCTGGGAAGCGCGTGAATGCTGTCCGGCCGATGCCGGGAACGATCGCTTGTGATGGCGATGGTCGTTCTTGTCGGGCGGGAATTGTTGCGGGGTTGGGGTCCCGCGGGGAGCCAGGCGCAGAGCGCACTCAAAACGGTATTTTGACCCGCGCGGGAGCTCGCCGGGGCTCGAAGCTAATCCGAGGCTGATTTCCTAACGCTGGCCGACTTGTCGTTCCTGATCCGTCGCGATTGCTGATCCGACCTCAAATTTCGGATTGCCGACTCGCCCGCCATTGTTTGCGATGACCCCAGTTCGAAGGTATGCGTCCACGGCCGCAAAAAAAAAGTGGAAATCCAAAGCAGGATGGCTGCAGGGTACCGCCCCACCGCGCAAAATCATGGCCTTGCAGGTGATAATGGACTTTGCCCGAACAGAATCCCATCGAAGCGTTTTTTGCCGACATCCGCGACACACGTGTCAGTGGCGTCGGCGTCAAGGAAACATCGTACTATCCCTATCTGGCGAATGTGCTGAACACCATCGGCAAGTCGCTCAAGCCGCAGGTGCGCTGCATCATCCACCCCCACAGTATCGGCGCCGGGCTGCCTGACGGTGCGCTGATCACGGTGGATCAGAAATCCGCCGCCGCCGATCCATTGGCGGACGGTCTCATCCCGTCGCGTGGCGTGATCGAGATTAAGGCTCCAGACGCCGATGCCAAGGCGGTCGCGTCCAGCGAGCAGGTTGCCAAGTACATCGCCAAGTACGGCCTCGTGCTGGTGACTAATCTGCGCGAGTTCATCATCATGGGGCGCGTGGATGGCCAGCCGCGCCAGCTCGAAGCCTTCACCATTGCTGCCTCGGCGAAAGATTTCTGGAAGGCCGTCGCCCACCCCCAGAAGCTCACGGAATCCATCGGCGCGTCGTTGCGCGAATACCTGATCCGTGTCCTGCTGCACGCGGCTCCCCTCACGTCTCCCAAGGAAGTGGCGTGGTTTCTCGCCTCCTATGCGCGGGATGCCAAGGCGCGGATCGAGACGCATGCCGACCTTCCCGGCCTAGCTTCGCTCCGCTCCGCATTGGAAGAAGCCCTCGGCCTCAAGTTCACCGGCAAAGACGGCGAGCATTTCTTCCGATCCTCGCTGGTGCAAACGCTCTTCTACGGAGTCTTCTCTGCATGGGTGCTGTGGTCGAAGCGGCCTACCACCGGCCCAAACGATAAGTTCAACTGGCACGAGGCCGCGTGGTCGCTGCATGTGCCGATGATCCGCACGCTGTTTGAGCAGCTTGCCACACCCACCAAATTGCAGGCGCTCGGGCTGGAGGAGGTGCTCGACTGGACGCAGACCGCGCTCAACCGCGTGGACCGCAATGCGTTCTTCTCGAACTTCGAGGAACACCATGCGGTGCAGTACTTTTATGAGCCGTTCCTCGCAGCCTATGACCCGGTGCTGCGCAGGCGTCTGGGCGTCTGGTTCACACCTCCGGAAATCGTGCGCTACATGGTGGCGCGCATCGATCGCGTGCTCCGTGACCAGCTCAATGTGCCGGACGGATTTGCCGATCCCAGCGTCTTCGTGCTGGACCCGTGTTGCGGCACAGGAGCCTTTCTGGTCGAGGTGCTGCGCCACATCGAGGACACCCTGAAAGCGAATGGCGGGGACGCCCTTACCGCTGAAGACGTGAAGACCGCAGCGATTGAGCGTGTCTTCGGATTTGAGCTGTTGCCGGCCCCGTTCGTTGTCTCCCATCTCCAACTTGGACTGCTGCTGCAGAGCCTCGGCGCGCCGCTTTCACAGAAGCTGCATGAGCGCGTCGGCGTGTATCTCACCAATGCCCTCACCGGCTGGAACCCTCCGCAAGGCCCCAAGCAGAAGCTGTTCTTCCCGGAGATGGAAGAAGAACGCGGCGCGGCCGAGCTGGTGAAGCGCGAGAAGACCATCCTCGTGGTGCTCGGCAATCCGCCATATTATGCTTTCGCCGGCGTGAGTCCGGAAGAGGAGCAGAGCCTGGTCGCGCCGTATAAAGAGGGACTCTTCTCTGACTGGAACATCCGCAAATACAATCTCGATGAGCTGTATGTGCGTTTCCTCCGCTTGGGCGAGCGACGCATCGTCGACATGACGAGGAAGGGCATCGTCTGCTACGTCTCCAGCTATTCCTACCTGGGCGATCCATCCTTCGTTGTCGTCCGCAAGCGCTTTTGCGACGAGTTCAACTATGTATGGATCGACTGCCTCAATGGCGACAGCCGGGAAACCGGCAAAATGACGCCCGACGGACAGCCCGACCCCAGCGTGTTCTCCACCGAATATAACCGCGCGGGCATCAAGCTCGGCACATCGGTTGGTCTCTTTGCAAAGACCGACACCAAATCCGAGCCCGTCGTCCGCTACCGCGAGTTCTGGGGCGCGGACAAACGCACGCTGCTGCTAGAGACGCTCGATTTCGAGGGTGATTTCGATTCCCAATACCAGCCGGTCCAGCCCACGAAGGAGAATCGCTTTTCCTTCCGCCCCATCAAGACGGAAGGAAACTACGGTGAGTGGCCGGCCGTCGTGGAATTTGCGGAGGAGGAGCCCATCAGCGGCCTTGAAGAGAACCGGCGCGGCGCGCTCATGGCCTATGACAAGGAAACCCTCCACGAGCGCATGACCGCGTATTTCGATAAGCAGGTGGACTGGAATACCTTTGCGGCAACCGGAAACGGCCTTGCGAGCGATGCTGCCAGATTCAGCGCATCCGCCACCCGCAGCAAAGTCCAGAACGCGGAGGAGTTCGACGCCAGCCGCATCCGGCGGTATACGCTCT
>Ga0315277_10013619_pt1 | contig 10130 bp, 8 predicted proteins | sample YL17G05_15_MG_FD_203695 | JGI IMG/M metagenome (GOLD analysis project Ga0315277, IMG submission 203695) | Sediment microbial communities from Yellowstone Lake, YNP, Wyoming, USA - YL17G05_15 | ecosystem: Environmental > Aquatic > Freshwater > Lake > Sediment | place: USA: Wyoming | collected...
CGGATACAGAAAAGCTTCAGAAAAAGCATTGGAAATTTTGGAGAAAATCGCGATACAAGTGGATCTTAACTCTCAGGATTACTTGAAGAAGGTTGCAATGACCTCGATGGCCAGCAAGCTGGTCGCTGAGCACAAGGAGTACCTGGCGGATATGGCCGTCAAGGCGATTCTTGCAGTTGCGGAGAAGGAAGGCGAGAAATACAAGGTCGACGTGGACGATGTCAAGGTTGAAAAGAAGCCAGGTGAGTCTGTAAGGGATACAAAGCTTATTCAAGGCATTGTTTTGGACAAGGAAATCTCACATTCGGGAATGCCCAAGCGCATAGAAAAAGCCAAAATACTTCTGCTGGACTGCGCGCTCGAGATTGAAAAGACCGAGTTCGACGCCAAAATCAACATTGAAAGCCCTGAGCAGATGGAAGCTTTCATAAAACAGGAGGAAGACATGCTGCGCGACATGGTTGATAAAATTGCGAAGACAGGCGCAAACGTTGTTCTGTGCGAGAAAGGCATTGACGACATGGTTCAACACTTCCTTGCAAGAAAAGGAATTATTGCAGTTAGACGGAACAAGAAGTCAGACATGGAGAAGCTTGCAAAGGCCACTGGAGGAAAAATAGTCTCAAACTTGGACTCTATTACCTCGGAAGATCTGGGTTATGCAGCCCTCGTGGAAGAACGGAAGATAGGCGACGACAAGATGACTTTCATAGAAGGGTGCAAACATCCCAAAGCCGTCACGATTCTGATCAGAGGCGGAACACAGCGCATAGTCGACGAAGCTGAAAGATCCCTGCACGACGCACTGTGCGTGGTCAGAGACGTGGTTCAGGAACCAAAAGTGCTTGCCGGCGGCGGCGCGCCTGAACTGGAAGTTTCACGCGGACTGAAGAAGTATGCTGAAACTCTTCCGGGAAGGGAGCAGCTGGCAGTCGTGGCTTTTGCAGAAGCTCTTGAAGCCATTCCGACTGTGCTGACGGAAAACGCTGGTCTAGACCCGATTGACATACTGTCCGATCTGAGGTCAAGACACGAGAAAGGCGAAACATGGGCTGGAATAGAAGTCAACACTGGAAAAGCACAGGACATGACTAAAGCCGGAGTTTTTGAACCCCTTGCCGTCAAGAAGCAGATAATCAAATCGGGAACTGAAGCTTCCACGATGTTACTGAAAATCGACGACGTGATTGCCTCTGGAAAGATGAAGACTCCTCCGGGACCCCCAGGAGGGGGTGGCCCACCGGGCGGAATGGGCGGCGGTGGTTACCCGGGCATGGGGGAGTACTAGGACTACGTCAGAGAAAAAGAAAATCACGATTGGACCGCCAAAAATAACTCGGTTCGAGAAGGCAAGGATAGTGGGGGCCAGAGCCCTTCAAATATCCATGGGAGCCCCCATACTTGTCGACGTTTCAGAAGGCTTCACAGGACCCATAGACATAGCATTGAAAGAGTTTGCAGCAGACATACTGCCCATGACAGTCAGACGAACATTGCCAGACGGCTCGTACCAGGACATTCCGTTAAAATGGCTTCTTGCGGCGCGCTAGACACTTCCCTTTTTTTGTTTCTGCAAATTCTGTGCTGATGTTTTGAGTGTTTCTCTGATTCTCGTCCAGTGTGCACCTTGCCAGTAGACTTGGCCGCACTTTGGGCACTCCCAGAACTCGGTGTAATGTTCAAAAGTGTTTTTCTCAACTCGGCTGGCCACTTCCTCTTTTGAAACGGGCTTCACTTGGGTGTTGCACTTTGGGCATCTGGAAGTTGTCATGTCTATTTCAAGGCTGATGCCGAATCTCTTGGCGAGTTCCGCGAGTCTCTGTTCCTCTGTTTGTCCTTCAACGTAGAAGGCGTCGACTTCTTTGCTGACGGCACGTTGGTAGAGTTCAAAATCCCTCGTGAGCAGGATCCTCTGCTCCTTCTTGGCGATTGTCAACAATTCAGAATCATCCAGGCTGTTCGAGTATTCCACGTCGTGCCCCATCATTCTAAGCCACCGAGCCAGTTTGCCGAGCATTCCGTCGACGACAAACTTCAAAGGGCTACTCTCTCCGAATAATTCGCCCGCTTCCAGCCTTCGCCACTATCTCGTCGTCATCCATGACGAGTTGACCTGCAACGATGGTTTTAACCGGTTTTCCTTGCACCTCGCGGCCTTCGAAGGGTGACCACCTTGCTTTTGAATGGAACTTCGACGCGTCAATTTTGTGCTTTCTGTTGAGATCCACGACAGTCAGGTCAGCATCGTTTCCTTCTTTCAAACGGCCCTTGTTTTTCAGTTTGAAGATTTCCGTGGGGTTTTCAGACATCAGTCTAACCACGTCGCCGATTGATATTCGTCCACGCCGAACCTCGGTGAGGAGGAGCGGAAGCGTCGTCTCTAAGCCGGGTATTCCGACTTTTACGTCCCAAACAGACTCTGCCTCTTTTTCTTTCAGAGTGTGCGGCGCATGATCCGAGCCTATAACGTCAACCCAGCCGTTCTTGACAGCTTCCCACAAAGCGCTAACGTCACTTTTATCACGCAATGGTGGCATAGTCACGGCCAAACTTCCAATTCGTTTCAAATCCGCAGCGGACAGGAACAGATGATGAGGGGTCGCTTCACACGTTATCGGTAGCTCGGACTTCTTGGCTTCAATTATCTTCCTCAGCCCTGCTTCCGTGCTCACGTGACAAAAATGCAGATGCATGTCAGTTTGCTTTACAAGTTTCAGCAAGCGCTCGATAGCCTTCACTTCGACGTCTTCAGAGTGCGCCTTTGAGAAAGCGTTAATATCATTCCGACCGATGTGCTTGAACTTGTCTTCATTTCTTTTCAGAGTCTGCTCATCTTCCGCGTGAGTGGCCGTTAGAATCCCTAAGCTGCCCGCAACTTTGAATGCGTCTATGATAGCTTGGTCGCTGTGAATGTCCAGCCCACCGACTTGTTCAGCCATGTAAAGTTTGAAGCCAACAGCGCCTTCCTTTTTTATGCCTTGGATTTCCGATTTGTCTCTTGGAAATTCAGAATAGAACCCTACGTTCACAAAAACTTTCCTTTCAGCAATTCCAATTCTGTTTCTGAGAGTTTCAACGTTCATGGTCACCGGGTTGTTGTTAGGCATATCAAGAACTGTTGTCATACCGCCGGCGGCTGCTGCAGCCGTGCCGCTGTAAAAATCTTCTTTGCACGCTTTTCCCTCATCGCGAAGGTGCACATGCACGTCTATCAGACCTGGCAATACGAGGAGATTCTTCGAATCGAATCTTACATCTGACTTCGGCATGTTGGTTTCCCTGCCTATCTTGAGAATCTTGCCGTCATCGATTGCCACGCTGCAATCCACTATCGCCTTGTTCATGTAAGCCTTCGCGTTGAACAGGACGAGATCAACAATCAAACCGTTGCCACCTTTCCTGCTTGAATAACACTAAAAGTATGTTAAAAGCTTGCTCAATACCCACTGTCCTGTTCAACTCGCGCATCAGTGTGGCCACGACTTAAGAAAAACGCCTAATAGAACCCCCAAACGTTACAAACGCTCAACCTGCATCTGCGCTTGACCCATAGCCAAGACGACATGCAGTGAACCCCGTCATCATCGCCTAGATTTCTCAGGTTAATTACTCGCAGTTTCGTGCGGGCCAGTGCGTCATTGCTGCCTTGTTATCAATAGCAACGGATAGACGGACGACATAAAACGGATTATTGGCTTATTCTACCGACAATCGTTAGATGTACGGCATTAACACAAATTGTTATAGGACTAATCGACCAACAGAGCCACAAACTAACACTAAATGTTAAAACAACCTCAATAAATGACTCTCCTACCTATTACAGCCTAAAATGAGGAATAAGATAGAGCGTCCCTACCTGAGTAGCATGATACCGCTCTGGGAATCTTACCTGAGTAGTGTAGTGCCTTCATGGGAATCTTAGGGATGTAAGTTGGTGAGAACCCACCAAAGCACGAAAACAACTATTACGATAACAATTCCAAGAATAATTATGACATATACATTCTCTAAAGCGTCCCTTAGAGCGTCTAAAACATCACTCATCCTAGTTCATTCACCTCTTAGTCTTTTGGTTGTTCTTGCCACTTATAAACTCGATTATCACGGAAAAAATGTGTTGTCTAGTCTTTCAGTTCGTATTCTTCTTTCAGCTTCATTTCTTTAGGTTGTTTTACCAACATTATACCTTCAAAACTCAGAATGTCAAAATAGAAATTAGTCATGGCTACTAGAAGCACAGCCTTGGTGACATGTCCTGTTTGCATTACATCAGCATAATAGGTCAAACCTGTAAACATTAGGAATACTATAAGCGTCATAAGAAAAAGGAATTTCGCCCTGAATGACTCGATTTCTCTTGCTTCGAACGAAACAAAAGCAAAAACTATTGCCGTTGCCGTAATCAAACCATTTACAGTTGATGCGTCTATTGAATCCCTCAAATTAACACCAACCGCTAAAGTGGGGATAACTACAACCAAAATCGAAATAGCCAGCGATAAAACAATCATCAAAACAATGAGGCGAATGCCCTTCATTTTTGAATCCCTAGTCTGTTTTCTGTTGTCGTGCCGATTTAAGATTTCTGTTTTATGAAAAATGGTCTAGGTTGAACTAGGTTGTGGTGGACTGCTGGGCGGTGGTGGTGTCTTCCGTGATGGGTAAAGTAACCCCAATGCCACGAACACGATTCCAGCCACATCTAGCAATATGCCTATGGTTTGGTAGGGATAGCCCTTGTCAAAGGTGAGTCCTTCGAATGTTTCGGTTGCGTGGTAAAATGATGCAACTAAACCTATTACTAGAAGAATGACTCCGAAAATTATCAATCCTTTGTTTCTTTCTTCCACGTTTTTTCCTTCACATGGTTAGAAGTTCTAAGTTTTCTTTTGGTCGTCCTTTGAACATGAACAACGTTCGATTTTGTATTCAAAACCGCTCTCTCTAACCTCTTTCATGGTTTTTCTCTGGAATTCTGTAAGCGACCCGCAACCTTTCTTTACTTCAACAAAAGTCGGTTTCTTGTTTGGACATATGGCTACGAAATCAGAACCTTTTCCAGTTGGCACAACGTGGCATCCTTTACGCTCATGCTCAATCTTCTTTGTCATTTCGCAGGTTCGCCATTCTGGAAGAACTTCTTTTTTAGGCATAGTTTCATCACTAGGTTGTATAGATTTGTTTGGCTTTATATATTTTACGGTAAAAGGTACGGTCAGAATCATTGACTTTATTAAGAACCGCTATGTTGTCTTATTTTGATTGAAGGTTGTTCGGTGTGCCAAAAGAAGGACATACAACGGTGACGATTCCAACTTACCGATGGGAGCAGATACAGAAATATTTTAATCTGCACAAGGCAGAACTTAGAAAAAGGGGGATTAAGTCGGCTAGTGCTTTGATTAGTTTTTGGCTTTCAGAGAAGCTCATTGAATCTTCTGGGCGATAACTTGATTCTTTTGTCTTCAAGGATATACCTATCGTTGACGTATAAGAACAGACTTTGCACTTAGATTATTGGTTGTCCTAGCGGTTCATATTTGGATCATATAGTGGACCGAGGGGGTAGGCTGAGAGAGCACAAGCAATTCTAAGGCTGGTTTGTTCGATTATTTTGAAGAAACATCACTCGGTTATTACTCATTAGCGCACTCTTCTCACGGCTGCAAACATCTCGATAAGCCTCCCAGACCTGAATTCCATCTACACGCACGCCTGCTTCTTCAAGACTTGTTACCATACAACATTACAGCAGATGTTACCCCGAAATGGAGGAGGGGTCAGCCTTGAAAAACTCGAGGTCAGAGTTCTCCTGAAACACAGCCTCACCCCCCTCAAACTCCAACATTTCAGGAGCCAAAAACCGGACAGCGCGCGCAAAGCCAGCATATCACAACCCCCCTCCCACTATCTCAAGAAGATATGGATGGACTCCATCTGCTACGATCAGGATGTCCTCATGTCATCTTACGCCTACTCAGGAGCCGACAAAATCCTGCTGGGAACCGACTTCCCCCCCAAATAACTGACATGGAAAAACCCGTCGAGCGAATAAGACGACTGGACATAAGCGACGAGGACAAGCAGAAGATTCTCGGGGAAAACGCTGCAAAACTCCTGAAACTATAGTCACGCCCGTTAGGGAATTGCTTCACTCTAACCCTAGTCTTTCCATTTGCCAATGTGTTATTGACTAACTCCTTTTAACCTTCCAAGCTCGCGTTTTGATCTAGACGACCCTTCGTCCGAGGGCGTAAAGCTTCCATGCTACATTTGGTGGTCCGTTTGATGGATTGACTGTTTGCGTTACTGTGATGCCAGTCTGATTTGTCGTTGCCCTTTGACTGCATCGTAAACGGTTTCAACGGAGTAGCCGAAGGAACTGAACATGTTGGCTGCTGATGTGTAGAGAAGAAGCAGGTACTTCTTTGTGTCCGAGTCTGTGTTCTTCTCTATCAGCTCTTCTGCTATTACTCTTCTTTCGGGTCGCTTGTTCTCGGCGCTCGTAAAGAGGAACCTAACGTTCTTTCCCGCCGCCACCTCAGCGCCTTCTTTCATCAGCTGCTCAGCCGCGATAACCTGGCTGACCCGTTGCTTGTAACTCTTCGGATCCTTCGACAAGTGTTTCGTAATTATCAGATCCCACACTGAAACCTCGCCGTTTAGCAGCTTTTGCCTGTACTCTCTCAACACCTTCAAAGCCTCAGGAATCTTCTCAACAAATTCCTTCGAATTCTTGGCCTCTGCAAGCACCTCCAACATTCTCGTCTGAGCATTGCACACAAATGGGGGAGTGTCCCTTCTCCTAACCTCCAGACCTCTCACCTTGATTTTGCCGCTCTCCATCACTCCGTAGTAACGGTTCAAAACGCCCACATTCGGATGCATCCTAGACGGAAGGAAAACAATCCAGTTATACCGACCCTCAAAACTCAGCGGAATCCCCGTCTCCTCGCGTATCGCGTTGCACAGCTTCTGATACTCCTCATCCGTTGCTCCTTTCTTCTTGAGCCAGAGCGAATCAACAATGCCGTGAACAATCCTGAAACCCCTTTCTTCGGCTATTCTTGACGCTCTCAGAAAGGCTTCTCTGCCGAAGGCACAGACGCCTATATGCCCGTCCACAGTGCCAAACCGTGCGTTTCTGTAGCCCAGGTAGCCGAAGCACGTGACGAGAATCCACTTCAGAGCCGTCTGACGATTGTCGTAAACCTCCCTCAGCCTTTCATCCTCAGCCTCCGACTTCAGCCTCTTGTAGATCAGCCTCTTCGCGATCACGGGCTTCAAAGCCTTCGGAACGATTCCCACTTTTTTCTCGCAGATGTTGTAGCCCAGTTCTGGAATGCGAAGCTTCGAGTCTGGACAGCACTTGCACAACACCGTTTCGGCTGAAATGTTGTTGTTAACCATCACCGTCGGGTACATAGAAGCAAAGTCAACCTCGCCAACATCGTCGTGCACGCCCACCTCAGGCTCATAGACGAAGCCTCCTCTGTCACCGACGAGCAGCTCAAACGCAGACTTGAACGCCTCAGGAATACTCTTGTTCCTCGGAATCAACACGCCATCCTTCATAGCCTGATAAAACTGAATCGACGACATGCTCGAACCTATCGACGAACGCGCAGCCGTGTGCAGCGAAACCCTGCAAGTCCGCGCAATCTCAAACAACCCGTCCAGTCCACACTCGGCCAGGATAAACGTGTTCCTCTCGTCAACGTGAACCCTGCCATACAGTCGCCTCATTGGAGCCCTGTAAAAAGTGCGACCATAAGAGAAGAAAGTCCTTCCACGAACCTTCCTAGCAACAAGCGGCGTGTCTTCCCGACCCAGAACAAGCTTATCAACAACCCCGTTAATCACCGCTCTCCGAACAAGGTAGACGAAAAGATACGAATCTCCACCCTTCGTGACTATAATGTCAGGGTCAAGCTCTTTAATCACCTGCACGAATCGAAGCAACTTGTACTCCTCGTCGCCCGAATCGACGACTTCTCCGCCACCATCTTGGTTCACCGTGATTTTCTTTATGGGATCGCTTGTCTTGGCAATCTTGCCCTGTTTGGCTACTTCGACGTCGATTCGCGAGATTCTCAAGGGCGGAACCGCGTAATCCACGCTTTCAGCGGAATCAAGCAGGCTGTACTTCACTAGGCCGTTCTCAGACTTGACGTCAAGGAACGCCAACGGAAAAACGTCACGATCGTAAAAGTACAGTTGCTCATGCTTCAGGTCGCAGTTGAAAACGTCGTACTGCAGGTACCTTCCAGACTTCAACACTCGACGAGTGAACGAAGACAGTCTTCTGCAGTCTTCGAGAACCACTTCGAGAACGTTGGACTCTTCGACGTCAGTTGCTTTCGCACGTCTTCGAACAAAATCCCAAGAAACAACCGCTCGATCGTACGGAAGCTGAGCGGCAAGCCTCTCCAAGCCCTCTTCCTTGCCTGAAACGTAGATTTTAGGCTTGAAACTGTCCGTGAATCGCAGGCGTTCTCCGTTTTCACTTATAATCCAAACCGCGAACTCTCCCAGCCTAGAGGGATAAGCGTCGAGTATCCAGCCCCTCGTATGATCAGGGTTGCGCTGGCTTCTGCTTGACTGCAACGAGTTCCTTCTCCAGACGCATTAGAGTCTTCTGCTGTTCCAGCAGGATGGACATGACCATCGACTCGAACACCTCGGGCCGCGTAGCGTTGCTTCCAGCCGAAGCGTGGTTCCTGCACGCATCGGTCATCCGTTCAAACGCCTCTCTGTCATCACTGCGCAGAGCCTTGGCAAACCCGTTCCAAGTTTGAATCTCCGTGTCCAAAGCAATCCGGTACGATTCAACCGTCTTCCCCATCATACACCACCCCTCATGAAATCGTTCAAACTCAAATTCTCACATGGAAAATCAACACGTCCAAGCTTGAACAACGGATGCTTCTCAAGAGCAAACTGTTTGCCAAACGGATACGTCCGCTTGTTCGTCACTGATATCGTGACGTTCGATCTTGCGCAAGCAACGGCGTGCAAGAAAGCACGGCGCCTAGAATAGGGGTGCGGCAAGCAAGTGGCAAGCACTATTGTGCCATTCTTCTCGGCAAACTCGGAAACGTAAGCGCAGACCTGACTGAAAACCTCCCTGCTCTCATCTGGCTTAATGTCCTTGTCGAGGTACAGCCCTTGAAAATCTGATATGATCACGAATTTCGCGTCATATTTTTCAGTGGCTTCTTCGAGGCCGTCGAGGATCAGCGAGGTCATCTGGTGCATCGTGAACGCTCTTGAGATGAAGATTCGCCTAAGCACATCCTTCGGCCTGAGATGGTGCAGCCTAGCCAGCCGCGAAACCCTGTACAGCCTGAACGTGTTTCCTCCGTCTACGAACACGACGCTTGATCCCAAGCCGCCCAACTGGCAGGGCAGACAAGCCCTAACAGCCAGAAGCGAGGACAATGTCAAGACGTGCGGCAGGCCGTACATCACGACAAAGTCGCCCAGCATGAACCCTGGGAACAGACTATCTATGTTCTGCATGTTAAACGACAGCAAGGCTTGAGATAGAAGCGGCTTGATTAGGGTACTTTGCGCCAAAACCATTCACTTCCTCGAGCTAACAGGTATCAAAACATGGGCTTCTCTGCACTTTTAACCATTAGCCCGAAAAGTACATCCATGAAAGGGGAGAGAGAAGAGTTAAAGTGAAAAAAGGCATGGAAAGAGAGGAAAAGAAAAGGTTGCAGTGTGTGTGCCGTGGTTTCGACGCGCGCGGAGTCATTCGTAGAATATCAGTTGCTGTTCCTCGAGTATCCCGTGAAGCTTGTGCACGGCGTCATAGACGTCCTGTTCTCTTTTGGCTCCAGTGCAGACAAGGTTTCCGCTCGCAAACAGCAGTATGACCACTTTAGGCTCGTCCATCCTGTAGATCAAGCCTGGAAACTGCTCCGGCTCATACATCGTTTTTCCAAGCGTGGAAACCGCCTTCTCCAAATCTATCTTTCCGCCCAAGCCTGCAGAAGCAACGATGTTCACAACCCTCAACTCCGGCTTTCTGATGATGATTATTCCACCCTTCTTCAGTTCTTTAACAACCGTCAAAACAGCCCTGCGCGCCTCCTTCTCCGATTTCGCTCCCGTACAAA
>Ga0315277_10013620_pt1 | contig 10130 bp, 6 predicted proteins | sample YL17G05_15_MG_FD_203695 | JGI IMG/M metagenome (GOLD analysis project Ga0315277, IMG submission 203695) | Sediment microbial communities from Yellowstone Lake, YNP, Wyoming, USA - YL17G05_15 | ecosystem: Environmental > Aquatic > Freshwater > Lake > Sediment | place: USA: Wyoming | collected...
GACGGGTGGCCACAGGAGACCGACGACCACACGAACCAACCGTGCTCACACACACGTCCCATGTGGACTGCGCAAGCTTGCTTGCGCTTTCGCCCCGCAAGCTTTCTTGTGGTTCCCGGGGCTAGGGACCGGGCAGCAAGCTCCCCGGAAGAAAAGCGGTAGCAAGCTACCGCAGTCCACATAGGGTGGGCAAAGAACGGCCCCTGAAAACGCCTCCCCTTGACGCGGTTGTACCTCCTCTTGGATTGGGGTAGGATCGCGCCATGGAAGAGGACCTGTTCGAGAAAGCCGCGGCTGCGCGGCTGCGAAAAGAAGCGCCGCTGGCGCGCAGGGTCACACCGCGCACGCTCGACGAGATCGTCGGCCAAGACGCCATTCTGGGTCCGGGGAAAATCCTGCGCCGGGCTGTCGAAGCGGACCGCATTACCTCGCTGATCCTCTATGGCCCGCCGGGGTCCGGCAAGACGGCGCTCGCCCGGATCATTGCGATGCGAACGAAAGGCGCCTTTGAGCCGCTGAACGCCGTGACGGCGGGTGTCCGCGATGTGCGCCGGCTGGTTGAGGCGGCCAAGGAGCGGCTCATCCACGAGGACCGGCGCACTATTGTGTTCATCGATGAGATTCACCGGTTCAATCGCGCCCAACAGGACGCCCTGCTGCCTGCCGTAGAGAACGGCACGATTGTCCTTATCGGCGCAACGACGGAGAACCCGTTTTTCTCCGTGGTGGCGCCGTTACTGTCGCGGTCCCAGGTGTTCGAGTTCCAGCGGCTGACCGAAGAACATGTCCTTCAAGTGCTGCAGCGGACGTTGACCCATCCCGAACGCGGATGGAGCGAGTACGAGGTCGTCGTGGACTACGCCGCGTTGACGCACCTGGCCACGTTTGCCGAAGGGGACGCCCGGCGGGCGCTCAATGCCCTGGATATTGCGCTCCTCACCACCCCGCCGGAAGACAAGACGATCCATATCACGTCGGAGGTGGCCCAGGAGTCCATTCAGCGCAAGATGCTCCATTACGACGGCGCCGGCGACGAGCATTACGATGCCGCGTCCGCGTTCATCAAGAGCATGCGCGGGACGGACCCCGATTCCGCCTTGTACTGGATGGCGCGCATGCTTGCGGCGGGGGAAACGCCGCGGTTCGTTGCGCGGCGCATCTGCATCTGCGCCGCGGAAGACGTGGGCAACGCCGACCCGATGGCGTTGGTTGTGGCCACGGCGGCCTGGCAGGCGTGCGAGTTCGTCGGGATGCCCGAGGCGCAGATCATCCTCGCCCAGGCGGCCACGTACGTCGCCGGCGCCCCAAAGAGCAACGCATCCTACAAAGGCATCGCCCACGCCATGAAGGACGTACAAGAGAAGGCCTCCGTCGCCGTACCGAAACATCTTCAGGACGCAAACTATCCCGGCGCAAAACGGCTGGGACGCGGCGAAGGATATCGATACGCGCACGATTACGACGAAGGATACGTCCCGCAGGATTACGGGGTGCCGCGAGGGACCTACTACCAGCCCACCGACCGCGGAAAGGAAGCCGAGTTTAAGGAACGTCTGGAGCGATTCGAACGCCGAGAACCGTGACAGGCCGACAGGACTGTTTAGCGCGCATCACAGCGTGTCCGAGGGCGTGCCCTCGTTCCCCTCGCGGGTCGCCGTCTCGACAATATCCGGCCGGCCCACTTGGCGTTCGATAAACACGTCCAGCAATTCCGGGTCGTAGTGCTTGCCGCGCTCGGAACGCAGATACTCGATGGCCTCGTCGTGGGAGCTGTGGCCTTCCCGGTAGTGCCGGGGGCTCGTCATGGCGCAATAGACGTCGATGATCTTCATCACGCGGGCCAGATGAGGTATCTGCCCCCCCTCCAGACCCCGAGGGTAGCCGTCCCCATCGAAACACTCGTGATGGAAGCGCACGACCTCCGCCGTGTCCTTCAGCCCCGCGGTCCTTTCGACGATTTCCCCGCCGATCTCCGGATGTTGTTGCAGCAACACCCATTCGTCATAGGTCAAGACACCTTCCTTCAGGAGCACTTGATTCGGTATCTTGAGCTTGCCGATATCGCGGACGCACGCGCTGCGCTCCAAGGAGAACCGCTCGTCGGGGCTCAGGTTCAGCGCCTCCGCAAACCGAGACGCATGCTCTTTCACGCGCCGCGAACTGCCGATGAAGAACCCCTCGCGGCAGTCGATGGCCTCGGCCAAAAGGTCGAGCAGTTGCTCATTCCAGGCGCCAATCGTGAGCGCCACGTTGACCAAAGCGTCGGTATCTGCGCCGTCTGCCGCCACAGCAGTTGCGCCCAAGGGAACGTTCCCACCAGGCGGCATAGACACGACCTGGAGGTCCTTTCCCTGCGAAGCTTTCGTCAGCGATTGGCACAGTTCATCATTTGCGCCGACAAACGCGAGACGCGTCAGCATGGCCTTCTCCATATTGCGGGACCGTCGAGAGGGCTCACCGCCCCGCGTTCACGTCCAAAAACGCCCAATCCCTTGTCCCCTGCGCGCCGCCATCACGCAAACCGGCCCAATAGCGTCCTGACGCACAGGAGCCCTACACACCGGGTCCTCCGCGCCTACCCATGCTCGTCAGTGCCGCCGTCCCCGGTCCTGCTACGGCAATATCTTACCAGCATCCGTTGCCCACGGCAAACGAGGCGGATGTGACTCCCCGTCTGATGGCTGACCGCGTATTCCAGGCACTGAAGCCCTCTGGCCAGGTCGCCGTCGGAAAGACCACAGGGGAGTCTCACATACGCCGACACCTCCGCGTTTGTTCACTATAATACAGACCGCCACACCTTGCCGGACACAGAACATAATTCTCGTCTTTATGAACCGCTGGGCGCAACCCGCTTCTTTTTCACGTTGCCACGGAGGCGGAGATCATAGGTGATAAACTCGCCTCCATTGTCCCAGGATAGCGAATATCCCGGGAACGGTTCGCGGCGTCTCATCCGGGAAGATACGGGCTCCCTTGCCCTGCTTTTGTTCACTTTGACGCCGTTTTCGCATTATTTCAACGTCCCCGCGAACTATTTTCTTGACTTCCTTTATCCTCTTGGTGTACAACCACTAAGAGAGAACGTGGTTGTCCCTCTGTAGTTGCTGGGAGAGACTGAATGCGTGCTGGTGCAATTCTTCCCTGCCTGGTGGTGTGCCTGTGCGTCATCCCCGCGGCAACCGTTTGGGCTGCGGAAGCAAATCCCGAAGACATCGAAATCGTCTTCAAAACGCTCCGCGCCACTTCCGCCACCGAACCGCCCCGCGTGTTGCAGACCGATGAAGGATTCCTCCGCTATCTGGGCGCTCCTCCAGGCGCAAGCTATCACGCCTTGACACCGCCTGCGAAGGCCGCAGACCCCGAAGCGGCGGCCCGGGCATTCATCTCCTCGCATGGACGGGCGTTCGGCGTAACCAGCGAGTGCGTCGCCTTCCGAAGGGAACGCGTGAACCTCGTGGCCGACCGCGCCTACGTCCGGTTGCAGCAAACCTATGACGGGCTGGACGTGTTCTGCGCCCAGATGATTCTCCAACTGGATGATCGCGGCGGCGTAAGCAGCGTCCTGAGTGATATCCTCCGCAGCACGGACGACCTCGATTCCGGCGATCTCACGACGAGTCCGACGGTCAGCGCGGACGACGCCCGGGCCGCAGCGCTGCGCGAGATCGCCGTGGAATCGCCCGCCCATGAGGTTGCGGACCTAGACACATCCGTCGGCCCCAAGTTGATGGTGTACGATCCGGGCGTACTCGGCATGACCGGGCCGGTCCGGCTTGTTTGGTACATGGTTGTGGTCTGCCCGTTTGACATCCGCGTCCGCGAGATCGCGCTCGTGGACGCCCACTCTGGCGAAGTGGTCTTGCACTTCAACAACGTACCCGAATCGAAGCGCCGCGAAATCTACGACGCCAACAACACGTATGACTTTCCCGGCACGCTGGTCCGCGCCGAAGGCCAGCCCGCCTGCGGCATCGAGGACGCCGACTTGGCCTATGACTATCTCGGGGACACCTACGACTTTTACTTCAGTCATCACGACCGCGACAGCATTGACGGAGTGGGTATGACCTTGCTCGCCACGGTCCGGGCCTGCTTAATCTACTACTACCAGTGCCCGTGGCAGAATGCTTCCTGGAGCGGCGAGCGGATGATTTTCGGCGATGGCATGATGGCTGATGACGTCACTGCCCACGAGTTGACCCACGGCGTGACGGACTATGAGTCGCAGCTTATTTACATGGGCGAGTCGGGCGCCATCAATGAATCATTCTCGGATATCTGGGGCGAGTTCATCGACTTGACAAATGGTCGCGGTATGGACACGCCCGAAGTGCGGTGGCTTATGGGCGAGGACACACCCATGGGGGCCATCCGCAACATGGCCGATCCCCCGGAATTCGGAGATCCGGACCGGATGGGCAGTCCGTACTGGGTTCCCACGAGTTGGTGGTGGGACGATAACGGCGGCGTGCACTCCAACTCCGGCGTGAGCAACAAGCTATGCTACTTGCTCACTGACGGCGATTTCTTCAACGGGTATACCATCGAGCCGCTGTCCGAAGACTCCGTCGAGAGCATTGCGCGCGTCGCCGACCTGTTCTACGACCTTCAGGCAAACCTCCTGGGACCCGCGTCCGATTACCACGATATGTACATGCAGCTTGCCCAGGCCACCATCAACCAAGGCTATTCGTTCGGGGAACGCATGAACGTGCGTAACGCGGGCTACGCCGTCGAGATCAATCCCCCCGCCGAACTCGGGATTCGCTACTTCCGCGCCACGCCCGCGTTCACCTCGGCGGGCGACCCCGTGATCGCGCTGACGTGGGACAGCCCGCAATCCGCCACGTTCCGCGGGGTGACCTTGGTACGCAAACTGGACGGTTTCCCGGAAGACCCCGCGGACGGCACGGTGCTGCATCAAGGAACGGACGAAAAATTCCTCGATACCGACGTTCTGAAGGACACGGCATACTATTATGGGCTCTTTGCGGACTTTCGGAGAGGCTTTCCGCAAGTCGAATATGTCCGCGCCATTGCCGGGATCGACCCGCCCGACACCCTCACCGAGGCGTTCGACGTAGACCTATTCGAGTATCTCCCCGATGCGCCCGACCTGAGCCAATTCATCGACCTCCAGGGCTGTCAAGTCGAGTTCACGCCTATCGGCGGCCCCGTTTTCCCGCTCGGAAGCAACCAGTTCTACACGGATTACACACAGTATGAGGCCACCGTCACAAAGGGCCACATCGAACTGCCCGTGCCTCGCGAAGACGAAGACGGGGGTGCGTACTCGCTTCCCATGACCGATAACAGCGTCGTCATTCTTTGGACTGGCAGCCCGTTCCCGTTTTTCAACGGGAAATTCAGCGAGGTCTATCTATCGTCGAACGGGTATGTTTCGTTTCAATATGTCAGCACGGCCAGCCCGGACAATTTCCCGTCCTTGGAATCGCACTTCGCCATCCCGCGCATTTCGTTCCTGTTCGCGGACTTGAATCCCGGGGGCGGCGGCGAGGTTTGGGCTCGCTACCTCAAAGACCGTCTGGTAGTCACCTTCGAACAGGTCCCGGAATGGCTCCCGCTGGAGTCCTGGTATGGTGCTTTCCCGCAAGCCCCGTGGTCGAACACGGTCCAGTTGGAGATGTATTTCAGCGGCAAAATCCGCATCACCTACCTGGAAACCAGTGCAGTCAACGTCGTGTGCGGTCTCTCGGACGGGCGCGGCGTCCCGGTAGTACCTGCCGACCTGTTCCCGGGACTTGTCCGGACGGAGGTTTCCACCGACCTGTCGGAGTTACCGGGGCTGGCGTCGCGGTTGAGCATCGCCCCCGTAGGCTACCAGGAGGTCTTGGCGGGCGAGTTAGTGCATTTCCCCGTAGAGACGGTCTCGCCCAGCGGCGTGCCGACACTATCCGCTGAATGGGACGGCCCCGGCCCGGTTCCCTTCGCGGACAACGGCGATGGTACCGGGCTGCTTCATTGGCTGTCGGGGCTGGACCAGGATGGCATTTACACAGCGCGGATTCACGCATCCCGCGGCGCGGAACAGGCCTATCAGGACGTCACCCTCTACATCGGCGATCCGGACCCCAAACCCCTGGCGACCAATGTCCGGCTGCATTCCGAGGACCCCTTTGAAGATCCGACCATGAACCGGGGGGTGGATGTAAACTCCAAACTCATCGCGGAGTACACGTATGTGCATCCACTCGAATCGGTGGACCCGGACCAGTACGAGCAAGGCATACCCCTCCTGTACTGGTTCAAGAACGAGTCCTTGATTCCCGCGTTCACCAACCATTTCACCGTGCCGGCATCCGTTACCCGGGCCGGCGAGCAGTGGTTCTTCATCATCATTCCACGGACGGCGTGGGGCGTCCGCGGCGACGAGGTGATGTCTCCCATTGTCACCGTTATGGCCATGCCGACGATTACGGACGTGTCGCCGTCTACGGGCCCGGCAATCGGAGGAACCACCGTAACCTTGCAGGGCGAACGTCTTGACCGGCCTACCGGGGTAACGTTCGGCGGGATTCCCGTGCAGCAGCTTCGCTCGGTCAGCGATACGGAGATCGAGGTGCTCACGCCGGCCCATGCCCCGGGACCTGTGGATATCGTGACCACCACGATTGAGGGCAACGCGTTCCTGGCAGGCGGGTTCGCCTATCTGGGTGAAGAAGAAGTCGTCGTCAAGGCGGACATCAACCATGACGGGGTGGTGGATGCGCAGGACGTGCAACTCGTGATCACGGCCGTGCTCGAACGCACAACGAAGGCCATCGACGCCGACGCCAATTGCGACGGCGCCGTGAACTCGCTCGATGTCCAGGCCGTCGTCAATAAGGCGCTCAATCCAAACCTGTGACCCGGTCGCTCCGCGCCGGACTTCGGCGTGAGGTGAGACCCCAACTCCAAGGCATTCCATATGTCCGGCGAAGTCTACAAGAAAGTGTCCTCCGAAACGGTGGAAACCGAGCGGAGCACGTGCGGATTCCGCCGCCGCTTGCTGAAGAAGGCGGACGGCGTGCCGGCTAGCGTGACGCGGTTGAAAACCAATGATGCGACGCCCCACTGGCACGCCCACACCCATGAGTATTACTACGTGCTGCAAGGGAGCGGAAAGCTGGTGATTAACGGTGAGGACGTGCCCGTGACGGACGGAGACTGTGTCTGGATCAAGCCGAGGGCGTTCCACCACGCGGAAGGCGACCTGGAATCCCTGATTATTGCCGTTCCGGCTTTCGACCCGAGCGACATGTTTCTCGAAAAACCCGCCTCAACCCCGCAATCGTCGGTGGAAGCTCGATAGTATAGACTCATGATTATCCCGCTGTGCCTGTTGACCCTGTACTCAATGCATGCCGCCGCCGCATCGGGTCACATCGCCTACCTTTCCGGAACGGAACAAGAAGACCTCTGCGTCTGCGTAATGGACGTGGTCTCGGGCGCGACGCTCCGCGTCGGCGAAGGTGACCGCGATGGAGCGCCCGTATGGTCCCCCGACGGCGCGTGGCTTGCCTATCCGAGTAAAAGCGACGCAGGAATGGACATCCACCTCGTGCGTCCCGATGGTTCCGAACGGCGCGCCGTCGTTCACGCCCATCCATGGAACCGGCAGCCCCGGTGGTCGCCCGATGGGAGCAGGCTGGCATACGCCGCTGACGACGGCATCAACGCCGTCATCATGGTATACGACGCGGTGACGCACACCGAAACCGTGTGGGGCGGCGGGAAGACCGGCCTGATGCGCCCGGTCTGGGTGTCCGGCATGAAGCTCCTCAACATCGTCAAACAGATCGAGGAATCGCAGCACGGTGAGTCGCGGATCAGTGGAATGTTCGATGAGATCAATGGGACCGGCGCCATACTGGCCGTCGGGTTGGTCGCAAACTCGAACGGCTTAACTACCGACATCTTCCTCGTAACGGAAAACGGCGCCACGCCCCTGGTGCCCCCCGAACTCAATCCAGGCAATTACGTCGACTGGGCCGTCGAGATCAACCGAAAAGGCGGTATGATTGCGTTTGAGTCAAACGACGGCGGCGACCGCGAGATATTCGTTTTCTCCGCGAATGGACAAACTAACGTCACAAACCACCGCGAGGCCGACTGGAATCCCGTGTGGTCGCCCGACGGGAACTGGATTGCCTTCGAGTCCTTCCGAAACGCCCGGCGTAGCGTGTACCGAGTCTATCCGGAAACCATCCGGGTGTTCCCCGTGGCCGTCGCGAAGAACTCGGACAACTGGTGTCCCACCTGGTCGCCGGATGGCGAGTGGCTTGCCTTTGTCAGCGACCGGACAGGGAATCCGGACATTTGGATCGCCGAAGTGACCGGCGAGAACCCACGCCAACTCACGACCTATCCCGGGCTCGACTATGCGCCTGCGTGGCAGCCGAGGAAGGCGCCATGAAGGAACGTCGCGCCATTTCCCCCTGCATTGCGGCGGCCCTTCTCGTGGGAATGGTCTGCACCCCGTCGCAAGCCCGCGACCAGGACGGCGCCCTGGCGCTCATCCAGACCCCGAACTGCGGTGCGCCGGCCTTAGCGCAGCCTGGTAACACCTTCGAGGCCGTGTTGGCGGAACAAGCGGACCTCGGGCTGACCGCGTCCACGGGCGGCGTGTTCCCCTTGACCGTCAGTTGGCAGACCCTCCCCGGCGGCATGCAACACGCCTCGTGCCTCGTACCCCAGAACGCGCCCCCGGGGATGTACGGTCTCACGGCGAGCGTCCGCGGGCGGGCTGACGTCAACGTGCGGAGCGTGTACGTCTTCGAGACGTTCCCGGAAGCCTACGCCGTCGCCCACGTCACGGACGTTCATATCGGCGCCGAGGACCGTCCCCGTACCTCAGAAGCGATCTTCCGCGACGTCATCAAAACGGTCAACGAGTCCGGGGCATCCATTGCCCTATTCACCGGTGACTTGACCCACAGCGGGGAACCGGACCAGTTTCGCCGTTTCCTTGAAATCCTGGATACATGTATCCTTCCCACCTTCGTGTGCCCGGGAAACCACGACCGCCAATCCCTGAATTACGAGCAGGTATTCGGCCCGCTCGTCTATTATTTCTGGTTTGGCGAGGATGGGTATCTAGCCTTCGACACGAAAGACTACAACACGGCCGACGACCTGGGACGACAAGATGCCGACCTTCAGGTCTTCCGCAGGGCGATTAAACCCGCCCGTTGGTCCATCGGTTTCACTCACCGCTATGAACCCGGTATGGGCATGCGCAGCCAGATCGTACTCTTCCTGGACAATCCTTTGGACTTCCTCGTTTGCGGTCACACCCACCGCAGCAACAAGCCCGACGAAACCCACGTGCCCTGGGGCACCACCGCCATGACCGTCACACCGGCGGCCATCGACGGGTACCTCCGCCTGATTGAAGTGACACCACGCGGCATCCGTCCCCGTGAACCCGTCCGTGCCCCCGAATCCCCTTAGCCCGTCATTTCAAAAGTACGCTAACGTATGGCGTACGTTTTGGAGTGCGGCGGCTTGCCGCCCAGGAGAAAAGCGCAAGCGAGCTTGCGCACTCCATACGTCACCGTATTTGTGAATATGTGTACTTAGCCCGCGCCTGTTTTCGGCCCTGCAAGCGCGAAAAGACACAATCCCGGTGGCTTTCAGTCCCGGAGGGACGCTCCGAAAATAGCCCAGGATGGCAATCCTGGGGCTTTCGGTCAATCATCGTAATTCCGGCAGTTCAATCCTCCGATGAACACGGATGAACACCGATAAGCCTTTCAAGGTCCTTGACGGTCAAGGCCTTATGGGTTGAGATTGTTAATGCCGGGCAGTTAATGCGCATTCACCCAGAAGGTGATAAGGTCCATATTCACAAGTTATATCCTATCTGTGTGTATCGGTGTTTATCGGTGGTTCAACTGCCTTATTCAGGTTGAGGCCTCGAAACACCACATCCGGGACTAGCCCGGTCATTCAATCGCTGCAGCCCCGCGGCAGAGTACCCCCCCGCACAACAATTCGCGCAAGTCTCGCCATGCCCCCAGCCCAGCAGAAACGGTCGCGTCTGTCAACTAAACAGTAACTGTGGGGCTGTTGAAAAACCCCGAAAACCCTACAAAATGCTTGTATAAGTCCTTTGTTATCAATGT
>Ga0315277_10013621_pt1 | contig 10130 bp, 8 predicted proteins | sample YL17G05_15_MG_FD_203695 | JGI IMG/M metagenome (GOLD analysis project Ga0315277, IMG submission 203695) | Sediment microbial communities from Yellowstone Lake, YNP, Wyoming, USA - YL17G05_15 | ecosystem: Environmental > Aquatic > Freshwater > Lake > Sediment | place: USA: Wyoming | collected...
TCCGCAATCCGAAAATTTGGCGACACATCACCGTCCGACGTCTTGCACTCGACGAGCGCAATGGGCATGCGATTCAAAGTTACAACAAAATCCAGCTCGCGCTTTTGTTGATCGCGCCAATAGCAGAGGTCATAATCGCCATAGCCGAGATCCAGATAGGCGGCGAGAATTTCGGCGGTCGGCCCAGTAAGGTAGGTATTCGTCCTGGCTAAACGCATGATGGGTGCTGTTAAGATCCAAGAGGTGATCGGTGTGACTCCGTGTTCAATAAACACTGGGCTAGTCACCGCGAGGTCACGGTCGCGCCCGATGGACGATTTTAAGCTTTTTGTTTTCGTGGGTTGCCATGCAATCGTGGCGAGACATTCTTGGACCTGATTTTGCACGTCTAAATACGGACGGGGCACCCGCATGGTAGCTCTGACGAACCATCAAGTAGGAGGCATCATGTTGACCAAATACCTCGGAATTGTATTGGCAGGACTAACGTTGATCCATTGCGGCCAGGATCTCAAGACTGCAAAGTCCAATCTGGCGAGTGCCGAGACCAACGTGTCGGCAGCAGGCCTGATACGACTGTACGGTGTCGACGATCGTGGCGACCGATGTTTGGTAGAACTGAGCTTGGATGATCAATCTAGGCTCATCGGTGTGAACCTCTCGGGAACCTATACCGTGGACTACAAGATTCCAGCACCGCTTTCGGGCATCTACGGTGTGCAGCGCATGCCGGGACTATTTGACTCGAAGGCAAATATTGGCGTCGGGGGTGTTAAAATCAGCAAGGCGTGGTTTGGTGGTGGCACTGTATTATCAGGCACGGGCAAGCCACTCTTCTGGGACGTTCCAGATGCTTCGCACCAGGTCTTGGTCAACGGTAGCCTGCAATTGCCGACGTCGGTGGTTTACAGTAGCGTAACAAAAATTGCTGGCATACTGCCATTTGTCACCATTGATCTAAACTGTCATCACCTAAGTCCGTGAAGGTCGTGTCCGTCGCGAATCGCTGGGGGCGCAGCCTCCCAAATACCCTGCTAAGCTGTCAAAGCCAATCCGCAGATCAAGCCTGATATAACCGCTGCTATTGTTTTGGCGCCAAATCATTGCCGCCAGTCCGGTTAGTGTATCAGCAGCGTGGTTAGCCGCTCTGGCATGCCGCCTGAGGTTGCTCGACAGAGACAGTAAGGCGGACTTTTCCAGCCAAACGCCGCAGCTCGATCACCTGTGTGACTGGAAGGTCCTCATCGCGACTAATCAGCGGCGGCGTACTTGGCGGTGCAGCTGTTGACTGCCAATTCCACGGTAACAGTTCATCGATACGCTTTGCAGGGAAGCCAGCGGTGATCTTAGTCATGACGTCGGCAAGGTAGGCGGTGGGATCGAGGTTGTAGAGACGGGCGGTAGCGATCAGTGAGTAGTAGATCGCTACGGCCTCGGCGCCGATCTCGGACTGAGCGAAGAGAAAGTTTTTAAAACCTAGCTTCACATCGCGGAAGCGTGATTCTACTGCGTTATTTGACAGGGGAATACGGCCATCGGCCATGAAAGCCGTGAGTTTCGACCACCGCTTCAACGAGTATTTGATGGCTTTACCTAGACTAGACTTGGGTGGTGGGTTCATGCTTTCCAGCAGCGTGCGCAGCTCGATAAGCAGGACCACACTTTTGCGCTTGCGCAGCTCTAGGCGCCCTGGTGCGTCCAGACCGAGCTCATTGGCCAGAGTATCGACCATGAAGATGTCGTGGATAACGGTAAGAACAGTGAAGGCTTCTTTTGGGAATGATAGCAAGGCATCGTAGAATTTGCGGCGGGCGTGGGCCAAGCAATTGCTGTGGACACCCGGAATGGATTTTTTGCTATAGCAGCCGTGACCATCGGTCATGGTCGCCTCGCCGACTTCGCCCAATACCGCGGCGGCGATCTGTTGATTTCGCGTCTCGGTGATATCGAAGGTAATGGCCAAGGCCGACAGAACACACCAAAGGAAGCGATCTTTGGACTCTTCACCTTTGACGACACAGACCGGGGTCTCGTCGCATTGTTTCACTGGCTGTGCTCGGTTCGCTTTGCATAGCGCCCGCCAGAGAGGTGCACAAACCATTGCCCCGCGTAGAATCCAGCCGTTCATGATAGAACGCGATAGATCGACGCCATGTAGCTTTAAATATGCCTCTTGCCTGTGAACGGGCATATGCCACAAGAACTTGTCGACGGCACAGTCTGCGATCATTCTTGGGCTAGCAGTCGTTTTCTCTAAGCCACGCTCTGGTCCTGGCATGATGAAGCTCACACCGCCGCAGTCGCAGCCGCCCCGGTGCAAAAGGTAGGTGCGCTTGATATAGGTGGCCGGTATACAGTCGATTTCTGTAGCCGTATGTGCCAAGCCCAGATCTTTTACTGGGCCGCTACAGCAAAGGCATGTAAGCCCCTCGGGAACACGGCGACGAACCGTTTCCTGCGTCAGCAGGGCCTCTGTGCCCGACCCCTTTTCCTTGGGTTGGCCGTTAGCATGGGCGGCCTTAAGCATAGCCCGTGCCTTTTTTTGAAGCTCTCGTGCCGCGGCAGCCTTAGCTTCATCTACGGCTACAGCGGGGTCTGCCGGATCATCAGGGGTCGCATTCGGCTTTGGTAGAGGCTCAGCCTTTTTGCCGTAGATTTGCCGCTGAAGATAAGCATTGAGCTCGTTCAGCTCGACGTTCTTCTCACGCAACTTAGCGATGTCCGCTGTAAGCTGCACGTTTTCGTTTTTAAGTATGTCAGCCCGCACTTGGAGGTCTATGTGATCAAGCATAGACCTTTCAAGCATACCGCTTAGTAAAAGGCAAACCCGCTTACCTCTAACACCATCGACCGAGGCGGTTAACTCAGCGACGGACTTCATGGTGGCTTGGGCTTGTGCTATTGGCATGACCGCGACGGTGCCTCGTAACCCACTGATGGTCAAGACCTTTGCTAGGGACGGTGCTCCGGTGGAGTCGGCTGCCACGGCCTTGGTCTGACAATACGGCTGACATTTACCCCTTCGAGAAGGAGCGCCAAATCAGAGGCTGCAATCTGCAGGCTCGCCAAAACGGACAACAAAGCATTGACAGAGCTCTTGGACGCCGGCTTTATTCCGGCTTATGTCCGCATCCATAACCGGGGCGACGTCGCATTGCCCGTCGCGGAAACGGATTTTGTTCTGAGCGATGGGACACTTCAATATCAGGCCATACCGGCCAGCGAGCTTCCGCATGAGTTCGAGCATTTCAGCCCCGTCGCCGTGGGCGCGAATGTCTATAACACCGGTGTCGTCGTGATTAGTGCAGCCGCTCTGATGGGCGTCATCATTCTCGCGGCAGCCGGTTCCCGAGGCGGTGGCGGTGGTAATTTCCTTCCGAGTCCACATGGCAGTATTCAGGGGGACACTGCCAACGAATCGCGCGTGTATAACGAGACCACCAAGACTACGGCGCTCGACTACCGCGACTATTTACTTACCACTTCGACCATTGACCCTCGTGGGGTCAACAGGGGATTGGTGTTTTTCCGCGTTCCGAGCAAGGTCGACGTGAATGCTCTGCAATGGAGCTTGTAAACTCCATTGCAGAAAATGCACGGATTGAAAAAAGTCCGAATGCTCTTATCGGCCGCCGATAGAGGTCCGCCTCAAGGGCATTCGCGCCGGGTGGCAGCCAGGTTAGACGCTCCCAAGCCCAATGGATTTAATCAACCCCCGCGACATGTCTAACGCCGTGACTAACGCTTGCGGCTTGACGTCACCAATCTTCATCCCACGACGTCGATGAAACTCGATATATACCGCTTCAAAATCGCGTACGAGTTGGACTTCGGGGGCAGCGAGTTGCCCCAAGTGGCGGGCAAGTCGGTAGTGATGGGCTTCGGCGAGAGCAGCGTCTAGCCGGTCGGAGCTAACTGAGGCTCCGCACGACCCGCGGTCCAATAGAAGCCGATAACGTGGCGCCTGGTTATCAGGCCACACGGGCACCACCACACCGAAAACGTTGTCGGCAGGCAGGACTTTGGCCAAGACCGACGTCACGAAGCTGTCGGTCAGTTTTTCGCCTACCAAGTCAGAACAAGTCCCGCCGCGGCCAACGAAATCGACGCAGGGCGTAGCCCCGTAAAAGTGGGTCACTTTCACCAAATCGCCCAGTCGATAACGGTAGAGCCCAGATGGTTGACTGACCACGAGAGCATATTGGACGCCAATCTGCAGCTCGTGAACAAGGCTAATGCGCCCATCCTCACCCTCGAACTCAAGAAACACGTCGCCGATGAGGGGAACGAAACCTTCCGCCGCGTGCCACGGTATCGTTACGGGACATTCCGTCGCCAACAGTCCTTTAGGTTGAAAGGTGGCGTGCGGCAGCCAGTCATGCAGGCGGTCGAACGACGTCCGCGCATGCCCTGAGGCCCAGGCCGATACCAGCTTGAGCTTCGGCCATAGCTTGTGTAAGTCGCCAGGAGAGCGTAGGTAGCGCAACGCCTTAGCTTGTGCGCTGGGCATATTTTTGCCACCGGACCTAGCGATGAGCCATAAGAGGCGGTCTTGGGCCGTAATCATCCATTGGAAGAGAACCGTGAGACAGCTGGCGTTCCAGACCGAGATCACCTCCAATTCCTCGCAAGCGAGGAGTTGGAGAGCGAGCGCTTCGCGAAAACGTTCCGCGTCCAAGACCTGCTTGAGGTCGGGCGACGCTGCCATATAACGCCGGGCCCAAAGACGCCAAAGCGGTGAAAGATAGTCACTGTCGTCTTGGAGCCCGATTTGGCGACCAGCCTCCGTCTGCGCCGGAGCTGTCGCCGCCGGTGAGATACTGAAGTAACTTTTGCCGGTGGTTAGCGGCACATGCTGAAAAATATCGCCGGCCCACAAGAGGAACATTCGGTGAAATGTTCTCTGCAGCGCAGCATTGTAAGGAATTAATTTGGAAGGCCCGGAGCTGCCCGACGTAGGCTCATAGAGTTTCACCCTGCCATCGACGAGCACGGAGCACTCGCCCGCCCGCTGGCGCATCAGCCAGGGTTCGATGTCTTGGTAACGAACAATCGGCAGTTTATCTCGGAACGCCTCGTATCTGTCTGTGGACTTTACCCCGTGAGCAATGCCGTAATCGGTGCGGCTGATCATCGCGCAAAGTCGCTCCAACACCCTACCCTGTGCAGCCTCCGGCTTTGCGACATCCTGAAGGAATCGTCGCTTGACCGGCCAACCGGCAGTCCGCATGGCCAGGTTCAACGTCATAAAATCGAGCGTCATTGGACGCAAAACCTCTCATTGACGCTGATCTCGGTATCGTATGGAACCGACGCGGCATCGGGGATCACGGCTCCCGGTCCTATCCGCGTCTTAGCTCCAATAAAAACTCCCGCTCCAATCCTGGGAGCCGTGACATACAAGACGAGGCCATTGCGGGCGGCCTTGATGACGTGCGAGACGCTTATAGCATGATGCCCAAAAATCGTTCGGTCCCCGACCACGAGCAAGTTTCGGTCGACGATTTCAATACGGGGCGTCCAGTAGACGCCCTTGCCGATCTTGGCGCCCCAAAGTCTGAGCCAGGCGCTATAGAGGCCAGGTACAAGTCGCAACGCCGCTTCCAGGCATGGGAACGCGATGAACTTGAGCTGAATCTGGTGGGCACCGTACCAAGGGCAATAGATTGGCTCGTCCAATCGGTAGAGCCCTGGAAGGACCGGAAAGTAGGTTTCATGCAGGCGCAACAACAGCGGCGGCAGGAGGTAGAGCGAGAAGAGCAACCAAGATACGGATAGAAGGCCCGGACTCCGAGCGCAGAGCCATGCAGCGGCAACATCGCTACCAAAGAGCGCGCAGGGCAGCACAGTCATTATCGTACCAAGTCGGGTCATCGGCGAGCGGGCCCCCATTAGCGCGAGTGACAGGAGCTTGGCGCCGCAAGCGAATACTCCCGATTCGAGTAAGACAGGCAGCTGCTCGGTCGATTGGAAATGGGAAATCTTGCGATTATGCTATCGTAAAGCATAGCGAAACACAATTTCGCCGGGATTTGGCATGGACCTCGGCGGATTGACAGAGACCTAGGGCCCACGTATCCTTGAGCGAGATTAGCAGCCACAATTTTCATCAGTTTGCGTCAATCGGAGGGCCAAAGCCCTAGATGAGCCATAGCCTTTTTCAGCCAACGGAGCAGTCGCTGGTCGCCGACGAGCGCACATACCGCCGCTTGTCCATCAACTACACCCGGAACCAGGCGCAAGACCAGACCGACAACATCGACGCCGCCGCCCGCGATTTTGATTTCGAAGCTTGCAAGGATCAATATTGGAATCCTGAGCGGTTTTCGCTGCTGTGGGGCACGCCGCTTTGGGAGCAATCGTCGTCGACACAGAAAGTGCGCCTGAACCAGCTCTATTGGGTTGCATACTACTGCCAAATTATCTCGGCAGAGATCGCCACCATCTTTTTCAACCAGACGGCCGCGGCCGGACTGTATGCGCTCGATGATTTCCGCCTCGTCTGCGACACGCTGGACCTGGAGTCGGCGCAGGAGCGCGCCCACATCAATGCGTTTAAAACGATTGCTGAAAAAGTCGAGGACGAGCTTTTCGGCGAACGCCTCTTCACCTATCCGATGCGCTCGCCTTATGTGGAAACCATGCTCTACCGTAACGCCGGTAGGGCCGAACGGTTTTGGCGAAAGCTGCAGCTACGCGCCTACGCACTCCTTTCCTCGGGTAACGCCTTCATCGGGTGCCAATACTTCACGGTCCGCGGCATGCGGACGTTGAATGGCAAACTCGTCCAGCATCAGCTGAGTCAATATTATTCGAGCCACCCCGAGCAAGCCCGATGCCCATTGCCTTCGAAGGTGAGCTATTATCATTTCCTCGACGAATCATTTCATTTCAACAGCTCGACGATCATCGGCAAAGAGGTCGTGGGAACCCTCAAACGACCAACGGCGTTTGAACGCCAGGTCGTCAACCAGACCCTCGCCGGCTGCCAGCGCGACCACTTCAACTTCTCGACGACGATCAACGGCATCTTCTGGTATGACCCAGCGCTATTTCCGACAATCTATAGGTTGCTCCGCTCCCCGGTCTTCGGCATGACCGATGGCGAGGCGCGTCATCAACTCCTTGCCTGCTATGGTCAGGAAACTGCCGGCGCCGAGGCCAGCTTCCAGACGCACCAGACCGCCTTGAACTCCTACAAGGCCTATCTGGCCGATCTTTCTTATGTCGATGCTGGGAACCGAGACCTCAAGGTCATGGGCCGGAGCTCCTACGAGCGTCACCTGGAGGTCAACCGCCGTGCCATTCGAGCCTTTGCGAAAAACTGGCGAGACGAGCCCAGGGCCAAGGCGGTCGAGCGCCTTGCTGCAGCCGAAGCCTTCGCCTGAAGGATTCGTCGTCGCATTTACCGGTAGCACCCACGCGCCAGTAACGTTGGCTGCGGGATCAAATCTATCCGAGCATTTATCCGTAGATAATTCTCCGATTTTGTTCGGTTGCCGCACTGGCATCTGCGGGACGTGCGTCATTATGGTGGACGAGGTCACGAGGGGAAAGCTCAATCCAAAATCGGCAGACGAAGACGAGGTGCTACGCTCGGTGGATGCATGCTCGCCAAAGGCACGGCTAGCGTGTCAGGTCCACCTTACGGCTGACATCTCGGTTTCAAGGCGGTGAGTTGTGATAAGCGAGAAATCCTTTTGGTACATCGCCGCCCAGAGCCATGAGGTTTCAACCCAGCGGCCGCTCGGCCGCAAAATTCTCGGCGAATGGCTGGTGCTTTTTCGAGGCTCGACCGGGAAGGTCGTGTGCATGCAGGACCGCTGCATTCATCGCAACGCCCAGCTTTCCCGAGGAACGATTCGAGCGGGCCGACTCATTTGCCCCTATCACGGCTGGGCCTATGGCGACGCCGGCAAAGTCGTCAATATCCCATCCGAGGGACCTGGCGAACCGCGTGGCAAGGGTCGCTGCGGGATCATTTACGAATGTCTGGAGCAGGATGACTACGTTTATGTGCGCCTCGCGCCAGGTGAGCCAGGTGAGCTGCCGTACCGTATCCCCTGTTATGGCAAGGCAGGGTATGCCGCGATCCGCCTTTCCAACCGTTTCGAGAATACCGTGACCAATTGTGTCGAAAATTTCGTCGACATCCCACATACAGCCTTCGTCCATCCGCGTATCTTTCGGAATCCCCGCAACGAACGCTTCACTGCTCGGGTTGTTCGCGCCGCTGGCAGTGTTCGCGTCGAATACGCCAATGAGCGGGCAAATTTCGGTATTTTCTCGCGGTTTCTGAATCGCACCGGCAAAGAGATCCGCCATTTCGACAATTTCCACATGCCCAACATCACCTGCGTCGAATACGAGTTCGGTCCGCATCGACATTTCTTCATCACTTCCCAGTCTATCCCGGTGACGGACGAAGAGACCTTGGTCTACACCGATTTGACCTATGATTATGGATTTTGGAACTGGCTGGCCCGACCCATTATCCGCCGCCAGGCGCAGGCAATCATCGACCAGGATATCGTGATTCTTAAGAACCAAATGGAGTCCATCCGACGATATGGCAGCCTCTTTCAAAATTCGGCGCCTGATATCATTCATGTCATGGTGGAGTCGATTCGCGACGCTCTACAGCGCGGCGAAAATCCCAAACTCCTGCCTGAGAAAACTGTCGAATTTGAGTTCTGGGTTTAAACGTGCTTGGACTATCCATCGTCTTCACCTGCTTTAGCGCGCTGACTATCGCAAGTCTTTTCGCGCCACGGATTCGCGCGGCGCTCGCGGCACAAGATGCTGCGGCCTGGATCCTTGACCTCTCGGGGCTCGCCATCCAAGGAATGCTAATTCCGTTGCTGCAAGCTGCCGTTGTCGGTGGACTGCTATACGTTCTGCTCCCAAGCTACAGCGGAATTGTCTCGGTCCCAGGTTGGACGGCGTTCCTTCTAAACTTTGTCCTGATCGATTATCTCTACTACTGGAACCATCGGTTACTGCACGCTCGCGGGTTCTGGGCACTCCATCAGGTCCATCATTCGGCGCGGCATATGAACGTTTTAATCGCCTCACGCAATACCATCTGGACGTCGTTTTTCATCGTTTATTTGTGGGGCAATGGTTTGGCGCTGTTTCTCCTCAAGGACAGTTCGACCTACTTAATCGCGTCAGCACTTAGTTGCGGCCTTGACCTTTGGCGCCACAGTGGCTTCGGTCCGCGGCGCGGCGCCTTCATGGATCGACTACTCTCGTTGTTCTTGGTCACGCCATTTCAGCACGCATGCCATCACGGCGGCGGCGAGACGGTCGACACCAACTTTGGCGCCAACCTCAACCTTTGGGACAAGCTGCATGGCACTTTCGCGCACCCGCAGGCGCTGCCTGAAACTTTGGGTTTGGAGACCGGTCTGACCTTGGGCCGGAGTCTATTTTTTCCATTCAAGCCGACCCTTCGGCCGAGGATGATTTCGCGGCCGTCTCGGCCTGACCGATCTGCGCAAGATACGCTGGATTCTTTAGAAATTCTAAAGACTTGACAGCGTCAAGGGTCGTCGGGATAATGACCGTAGCTTTCCAATTCTATGGTCAGAAATCAAGGCGGTGCCGTGGCGTCCTCAGGGGAAACGCGCATTTTTAATCGACGGGACCAAATCGTCGAGGGGTGGTACTTCGCCCTACCTTCCAAAGATTTGCGAAGGGGGCAGGCAAAGCCACTGCGCTTGATCGGCGAAGAGCTTGTTATCTACCGCGGCGAGGACGGCGAAACGCGCGCAATGCAGGCATACTGTCCGCATATGGGTGCTCATCTCGCCGAAGGTCGAGTCCAGGGCAACAGCATCCGCTGCATGTTCCATTACTGGAAATTTGCCGCCGACGGCCGCCTGGAGGATATCCCCTGCTCATCCTCCCCGTTGCCGCGGAAGGCGGCACTCAAGACATGGCCGGTGGCCGAAAAGTACGGAATGATTTGGATCTGGACGGGCCCGGAAGCCAGGACCCCAGTGCCATATGTTCCCGAGCTCAAAGATGTCGAGACCGAAGCAATGCTCGGGAACCGCTTTACCAAAGCCTGTCACCCAAACGTCGTAATGATTAACGCGATCGATGCTCAGCACTTCTTTTCTGTA
>Ga0315277_10013623_pt1 | contig 10128 bp, 7 predicted proteins | sample YL17G05_15_MG_FD_203695 | JGI IMG/M metagenome (GOLD analysis project Ga0315277, IMG submission 203695) | Sediment microbial communities from Yellowstone Lake, YNP, Wyoming, USA - YL17G05_15 | ecosystem: Environmental > Aquatic > Freshwater > Lake > Sediment | place: USA: Wyoming | collected...
GATCCCGGATATGTGGGTACCATGACCATAATCATCCTCGGCTGAGGAGGCATTGGAATTGAAATTAAGCGCTTCCGTAATGGTAAGGTCTTCATCCTGGGTGATCCCGCTATCGATTACTACCACCCCAACACCAGCGCCGGTTAAACCCTTTGCCCAGGCGAAGACAGCTCGGGTGGTAAACGGGTAATAGTTACGAAGAAAGGTGTAACTACTATTGCTGGCAGTTACACTACTGTTAACTCCGGTGCTCGGACTTGGCGCGGTATCCGCTGAAATTCCATCTGCCTTTTCGACAGTTGCATCGAGACTAACCCAACGTACACCAGGATTGCGAGAAAGCGTCAATGCGGCTTCCGCTGGCATTTCAGCTGCAAAAGCATTAATTATTCTTAGATCTTTGGTTATTTTCCCGCCTAGACGGGTGACGAGATTAGCCAGATCGCTCCCCTTACCTGATTTCTGGACGATCACCGCAACTGTCTGATCGGGTTTTTCTGCGGCGATAGACAATAAGAGGGGGTGGGCTCGAGGAACAGCTAACCTCACCGCCGTAGGTGTGGAGTTCATCGATCCAAAGATTAAGAGGATTGCGATGATTAGGAGTAAGCTTTTTGATCGTCTCACGATCGTCCTCCTTTTCTTGAATACCTACTCAATGAGTCAGAAGTTCCAACTCACACTAAACACCATCTTCTGAAGGAAAGCTAATAGCAGAAGAAGCGTTCCAATCAGGATGGTTAGCCAATAAAAGATGTTCGCCGAAAATGACAATAATAAGGTTTTCATCCACAAGCCCCTTTCTTCTTAAATAGGTCTTTCTTCTCTACGGTAATCATTCCATAATAACGATTCCGGTTCAATACGTAAGACTACGTAGTTTTACCTCGTTTGCGTACGTATTCGCGCATATCCCCATTGAGCTGGGTATTCCCATACATGGTAGTGTAGAAAGAGGATATTTCATTCCCCCAGCAATTTATAAGCAACAAATTTGAGTTTTACCAATCTCGCGTAAAAGTGGAACGGTTACTTTTCCTTCGCTCAAGGTGCTGACCTAGGGGAAGGTCAACTAATATATGCGTTCCCTGACCCACCGCTGACCGGATCTCTAATTGTCCACCAACTAAATAGGCTCGTTCGCGCATACTGGTTAGCCCAAAGGCTTGTTTTTTTTCTAAAATCTCATCGATGTTAAAACCACAGCCATGATCGATCACGTTTATCCGCAACACTTCGTCATCTGCATGTAATTTCACATCCACTTCGTGGACTTTCGCATACCGGGCAACATTGGTTAATGCCTCCTGGATTATTCGGTAGGAAGTCGTCTCAATCTCGGGTGGGAACCTCTTATCGAGTCCAAAATGAGAAAAATGAACCTGTACCTCAGTTTGTGAGCTGTAACGATCTATATGCCAGAGCAATGTAGATAATAAGCCCATATCATCCAATGTGGTGGGACGCAGGTTGAGTGACAATTCGCGGATTTGCCTCATCAATGTACTGACCAGGTTCTGTGCATCTTCCAAACCCGATCTCAATGAGCCAGATGCCTGGCGTTTACTCGATTCTAAGCTAAACTGTAATCCCGTTAAAACCTGCCCAATTTGGTCATGCAACTCCCGCGCCAGGTAAGCTTTTTCAGCTTCTTGTACATCAACAAGTTGCTTTGATAAGAGCTGTAACCGTTCGCGGCTACTGCGCATTTGCTCGAAAAGACGAGCGTTGGTGATCGCCGATATCGCCTGATCCGCCACTCCTTTGAGAAAGGCAATTTCATCCTTGGTAAACTCGCGTATATCTCCGGATGAGACAACCGTGAGTGCTCCGAGATTAACCTGATCCTTCTCCATTGTCACTATAGCTAAAGTACGGATGTTATATTGAAGGAGAAACTGCCTATATGTAATATCCTCTAAGGCTTGTGAATCTGGAATTATTCTGACTGGTTTGAACTCCTTAGTAAGCACTTCTAAATTCGCGCGTGGGATTTCCATATGAGTATCAACCAATTTATCCAGCTGTTCGTCAGTGCTGTAAATTGCTACAATTTTGAAAACGTCCGTATCTTCATCATATAAAAGAACTCCCGCGGCAGTTGTACCTAAAACCTGAGTGGTTTCTTTACAAACTGTAACGAGCACATTCTGTAAGTCAAGTTGGGAGTTAAGACGCGATGCGACGGTTAAAAGCGCTTCAGCGCGGTTTGCTTGGCGACGAATTTCTTGCACCGCTTGAAGTCTTTCTGTGATATCGCGGAACGCCAGGACAATGCCATCGATTGATCCTGGTTCATACCGGATCGGTGCGACACTAATTTCCACCGGAATATTCCGTGAGCCCCTGGCAAGTATGGATGCCTGGTAGCCCACCGCCGTGTGACTGTTTTGTTCAGTCATCCAGGCATTCACGATATCCAAAGGCGCTTTCGTTGCCTCATCCATGATGGTTACCACTTCACCCAGACTCTTATCGATAGCCTGCTCTCGTGACCAGCCGGTTAATTGTTCAGCCACCGGGTTAAAAAAACGTATCAAACCATGCCCATCAATAACGATGACCCCATCTCCGATACTGTTTAAAATTGTATTTAACCACCACTCACTTTCTTTGATCTTTTTCTCCATCTTATGGCGGAAAATGGCGATTTCGATGGTTGGGTATAAGAATTTCTCATCGAATGGTTTAAATATATATCCGAATGGCTCTGATATTTTTGACCTGCGAACTGTAGTCTGACCCGCAGTATCGATCATATAAATAACAGGAATTCTAAATTGGGTATTAATTTTCTCGGCTGTCTGGATACCATCCAACAATCCCCCCAATCGAATATCCATTAATACCAGGTCAGGTCTTTGGTTTTCAGTTTTTTGGAGTGCTTCTTCTCCTGTCGATGCGATTCCAAGGATATGGTACCCCAATGACTCCAATTGCTTCTTCAAGTTTAAAGCAGTGACATTTTCATGATCTGCAATTAATATTTTTACTTTGGACATCGGAGTACCCCTTCTCTGTAATCCCAAACACACGACTAAGGTTAATTATTAGGAAAACTTGTTTAGGAAGTAATTAAAACACAGTTTTAAAGATTGCGTGGATATTAGCATAGGTAACCTTCATTCTACGGCACTGTCAGCTATCAAGTGGATGATGCCATAGATTACCGCGCATGTACCTAACAACGTAATCATCAGCGAGGTTAATTATACTAATTCTTAGCTATAATATCCAAATTATAGGGATGTTTTATTAACCCACACAAAACATCCGGATTGACTTTTTATTTATGTGGTCTACAATGATAATAAATAGATCCAGATCATTGGGAGAAATAACTCAAGGAGCTGTGCGTATGGAGAAACAAGCCTGGGAGATACTTCTGGCAGCTTATTTATTGGGATCATTCCCTTCAGCATACCTGGTAACTCACCTGATCAGGCATAAAGATATCCGGAAAATAGGGGATGGAAATATGGGGGCGAAAAACACTCTGATGTCGGTAGGAATATTGGCAGGTATCATTGTCGGGGTCCTTGATTTAGCCAAAGGCGCTCTGGCAGTTGCGTTGGCGCGCTATTTCTCTTCCACCGATGAGATCGTTCTATTGGCAGGCGCCTGTGCTATCTTGGGACATGATTTCCCACTATTTCTACGTTTCAAAGGTGGACAAGGGATGGCAACCATGGCGGGAGTCTTTATCATGCTTTTCCCGTTACAGATGGCGTTGGTATTATGTGCTTTGATCTTTACTTTATTACTTTTCCATAATTGGGATTTAAGCTGCGCTGTTGCCTGTGTTCTTTTAGTGGTTTTATTATGGCTCATGGGACAACCTCCGCGGAGGATCATCTATACTATTCTTCTTTTGCCTACTCTAGGAGTGACAAAGCTTATTCAAGCTCTCCATACCCGGGATGCCATGGCGAACCGTTGACATGATGGGTTAGGGAATCGAGCGGGTAAAAGCGTTGGTTCGTTTCCTCATTTCTGGAATTTATTTTCCTCAGGTGGGCCATTAAGCAAACCGCTGGATTTATTTTGTATAAAAATGAACCCTAAATGGCCGTTTACTCCGGCGATTTGCAGCCTAAGAGTTGGTTGTGTACATTTTCTTTCGGTCAATCACAGGATGATTAATAATATGTCAATCGACTGATTGCCACATGACAGTTTGCACTAGCTTAATAAATGTGAGATAATCATAATGTGATCGAGACAGAATTTGTCCAAATTATATAAGTAGATTATAAAGTTATTTTGGGTGGCACAGTTTCGTTTGTGCTAGAATTGCAAAGTTCCGGATATCTTAAGGAGGTTCTTGAATGCCCGTAAAGGGATGGATTGAAGTAAATGAGTTATACTGCAAGGGGTGCGAGCTTTGTATTGAAGAATGTCCGCAACATGTACTCAGTATCGATATGGAGCATATCACTCCCAAAGGGTACCATCCGGTTGTCTTAAGCGTCAACGGTTGTACGGGGTGTGGCATCTGTGCGATCATCTGCCCAGAAGCAGCTCTTACAGTATTCCGTGAGACGCCAGTTCGAGCATCACAGACCCCACTACAGTCTGAGAAAGTGAAAAGTTAAATATGGCGCGTGAGCTGCTTGAGGGGAATCTTGCTATGGCTGAGGCAGCTGTCAGGGCGGGAGTGCAAGCCTATTTCGGTTATCCAATTACACCTCAAACTGAGATCCTGGAGCATATGTCGCGCCGCATGCCCGAGTTGGGGCGCGTCTTTCTTCAGGCAGAAAGTGAGGTTGCGGCTATAAACATGGTTTATGGTGCAGCCTGCACTGGCGCACGCGTCATGAGCTCATCTTCCAGCCCGGGTGTGAGCTTGATGATGGAAGGGCTCTCTTATATTGCTGGTACGGAAATCCCGGCTGTATTAATTGACGTGGTACGCGGAGGACCAGGATTAGGTAATATTGCTCCCTCACAAGGGGATTATAACCAGATAGTGCACGGGGGTGGGCATGGTGATTTTCACAACATCGTCCTGGCTCCAGCCAGCGTCCAGGAAGCCATTGACCTGGTTGTATTGGCTTTCGATCTGGCGGAGAAATACCGCGTGATCACCATCGTGCTGGCGGATGGCAGTATTGGTCAGATGATGGAACCTGCGGAATTCCCACCCATGCGCCCAGTTAAGACGGTTTACCCGGATTGGGCGGTGAGAGGCGCCCTGGGGCGTAATCGTAGAGTTCTTTCCTCTATTTATCTCCAACCGGAAGAGGAGGAGATTACCAATTACCGTTTACTCACAAATTGGAACTACATCAAAGCGAGTGAGGTACGCTACCGTGAGTATTACCTCGAGGATGCAGAATATGTCGTGATCGGCTTCGGCACCGCTGGTCGAGTTGCTCTTTCTGCGGTGCGTGCGGCTCGCACTGAGGGGATCAAAGTTGGTTTATTGAGACCCATCACTATCAGCCCTTTCCCTGACGCGCGGATAGCCGAACTTGCCCAAAAAGCGCGGGCCTTTTTAGTTGTGGAGATGAACACGGGACAGATGCTAGATGATGTCCGTTTGGCTGCGGGTGGAAAACTTCCGATTGAGTTCTACGGACGTTTGGGTGGTGTCGTTCCCTTCCCTGATGAGATCCTGGGGGAAATCATCCGTTTGACTTCGGACCCCCTGACTATAGGTGGAGATCCTCGTCTATCCTGGATGAAACGGTTTGTACCTGGATCCTGAGAGACAGTTATTTTGAGAGTAAAGGATATATGGTAGCTATAACTCCCACACAAGTAGTTTATAAACGCCCCGAGTTCCTAACCGAAGTTGCCACCCATTATTGTCCTGGTTGCACGCACGGTATAGCTCATCGCCTGATCGCTGAAGTAATCGATGAAATGGGAGTGCGCGAACACACCATCGGTGTTGCACCAGTGGGTTGCTCGGTGTTTGCGTATAATTACTTCGATTGCGACTTTGTAGAGGCTGCTCACGGTCGTGCCCCTGCCATGGCAACGGGTATTAAGCGATTGCTACCCGACCGGATCGTGTTTACCTACCAGGGGGACGGCGACCTGGCCTCGATCGGTATGGCGGAGATCGTGCACGCCGCCGCCCGCGGTGAAAACATCACCGTTATCTTCATCAATAACGCCATCTATGGCATGACCGGTGGTCAGATGGCTCCCACTACCTTACCGGGTCAGAAGACTACTTCTTCACCGAATGGGCGTGATGTTGAAACGATGGGTTTTCCAATCCGCATGTCCGAAGTTCTGGCGACTTTGGATGGGTCAGGTTATGTGGTTCGGCGCAGCCTGCACGATCCAAAGAACATCCGCCTGACGAAGAAAGCTATCCGCACCGCCTTCGAAGTGCAAAAGCGCGGTTTGGGCTTTAGCATGGTCGAGTTGCTTTCCACCTGCCCCACGAACTGGGGTATCTCTCCCCGGGAAGCCTTGCTGTGGGTGGAGGAGCACATGGTTCCTGTCTACCCCTTGAATGACTTCAAGGTGGCTCCCACGGTTGCAAGCTTGAAGTTCTAGGAGCCTAATATGCAGACTGAGATCGTATTTGCTGGATTTGGTGGGCAGGGCGTGTTGTTCGCTGGGCAGATGCTGGCTTACGCCGGGATGGATTCGGGTAAGGAAGTAACCTGGATCCCTTCTTATGGACCAGAGATGCGGGGTGGAACTGCTAACTGTACTGTGATCATTGCCGATGAGGAGATCGGCTCACCCCTCGTGCGCCACCCTAAAGCAGCGGTGATCCTGAACCTGCCTTCTTTAGATAAATATGAACCGACGATTATTTCAGGGGGTGTGTTAATCGCCAATGCCTCCTTGATCAACCGCACTGTACAGCGCATTGACCTTGATTCTGTGTTGATCCCTGCCAACGAGTTAGCCGAAGAGCTGGGAAACCGGCGTCTGGTCAATGTGGTCATGCTGGGCGCACTGCTAGCCAGGTTGCCGGTACTGCCCCTGGAAGCGTTGGAAGATGCCCTGCGGAACCACCTGCCCGAGCGTCACAAGAAGCTGCTTCCCATGAACCTGGAAGCGCTTCATAAAGGAGCTGCTTTCGCTCGCGGGGGAGTAGAAAAGGTATCAGCTATAAACCTTCCATTAACAACACCGCCTCCTGAGGCGACCGGAGTAGATGTCTAACTGCATACAAACAGACATATGGAATAAATTAATATTGCGGATAATTATATATCCGCAATATTTTTATTATAATATCTTGCACCTATCCATGATTACCTTTTACATTCACCTTAGGGGTTACCAAAAGTAGACTGTGTATACATTGACTGCTTAAGCTCCTCTCGATAGGTACCTACTTTCCCACTGTATGCAGGAGTGCCATGTTGGTCGGCATGGGTAAATCTACCGGGAAGCCCGCAGTGACCACCACCTGTTGCCCGGGTTTGATGAGGGCTGTTGACATCATCGCTGTTTCCACATCTGCTAGCATGTCCTTAATGGACGTGGAAGGATGCACCAGGAAAGGTGTCACCCCCCAATACATACCCAGGCGCCGATATGTGGCTTCTACAGGGGTAAAAGCCAGGATAGGCACGCACGGGCGGGTTTTGGACATCAACAGGGCTGTGCGACCGCTTTTGGTAAAAGCGGCGATCGCTGCCACGTTGCGGTCATGCGCCAACTCCCGTGCTGCCAGGCAAACAAAAAAGGCATCTTCCTGGTCGGATTCAGGAGCAATCGATCCTTTCCAATGCCCCCAGGTAGACATGTTTTCCTCTGCCTGGCAAATGATACTGGACATCATCTGCACTGCCTGGATGGGGAAATCACCTGCGGCGGTCTCCCCTGAGAGCATTACTGCGTCAGTGCCGTCCAGGATCGCATTGGCAACGTCGGAGGCTTCCGCCCGGGTGGGACGCGGATTATGGATCATCGAATCCAACATCTGGGTAGCTGTGATGACCAGCTTGTTATGACGATTTGCGCACTCGATAATGCGTTTTTGGGCGATCGGCACTGCCTCAGGTGGCATCTCCACCCCCAGATCGCCGCGTGCCACCATCACGCCGTCGGTCACTGCTAATATCGCATCCAGGTTATCCAGGGCTTCGGGGCGTTCTAACTTGGCGATAATGGGAATATCGATGCATTCTGGGCGTAACTGGGTGATCGTCTGGCGAAGAAGGGTAATATCATTGGCGGTGCGCACAAATGACAGAGCGACCGCATCCACTTTTTGCTCTAAGCCAAACGCCAGGTCAACCTTGTCTTTCTCGGTCAGGCTGGGAATACCTAGTTCCGCGCCCGGTAAATTGACGCCCTTATTAGGCATGAGAGCCCCACCTTCCACCACGCGTGTATCGACCGTCTCCTCACCTACAGCGATCACTACCAGCTCCAGGTTGCCGTCATCCAGCAGGATCCGTCCCCCAGGTTGGACAACCCGCGGTAGATCGGGGAAATCAACCGAGATCAGGTGGTCGTCCCCGGTGACATGCCTGGTTGTCAGGGTCAGGGTTTGCCCTGTAGTGAGGGTCACACTCCCAGGGATTCCCTTTTGATCAGGGGTGATTTCCCCTATGCGGATCTTGGGTCCTTGTAGATCTTGCAAGATGCAAACTGGTTTCCCCCGGCGATTGGCGATGCTTCGCAGGCGCGCAATCACATCAGCGTGGTCGGAATGGTTGCCATGCGAGAAATTCAAACGGGCTACATCGACACCTACCTGCAATAACCGTTCAAGAATAGCATCATCCTGGCTGGCAGGTCCAATCGTGGCAACAATCTTTGCACATCGGTCCATATACGCCCTTATTTAACCTTTATATACCCTATTATTTTATATTAAAAGCTGGCGGTAGTCAGCTTTATATGTAATGAAGCTCTTTGGCTTGCTTTTTGAGATCCTCACGGAAGTCCGGATTGGCGATATTGATCAATGCTATGGCACGCTGGCGGATGGTTTTTGCATATAGTTCCGCCACACCATATTCTGTGACGATGTAGCGAACATGATTACGAGTGGTGACTACCCCAGCTCCTTGCTTTAGCATGGGTACGATCCGGCTGACTACGCTGCCATCTCTCAGGGTGGTGGTGCTTGGCATAGCAATGATCGGCACACCACCTTTGGAACGGGAGGCGCCGTAGATGAAATCTAACTGCCCGCCAACCCCGCTGTATAGCTTGGGTCCGATGCTGTCGGCGCACACTTGACCGGTCAAGTCCACCTCGATGGCGGAGTTTATCGCTACCATGCGTTCATTTTGAGCGATCACGAAGGGATCGTTGACATACTCTGTGGGGTGAAGCTCAATGAGAGGGTTGTCATCCACCCATTTGTATAGACGGTTACTCCCCATGACGAAACCGGCGACAATTTTCCCAGGATGAAGGGTCTTACGGGCGTTTGTGAGGACACCTGCCTCCACCAGGTCGATTACGCCGTCCGAGAATAATTCGCTATGCACACCTAGATCTTTTTTGGCGAACATGTATTTCAAAACGGCGTCGGGGATGGCGCCAATGCCCATCTGCATGGTAGCCCCATCGGGGATCATGTCGGCGATGTATCCGGCAATTTTTTCGGTTTCGGCAGAGGTGCCTTCCCCACCCATCAACATTTCGGGTGGGGCGTAGTCTACCGGCACCATGCAATGCAACCGGCTGACGTGGAGGAATGAATCACCTAAGGTGCGGGGCATTTGCTGGTTCACCTCGGCAATGATCAGCTTCGCGGATTCGGCTGGGCTTTTCGTCAGACCTACTTCTAATCCCAGGCTGCAGAAACCGTGCTCATCGGGTGGCGATACATGGATCAAAGCTACATCCAGTGGTAAAACTTTATTTTTGAATAACAAGGTAAATTCTGACAGCAGCACCGGTGTAAAATCGGCTCGACCTTCATGCACCGCTTTACGAACATTAGGGCTGATAAACATGGAGTTTACCCTGACATGACCCGCCATTTCTGGGGCAGTGTAGTCAGCCGGTCCGATGCTCAATGCCTGGCAAATTTCGACATTATGTAAACTGGGAGCGTAATCCACCAGGGCTGCCAAGACACGCTGGGGGACAGAGCAGTTTCCGGTCAGGAAAAGACGGTCTCCGTCTTTGATATGGCGAACTGCTTCTTCGGGTGTGGCGATACGCGCTTTATAAACCTGGTTA
>Ga0315277_10013625_pt1 | contig 10127 bp, 19 predicted proteins | sample YL17G05_15_MG_FD_203695 | JGI IMG/M metagenome (GOLD analysis project Ga0315277, IMG submission 203695) | Sediment microbial communities from Yellowstone Lake, YNP, Wyoming, USA - YL17G05_15 | ecosystem: Environmental > Aquatic > Freshwater > Lake > Sediment | place: USA: Wyoming | collected...
AATGTTAATGTTGGATTCCATAGTTCTAGTTCGTAGTCATCTTCCATCATTCTAAAATGCCAGAACTCTCTATCAGTGATAAGCATATCTCTAAACCCACGTTCTTCTAATTCTTGAATTTTAAATCTTTCTTCATCCACTTTCATTTGATGAGTGGCCCATTGTTCAATCATTGAACGATAGTCTTTAGTAAAGTATGCTTGTATTTCAGGAAGAGTTTTTAAATTTTCTGGAGCCATTTGTTGTTGACCTTGTTCAGAGTCTGCCTCAACTCCCATTTCAGATAACTTAGTCATTATCTTATTTCTAGCATCTTCTAGTAAAACATCCTCAATCATCTGTCTTTTCTTTTCTAACATCTCATTGTATGAGGTGTCATCCACTGCTCTAAACATGATTCTTGATGTACGTTTAGAAAACTCATTTGTAAGAACATTGATTACACTAGGAATGATGGGATAGAACTTAAGCTCTAATGCTGAAGCATCTTCTTTAGTGAGAACATCTATTAAATCAGCCATCTCATTATTCTCTTCTACAATATAGTCAGTGCGATCTATAATACCTTTTGCTAGTTTATAGTTTTTAAGTAGACGTCTGGCATTACGTCTAAGTTGTTTCATACCCTGAAATTCTAACCAGTCTAGATTCCAAGCTCTCCATTGGTCGTCTTTGTCTTTTTGTGGTAAAAATTGAATAGGTTGCGTAAGCACCCCCATCTTGTGGTATTCAACTTTTTTGCCAGCTTTGAGGTCTAGTGCGTTATATATTTGCATGATTATTAATTAGTTAGAGTGATATTTTCAGAAATAACATATGTTAAATCAGCTGGTCCTGTTGTATTAATACAAACGTATGTACCAGCATTTACATCTGAAATTGTAATTGTTGAACTACCTGATGTTTTTAAAGGGACTTCTTGGTTGTGCATATGCTGAAGGTTTTAATTTTGATTGACCTACATGTCTGAATGGACTCCAATTTAATTTACTAAATTTTTGGGACACGTCCAAGTTTTGTTTTGTGGTTTCCACTCGTTTAGCTAATCCTCTATTAGATTGTTGCACCTTTGCAAAAGCTACAAGTGCACAGAATGATACAAGTCTATCGACATTGACACCCTCTCTATAAGCTTGCATTTCTTTTAGAAGCATTGGATCTGGTATTCTTTCCACTCCATATATAGTTTTTACTATAGTGCCATCTGGTAGAGTTTCATGATCTAGTTCTTCTTTGAGAAACTCAATACCATAAGATAATAGATTTCCTTTAAATAGTGTGCCCACATTCTTCCATCCATATTGTTGAAAGACATTTCTATTTGCACCTAAATCTTTTAAGAATAATATCATGTCTTTAGGTACTAAATATCTTTGTCTCTTTCTACTTATCATGTATTGTATAAACAAAGCTACGTTATTCTCAACTATTGTCCATGCATTATACCATTCTATAATAAGTTCTAGTCTTTCATGGGTTTTATTAATATCATCAAACCTACCACACCAACTAGCTACAATTTTATCTCTTTCTATAAAGTTTGTCACCTCTCCATTGCCACCATCTTGTATAACCTCTACAGCATTCTTTAATACATAAATAGCACATAATGAATCACTTGTAGTAGTTTTACCTTCTCCTACAGGATCTATTGAGGCGTAATACATACCAAACGTAGGATCTTTTACAGGTCTTTCATAGACGCATATTACACCTTCTTTATCATCAGTTTTTTTAGATATAGGAAATTCCATAATAGGAGTTTTCCTAGATTGCTTATCTATAATCTTACCTTCTGCATTTCTTGAAAGATCTAAATATTCCACCCCATATTGTTTATCACTTATACGTTGTAATTGTTTAGATACTAAATGAGGAGGAAATATACTAACCTTTCTAGTAGCAAAGGCTTCTTCTATATTACGTGGTTGCTGAGATATGGTAAGCTGAAATGCTGCAGGGTCCATATCTTTTTTCATCTTAGCAAATTCTATTTCTAAAGCTTCAAGAGCTTCCTCCACTTTAGAATTACCATACTGATCTATATAAGGAGGCATGCTCCATTGCTCTGGTATAAACAATCCAGTGATTCCTATTGTGCCCTCTTTATCTATAAGATTTGATTCAACACCATAGAATCCATTTTCTTCAGGATGATATATGTATTCTTTTAAGGGTTCACATTGTTCAAGATCACCCACAGATCCTGCAGCTATAAACTGTCCTGTGATGATATGGCCTGATTTAAGGGCAGGTTTTATAAAACCATATGTGTCATTCATCTTAGGAGCAATACCTCCCTCTTCATGAAAGAAATAAGTCACAGGACCACCCACACCATTTGTAGGATCTTTTTCAAATGAATAAGAGTTGATGGTAGATTTTAATCCTCTATACGTGTCACGATTGTTAATCCTCACTTTAATCTGCTGTTGCCAAGCTCCCACTTTATCAGGTTCAGCTGGTCTATACCATGCAGTGTGTTCATTTAAGAAGTTTTTATATTCATTAAGAAACTTCCAAGATCCTTTCTCATTTATATAATCTTTTAAACTGGCACCTATCTTTAACACAGCACCCTCTTCAAAATACCATTGGTTAATAAGCTTGGCCATGTGAAAATATGAACTAGCTATCTGACGTTTCTTTAGAATAATAGCATGCTTATAATGAAGTTCTCCTAATATCTCATATAGAGCCATGTGATATTGTGCGTCACGCACTTTAGCAAAGTCAAATCTTTTTTCCTCCTTATCGTAGATGGGAAGAAAATTAAGCCACATGTAATAGTCCCTAGTAAGATACCATGTTCTATCTCCATTATGCACTATAATACCTGTGCGACATTTATTCTTTTGATCATCCCAATATGCAAAAAAGTCTTTACTTTTAAAAGGAGCATGACAATAATATCCTTGCTTTTGAAACTTACGTCCTTCTACATTAAACATTACGCTTGATTCATCAAACTCATACTTACCTGGCTCCTTAAATAAAGGCAATACAAAATCTCTGAACTCTTCTCTTGTAGAAAATTCAGTGACAGACCATTGGCCATCTTTGTACGTAGGTACTTCTATAAAGTTATTCTGCACCTTCTCCATTTAAGATATGCTCTATTGCATTAACATTACCTTTAGCTTTATGTAATAGATCAAACAATGTATTAATGTTTTTACTTCTAAGAACTCCTGCATTTTTATAATCATTCCAGTATTCATTATATGTTTCACGTGGAATGGCTGCCCATTGTTCTGTATAAGCATTAAAGTGAAATACCCAATCAACAAGATAATTTAATGAATTGGGTTTATAATCTGGTTCGTAATCTTGATACACTTCTTGTTTCATATAGTTGATTTTAAAAATTTTTTTTCGTCTTCATAAACTTCATTCTTGTTAATATGATTATGAGGAAGTTTTAATAAATCTTCAGTGAGTATTAAACTTATAACATCTAATGTACCTTTTCTTCTATACAATGTATATAGTCCTTTAGTAGATTTTACTTTTCTATCTACAATCTTTTCTTTACAAAATTGATATAACACTTCTCTTTCAATTAATAAATAAGTGTCTACAAGTTCAAATGCAATGTGAGATGCACCACCATAAATCCATCCTTTATTTCCTCTTACATTTTGAAACTCCACCCAATGTATATCAGGATTGGCAGCTGCATCTTTCATGTTCACTCTCTTAATTCCTTTTATATCTACACTCATTTCACCTATATGCACATCTATATGTTCGTACATATCTTCAGTTTCTGAAGACCACTCTGCATTTTTAAATAAATTATAAAAATCTATTTCTGATTGTCTTCTTATTCTATCCATGCTATTGATCATAAGCTAAATTTTGTCCTCCTCTTACAGTGGATTGTTGTTCTTCTTTTAAATCTTTATATACACCTTTGAATGATTGACGTACAGCATCATACTTCTCAGCCATTCTAAGAAGTGCAGGACTAGATCCATCTCTACCAAAAGTGAGTTGTTCTGTGGCCATACTCTTGGCCATGTTATCTAAGAATATTTTAATACCCTGATATGCTCTGTACGTAGGAGTTTCATACATTCTCTTGCACATATTGAGAGCATGCGTAATCTTTTCATCATCAAGACTAAAGTCAGCATCCACTTCTTTTAATATAAAATGTTCTTTGTCTTGTTCAGGAATATCAAAGAATGGATTTAAATCTGGGTTTGGACAAGTCATATAAAACAAATAAGCATATATCTTTAAATGATCTTCTGGATGATCATCCATTATATCTTTAAGAAAGTTAAGTGTGTAACAGTGTTCACTTGGAATCACTTTACCATTTAGTACATCAAATAATCTAATCATTTTTTAGTTTTATGTATATGTCACTATTTACAGGTAGAGCTAAAGAATTATGATGGTACATTATTTTACCATCATCAGAAAAACCAGTGATTGTTAATATTTCATCTATGTCAACATTTGCTAGCACCTTGTTGCCAAGTTTATCTTTTATGATTTTAATCTTATCACCTATCTTTAAATCATTCATTTTTTTAAATCTAATGTTTCATTATGGTGCATCCTTATTTGATCACTTCTATAATGTCTTATGATTCCACCCTCACATAACACTACGCACCATATATCATTTTCAAATGTACCACCACTCTGTACATATATAGCATAGCCTTCTTTATTAGCTTCTACTATCACTGGTATAGGATTTTTAAATTCTAACATCATAAGCTTCTTAATAAATCTCTTCCATCCTTATTGTTTATTTTTCTAAGCAACGCATGATTTTTTAATTCACCATTGTGCACCCAACTCACTCTATTGTAATGCTTTTCTTTTTCAGACATGTAGCACTTACGTGCCATCTCTGTCATGTCTAATGTGCCTGCTTCATATTGATCTAACAACTCTGCTAGTGTTTGTATTTTATTTTCCTGAGTATTCATATTCTAATATTTTACCTACAAGATCAGATCTATGGTTATGTTTTAGTTTAATGTATTGTATTTCTGGAATTTTTTTAGAAAGTTCTATAACATATCTAAGTCCATTATCTCCAGCATTTCTAATATCTGTTTGTTCAAGATCACCATTAATTATAATCCTACCATTCTTTCCAAGCCTTGTAAGAATTGCAAGCATTTCTGCTTTAGTAAGGTTTTGTGCTTCCTCCACAACAAGAACATCATCAACAGTTTTGCCACGTATAAACTGTACAGGTAGTGCATTAACTTTTTCATCTTTAATAAGTTCTTCTATTTTTAATTTGTTATAACACTTAATTAGGTTTTCTTGGAATGCTTCTAAATAGGGATCAAACTTTTCATTAAGACTTCCTGGTAGAAAACCTAATGAATGTCCCACTTCTACAGCAGCTCTTGTTACTAATATCTTATCGCATTCTTTTTTAAATAAAAAATCAAGAGCACATTGTGCACTAACAAGACTCTTACCACAACCAGCTCTACCAGTGATGATAACAACTTGGTTTTCAAGGACAAGTCTTTTGGCTTCTTTCTGTTCTTCGTTTAAAGTGATGGCATATTTGATTTCACTCTTAAGAACTTTCTTTTGTTTTTCCATTAGTGTGCTTTTACTTTATGTTTATTTTCTTCTAACCATTGTATAAGAGCTATTGCTTCTTCTTTTAGATAGGGCAAATCATATTGCACTATATCTGTGACAATAGGATTGTTATCACTATCAAGAGCAGATATAGGATTGTCAAAACAATCTCTTCCTGCTTCTTCAAAAAGAATGTGATGAATTGTAAGAATCCCTGGACTAAGCTTAGGGTTATGCTTAAGAATAATATACATGTACATACTAAGCTGAAGAGCATAGTGATTAAGATGACAATCATCAAGATGGCTGATAGGATGAGACATTTTTTGAGAGATGCCTTCCCAGTTAGTAAATCCTTCAACTTTAATTTCTTTATTGGTTTTATAATCAGTGATGTGCACTTTACCATTTACCACTTCCACCAAATCAGACTGGCCACATACACCTGCTGAACGAAGGTACACCATGTGTTCAGGATAGATGCCATCTTTTAATTTCTGTTCTGGAGAATGTTTAATACCCTCGATTTCGATGGGTTTAAAAACAGGCACTGTTACACCATGTCTCTTCATATCATGTATCTGACATATATCAGCTTCTCTTTGGTTGTGATACCATGTGCCTAAATCTGTAGCTCTTTTAGCTTCTGACTTCCAAGTAGCTTTGATATCTTCTGGTGTCATACCATACCATTTGCTCTTCTTTGTTTTAGAACATTTAAGAGCTATCTTATCTGCTTCAAAAGGTTTTTTAAAATTAGATATTAAACTAGTTACACTTAACCAGTCCATATTATCTTCACTACGATATTTATGATCGTGTGCTGTGAATTTTAATATACTCATAGTCCTAGTTTTTGGTTTAATAAATCCTCTTCCTCTTCTGTAAGTTCAGCTTTCCATTTTTTAAGTGGACAATCTGAACTAAGAGCTCTAGTCTTTAATGATAGGCTGCATCCACATCCTCCAAATCTTTCATCACAACAAGGCTGGGTTCCTGGCACCATACAACCTTTTCCACTCTCATCATGCAAATTGCATCTTGTGCATATAAGCATTCTTTGATGAGCAATCTCTTCCACATCTTCTCTTTTAAATATACTATTTGTTATCCCCTCTACTATCTGACCTTTGCTTTTCCAAATCTGTATGATGTTATTTTTTAGACTCATCTTTATATAGTTTAATAAAATCTTTACGTTGGTTCTCTTCTTCCATTATTTGTTTAAGAGCTTTTAAATCAAATAAAGTTTCAGCTGTTTTAAATCTTGCTGTCATTTGTTGCATCCCTTTTTGTTTATTAGTCTCTTCCCACTTTTCTAAATTTTCAATCTTCTGTTTCATTTTCCAATGTTTAATTGTAAAATCTCCAAGATTGGTAAGATGTATTCGTTGGTGTTTTAACGAAGACATTGATTTTCTAATCTCCTGCCAGTAGAAGTCTATAACATCTTTTACTAAACTTTCTGATTGTTCTGTAAGTGTTGCCACTTCAGGAATCAATGTCTTTGCTTTTCTAGGATGTAGCAACGCTTAAAAATTTAAAGTCAAGAAGAACATTTCCAGTGCTATGAATATTTAACGTTGGATTAATTATAATTTTCTTTTTGTTCTTTCCTTCTTTTACAATCAATCCTTTCTTTTCTAGTTTAGCTAAACAGTTACGTGCACTTTGTGCTGAAGAAAATATTTTCTTTTCAAATATGTTATTGCAAAACGATGTTAGTTCTTGTTCCCCATCAAGAACAAGAATAGTAAGACAGTTAAGTTCTGCATTACTTAGTTGTATTGTAGACAAAAAACAATGAGTGACAAGCTGGTATTTTACAATACCCCACTTATCCATCTTCACCTTCTTGTCCACTTGATTTACTATTGCCATTATAATTCTAATTTAAAGCTCATATATTCTTCCTTTGTGCCAGCCCAATCTTTATAAGTTAACACTGGGGTGGCTCCAAAGTTGTCAAATATTTTCCAGCTTGCTCCTTTACGTGCTTCTCCTGTAATGTATTCATACCCAGAATTAGATGCCCATTCTATAGTTAACTGAACTAGATCATGACCTAGCCCTTGTCCTCTATATGCAGGCATCACTGTAACACCTTCTATATGAGCTACATTACTAGACTTCCATGTTACAATTATTTCACCTATTAGTTCTGTCTTATCTCTAAGCCATATGCCCTGAGTGGTGTCACTTTCCTGTAACATGTAAAGCTTATACTTGTCATCCCAACGAAGTTCTTTAGGATGTTCTTTCTCAAACTTGAAAGTTTCTTTATAATCTTTAAGCTTATATAAAGGAGCATTCATTCATTTATTTTTTTAATCCTCTTTGTTTTTGTTCTTCTTGTACAGGAGCAGGTGCGTTCTCTTCTGCAATAAGTACATCATCTCCCACTTTCAACCCAGCTTCAACTAGTTCAGGATTGGCATCTAAGTCTTCCTGTGTCACTTTATGTGGCTTACCTTGAGGAGCTTGTTGGTTTGGATTGGTGGCATTACCTATAAAAGACAAAGCTTTAATTTCTTCTGCTCTTGCTACAGCCAACTTAGTGTTAAGCTCTTGTAACTCAAGCTGTTTTGTTTTAACATCAATCTGCTCTTGCATAAAAGCCATAATTTGTTCTTTACTTGGAACCCCTTGTTCTTGGTTCATTTCTGGTGTGTTTACTTCTGACATTGTTATTGGTTTTTAATTATTAAAGAATTATATCATCATCATTATGTTGTTCGTCCTCCCATGTAACATTAATGTAATTAGACCATATGTCTACCATTTCATGATAAGGAGTGTCTAATATAAAAGTATCACCATGGGTGGTGTATACACTAGAGCAGTTATAAGACTCCTCTTCTCTTTCATCAGTGCTCATCTTAATAGCAGTGATGACATTAAGATCAATGGCAAATGGAAGCCATTTACCTGCATCATCCTTAATACCTAACAAATCCATTTCTGTAGGATTAACTGTGTGACATTGCACTTTACATTTGTGTACCATTATATAGATTGTTTTGGTTTATGTGATTGGTGATATTGATTGTATGTAAGGTGGTTACTTCTATTAGAAGCTTTACTCATCTGCATAGCTAGCAGTCTATAAGCTAGCCCATCTCTTACATCCACTACAGGAACCCCCACCTCTTGTCCCCATCTATTCTTAACCACTCTGTAATGAGAAAAAAGATCTTCTTCTCCCTCTGTTGTTAGTTTTCTAAATTCTGTCTGGTTCATAATATAATATACTTTAAATGTTTAAACTTACCAAATTTAGTTATATATTATATAAGTGGTTTAAAAAGATACCCCCACACTATTAACATTTAATGGTATACCCCCACTAGTATATTAGAAGATGTAATGGGGTATTCAACTGCAACCCCTACTCTGTTTTGGCAGTGTGGGGTACCCCAGCTGTCATATTCTTTAACGCCTTAAAACTTATAACATGGCAACAACTCAATCTTTCGAAGCAACAATCCTTAACATCTCTGAGGAAGTTTTCCCAAAGTCTAATGGCAAGCAGTTTCTGCGTTGCGAAGTTAGCTTTCAATCTGGTCCACTCGTGGGCAAGAAATACTTCGCACAGCGTACACTTGGCGAAGACAAAGCTAGTATTAGCGTTGGACAGTCTGTACAATGCATCCTTAATGTCGTAACAGACAGCAATGGTGTGAAGCGTCCATTCTTCGAGATTTCGACATCTCGTGTGGATTCAGCAGACGACATCTTGGGTGCGTTGGGCTTGTAATCTTGTCGAACAGTATAATAGTGTGCACGTGTAACAGCGTGTGCACTATTTTTTTATTTGCACAAGCCACTCAGTTCGTCTTTTATACACTGTATATTTTTTTAGTTTATATATTTCACTCAGAATCTAAATCTTTTACAAACATGTTAGCAACCATTCTATTAGATGGAACTGTTGTATTAGTGAGCAGCATTAAAGATGCTATCACTACAGCAGAAGACGTGCGTAACGCATAGTCTCATCCACAGTTATTGCATAATCTGTGTTAAATAAAATGCATAAGCCATTGATAATGTGTGTGTTACTGTGATAGGTAGACACACATTGTCACTTTTTTAATGTTCACACTTTCCACTCAGAACTCAAATTTTGGGTGGCATAAGATAGCTATAATATTATAAGCCATAGTAACAACAAGTATTCTAGAGGACTTGTATGCTCACCTACTGTCACGTTTAATGACAGCTTGATACACAGCACAAACTGCAAGGGGCTATGGTTTATATTCTTATTTAACTTACACGTTAGACAGAGGTCTTGAAATGATATATAGTATCTGCACCTAACTAGTAGCCAAGAGAACAACTATGATAGAAGGGAGTCATTCTCCTATTGTTCTCATGTTTTATTATTCATCCTTTAAATAGTTTACTTATGAACATTGAACAAGAAATAGATGCTCTTAAGCATTATGTTCACCCAGAAATCTATTGCTCACGTGAAGTGAGAGAAGTATTAGACCAAAATGGTTTTAAGTTTCTTGGATGGCGTAATGATGGTATACTATTACCATATGATG